>Ga0315289_10000270_pt1 | contig 82942 bp, 69 predicted proteins | sample YL17G11_40_MG_FD_203452 | JGI IMG/M metagenome (GOLD analysis project Ga0315289, IMG submission 203452) | Sediment microbial communities from Yellowstone Lake, YNP, Wyoming, USA - YL17G11_40 | ecosystem: Environmental > Aquatic > Freshwater > Lake > Sediment | place: USA: Wyoming | collected...
ACTGCTCTGCATAGCGTAGCCATGCTACGCAGCGCAGAGGCCTACTCCGCCGTAGTAGCCTACGGCTACGACGCCTTCGTCCGCCGAAGCGGAACTATGTCGCCCGCGAAGGCGGAAGGCCGGAAGCGCAGCTTCGCAGAGTAGCAAGAATCTTGCCCACGCGCGCGGCTCTTCCCTGTTTGCGCCTCCGCAGGCAGATGGATCGTCCGCGAGCGCGGCCGCAATATCTCCAGCTCATACAGCCGCTTGCGCATCGCGGTCAGGCTTGCCCCGAACCGCGCCCCCAGCACCTCCACCAGCGCCTCCGGGTTGGTGCTGAAGCGCCGCGCTTCGGCGATCACCGCCTCCGCCGGCATCAGGATCGCTGTCGCGAACTTGTTCGCCAGCCGCTCCAGTCCGACCTGCGTCAGCGCCGTCGGAAACGCCGGCCGCGCCGCCAGCAGCCGGAACGCCTCCCGCCAGGCTGCGAATGACTGCGCCTGGGGCTGCTCGTGCTCCGACACGGTGATGACGTAACCTTCGCCGCGCCGCTCCCATCGCGCCCGCAGCGGCGGCGCCAGCATTCCGCGCTCCACCGCAATCCCCGCGCGCGGAAGCAGTGACCGCGGGTCGCGCGGCGGATTCCCGGCCTTGACCAGCTCGGCAAAACGCCGGGCAAAAGTCTCAATGTTGTCGCGCCGCACGTAGGCGAACCGCCGCAGGAAGCGGTCCAATCGCCGTTCGATTTGCTCGCGCGCACCAGTTTGAGCCATTCGTGTCTCCCCTGCGACAGAAGCCTCTCAGGCTGCTAGCGTATCACACGCGGGAAAGGCTGTAAACACGCGGCAGCGTCCGTTGGTCGGCGCTCCGTGCGGAGGTTGGAATGAGCGACCTGTCCATGGCTGAAGTCGAAAGCTTCATTGCCTACATTGACGACGCGCTGAGTCAACTGCCGGTGCTCAAATGGGATGACCTCGAGCGCGAAGCCGGCGGCGCTGACGATATCGCGGTGCTGTGCGTGGACCTCACTAACGCGTTCGCCAAGTTCGGCAACCTGGCAAGCCCGCGCGTGGCGGCGCTCATCGAGCCCATTGCGCGTCTGTTCCGGCGCGCCCACGAGCGCGGCGTGCGCAAATTCGTCCTGTTGCAGGATTCACCCGCCCGATTCGCCCGAGTTCGAGCAATACGGCCCCCATGCCATGTGCGGCACAGATGAATGGGAGACGGTGCAGGAGCTGAAGGACTTGCCGTTCTCCGACCTCTACCAAATCGTGCCCAAGACCTCGCTCAACCCGGCCATAGAGACCGAGCTGCCGGCGTGGCTCGACCGCGAGAAGCCGCGGGTCATCATCGTCACCGGCGACTGCACCGACCTGTGCGTCTATCAGTCTGCAATGTACCTCAAGCTGCGGGCCACCGCGCGCAAGGAGCACTGCGCGGTGGTCGTTCCGCGCGACTGCGTGGACACTTACGATGCGACTGTTGAGGCTGCCCGAAAGCTCGGCGTCGTGCCCCATCCCGGCGAGCTGATGCACCGCATCTTCCTTTACCACATGATGCTCAACGGCATCCGCATCGCCCAACGCATCGAGTGAAGGCGGTCCCAGGTCTCTGCCAGACAACTGGCCGGCTTGCCGGCGATGGGACGGACAAAAATGCTGTTGACAAAGGCGGGGGCGTGTGCTAGCGTCACGACCGGTACGAATAATCCTGGCCTCCGCGCCCAGAAGCCGAGGAGGGAATGGCCATGTCGTTACGCCGCCGCAGACTGCCGCGACGCTGCTGCCGTTCGCGCTGGATTCCTTTCATCTGCTTCCCCTTGGTCATGCTCCTCTGCCCCATCCTTGCTGGGTCCGCCTTTGCTTCTACTGCACCCGGGGCCTCGGCCAACGTTGCCGACGTCGTGAGCGGCACCAACTGCAGCGCCAGCGGTTCTTTCACGGCAGCCCACGGCACTTACGTCACCAATGTGCGCCTTTTCATCGGCGGCGAACTGGTCAAGAGCTACACCTACGGCGTGGACGACTCGGTGAAAAAGGAAAGCCGGACACTGGCCGTCACCTGGGCGAGCACGCAGTTCTTCCATAACACAAGTCAGCCAGTGCGCGTGTGGGGGAAGGATGCTGTGGGAAACGAGCGAGAAGACACCAAGCAGACTTCGATCTACAACCGTGCCTACATCCTTGCCAACGACCAGGACGTTATCGGCAGTCTTCCTTTCGGGCAACGAGCGCGGGGTCATGTCGAGGCATACGCATCCATCATGAATCACGGCTGTCGGAGTTCCTCCGTGGACCTCAAGGGGGCGATCCTCAACGGAGTATCCGAGGAGACCGTGTTCTTCATCTGGACCCACGGCGCGCCCGGTTACTTCGGCGATTGCGCGGCAACTCCAGCGTGGGACCCGGATCATTACATCGTCTGGACAACGCTGCGCGCGGCGAACGACAAGACGAACTACCCTCCATATAACTTCGTCCACCTCTTCGCCTGTAACTGCGCGAGCGATGCGTATCTTGCTGTGGCGTTTGGCGTCATGAGCGAAGGTGGGGGCGTTATCTCCGATCGCGCCCTCTTGGGATTCAAGTCGGACGTGTTCATGAGCGCGCGGAACGAGGAGTGGCTTCGCAAAATATGGGCTTGGATGGCTGATGGCTGGACCGCCGGGCAGGCCCTGTGGATTGTGGAGAGTAACCAGCGCGCAGACAAGGCTGTAGACTTGGATGGGCTGGCCGAGCCCTTGGTCAAGGGGGATCTGCAAACAAGGCTGATGACAGTATATGGTGGGGATAGGACCCAGTGGTATAGGTAGCTCGCGGACAGGGAGGGAACTCTCATGGGGAAAGGTCAATGGCTGCGGGGCGCACCGCTGGTGGCGCTTGTAGTGATGAGCGCTGGCGCCGGCTTGTCGGTGTCCCCCGGGGTCGCTCGCGCAGACACGACGAGTCCGTCAGCTTCGGCGGCTGAACTCACGGAGGCTGAGATAGAGGCTCGCGCGACAAGGTTCCTGGGCGCCGTCGGGGCGGCGGACGCGGGCGCCGCCCCGGTGAGCATAGCGGTTGACCCGGAGCGTTCCGATGCCCTCCGACTTAGCTTCAAATCGGACACGTTCATGTCGGTGCAGCGGGAGACCGGCAAGATCGTGCGGTTCTTCGATCCCAAGGGTCCGGTGGACGAGGAAACGGGCAAGCGTCTGAGCAAGGAGGAACTGAAGGCTGCGGCGGCGCGGTATCTGGAGGCCGCGGGCATCACCCTGGAAGACGCGGTTTTCAAGAACAACATAGGCTTTGCCGCGGTGATTAACAACTACGAGCCGCCAATAGTGATGATTGTGAGCTGGGAGCGCGTGTATAAAGGCTATCGCGTAGGGGACGACAGCATTAACGTGGAAGTTGACGGGCAAAGCGGCGCCCTCGTCGCGCTCGGAGAGTCGTTCATCTCCAAGATGCCTGCTGACATGACGCCGCGGATCACGCTGGAGCAAGCCATGGAGAGCGCGCGGGCGTACTCGAAACGTGAGATGACGGGGAAAGGTCAACTCGTCATATGTTGTACTCCGGGTTCGTTGGGCGCTAAGGACCAGTTGGGGCGACAGACGCGCCTCATCTGGTACGTAGCCGGCGAGGGCGGCATTTCGGTTTCTGTTGACGCAATAACCGGCGAGGCGCTGGAGATGGCGGTGCCCTCGGGTGTTGACTGGACAAGTAGAAGTAGCCCCGACGACAAGCGGCGGCGAGGGGCCTCAAGCCTGGCCTCTGCATATGACAGCGTCCTCGCTGCTTGCGCGATCGCCGCAGTCGTCGTCTTGTCGTGGTTCCTGGTGCGATCGGGCTACCGGCGGCTGCATCGGCATTCGTGAGAAAAGTGTCCCCACCGATGCGGTGCAATCGCGCGGTGCACTGCGTCGGGTGGAATGAGGAGGAAGGGAGGTGCGGTGATGGCCAGATTGTCGCTGATCGCATTGGTAGCTGTGCTCGTTCCATTGTTTGCCAACCCGGCGCCCGGCGCCCAGATGATGTCCGACGAGGACCTCATCCACATGACCGACTCCTACCTGGATGTGAAGGACATCGAGGGGCTGATCGAGTTCGCCGATGGCTTGCACGCCCTCTTCGATTATGAGTCGCTGCTGGTGGTCACCCGGCACGCATACGATAAACTGCCCCAGGATCAGCCGCAGCTTCGCGGCTTCGCCCTGCGCGGCATCGCCGAGAGTTACGAGGGTTTAAAGCAGTACGACCGCGCCATCACCACTTACCGCCAGACGATCCAGCAGCACCCTGACTCGGCGCAGGCGCCGTGGTGCCAGCTGGGTGTCGGCCGTTCCCTGATCGGCCTCGGCCGCTACGATGAGGCGATAACCGAACTGCGCCGGGTGGTCGAGAAGTGGCCCAATACCACCGCAGCCGCTTGGGCGGAGGAGCAGATCGGATACGCCTACCTCGGGCAGGGCAAGCCGCAAGAGGCGCTGACTTACATCAAGCGGGCGCTGTATAACTACCCGCCCGAGAACCATCCGCGCGAGATGGGATTCCCCAGCCTCAAGTACCTGCGCATCGAGATCGCGGTGCCGCATCTGCACGAGGCTTATGTCGAAGCGGGTGATGACGCGGCGGCGCTCGAGGAGTTCACCAAGCTCCAGCATGTTGATGATGTCGGCCGCACCGCTTTTTATTACCTGGCGGTTCACCATCAGCGGCTCGGTCAGTACGATCATGCCATAGATCTGTTCACGCAGTATATCGAGCTGCCGGAGCAGTTCTTTAAGCGGGCCGACGCGTACTTCAACCGCGCAATGTGTCATTTCGCCAAGGGGGAGTACGACCAGGCCGTCGCTGGCTGGCGCGAGGTCGCGGCCAGCTTTCCACTACACTATCTCGCCGAGGAATCGGTGACCTGGATCAAGATCGCCGAGGAACGTAAGCGGGGCTGACAGTCCGACGATCAGCGCTCAAAGCTCAGTGGGCAGACGTTCGGGCCCGGCCAAGTCGCGCGCTGCGGCGCGTGGTGGCCTAACGGGTTGTTGCTTGGCCCGGCGCCCCCAGCGCGGCCGCGACCGCGGCGCCCAGAAACATCCCGAACAGCAATCCGACGACGAGATTGACCACAAGCTTCGGGCGGTCGTGCCGCTCGGGCGGCACCGCCACATCCAGCACCTGGAACACGGGCTGCTCTTGCAGCTCCTTCAGCTTCGCCGCCTCCAGTTGCCCGTTGAGAGCTGTGTAAATCGTCTCCCGCGCGCGCACTTCGAGTTCCAGCCGCGAGTAGCGCAGCAGCCGCTCCGGCAGCCCGGCCGCCTTGGCCTCGATCTGTTTGACCAACTGCCCCAGCCCTGCCGCTTTCGCCTCCTGACCCAGCACCGTGGTCTCCAGGGTCACCAGTTGCCCCAACGCTGAAGCATAAACCGGGTCGCGGGTGCGCGTCTGCTCCCTCATCCTCTGGCGCGCCTCCGAGGCCAGGCGATTGCGCGTCTCGTCCACCTCCGCCTGAAGCCGTTTAACATCCGGGTGTTCGCTGCTCAGGTCGTGGCGCGCCGCGGCGAGCTTGACTTCCAGGCCCACCAGGTCGGCGCGAATCTGCGCGATGTCGGGATTATCCGCAGTCGTCTCGCTGCTCATTTGCCACGGCACCGAATACACCGAGCCGCCGGATGATTTGCCCGTGCTCTCTGCGGCGAGGCGATTGAGCTGCCCGATCGCCTCCGCTCGCTGGCGGCGTGCCGCCTCCAATTCCACCTCGGCGGTGACCTGCTCCACCCGCACATCCGCCAGCTTCTGCAAGATCGGCGGCGCCTCATCAGGCACCAGCAGCGCTTGGCCTCGCTTCTGATAGTGCTCCAACTCGGCTGCGGCGCGGGCCAGGTCTTCCTCTGCTTGCGCCACGCGCGTCTCGAGGAACTCCCGCTCCCCGCGTGCGCGTGAGACCGTGCTGTCGCGGTAGAGGCGCTCGACAATGCGTGCGTAGGCATTGGCGATGTTGGCGGAAAGCTGCGGGTCGGTGGTATCCACGCGGATGATGAGCAGCCCCTCGGGGGTGATCGTGGTCCACGCCGCATCGCGCAGGTCGTCCGCGGCGGCCTGGAAGTTGTCCGCCTCAAAACGCTTTTGCAGGCCAAAGTCGCGGCAGATCTCGGCCCGCACCGAGTAGCTCTCTGCGATTGCCTTGCACAGGCCCGCCGCCGCCGAGGTTGGCGCCAGGTTCGCCAGGCCCGGGATTCCCATCGGCGTCTGCCCCAGCGCCCCCAATGCCGCGGTGAGCGCGGTCTCGCCCGACTCGGGGAAAAAGACGCTCGTCTGCGCGCGATAGATTTTCGGCAGCGCGACGGTGATGATGGCGGCCCCGGCAACACAGGTGATGACGATAATCGCCACCAGGCTTTTGCGGCGCCACACCGCGCGTGCGAGGACCGCGAGCGAGAATTCGTCTGCCATGCTAGAACAACCTGATCCCAGCGAAAATGCCGGTGAGAATCTGGCCGATGCTCGCCCAGTCCTGGAGCGTAGCGATGCGGCGCCCGGGGACGGAGATGATGTCACCGGGCTCGATGGGTGGCGGCGGGGCCGCCTGTCCTGACAGCAGCCGGCCGAGGTCAACGGTTATCATCTTGGACTGCGGGTTGCCGGGCCGGATGATGCCCACCCGGTTCTGCACCGCCCGGTTGGTCACGCCGCCGGAGAGGCCGATGTAGTCCAGCAGCGTGCGGTTATCCTGAAATTCCCGCGGGCCGGGCTGCGCCACCTCGCCCACGACATAAACCTCGGCGACCCTGGTCGCCAGCCGCACCGTGTCCCCGTGCTCCAGCAGCGGATCTGCGTCACTGCCGGGATCAGCGAGGGCGGCTTCAATGTTGACTTCGATGATGCGCCGGCTGCCCCCCTGCGGCCGCTCGATCACCGCTCGCCGCGGGTCGGCAGCCGCAGTTAACCCGCCCGCCATGCGGATGATGCCGCTCAGGCGGTCACCGGGCACAAGCTCGAAGACGCCGACTTGCTCCACCGGCCCGATCACGGTTGCCCAGCGCTCGCGCGCCGGAACGTAGATCACATCCTCGGGTCGCAGCAGCACATCTTTCTCGCTGTGCCCGAGGTTGAGGATGGCATAAAGATCAATCGGACCCATCTCTTCGCCCGCCCGGGTGAGTGAGACCCGGCGCATTGAAGCCTGCGGCAGCAGCCCGCCGGCCTTGGTGATCGCCGCCGACAACAGCGGCCGATCATCGGGGATGCGATAATCGCCCGGCTGACGCACCTGCCCCAGCACCGAGACCGCAAGCTCCTTCGGCTGCATCACCAGCACCGTCGCCTGAACCTGGCCCACGTAGTACTTGCTCAACCCCTGCGCGATATCAGCCTCCAGCTCCGCCGGCGTCTTGCCCTCGGCTAGGAAGCTTCCCGCGGGCGCAACATAAACCCGGCCGTCCACCGAGACCTGCGTCTGGAGCGAGATCAGCGTCTGCTCGGTGCGCACCTCAATGCTGACGTTGTCACCAGGGCCCAAAATGTATGCGAACGCAAAGGTTGGCGCCAACGCAAGCAGCGCGATGACGAACGATAGCCTGATGCAGCGCACGTCCTCCACCCTCCTCGACTAGGCGCAAGATTCGTCAGCAGGGCGTGATGTCCTCTCGCCTGGCTGCTTCGGGGACTAGATCGTTGGTCCGGGTCCGGGTGCGAGGCGGCCGCGGGCTATGGGCGGTCAATCCCGGCCTCGCGTCCGCGAGGAAATACGCCCCATAAAGCGAAGAACACTATGGCTTGGCTGCCGATCCACCAGTGTGCGTTGCACCGGGAAAGGAACCGCCATGCGCATCGCTCGCCCGTCGGACATCGAGCCCAAGGCGATGGATATGGAGGGCGCCCACGCGACCGCGATGCGCTTGTTGATCGGCCCCGATGCCGGCGCGCCGACGTTCGTCATGAGGATGTTCGAGATCGAGCCGGGTGGACACACGCCCCTGCACGAGCACCAGTGGGAGCACGAGGTATTTGTTCTCGATGGCGAAGGCGAGGTGGTGTCGCCTGAGGGGCGGACTCCGCTTCGACCCAGGACCGCGCTGTTCGTTGCGCCCGGGGAGAAGCATCAGTTCGTGAATGCGGGCAGCGAGACGCTGCGCTTCCTGTGTCTCATTCCGCTGCAAGTGCAGTCGTGCTAGGCCCCTCTCGCGCGGTCGCGGAGCGGCAAAGGCGGGCAGAGCCTTTGCCTCATCGCGCCTGGAACGATGCCGCGCAGCGGCCGGCGATGACTTGACGGTCGCCAAGCTGGAGCCGCCAATGACCCAGAATTACCTCAACCTGTTCACTGACGCTGACCTCGACCGGCTTGCCGACGCAGCGCTGGCGGTGCTGGAGCGGGCGGGGGCCATGTACCGGTCCGAGACCATTCTCGATGCCCTTCAGGCGGCGGGCGCGGTGGTTGACCGCTCGGCGCAGATGGCGCGTCTGCCGCGCCCCATGCTCGAATCCGTCGTCGAACTCCAGAAGCGCCGCGCCGCTCCTTCCACCCCGTTCTGGGAGCCTGCATCCCCCGATGGCGCGCTGCCCGGCATCACTCTCCAGGTCGCTCAATTCTACTACGACCACGAGCGGGGCGAGCGCCGCCCCGGAAACCGCAGCGACCTCATCCGCATGGTCCATTTCGGGGACGCCCTGGATGAGCGCGAGTCGGTGTCACAGGTGGTGGTGATGCGCGAGGAGCCGCCGCTGGTCGAAGCGCTGGAGGCGGCGCTGGTGCTGCTGGAGCACACCGCGCGCCCGGGGGAGGTTTACCCTCATTTCGCAGCTCAATTCCCCTATCTGGAGGAGATTGGCCACCTGTGCTCCGGCAACCCCAACCGCTTCCTCACCGGCGGCATCTTCATGGTATCGCCCGGGCGCATGGATCGCCGCTCCGCCGACTACATGGTGCAAATGTCTCGCCGCCGCCTGACTCGGGGCGTCGGCACCATGCCTGTCGCGGGCGTCTCGGCTCCTGTTACCCGCGCGGGCGCTATCGTGGTTGCCGCGGCCGATATCCTCGCCGGTTGGGCGGCGGCGGTCGCGCTCGACCCGGAGCTGCCGGTCTCCGGGGGCATCTGCTCCGGCTCGGTGGATATGGCAACAGGCAATGTCAGCTTCTGCTCGCCAGAGGCGATGGTGCAGGATCTGGGCTGCGTCGAGCTTTTCCGCCGGCGCTTTGGAGGCCAGGTCGGCGTCGCCGGTGGATCCGATTACACCAACGCGAAGTTCCCAGGCTATCAGGCTGGCTTCGAGAAAGCCTTCGAGGCTATGGCCATCTCTGCCTACACCGGCGCCCATCCGCATCTGGGCGCCGGTCTGCTCGACTCGGGCAAGACCTTTTCGCCCCTTCAGCTCCTGATAGACCGCGAGTTCCAGAGCTTTCTGTGGCGCTTTGCCGCCGGCGCCCCGGTGGACGAGGATCACATCGCCCTCGATACCATCACCTCCATTGGCTCGGGCATTGCGTCATCCTACCTGGAGGCGGAGCACACCCTGCGGCATTACCGCCGCAACCTGTGGTTTCCGGCGCTGCTGGATCGGGGCGTATGGCGCAGCGAGCGCGAAGAAGAGCATCCCGATCAGCGGCTAGTCGCCCGCGCCCAGGCGCAGTTCAATGAAATCATGGCCCGCTACCAACCGCCTGAAGTAGATCGGGACCTGCTCGCCAGGGCGAGGCAGATCGTGGACCGGGCAAGGCGGGAGCTGCTTACGGCATGAACCAAAGTCTGTCAGGCGATCGAAGGGAGAAAGGAATGTCGAGACCACTACTGCAATCTCAACTTGAGGCAGCGACCCACATATACCGCTCGTGCATGAAGACATGGCGTGCCACCAATGAGGCCCTTGGTTTGCTGCATGACCGCTTGCCCGGCTTCAGCCTCGAGGTCACATTGCTCAAGGTCGCCGCGATCAATCAACTGTATGCAACTCACGTCTATGCGGTGACGACGATGGCTAAGCACGTAGTGGATATCATGAGAGACCGCCCTGCTGAGCCGGCGGAGGTTGTGGCGCGCATCGCTAACTTGGGTAAGGGCCGAAAACACTGGAGCTTCGCCTCGAAGTTCGCCCACTTCTTCGTTGACCCGCAGCACTTCTGTCCATTCGATCAGTATGCCAAGGCGGCGGTCAAATATCACCTCGGAGAAGACGCGGCAGCAGATGAGGCGAATCGCTACACGGCCTTTGCCGACAATGTCGAACGGCTGCGCGCTCGCAATGGTCTAAGCTGCGAGCCGGAAGAGCTTGATCGTTACCTATGGCTCGCCGGAGTTTTTCGGGCGTTCCGCGCACCGCGAAGTGCGGGCAAGCAGCCACAAATCAACGCCGAGGCCTTGGCCCTCTTTAAAAGCCCGTGCCCGGCAGCGCAAGAGGCGCTCCGCAGGCTGTTGCCGGCAGATGACTCCGGCGAGTGAGGGCCGCCGCCATTGGAGCTCGGCGTGCTGTCAGGCAGCACGCCATTCTACAGGCGGGCCGGTCAGAGACCGGCCCCTACGTCCGGATCAGCCACCGACGCCACGTGTGGCGCGAACCCTTGGCGAAGCGGCCGGGCACTACCAGTCCCTCCAACAAATCCACGTAAACCTGGTGAATCTGCGGTTAGGACTTTATCGCCTTCCCCATGTCACGCGGTAGATGCGCCCGCGCCTGTCATCGGAAAAGTAAAGGCTGCCGCCGGGGCACACCTGACCGCATAGCGCCCTGGCGTACTTATCCCACCGCCTCTTTGTCCTCCGGCAGATAGGGGCACTTGATGAAGATGATTCGGGTGTCTTCGCTGCTATCGTTGATGATGTCGTGCGCCTCGCCGGGTTCGAGCCGGAACACATCGCCGGGCCGGACGCGATGTCGCTCGCCATTTACCACCATCACCGGCGCCCCGGACTCGAAATAGAAAGTCTCCTCGACCTCGCGGTGGCGATGGGCGCCCAAGGTCTGGCCCGGATGGAAGACGATGATCCCCCACTCGAAGCGCGGCCCGCGCATGAAATACTTGGGGCCGCTGTCGCCAAACCTGAACTGGCACTCCGCCTCATTGACTCGATGCATGTCGTCCCTCCTGCTGATACCTTGCGAGCCCCTCGCTCGGGTCGCCACTATCACGCGCGTTCACGAAGCGCGCGCTCGGCGCAGGTGCGCCGCCCAATCGCTCGCCCGGCCTATCCCTTGAGCCGCACGATGTGCTTCTGCACCATGTGGTGCGGATGGTAGGACAGCTTCGCCTTGCGCAGCCCCTCTACCCCCACGTCCTGCTGGCGGTTGACGTAAGCGAAATCCTGCCATTGATGTTCAAGGAATTGCTGGTTGATGACCTGGTAGAGCCCGTGGAACGCCGCGTTGGCTTTCTCCAGGTGGATGGTCACGGTGTCGTCAGTGAGCGGCTCGCCCAGGGTGAATGCTTCAACTTTTCCTTGAATCAGGATGCAGCCCCCGACTGCCGACAGGCGCTCCAGGTTCCTCAGCGCTTCCTTGACCGCGCGCGCCTCGGCGCGCAAGCTCGCGTAAAGATCGCAGTGCTTTTCATCGCACCACAGGTCCTGCACCGCCTCGCAGCCGGGGGCCAGATCGGGGGTCAGAGGTCGGTATTCGAAGTCATACTGGGATCTGAATTGCGCGATATGGTTGCGCTTCTGGTGGTACTTGTCGCCCTCAAGCTGCACCAGGTCGCGCACCGAGTAAACGTAGTCCCAATTGTCCGGGTCTGGCTCGATGGCGAAGCGCTCGGACGTGACCCCCAGGCGCTCCAACTGCGCCGTGGAAATGCGGCAGAGCTTGGCATCATGGCCGTTCTCCGCCAGGTGCTTCAGCGCCGCCTCGATCACCGCGGGTGCATTCTCGGCCGACAGCGGCGGCAGCAAGAAGGAGTCCGCGGGATCGCTGCGCCACGCAAAGAAGCACAGCGCCCCCTGCACTTGACCAAGCCGCAGCCCGTAAGCGTGGCGCCAGATGAAGAGGTTGGTGAAGGTCAGCTCCGAGGTATCGGGGCGCTCGCGGGCTAGCAGCCCCTCGACCAGCGCCCGATCCTCGAGCGCGAGCTCGCGCATCTGGGGAAGTGGGGGCACGCCGGATAGCAACTGTTACCTCATCAGTTTCGCGCGCTCAGCGAGCGCGCGCCCAGTCTGATCGGCGTTCATCCGCGTTCCCTTCGGCTCTGCTCAGGGCAAGCATCGGCGGTTTACCCATATCGCGAGTCCACCGCGGCTGACAGCCCCTCGAAATCGCGCGGGCCGTCATAGCGCACTTCATTTAAGAACAATGTCGGCGTGCCATTGACGCCGCTGCGCAGCCCCTGTCGCTTCTGCTCCTCGATCTTGCGCTTCAGTTGCGGGTCGGCCATGTCGGCCTCGAACTGCTTCAGCTCGAGACCGAGCTCGCGCGCGTGGCGCAGCAGGTGCTCGCGCTCCAGCTCCCCCGGGTTCTCAAAGAGCCGCTGGTGCATCTGCCAGAACTTGCTTTGGCGGCCCGCGGCCTCGGCGGCGAGGGCCGCATCCAGGGCGCGCGGATGGCTGCTGCTCATGGGGAAATGCCGGGCCACAAAGCGCACCTTGTCTCGCTGCGCCCGCAGCGCCTTCTCCAACACCGGGTATGCCGCCTGGCAATGCGGGCACTCGTAATCAAGGTACTCCACCAGCGTCACCGCGGCATCGGCCCGCCCCCGCGTCCAGTCGTCCTGGGAGACGGGCACGCGCAGCCGGTGGGTCTCCTGGCTCACGCGGCCTCCCTTTATGCGCGGCCCTTCTGCACTTGTTCCAGGGCTTCAATCACCCGGTCCGCCCCTGGATTCTCCAGGATTGGCGAGACATAGCTATAGCGGATGACGCCCTGCGGATCTATGATGAAAAGCGCCCGCTCAGCGACGCCGTCATCGCGCAAGACGCCGTACTTTGCGGCCACCGCGCCCTTCGGATGGAAGTCCGAGAGCAACGGGAAAGTGATCCCCCGGGCCTTCGCAAACGCGGCGACCGACCACCAGTTGTCCACCGAGATGCCCACCACCTGGGCGCCCAGGCGCTCGAACTCATCCTGCGTTTCCTGGTACAGCGACATCTCATCGCCGCATACCGGGCTGAACGCCGCCGGATAGAAGGCCAGGATCACGAGCTTGCCCTCCTTGAGCAGATCGGACAGGCGAACCGTGTTGCCTTGAGTATCCTTGAGCTCGAAATCGGGCGCTTTCTCCCCAACTTGCAGTGCTGGCATTTCTTTCCCATACCTCCTGGGGCTAGTGGTCGCTTTGTGGGCAGCCGGGACGGCTGCCCTACCGGGTTGTCAGGCAGGCCCGCACTGCTTCGATTACATCCCGCTTGCCGGCCACGACGTGATTCTCCAACGGCTCCGCAAATGGCACCGGCGCGAAGCGCGACCCGACTCGAACCGGCGCCGCCTTGAGGACGCCCCACGCCCGCTCGGTCAACTGCGCCACCACTTCGCCCCCGAATCCGCCATACCTGACCGCCTCGTGGGCAACCACCAACCGCCCCGTCTTGCGCACCGATGCAGCCGCCGTCTCGAAATCCGCCGGCAGCAGGGTGCGCAGGTCAATCACTTCGACTTCGATTCCCTCACCCGCAAGGTCTTGCGCCGCGTCCAGGCAAACGCCGGCCATCGCCGACCACGAGACCAGGGTCACGTCTCTCCCTTCGCGCGTGACCTTGGCGACGCCGATGGGCTCCAGCGTCTCCTGGGCGGGCATCGGCCCCGTGGTCTCGTAGAGCGCCTTGTGCTCGATCACCACCACCGGGTTCGGGTCGCGGATCGCCGACTTGAGCAGACCTCGGGCATCAGCGCAGGTGCCCGGCGCTACCACCTTCAGCCCCGGGATGTGCGCCACCCATGCCTCGAGTGATTGCGAGTGCTGGGCGGCATAGCCATGGCCTCCCGCGGAGGTGCGAATGACCATGGGGATGGACAACTGCCCGCCGCTCATGTAGCGCAGCTTGGCGGCATTGTTGGCGATGGCGTCGAGCGCGATGGAGAGGAAATCACAGTACATGATCTCCGCCACCGGGCGCAGGCCCCCGATGGCAGCGCCCACCGCCATGCCCGCGATGGCGGCCTCGGAGATCGGCGTGTCGCGCACGCGCTTCTCGCCGAATTCCCGCAGCAGGCCGCGGGTCGCGCCGTAGACCCCGCCATAGACCCCGATATCTTCGCCCATGATGAAGACGCGCTCATCCCGCAGCATCTCCTCGCGCAGCGCGGTGCGCACCGCCAGGGCGTAGGCGACCTCCCGGATCCCGCTCCTGGGCGCGGCTGCCGTCCCCTCAGTCCTCGGTGCCATAGATGTCCTCCAGCGCCCATTCCGCCGGCGGCGCCGCGCTCTGCTTCGCCGCTTCCGCGGCTTCGTCAATCTCGCGCTTCACCCGCTCGCGCAGTTGCACCAGCAGCTCCATCGAAACGCCGCAGTCATCCGCCAGCTCTCGTTCCGCGAGATGGATGGGATCGTGCTCGCGGAACTCGTCGCGGGCCTCCTCGGGCGGGCGGTAGCGCAGCGTATCCCTGGTGTAGTGGCCCACAAACCGATAGGTGTTGGAGACCAGCAGCACCGGCTGCTGGTGGCTGCGGCACACCTCCACCGCTCGCCGCGCCGCCTCCAGCACCTCCCACACGCGCATCCCATCCACCGTCTCGTGCCAGATGCCGTAGGCGGCCGCGCGGTCGGCGAGATCCGTTACCGCGCTCGCTCGTTCCACCGACACCGAGATCGCGTAGCGGTTGTTCTCGCAAATCATGAACAGCGGCAGCTTCCACAGGCTGGCGAGGTTGGCTGACTCGTGAAACGCGCCGGTGTTCATCGCCCCGTCGCCGAAGAAAACCGCCGTCACCCGGCCATTCTCCAGGTACTTGCACGCGAGCGCCAGCCCGGCGCCGATGGGAATGCCGGCGCCCACCACCGGATTCGCGCCCACAAAATTGGTGCTCATGTCGCACAGGTGCATGGAGCCGCCCTTGCCCCGGCACAGCCCGTCGCGCCGCCCCATGATCTCGGCGAAAACGCGCACCGGGTCCGAGCCCCGGATCAGGCAGTGGCCATGGCCGCGGTGAGTCGTGAGCACGTAGTCCTGCGGCTCCAGCGCCCGAATGACCCCGACCCCGGTCGCTTCCTGCCCGATGTAGAGGTGGGTGAGGCCGCGAATCAGGCCTCCGGGGAATAGGTCCCGATCAATCTTCTCCTCGAAGAAGCGCACCCGCAGCATGTCTTCATACAGACCCAGGAGCTGTTCGATTGACGGCCTGGCGGGCATGACTATTCTTCCTCCCCGGACCACGATTGCAGCCGCCCTTTGAGCGCCGACAGGAATCCGGCGCCCACCGCGCCATCCACGATGCGATGGTCAACCGTCAGCGCCAGCCATAGCGTCGGCCGCACCGCCAGCGCGTCGCCGACCACCACCGGGCGCTTCGCAATCGGCCCAATCGCCAGAATCGCCGTCTGCGGCGGGCTGATGATGGCATTGAAGGCATCAATGTCCTTGGGGCCGACGTTGGAAATGGTGAACCCGGCCCACTGCTGCAAGCTCGCCCGCAGCTTGCCGTTTCTCGCTAACTCCGTCAGCTCGCGCGCTTCCTCGCCGATTTGTTTCAGCGGCTTGCGGTTCGCGTCGAACAGGGTGGGCAGCAGCACCCCCTGGTCGGTCTGCACCGCGAAGCCCAGGTGCACCGGCTTGAACGCCTTCAGCCCTTCCTCCGTGTACCACGCATTGAGGATCGGAAAGTCGGGCAAGAGCCTGGCGACGATATAGACGAAAAGGTCATTGTAGGTCGGGACGAAATCCCCGCGCTGCTTGCGCCGCTCGCGGTCCGCCATCAGTGCCTCGACATCCGCCTGGGCGAAGAGATCGAAGTGCGGAATCTCGCGGCGGCTGCGGCCCACGCGCTCGCCGATGGCCAGGCGCGTGCGGCTGTGGGGGATTAGCTCAAACTCCGGCGCTTCCTTGGGTACATTCATTGACGCGAATTGACCCTCTCGTTCTTTCGGGATTCTTATCCACAGATTCATCCGCCTGCGGCGGATTCACACAGATGACACAGATTTGGCGGCTTCGCCGCGGGAGCGACACTTCAAGGTGCAGCTCATCCCTCAATCGAGTATGACCGATTTTTGGCGGGGGCTGGGGTGGGCGCGTGAACTCCTCTCCCTTCCAGGGAGAGGTCGGGTGACGGTGCATTGGTGGGGCAGGCGTCTGTGGCTAGGCTTTCAGCCGCCATGGCGGTCGGCGGAGCCGACTTAGCCACCTGCCGACCATTTCGCAGCCGGGACCCTTCGACGTTGCTCAGGATAAACGGCTGCGCCACCATTCACCCCCACCTTCATCCTCCCCCTGAAAGGGGGGAGGGGTTAGTTCGCGCCATCCCAACATTCCGTGGTCGTACCCCCTCAATCTGCGAAATGGCTAGGCGGCTTCGCCGCCGCCACGGCGGCCCAGAGGGCCTAGCCGTCTGCGCAATCTGTGGATGGCCTTGCCGGATCTCGTTCAGCGCGCGCCGGCCGTAGCCGCGCGGCGCGCCGCCGCCAAGCGCTTCGCCACATCATCCCAGTTGACCAGGTGCTCCATGAACGCCTTGGTCCACTCCGGGCGCTTGTTCTGATATTTCAGGTAGTAGGCGTGCTCCCACACATCGAGCGCCAGGATCGGCATCACGCCCCACTGGGTAAGGTTCTCGTGCTTCTCCGCCTGGAGCACCACCAGCGAGTCATCGCTGGAGCGATAAGCCAGCACCCCCCAGCCCGACCCGGCGACTGCGTTAGTCGCCGCCAGGAACAGCGCCTTGAACGTGTCGAAGCTGCCCGCCTGCTTCGCGATCGCCTCGGCCAGCTCGCCGGAGGGCGCGCCCCCGCCGCCGGGCTTCATGTTGGTCCAAAACATCGAATGGAGAATGTGCCCGGAGCCGTGGAATGCGAGCTCGGCGCACACCGCCTTGATCGCCGCATAGTCTCCCGATTGCAGCATCGCCGCCAGTTTCTCCTGCGCCGCATTCAGCCCCTTGACATATCCGGCATGATGGATGTCGTGATGCAGACGCACCGTCTGCTCGTCGTAGTAGGGCTCCAGGGCGTTGTACGCGTAGGGAAGCTCCGGGAGCTCGTGCGTGTGGTGATGCATATCCGTTTCCTCCTCACTTCGATTCATTGCCGCAAGCAGGGAATCAGCCTGCACGCCTGAGAGGGCGACCACACCCCACCCGGCCGCCTTCAGCAGCTCTCGCCGACTTAGCATGACTCCCACCCGGCGCGCCGAGGGTCACCGCCACTGTTTTCGCGCTGCGGGCGCTCCATCCCTGGTTTGGCGTGACACCATTCGCCGCGTTCTCAATCCGAAAGGTTAGCGGGAACCCGAGTCCGTGTACAGGATGACATGTCGGCTGGCTGCGACATCGGGCCTCGCTCCACACGGTGATCTGGACTCCCTTGCACGCTGTCGGCGCGAACCGGGCGCGGCCTCGCCCGGTTCCAGGGTGACCGCGCATCGGTGTAGCCCCGGCAAGCCTCCGCCTGGCAGGAGCCTGGCGCGGGCCCAAAGAATGCACAGGCGGCATCCGCTCTCATCCTCAACGGCGGCGTCAACGCGACGACACAGAGGAAGACCGCGATGGCGGAAACGGAACATCCCATCTACGATGTCATCATTATCGGCGCCGGGCCGGCGGGGGGCGCGGCCGCGATCTATGCCGCGCGGGCGCGGCTCAAGACGCTGGTGATTGATAAGGCGAAGCTCGGCGGCTCGCTCGCCCTCGCGCCGTGGATCGCTAACTTCCCCGGTGTGCCCAAGCCCCTGCCGGGGGCCGAGCTGGCCCGGATTATCAAGCAGCAGGCGCTTGATTTCGGCGCCGAGTACTTGCAGGCCCCGGTGCTCGGCACTGAACTCGGTGGCGAGATAAAGCAAGTGTTCACCGCCGAGGGCGTGCGCCAGGGCAAAACGGTCATCATCGCCACCGGGGCGCTCGGCCGGGGCGCGCGCATCCCCGGCGAGGACGAGTTCGTGGGGCGCGGGGTGGCCTACTGCGCGACGTGTGACGCGGCGTTCTATGACGGCCAGGTGGTGGCGGTAGTAGGCCAGAGCGAGGAGGCGGTGGATGACGCGCTGCTGTTGGCCAAGTTCGCGCGGCACGTGCACCTGGTGGTCCCGTCACTCAAGCTTGCGGTTGCCGATGACGCGCGGCGGGCAATCGAGACCGAGCCCAAGATCGAAGTGCTGATGGGGCAAAAGCTCACCGACATCCGCGGCGATCAGCAGGTGCGCGAGATCGCCATCACCGGGCAGGGCGGCGCACAGCAGGTGCTGGCGGTGGACGGGGTCTTCATCTACCTGGCGGGCAACAAGCCGGCCACCGATTTCCTGCACGGCGCGCTGGAGCTGACCGAGAATGGATGCATACGCACCGATCGCAACATGGCGACCGCAGCGCCCGGGGTGTTTGCGGCGGGCGATGTGCGCTGTTCTGATTTCAGGCAGGCGATCACCGCCGCCGCCGACGGCGCCATCGCCGCGATGTCCGCCGACCGCTACGTCAACCGCCGCGAGACCTTTCGCCCGAGCCGGTAGGCTTGTTTGCATGGGGCACAGCCGCCCTTCAGGCTGCATAGCGCGCAGCGCGAAGGAGGCTCGGCTGTGAATGCGAGCGATGGGGATTTGAACCACAGAGGGCACAGAGAGCACAGAGACAGAATGGACCGGGTGTGCGGTGAGGCCGTAGGGGCAAGGCATGCCTTGCCCGAGACGTAGGGGCGCAGAGCCTGCCCTGAGCTTGTCGAAGGGCGAGGCCGCGCCCAGTCTGCGTCGGTGTGCGTAGGGCAGGAGCTTGCCTCCTGCCCAGAGAACCCTCTCGTAGTTCCCCTGGAGGATGCAGCAGTCTGCTTAGCATCAGGATGAGCCGTGACCAAGTGGATTGTCACGAGTCTGGTCGTAGTGGGACTGGCCGCGGCGGCGGTCACCGGAAAATGGTGGCTGCCGCCGTTATTGCACTTCGCGCGGGTCAACGACGAACTCATCCCGCCGCTGACCGGCATGGGTCAAATGCTCATCGGACTCGCCGACCTCATCGTCGCGCTGATTGCCCTCCGGGTGGCGCTCATTGCTCTCCGTCGCCATCGGGAGGAAGGTAAAGTGGCGACGCAAAGCGGCAGGGTGAATATCAGCGGGCGAGAGGTGAACGTCGGCGGTGATGTCGTGGGCGGCGATAAGATTGGGCGCGACAAGGTCGAGGGGGACGCGGTAGCTGGCGACAAGGTCGAGGGGGACAAGTTCGGTGGAGACAAGTATGAGGCGCAGACGATCAATATCATCCGGCAGACCATTGCCGCGGCCACCGAAGCCGCGTTCACTCCCCTCCATCAGCTTCCCCCGCCGCCGAGGGATTTCACCGGGCGCGAGAAGGAGCTCGATGAGCTGACGGTCGAGTTGGAGCGGCGCGGGGTGACTATCTCCGGACTGGCGGGGATGGGCGGGGTCGGCAAGACCGCCCTGGCGCTGAAGCTGGCCGCGCAGTTGGCCCCGCGTTACCCGGAGGCGCAGATTTACCTCGACCTCAAGGGCACCAGCAAGCAACCCCTGTCAGCGGCGGAGGCCATGGCCCATGTCATTCGCGCCTTCCACCCCGAGGCCAGGCTCCCGGAGCAAGAAGACGATCTACGCGGGCTGTACCATTCCGCGCTCAATGGCAAGCGCGCGCTGCTGCTTATGGACAATGCGGCGAATGCAGAGCAGGTCGAGCCGCTGATACCTTGTGACAGTTGCGTTCTGCTCGTAACCTCGCGGCAGCACTTCGCTGTGCCCGGGCTGCACTCGAAGAACCTCGACAAGCTCTCACCTGATGACGCGCGCGATCTCCTGCTCAAGATTGCGCCGCGGATCGGCGACGATGCGGACGAGATTGCGAAGCTCTGCGGGCACTTGCCGCTGGCTCTGCGCCTGGCGGCCGGCGCCTTAGCGGAGCATGAGAACCTCAGCCCGGCGGACTACATGCGGCGGCTGGAGGGCAAGCACCGCCAGGAGTATGCCGACAAAGCGCTGGCTGCGAGCTATGACCTGTTGAGCGCAGAATTGCAGAAGCGGTGGCGCGCACTGGCCGTATTCCCGGATACGTTTGACACGGGCGGCGCAGGCGCGGTCTGGTATCTCGGAGCTGACGTGGCTGAGGACACGCTCGGTTTCCTTACAGCGGCCAGCATGGTTGAGTGGAACGAGGCGAGTCGGCGCCATCGGTTGCACGACTTGGCCCGCGTGTTTGCTGATTCTCGCTTGAGCGCCTGGGAGCGCGGGACCGCGCGGAGCCAGCACGCCACGCACTATGTTGCGCTGCTCACAACCATCAGTGCACTTCACCTTCGAGGTGGCGACGATGCTGCGCGCGGAGTGGCACTTTTCGAAATGGAGCGTTCGAACATTGAGGCAGGCCAAATGTGGGCCGAAGCGCGGCCATATGCCAGCTTTCTTGACGCACAAGGTGGATCAGAGCTCCAGCGGCGTCGAATGAAACAGCTTGATACGGCTCTGGCCGCGGTCCGGCGGTCCCGTTATCGCCAGGTCTAGCGTTACATCTCGGCACCCTCGGCAAATGCCTGCTTTGTACTACGCGAGACACACACGAGGCAATCGAGTTCTACGAGGAAGCCTTGGCGATCGACCGCGACATCGGCGATCGGCGGGGCGAGGGCAACGCCCTCGGCAACCTGGGCAATGCGCACTTCGTCCTGGGCGAGACGCGCAAGGCAATTGAGTTCTACGAGCAGCGCCTGGAGATCGCCCGCGAGATCGGCGACCGCCGAGGTGAGGGCACGGCTCTATGGAACATGAGCCTGGCGCTGGACAGGCTGGGCGAGCGCGCCCAGGCCATCGCCAGCGCTGAAGCCGCGCTGGAGATATACGAGCAGATCGAGGATCCCAACGCGGACAAGGTGCGCAAGCAGCTTGCCGAATGGCGGGGAGAGAAGTAGAGGGCGCCTCATAATCCGGTATCGGCGACCGTGGCGCTTTGGCGGGGGCGAGATTCCCGCCAGACTTGTCCGCCTCTGGCGGAGGCGGGTCAACTTCGCTTGGCGCCTCTTTGCCGCTTGGCGTTGCGCTCGAAATGACACTTTCGCGGACCGCGAGCGGCTAACGGACGGAATTGTGCAGCGCCCCCGCGAACGCCCGCCCTCCATCAGGCCTCCGCGAGGAGCATCTCTTTGGCCTGCAATCTCCCAATGATGTGAAGGCGATTGGCGCCGCGTAAACTCCCGCTGAACCCCCGGTCGGCGCGCGGCGTTCCCGCGCTGCGGAGGACGGTGAACCTGAGATTCGCGGCGCGGCGATAGCCGTAGGAGCGAAGAATCCGGCGGTCGAGCACCGCCTCGATTGAAGTGGAGCGATTCAGGTCATTGAATATTGCGATCAGCAGCCGCGAGCCGCCGGCCCAGGCGGCGCCGGTTACTTGTTCGCGGTCCGGAGTGAGCACAAGCCCCGCACGCTCGATCACCAGCGGGGTGTTGTTCGCCTTCGCCGAAAAATGCGCAAGCGCGGTCAGCTCGCCGAACGGCGGACGGGCCAGCTCCTCCACCCGCCCGCCGAAGGTGATTCCGAAACTGAGGTGCCGCATTACCGCCTGGGGCCACTGCTGGTCGGTAAAGGCCTCGCGGTAGTAAAGCCCGGTGCACGCCGTGCGAAAGAACTTCATGGACTGCATGGTGAGCTGGTCGAGGTGATCGCCGGCCTCGAACATCATCGCGTCGCAGTACAACTGGGAGGGCGATCCCTTGAATTCATTGCCGATGATCTTCATCCAGGGGTGATGCTTTCTGATCCACTGATACACGTCATACTGGATGCGCAGCGCGGCATGCTGCAAGCCGGTCTGCGGGTGGCGAACACACGGCGCCTCCAGGATGTCGCCCCAGCCCATGTCCCACGCGACGCCGCTGGGCTGATAGTAGTCGAGGGCGGCAATGATCTCCTTCGTCAGCCACTCCCGGCAGTCGTCATTGCACAGGTCCATGAAGACGTCGCTGTAATCCTGCGCCTCGATCCCCAGCGCGGCGCGGTCCTCGGGTGGGATCGGCGTGCGGGATACATCGTGTGACGGCTTGCCGAGAAAATCGAAGTTCCAGGGGAAGCCGCCCTCGGTCAGGTGAATCCAGTTTCGGTAAGGAGGCCGCTCACCGTAATAGGCAACGTCATGGCGGATCTGGCGGAAGTAGAGGTAAACCTCGAAGCCGCGCCCGCGCAGCTCGTGGATCTCCTTCTTCACCCCTTCCGCCGTCTGCCACAGCCCACCGCCGGCATACCAGCGACCGCTGGTAGGATGATCCTCATTCCATGGGTGCCAGCCGCCGTACCACAGGTGTACGCCGTTCATCTTCCGGGCGTCGGCCTCGGTCCGTTCATGTTTCTGCCCCTGGCCTTCCTCGCCGGGCGGGTAGAACCCGCTGATCACGTTCCCCGGCGCGAGGGTTCGGGGCCGCACCACTTTGGGCAGGCGCACGATTCCGGCGGTGAGGGGATTGGTTGAATAGAGGTTCTGCGCATACCACCCGCACATGTCGGCCAGGTCGTAGCGCGGCTTGGGCAGCACCTTGTAGGTGAAGTCGAACGAGTAATGGTCGCCCGCCGCGATCCCGGTGGGAGCGATGGAGAAAGAAGGCACGCCGCCGAAGCGGTTGGGCGTCATTACCGCGAAGCAATTGAGATCGAGGAAGCCCCAGAGGAACAAGCGGTCGGCGCGCTCGAGGATGCCGTAAGGATAGCGCGCTCTCCTCAGCGGCGCGTCAGGCGCTTCGCCCGTGGCGTCGTCGGGGACATCGGAGTAGCGCTGAATCGCCTTCTCCTGGGGACGCAAGGCGCGGGTGGTGCGCGCGACGTCCACAAAGATCTGGCGCTGCCATTGCCTGGGATCATACGCCTGGCAGACGCCCGCCTCCCATGGGCTGGAATCGCTGCGCAGGTATTCCAGCCGCAAGCAGATGTCCAATCGGTCGCTAAGCATGCGGTAGGTTGCGCCGACGCGCGCCGCCGATGATGCGAAGGGTTGAGAGAAGGCCAGGTTGGTGGATAGGGCCACATAGGGGCGCCCCTGCCATTTGCCTCCGCGCGCGGAGTGACCTTCGACGCGGTTGGCGATATCCAGGCGAGCCTGGTCGCGGTTCCATAGATAGCACAGCAGGCCGTTGCGCGTCGGCGCCAGCAGGTACGCTCGGCGAGGCCGGAGGCTGATAATCGCGGAGATGAGGCCGGTTGCCTTGTCAATAACGGCAACCAGTTCCCGGCCTCGCAGGAGCCAGAAGCTCGCGTTCTCGCGCAGGGAGACACCGGGAACCTGCTCAACGAGACGGCTATACCTGTACCGGCGCGGCTCAATGTGTTGGCGCTGAAAGGCGCGTGCGCGGTCGCGGATCTTGCGGGGCACGCCATTCCCGGCGCCTGCCCTCGGCACAGCCGCCAGCGCCGCGACCAGCATCATGGCGCTACACAACAGCCCCAGCACGTCCGCCAACAGCGACTCCATCGCGCCGCCTCCTCGCAGGTAGGTATTGTCGTCACTTCGCGCAGGCCGTGGCGAGTCCTTCATCTGCAGGCCGGAGAGGATGCAGCCCTTTCAAACCGCATACCTCACCCCAGGAGGGGTGGACGCGAGACCCCAGACGTGAGACTTTAGGACCGCGGGCGTGTTGGCCGTTCGCTGCACGGCTCGTAGGATGCATGGCCCCCAGCCCGGCGTGGCCGAACTGGTTAGACCCGAATTATACGTACGGGGTTGTGCTGGCAACGGGCGCGGGGTCGCTGACCCCGCGAAACGCGGCCTCAGGCGAGGCCGCGCCCGGTTGGAGCGTTCACCCGCCAGGTGAATGCTTCAGACTCCCGACGCATAATCTTGGGTTAGACCCCAATTATGCGTAAGACGTGAGAATGTTATTCCGAGCCCTTCGCCGATGTCATTCTGAGTGGCTAGGCCCCCATTACTTCGGGGTCGCCACGGCGGTCGCGGAGCGACCTAGCCGCGACAGCGACTCGTGCTTCGCAGCGAGCCTACTCCGCCGTAGTAGCCTACGGCTACGAAGGCCGGAAGCGCAGCTTCGCAGAGTAGCAAGAATCTTGGCCCCGCTCAGGGTAAACTCCGCGAGGAATCTCGGCGGGGAAGGTGCAACCACGGCGCCGAGACCCCTTCGCTGCGCTCAGGGTGACACTAGGCCGACGGTTTTCACACAGGCTGTAAGCACTCTCCCTATCACGATCATCTGGCTTGGTATCACCCCGGCGTTTACAGGCGACAGGCTTGATGGTATAATCTGCAAAGATGCGCAAGATTGAGGAGTTGCGGAAATGGACAACCGAATTTATGCGTTGCACGCCGAGGTCTGCAAGGCGATTGCCCATCCCCACCGGATGAAGGTTCTCGACCTGCTGCGGGGTGGAGAACGGTGCGTGTGCGAGTTGGCCCCGGAGGTTGGGATCGCGGAGTCTAACCTGTCCCAGCACTTGGCCATTCTGCGCAGGGCTGGCTTGGTGGACACCCGGCGCGAGGGCCATGCCATCTTCTATCGCGTCCGTGACCCCCGCATCTTCCAAGTGATTGATGCGATGCGGGCCATCCTTGCCGATCAACTCGCGCGCGCGGAGACGGTGCTGGGAGCACTTCAGGTCTAGAGGATGAACGCCAGAATCAAACAGTTCCTGCTGTTGCTGGCAGTCTTCCTCGCCGCCTATTTCCTGCCGGTAGGAAACAACCGCGTGCAGGGCGCGCTGGTGGAAGCGTTTGCCATGCTGAACGACTACGCCCGCCAGCATGTGCTGCTGTGCCTCGTCCCTGCACTCTTCATCGCCGGGGCCATCGCGGTGTTTGTGAGCCAGGCCTCGGTGATGAAATACTTCGGGCCGACGGCGAACAAAGTGCTGTCCTACTCGGTGGCGTCCGTCTCGGGGACAATCCTCGCCGTCTGCTCCTGCACCGTGCTGCCGCTCTTCGCCGGAATCTACACGCGCGGCGCGGGGATCGGCCCCGCGACGGCCTTCCTATATTCCGGGCCTGCCATTAACGTGCTTGCCATCGTGATGACGGCCCGCGTTCTGGGTTTCGAGATGGGCCTGGCGCGAGCGGTGGGCGCAGTCGCCTTCGCCTTTCTCGTGGGAATCGGCATGCACCTGTTCTTTCTGCGCGAGGAGCGACAAAAGGCGAAGGACGCAGAGGGATTCGTCCTTCCCCCGGGCGGGGAAGCGCGGCCCCTGTGGCAGACGAGCGTCCACTTCGCGGTCATGGTGGGCATCCTCGTCTTCGCGAATTGGGGCAAACCGGTGCATGACCCCAGCCTGTGGGCCACCATCTACCGCGCCAAGTGGGGCATTACCGCCGCGCTGCTTGCGCTGCTCTCACTAATGCTGGTGCGCTGGTTCCGCAGGCCCGAGCTGAAAGAGTGGACCTCCGCCACCTGGAGCTTTGCGTGGCAGATCATCCCGCTGCTGTTCGGAGGCGTGCTGGTCGCGGGCTTCCTGCTGGGCCGACCGGGGCACCAGGCGCTGATTCCTGAGGAATGGGTGGCGCGGGTGGTGGGCGGCAACTCGCTGTGGGCCAACCTGTTCGCCGCGGTATCCGGCGCGCTCATGTATTTCGCCACTTTGACCGAGGTGCCGATCCTGCAAGGGCTTCGGGGTGCGGGCATGGGCAAGGGGCCGGCACTGGCGTTGCTGCTCGCGGGGCCCTCACTAAGCCTGCCCAGCATGCTCGTCATTGGCGGCATCCTGGGCCTGCGGAAAACGGTAGTCTATGTCTCCCTGGTCGTTGTGCTGGCAACGGCGGCGGGGATGCTCTACGGAATCATTGCTGCTTGAGGAGGATGAGAGAATGAAGAAGGTGCAGGTGCTGGGGCCCGGCTGCGCCAAGTGTCAGCAACTGGCCGCCAACGTCGCTGAAGCCGCGAAGGCTATGGGCGCAGTGATCGAGATTGAGAAAGTGTCCAAGCCCTTAGACATCGCCAAGTACGGAGTCCTGTTTACCCCCGGCCTGGCCATCGAGGGCGAGGTCGTCTGCGTGGGCCGCATCCCCGGCGTGGAGGAGATCAAGGGCTGGCTGGAAGCCGAACCAGCGAAGGAGCAGAAATGAGCGGCAGCCAGAAGTGCGCGTGTGAACCCTCGGAGGTGTTGTTCTTTCCGTGTTCGGGCGGCTCAAACTGCGGCCAGATCGCACACCATGCTGCGGTGGCGTTGGCAAAGGTCGGGCGCGGCAAGTTCTTCTGCCTGGCCGGCATGGGAGGCCACGTCAAGGACCTGATCGAGTCCGCGAAGGCGGCGAAGGTGCTCGTCGCGATTGACGGCTGCCCCGCTTTGTGTGCGAAGAAGACGCTTGATCATGCTGAATTGCCTCCACAGATTCACCTCGTCGTTACCGAACTCGGAATAGAGAAGAAGTCTGGGTATCTGGACTTCTCAGCAGACGAACTCGCCTTGTGCCGCAGCAAACTCGAGCAACAACTGGACGCGCAGGTCGTCCCGATCTCTGCCCGAGGATAGGAGAGCGCCGTTGCTGCTCCGGGAGTACAAGTTCCAACTCTTTGCGCCGAAGTGCAACCCGTCGGCGGAGTATGTCAACTGCCTGGCGGCGCTGCGCGACGACGTCCGGGAGGTCTTCCCGTACCTCAACGCGACGATCAAGGCATGCCAGTATAACCCTGATGCGCCTTTCCTGCGTTTCCGCCACGAGGGACATGTCATCGCCTTGCGTCCCCGCCAGGCGGCGGTGAGCAAGCTGGCCGATGCTGACGAGGCTAATCGCGTGCTGGACTGGGTCAAGGAGTTGATCAACGACACCTGGGAGCGCCGCGACCAGATTGCCCCCAGTTACCGCCGGGCAGCCAGCCTGACCGCGCTGCAACTCTATCGGTTGCTGCCGGGTGGAAACTGCGGCAAGTGCGGCGACCGAACCTGCCTCGCCTTCGCCGTGAAACTCGCGGGAGAAGAGGCGACGCTGGAGAAATGCATGCCGCTATTGGAGACACAACACGAAGAGAAGCGCAAGGCGCTGGTGGAGCTTCTTCTAGAGGCAGGCTATGAGGTGCCCGAAGACTGGCTATGAGAGGATGAGGAAGCAATGAAAGGATCGAGGTGGATACTGTTAGTGGTGATTATGGCCATTGTGGCGGTGTTCATCGCCAAGGAGACCCTCAAGCGCGGTGAACGAGCCTCACCGACGGAGAGCCGGGGCGTGGCACAGAACCCGACCGCTCAGGTCGCGCCAGGCGCGCCGGCGTTGGAGCAGGATGAGAGCACAGGGACTTCGACTTCGGCGCCATCCGTGGAGGCAGGTCCGGGTTCCGTTGGCGGCGCTTCATCAGGCGCTGAGGAGACCGCTGCGCAGCCAACATCGGGAAAACAGGGTAGCGCTCCGTCGGTCAACCCCCGGTCGGCGCAGGGCAAGGCAGCTTCAGACAAGAAGCCCGAAGGGCCTCTGCCCGGCTCGAAGCTCGCGGAGTGCCTCAAGAGCGGCCGTCCGACCATGGCTGACTTTGGCAAAGGCTGGTGCGTGCCTTGCAAGATGATGGTGCCTGTGCTCAAGCAGGCCGCCCAGGACTACTGGGGCAAAGCCAACATCGTGTTCGTGGAGCTAGATGAGTACGCCGACCTGGGCCGGGGGTATCGCATTGCCACCATGCCCACTCAGATCTTCTTTGACGCTAAAGGGAAAGAAGTCAAGCGCCACATGGGCTACATGGGGACTGAAGACATCGAACGCGAACTCGCGACATTGGGGGTCAAGAAGTGATGTTCCGAAGACACTGTGGGTGGGGTTGGCCCTTGTCGTGGCCTGGGGCAGAAGGGCGCTTAGCGCGACTACTCCCTTTGGTGTCCCTGACATGCCTGACGCTTTTCGCTGCGGGCCGCCTCGCGTGCGCAGCCGATGCTCTTACGCTCCCTCCCTACACGCTGGAGGACTGCGTGGGAGTGGCATTGGCACAGCAACAGGAGGTCCAGGCGGCCGTCCAGCAGGTGCGCGAAGCTGAGGGGAAGGTTCGCCAGACACGCAGTCTGTCTGGCCCGCACGCCGACCTCGACACCTCTTGGACCCAGTACGATTGGCTGCCCCCGAGCAAGGAGCGCATTCTGGGGGGCGGGACGACAGACGTCTACAGCGAGGTGGTACTGCGACAGATCCTCTACTCCGGGGGCAGAATCCAGGGTCTGCTCAGCCAGGCAGAACTCGATCTGCTGAGCGCGCACGAGCGGTTGCGACGAGTCCGGCAAACCGTCGCGTTCGGAGTGTCCCAGGCTTTCTACAGGCTGCTCGAAGCGCGAGCGCTGCTCCAGGTCCAGGATGAAGCCGTGCGGCAGGTGCAGGCTCAACTAGAGATCGCCCGCAAGCGCTATGAGGTGGGAACCGCGCGCCAGCTCGACGTGTTGAAGGCCGAGGTACAGTTGGCGAACGTGCAGCAGGCGCAGGTGGCGGCAAAGAATCGAGTTGATCTTGGCCGGATGTCCCTGAATCTGGCGATGGGCCGGGCCCCGGAGACCCCGCTTGCTGTCTCCGCGCCCGAAACTCCTGCGCCAGGGGCGGGGACTGAGCGGCCGGCAGCTGAGGTGATTCCTTTCCACCCCGAGTGGGTTCAGAGCGAACTGGGCTTACGCCGCGCACAAACTGGCCTGCGGGTGGCGCGTGCCCTCGGCCTACCGCAAGTTGATCTGCGAGCGGCCTATAACCTGGAGGGTGGCACGTTCCCACCGGACATCGAGAACTGGAACGTGGGAGTCGGTGTCAGCTTGCCCTTGTGGGACAGCGGAGACCGAAGGGGGGCGATGCAGCAGGCCAGCGCGCGCCTCGAGCAGTCGCGGGTGCTCCAGGACGCGCTACGCCACCGTCTCGAGCTGGACATCAAGGAGGCGCAGGTGGCCATCCGCGACGCCCAAGAGCGCATGCACGTCACCGTGCTCAGCGTAGAGCAGGCCCGCCAGGCGCTCGTTGTCGAGCAGGAGCGCTACCGGGTGGGAACAGGCAGCAGCACCGAGGTCATAGACGCGCAGGTGGCACTTGCCCAGGCCGGCGCAAACGCGGTGCGCGCCGAGTATGACCTGCGCGTGGCCCTTGCGCAGCTCGCCCATGCCCAGGGGCACGACCCCGCGGTTGCCGGGCAAACACGCGGGGCTGGCGCGATTTCCGGAGGTGCACAATGAGGAAAGCTGTTCTGGCTGCTGTCGCGCTTGGGATCATCACGGCCGGCTTGGGCGGGTGTGGACGCCAATCCGCCAACAACCCCAGTGGAGCCGGGAGTCAGAAGAAGGCGCCCCTGGTCGAGGTGGCAACGGTACAACTTGGGGATATCGCCCGGGTGCTCCAGACCACGGGTACAGTTGTCTCCGCCAACGAAGTCCAGATCAGCTCGAAGGTGGAACAGCGCATTATCTGGCTAGATGTGCGCGAAGGCGACCGCGTGACAAAGGGACAGGTGCTCGTCCGCCTTGACGCGACGGAGCTTGAGGCGCAGACCCGACAGGCCCAGGCCGAAGTTCGCGTCGCGCAGGCGCGCCTGCGGGACATCGAAGCCGGTTCCAGGATACAGGAGATTCGCGGAGCGGAGGCCGCAGTCAGGCAGGCGGAAGCGCAACTCGCTTCCGCGCGCGCGGCCGCGGAAGACGCCCGTCGTGACGTCGAACGCCAGCGCCAGTTGCTCGCCATCGGGGGCGCATCGCAACAGGAAGTGGACCACGCCCAAACCAGGCACGAGGCGGCCCGGTCTCAGGTTGAGGCGACAGAAGCGGCGGTGACCGCGGCCAGGGAACGGCTGGGCCTGCTCCGAGAAGGCGCTGCTCAGACCCAGCTCGCCCTCGCCCGCGAGCAAGTGGCACAGGCCAAGGACAAGCTGGCCTACTGGCAGGCGCAGGCGCAGTTCTATGTGATCCGGTCTCCGCTGTCGGGAGTAGTGACCCGCGTGTACCAGCACACCGGCGATCTCGCCTCATCCAAGGCGCCAGTCCTCGCCATCGCCGACACCTCTCAGACTATCATCCGCAGTTCCGTCACGGACACAGAGGCCGCTCGTTTGAGGGTCGGCCAGCCCGTCAATGCCGAGGTGGACGCGTTGCCTGGAGACAAGGCCGTTCCGCTCCGGATCAGTCGCATCTACCCGGCGGCCGACGCGGGGTCACAACTCGTCACAGTTGAGGTGGCGGCGCCGATGCTGGCGGGCAAGGTCAAGGAGGGCAGCCTGGCGCGCCTCTCAATTGTCCTCGAGAAGAAGAGCGGCACCGTGGTAGTGCCTGCCCACGTCATCGTCGCACGCCCTGGTGGCAGACTCGTTGCGCTTGTCGTTCGTGACGGCAAGTCGGAAGAGCGGCCAGTCCAGACAGGCATTGAGGCCGGTGACAGAGTGGAAGTCCTCACCGGTCTCCGACCGGGGGAGCAGCTAATCGTCCGGGGCCAGGAACGGCTCAAGGGCGGAGTCGAGGTCAAGGTCAAGCCACCCAAGGGCGGCAAAGCACCTGGGGGTGGCAGATGAGCCTGTCACGTTTGGCGATCCAGCGTCCGGTGGCGGTGGCTGTGGTCATGCTGGCCATCGTGGTGATCGGCGTATTCGGCTACAGCCAGCTTCCGACTAATCTCCTGCCGGACATCACCTACCCATTGGTCAAGGTCTACATCCCCTGGCGCGGGGCGACACCGGAGGAGATCGAAACCGACATCGCTGACCCCGTCGAGCGGCAGATGGCCACCGTTGATGGGCTGGACTACCTTGAATCGAGCTGCACCGAGGGCCTCTACCAGTTGCTCGTCAACTTCAGATACGATGTTGACCGCGATGTGGCCTATCAGGACGTCCTCGCCAAGATGGGGATGGTCACCAAGCGGCTTCCGAAGGACATAGACAACCCCACGATTCTGAAGGCCGACCCATCTCAGCTCCCGATTGTGGACGTGGTTGTGAGCTCCGACACGATGGACCTGGTGTCATTGCGCACCTGGGCTGACAACTTCCTTCAGGATCAGTTCGTTGCGGTGCCGGGGACGGCCGGCACGGAGGTCGTTGGCGGGCAAGTGCGCGAGATCAGGGTTCATCTCGACCCCGAGCGCCTTCAGGCGTACCGGCTGACGGTGGACCGAGTCGCTCAGCGCCTCCGGGACGAGAATCTCGAACTCGCAGGAGGCCGCGTTACGGGCGCCCATCGGGAGTACCTGGTGCGCACCATGGGGCGCTACCGATCCGTTCGGGAACTCGGCGGCGTCGTGCTCGGGAGCAATCCCGCGGGTGGCAATCTGTACCTTCGAGATGTGGCGCAGGTGCTGGACCTGCACCAGGTGCAGCGAGTAATCATCCGGCTCAACGGACAAGAGGGCGTGAAGCTCAGCACCTTCAAACAGGCGGCGGCGAACGTGGTCGAGGTGTCAGACGGGGTGCGCCGGAAGATTGGGGAGCTGCTTGCATCTCTGCCGCCCGGCGTGCACATGGACGTAACCTATGACCAGGGCGAGTACGTCCGTGCGGCCGTTAAAGGCGTGCGCGAAGCAGCCATCATCGCCGCCATTCTGGTGGTACTGGTCACGGCCTTCTTCCTCACGGGATGGCAGCGGGTGCTGACTGTGGTGCTGACGCTGCCCATCTCGCTCTTGGGCACGTTCTTCGTCATGAGGCTCGCCGGTTTCTCCGTCAACATCTTCTCCCTCGGCGGGCTGGTGGTGGCGATCACCGTTCTCCTGGATAACTGCGTGGTGGTTCTGGAGAACATCACGCGGCTGCAGACCGAACACCCCGAAGTGGAGACCCCCGTTCAGACGGGAGCCACGGAGATGGCGGGAGCGGTTACCGCCGCCACGCTCACCTTCCTCGCACTCTTTCTTCCGTTCCTACTGGTCTCCGGGCTAACCGCGCTCCTGTTCCGGGAGCTGGTGATAACCGTCGGCGTGGTGCTTGCGGTCTCCCTTCTCGTCGCGCTCACCGTGACCCCGATGCTGATGGCGCGGTTCTTCCCCGAAGGCAGGCCGGTGGCCGAACGGGTCGGTCCCATCTCGCGCCTCTCCCGGGCGGCCATGGCGGCGCTCACCCGCGCCTACCGGCCTGCTCTGCACTGGTCTCTGCGGAACCCTTGGGTGGTAGTGGGAATCACGGTCGCTCTCTTTGTCTTGGGCATCGGCCTGCTTCGAGCCATGGGATCCGAGCTGCTGCCCGAGATGGAGGACGGTCTGATCATCGCCAGCGTGCGCATGCCCACCGGCACTCCGGTCGCGGTCACCGATCAGGTGCTGCAGAGAATCGAAGATGCGGTGCGGGATGACCCCGCGGTCCATCACGTGTCTCGTCTCTCCGGCGGATGGGTGTGGGGGCTGGTGACCTACGAGGTCGCCGAACGCGGGCAGGTGGATATCCAGCTGGTACCTCGCAGCCAACGGAAGATGGATACTGCCGGCTATGTCGCCAGGTTGGAGCAAGAGATCAAGGAAGCCGTCAAAGTGCCGGGCGCGCGGATCGGGGTGAAACACGCGAAGCTCCGCGGCCTGCGCCAGATCGGCGAGCACGACGTGGAGGTCGAAATCTACGGCCCCCGCGGTGCGCCGATGGGCGAGATGATGGAACTGGCGAGCGGCGTCCGGGAGCAGTTGCTCGCCATCCCGGGGCTGACAAGTCAGGACATCTCCTTGGAGGTCACCAAGCCAGAATATCAGATCGTGGTGGACCGTGCCCGCGCCGCCGTCCTGGGGGTGAACGTCTCTCAGGTCGCGAGTACCGTGCGCTCCATGGTGGATGGCGTCGTCCCCACGTCATACCTCGATGGCGGCTACTACTACGACGTGCGGGTGATGGTGAATGACCAGCACTGGAAGAACAGGGGGAACCTCGAGAACATCCTGGTGCCCTCGACGAATGGCGGAACGGTGTACCTGCGCGATGTCGCGCGAGTCCTGCCTGGAGTGGGTCCCGTGCAGATAGATAGGAAAGAGCAAGCGCGGCTCATCAAAGCCACCGCCGACGCGCTGGGAAGAACAGCCGGCGAAGTGAACCGTGATGCCGCGGCACGCGTCGCCCACACGAGCTTCCCCGAGGGTTACTCGTGGCGTCTCGGAGGGCAGGCGGCGATGATTGGCCAGGAATATCGGAGCCTCGCCGTCGCGCTGCTGCTTGCGCTGTTCTTCGCCTATGTGGTGCTGGCCATCCAGTTCGAGTCCTTCTCCGAGCCGTTCCTGATCATGATCCGGGTACCCCTATCCCTCATCGGCGTGGCAGCCGGGCTGTTCATTGCGCAGGTTCCCATCGGCGCGACTGCCATCATCGGAATCGTCATCCTCGCCGGCATCGAGGTGAACCATGGGGTGGTCCTGCTGACCGCGACGAACATGCTCCGGCAGCGTGGACTCTCTCCCCGCGAGGCTATCGCCCAAGCGGGGACATTGCGCCTCAGACCGATCCTGATGACGGCCTTAGTGGGAATCGTGGGAATGATCCCGCTGGCGCTTGGTCTGCGCGAGGGCACCGAACTGTTGAGGCCGATGGCCGTCGGGGTCATGGGCGGTCTGGTATTCTCTGTGTTCCTGACCCTGCTCTTTCTGCCTGCGCTCTACCTGCTTTTCGCTGGCCGGCTGCAGCACAGAGCCGAGGAGGGATAAGATGAAGATGCTTACTCATAGCCTACGACACGTTCATAGATAAGGAAGTCCTGGGCTGCCTCGAATCGTGCGGAGTGCCGGGCTACACTAAGCTTGCTGTGATTGTCGGACGAGGCGAAACCGGGACAAAGGAGGACACCCCTGCCTGGCCAGGTACCACCAGCGTCCTGTTCACCGCCGCCTCTGACGAACAGGCCGAGACCCTCCGCAAGAGGCTGGCTTGCCTGCGAGGAAGTCACGGAGGTAGAGCGGGCTTGAGGGTCTTTCAGATTCCTCTGGAGATGACATTGTGAAATCGGTCGAGGCTTGAGAAAGGAATTAGCATGAGAGGGAAAGGTCTAGCTGCATCAATCTTCGCGGCATCCATGCTTCTCGCGCTGATGGTCGCCTCCGTCGCGAACGCGGCTACGGTGGCCGGGGACTTCGAGGCCAGGCTCTCCTCCTTCCGCGGGAGCATGATCAGCGCCTGCGCGCAGTTCCAGGCAGGTACGCCGCGAGAAAGCAGAGAGCAGTTTGACAGAGAGCTCATCGCATTGCAGGCCGCCTGGGCTTCGCTGGCCGCTGCGTATCAAGGTGCGCCACCTGCTGCGTATGCAAAGGACGCCAAGTGGCCGACCTACTTCGGCTCCGTAGCCGAGAACCTGGCCGCGATGCGTGCTGCTGTTTCTGATAACCGATACAACAAGGCCTTTGAGATCTGCGGCAGCACCTGCGCGCTCTTCGTCACCATACACGAAAGCAACGGCATCTCCACGGTGTGCGACAAGCTCTTCGAGTTTCGCAAGCAGGCCAAGCTCATGCTGGCCCAGATCAAGAGCGGCCATGCCGACGCGGCCGCGTCCCGGCTTCCCAGTCTGCTCGCCCAGCGCGACGCGGTCGTGCTGTCACCCATCCCGGAGAAGGCCGCATCTGATCCGACCCGCTATAGAGAACTGGTTGCCGGGTTCTCCAGCGCCGCTGACAAATTCGCCATCGCGTTGACGAATGACGGCGCCGACGCAGCCCTCGCGCGCTACGCGGAACTGATGGTAGCATTCACGGCCCTCTACAATCGCTATATCTAGCGGGCGCGTCCCCAGCACATCGATTCGAGGTGCGCTCCGGACCGATCCCCGGAAGCCGTTCTGAAAGGATGCTGGAAATATGAAGGAATCGAAGTGGAATGGGCTGCTGTCGTGGCACGCAGGGGAGAGGGGCGACAGCCGCCTTGCGCTTCTGCTGTGCCTGATGCTGTGCATCATCGGGTCGAAGGAATGGGCAAAGGAGGCTTCAGCCGCAGCAGTTGCCTCGACAGTGGAGAGGTCCTGTCCCGGCCTCAGCTCGGGCCCGCTTCGGGCGGCGCGTCTGGCTCCCCTTCCCCAAGGAGTGGTGCTGCACTCCACATCCCTTCAGATCACCCAGCAGCAGGTGACCGCCGAAATCCAGAAGGCCCCCGAGCGAGTGCGCCAGCAGTTGGGACAGAATGCCTTTTTCGTCCTGGAGCAACTGGCCACGCGGCGGCTGTTGCTAGGCGAGGCGCGAGTATCGGCCGCCAAGCAGAATCCCGAACGCAAGGGCGAAAGCGAGGAGGCGCTCATTCGCGGGTATCTTCAGGCTGTCGCCGATCGGGTGTCTGTGGGCGATGAAGAGGTACAGGCCTTCTACAGCCAAAACAAGGAATTAGTTGGAGGGGCGCCTCTCGAGAGCGTGCGGGACGACCTGAAGCGATACCTCCTCAGCGAGAAGCGACAGGCCGCCGTGGAGACGCATATTCACCGGCTGGCCGAGCGGGCTGCTGCCGAGGTGGATGAGGTTTGGACCCGGCAGCAGTGTCGCCTGGCGATGGACAACCCGGTGGACAAGGCTCGGCGCTCCGGCAAATCTACCCTCGTAGACTTCGGAGCCACCGGATGTCGCCCCTGTGACATGATGACCCCCATCCTGGCGGCGCTGAAGAAGAAGTACGCGGGCCGGCTGAACGTTGTTTTTGTCCACGTGCGGGAGGAGGAAATCCTTGCCGCGCGCTACGGCGTGCGAACCATTCCGGTTCAGGTGTTCTTCGACAGGCAGGGCAAGGAAGTCTTTCGGCACGAAGGATTCTTCCCGCAGGAGGAGATTGAGCGGAAGCTGGTTGAGATGGGGATTGGGAAGTGACGGAATTCGTAACCCAGACGCTGCCGCGAATCATCAGCGAACTCTCGGCGCTCGCCTATCTGCTGGTGTTCTTGGGCGGGGTGCTCACCAGCATCGGCCCCTGCAATCTCTCCATGGTGCCGGTCATCATCGCCTATGTTGGAGGATACGCGAACCCTACCCGCGCCAAGGGCTTCTGGCTCTCCACGTTTTTCACGCTCGGCAGTTCGGTGACGTTCATGCTGTTGGGAATTGTCGCCGCCACGGTCGGCGGGCTGTTCGGCACGGAAAGCAAGATCCTCCATTGGTTCGTCGCCCTGGTGTGCTTTCTTATCGGACTCAATCTGCTCGGCGCTCTTAAGCTTAACTTCGAGTTCATGGCCCGGCTTCAGCCGAAGCGTGTGGCGGTGACAGGCTTGATCGGCGCCTTTCTGCTGGGCCTGGTAGTCGGATTGGCTGGCTCGCAGTGTGGAACGCCGGTGCTGGTCGCCATTCTGGGGATCGTGATGGCGAAGGGCAAGTTGGCTTACGGTGCGTCGCTGCTGTTTGCCTATGGCCTTGGCCGCGGCGTTCCCATCGTTCTCGCCGGCACGTTCACCAGCGTGGTCAAGGCTCTGCCCGCAATGGAGCGCTGGACCAGGTGGATGGAGAAATCAGCCGGTCTGGTGCTAATCGCCGTCGGGCTTTACTTCGTGTGGATCGCCTGAAACGCGGCGCCTATTTTCGCGGCCCGCCGGGAACGCGCCGCAGGGGAAGCTCCTCCGTGGGCACCACCAGCCCCGATTTCGCGCGCGTGAACAATCCCCAACTGAAACACGGCCGCCCGCCGGGCCGGCACATCGCCGGGTTCGCGATCGGCTGCGCGCGCGCACACTTCGCCGCGCAGCGCAAGTCGCGCCGCTGCTTCTCCGCCGCCTCGCGGTAGGTCTGCACCTCCGCCAAATGACGGCAACGCTCCCAGTATTCGGGCAGCGGGCAGTGCTCGCATTCCGCCGGCACCACATGTGACTCCTGTGGGTCGCGCGCCACCGTGCAGATCAGTGACCGGCCCCCTTTGCGCTGGTGTTCGCACCCCCGGTGACGAAAAGCCTCCAGCCACTCCGCGTCCTTGCGCAGGATCGGGTGCACCAGGCCGTCCACCGCGCCGTCGTCGAGCTGGCGCACCACCTCGTCCGCCGCCGCCCGCGCCAGCGCGCGCCCGATTCCCGACCTGTGCTCCTTGCCTCCCAGGTCCTGGTAAACCATCTCTGACAGCGCCAGCCCCGTCGCCGAAGTCCGGCCCGGCTCGGGGAAATCGAGAACCCGCACCACGATGCGCAGCGCCTGCTTCTCGCCGGGCGGCTTGAAGCTGCCCCGAATGCGGTGGACGCCGGTGCCCGTTGATCTATATGAGAAATCCATCATGATTGAGCGCCGTCAATCACATTATACGCGGTAATCTGCCGCTCCGCCAATCGCGTTGCGGCCATGGCGCGTGATCCGCCGTTGGCGCGCCGGTCGCAATCGGTGGCGCCGGCTCTCAACCTGCAATACTGCCCCATTACTGCTCACAGCGGCTAGGCCGTTGGCCGCCGTGGCGGTCGGAGACCTAGCCACCCCAACAGTCCGCCCGGCGCGCCGAGCTTCACCTCGTGCCATTGACGGCGAACCACGTCGTACTCGTACTTGGTGACAACGCGCTGCGGCTCCAGCTTGCGCTCCGGCGCGGCCAGGCATTCCTCCTCGGTCACACCACTCCTGATGTAGGTCTGGATGATGCGCGGCACCTCGGCCTCATAGACCGTTGTGTGTCCGCCCGTCTTGCGGATCTCAAGCTGCGCGGCGTTAACCGCAAGCTTGCGATGCATTCGCGTCATGCTGAAGCTTGAGCCGTCTATCTCGGGCATGGGCGGCCCCCAGCGATTCAACCGCTGGTTATACTCCGTGTCATCCTTGTGGATCTGCCCCACCAGGGCCGCGCGCAGCTCCTGCGCGCTCGGCCCTGAAACAGAGCACCCCGCAATGGCGGCCAGCGTCAGCCCCATCGCGGCCGCCGCGGCGCACGCTGCACAGCGATAATGGAGAGACGCTCTGCTCGTCCGGTCCTTGCGTCGTCTCATACCATATCATCTTCGCTGCTGGCCCCGCCTCGACCTTTCCTCGCACTGGCGTCCGTGCATGACCTTGCTTGCACAGCGAGTTGCAGGAAACGATGCGCGGGGAATCCCCACGCGATCAGTCCCTTGCTCTAAGCCTCGTTCCGCGCCTCTGGTCGCTCTGCCGGATGTGGAATAAGAAATATGGATTTCAATGGGGGACGGCTGTGATCTGTCCTAGCTGCACAAGCGAACAGCCTGATTGGGCCGACACCTGCCTCGAATGCGGCGCCTCGCTCATATTCTTGCGCGAGCATCCGCACCGCGTCGGCTTTGCTATCTGGTTCTCCATGCTCGCCGGGTTGGCGCTGCTGGTGGCCCTCTTCGTACGCCTGCTCGACCAGTTCTTCATACCCAGAATCCCCGTCTTCGGCTGGCTTGAGGCGGGGCAATTGACGCTGGGCATCCTCTTGAGTCTGCTGGGAGCCCGCGGATGGGTCACCCTCAAGGACGCGGTCATCGAGCGCCTGCCCAACCGCTGCCGCCGCTGAGGCCGGTCTCATCTCCGCGGGAGGCGGACCCTTCCACCCGGATGCTGGAGTGGCTAGGTCGCCCGTGGCGACCGCCACGGCGGCTGAAAGCTTAGCCGCCTGGGCCCTGGGCCGATCGACGGCGTGAGCGCCATGTCGCCGCCAGGTGAACCCCCCTCATGCGCCGAAGCACCATAGCGTGAGGCCCGCACTCACGCTCTGCGCTCTGTTCGTGCTGACGGCCGCGGCTCGCGCCGGGGCGGCCGCGGCGCCGCACAACCTCGCGCTTGGCGGTCCCTACACATTGTCCCCTGCGCCCAATTACCATTTGTGCACTGATGCGGATGACAAGCTCCAACTGACGGACGGGAAACACGCCGGCCCGGAAACCTTCTGGGGCCAGCCGGTCGCCATCATCGCTGCCACGACCTGCTGGGCGGCTATCCCGAGTGGCAGAAGGAAGAGGTCGAACTGATAGAGGAGTACGTGTCCAACCTGAGCCAGAAGGCGGGCCGCGCCCGCGTCGCCGGCAGCGAGCTCGACGCGGCCCTCCAAGACCCCGGGTGGCGGGCACTGAGTTCCTAACCGGAGCAGCGGAGCAGACGCGGCTCCGCCAAGCCCCGGTAGCCTGATGCCGGGCCGGCTTGTATGTTCGGCGTGTCCGGAGAGGCTGTCAAACTAAAACTGGTCCCGGGGAACCGCAGCCCGCAGAAAGGGGTGACCGATGAGTGACGCGCAGACTAAGGTGGTTAGGGCGGAGCGATTCGAGCTGGTGGATTCGAAGGGAAACCCACGCGCTGTTCTAGAGATCAGGAACGACGCCCCAGGGCTCGCCCTGTATGACAAGGCCTTGAGGGTGCGTGCAGTGTTAGCGCTTGCCGATGACGCGCCAGCACTGAATCTGATAGACGACAACGGGAACACGCGCGCTGTTCTGTCGCTCCGCGGAAAAGACGGCAGTCACCTGTTTCTGTACGACAATGGCGGCAACCTGAGAGTCGCGCTTGATATTCAAGGCGACGACCCAGGCTTGACCCTCGCTGGCAGGAACGGGAAGATGCGGGCCGCTCTCTCTACCCGCGAGGACAACCCAGAGCTGGTTCTGCTCGACAATAGCGGAACTCCGCGCGCGGGATTGCAGCTCGCCGAGGACGGGACACCGCTGATGGAGCTAGCCGACAATAACGGGAGGGTTTTGTGGCAGGCACCGTGACCCCCTGCTCGATCTCGGAGCGCTACTGGCGGCACCGCGCTCGTCGAGACTTGCTAGCGGGCACGGTCCGACAGTGGGCATAGCTGGCGGGAAAGCCCAAGGCCTTCAAGGAGGTCGTGAGTATGAAGGTATGCGGTAAGTGCGGCGGCAAGAGGGTCGTCCGCTGCCCCAGTTGTGGTGGCAGCCGCAAGGTAAGCATTCCTTTTGGTGGCCAGAGGAACTGCAACCACTGTCACGGCACAGGGCACATCGTCTGTGACCATTGCGGGGGCAGGGGACAGGCCTAAGGCTGACAACGCAGAGGCGCATCAGCTCATACCGGCATGTCACGCTTTGACAAGGAGGGCGAGACACATGGCATACGACCGTGAGCGTTACGGGGCTCTCCAAGCGCAGTTCGGAAACGTGGAGGACCCGATACGGGGCGTGATCGCGGAGTATACCGGCGAGCCGTCCAGGCGGATCGAGGAAACACCTTCTCTCGCTGAAGCTGAACGCATCTTCACTCAGGCAATGCGCGAAGAGCCCTTGGAGGTCAGGCATTATGACAACTTGGCCTGCGTCTACCTCCATGCGGGGCTGCCCGAGAAGGCAAGATCGTTCCTCGAGGCGGGTATAGCCATTCAACCGGATAACGCGCTGCTTTACTTTCGGCTATCTGTATGTCTCGAGATGATATCCTGGGTTAACATAGGTAGGCAGTCCGGTGGCACAGAGGAAGGCTACTATGCGTGGTTCGACCGCTTGACCGACGATCCTGTGGCCACACGGCGAACTACCATGAAACATGAGACGATCGCCGCGGTTCGAAGGGCGGTGGAACTGGATCCCAATAGCCCCAGATATCATGCGCGTCTGGCCGCCGAACTGTGCAGCCTGGATGAGGATCCGAAGGGAGCGGTCGAACACTATGCGGCCGCCATCCGGCTTCGCCCTCAAGGCGATCCCCAATGGGACTACCTAGACGGCGCCCTGGCCAATTCCCGTCTCCAGTTGGAGCGCAAACTTGACCTCGACGCGCACCTCGGTGAGGTTGATCCGATCACCCGCGAGCGGCCTGGGGTGAAAGCACTGGAGGAGCGCAGGTTGGCAGAGGCCGAGCGCGATGGCTCTGTGCACGGGGGCGCAGGCACGCAGACGCAGGGCTGCTTCGTTGTGACAGCGGCCTGTGGCTCTCCCGGTGCGTCGGAGGTCCTGGTACTGCGAAGATACCGCGACGAGGTATTGATGAAGTCACGGTACGGTCGCAACATGATCGCGGCCTACTACAGAACCGCGCCCTTCATCGCCACGGCACTTGAGCATTCGCGACCCTTGCGGTCGGCGTGCCGTGTGCTTCTGATCCGACCCCTCAGTCGCCTGGCCGCGCGGCACCTGGCAGCACGGGTCAGACTGAGGGCTAGCAGCCCTGTGATAAAGTCGAAAATCGTTGCCATGTCGCCGCCAGGTGAACCCCCCTCATGCGCCGAAGCACCATAGCGTGAGGCCCGCACTCACGCTCTGCGCTCTGTTCGCGCTGACGGCCGCGGCTCGCGCCGGGGCGGCCGCTGCGCCGCACAACCTCGCGCTTGGCGGTCCCTACACATTGTCCCCTGCGCCCAATTACCATTTGTGCACTGATGCGGATGACAAGCTCCAACTGACGGACGGGAAACACGCCGGCCTGGAAACCTTCTGGGGCCAGCCGGCCGCGGTGGGATGGGCGACCTCGAACCCGGTGCAAATCATTGTTGACCTGGGCGCGGTCGAACCCGTAGGCGCCGTCGCCTTCAGCACCGCCTCGCGCTTGAACGCAGGTGTCCACTGGCCGACAATCATCTTGGGTGTCAGCGACGATGGCGCGGTCTATCACATTGCCGGGCAACTCGCTGCGACTGCGGTCGCGAATCAGGACCCCGCGCGCGAGTACCGCCAGACCCTGCGCCTGGCCGGGCTGCGCACGCGCGGCCGATTTGTGATGTTCTTCGTGCTGCCGGGCGGACCTTACGTGTTCTGTGATGAGGTCGAGGTGCTGGAGGGCTCGCACGATCCGCAGCAGGCCGAGATGACCGGGCGCACGCTCACCGCCGCCGGCTTCCGCGATTACATGGCCCTGGAGCGCCGCCGCACCTGGCTGGCGGCGCAGTGCCGCCGACTGGCCGATCGCGCGCAGGCGGAATCTCGCAGCGCGCCCCGGCCGCAGGAGGTGTCGCGCCAACTGCAACAGGTCGAAGCCGAGCTGCGCTCTTGCGCCCAGGGTATCGGGGCATTTTCGCTCGACGGCTCGCGCCTGCGTGATGCGCGACGAGAGGTGGCGCGCCTTTGCGCGCAGGCCAACGCCGCGCTGCGCCCCGGTCGCTCGTGGTTCCTCTGGGAGCATGACCCCTGGGCGCCGCTCTCGCCGTACGAGATTCCGCCGCAGCGGCAGTCGGCGCTGCGGCGCGTGGAGATCCACGCCGCGTCCAACGAGTACGCCAGCGCGGCTGTCACTGTGACCAACCTAACGCGCGGGGCGCTGACGCTCACAGTGAGTATCGAGGACCTGCGCGGCCCGCAAGCGAGTGTCAGGGCAAGCGACATCCAACTCCGCCGCGTCGAATTTGTGGAAACCGCCGGCAATGAGATGGTCGCCGATGCTCTGCCGCTGCTTGATGATCGCGGCCTGCGCCTTGAAGCGGGCGAGACCTCCCAAATATGGCTGACGCTGCCCAAGCGACGCCTGCCGCCAGGCGACTATGGCGGCCGCCTCGTGTTGCAGACATCGCGCGGCGCGGAAGGTGGCGGTGAGCGCGCCGCAGCGCCTCTAGCCATCGAGATTCTCCTGCGCGTCTATGCCGTTGAGCTGCCTGACGAGATGAGTCTCCAGACCTACAACTGGGCCTACGTCACGACCTTTCCGCTGGTGCGCGGGCTGGAGCGCCAGGCGGTCGCCGATCTCTTCGCCCATTACACCAACACCTTCGTCTTCTGCAACACCGATGTGCCCTGGCCGCGGTTCGACCAGGCTCCTGGTGAGCAGGGAACAACCGGCGCCAAAGGGACCGTTGACTTCAGCGCTCACGATCGCAACCTCGAATTGCACCGCGGCGCGCGCGAGGTCTCGTGGTTCTGGGGCTTTAGCGACAGTGAACATCCTGATAACGGCCGTTTCGGGGCCGAATACCTGAGCCCGCAGTGGAAGGAGCGCTTCGCCGGGTGGCTGCGCGCCTGGGTGGCGCATCTCAAGGAGCTCGGCTACGATTACGGCGATTTCTTCATGTACCCGTTCGACGAGACGCTTTGTGATCGCTTTCGCGACCTGGCGCAGTTCATCAAGGAGGTAGATCCCGGTATCCGCGTTTTCGCCGACCCGGTCGCCGATGATACTCGCGAGCGCATTGAGGCCATCGCCCCTTGCATTGACATCTGGTGCCCGCATCTGTCCACTTTCGAGCAGCGGCCTGGGGACCTGCAATTCATCCGCGAGCGGGCTCACAAGCTGTGGACTTACGTTTGCAGCGGCCCCGCAAAGGCCCTGCCGCCGCACGCCTATTACCGCCTGATGATGTGGAAAGCGTTCCAGCATGGATTCACCGGCTGCGGGTTCTGGGCTTATGCTGACGCCGGCTGGAGCGGCGATGATGCGTGGGATGATTTCGACGGCACCCATCCCGACTTCGCAGTCATCTACACCGCCCGCAACGCGCCGCCGGGCGTGCCGCGCAGCGAGGCCATTATCCCCAGCAAGCGCTGGGAGGCTTGGCGCGAGGGGATTGAGGACTATGAGCTAATGCGCCTGGTCGCCAATACTGCGCGAGGCGCTGAAGCCGGCGGCGAACGGCAGAGAGCGGCCGCGCTGCGTGCTGCGCTGCAAGCCGCCATCGAGGCGGCCTTGGCCTCGCCCGACGACCCCGCAGCCGTGGAAAGCGCTCGCCGCCGCCTGCTTGCCGGATTCAGGCGCTAGGGGCGCGTCATCCGGCCCGGCTCGGTTTCCTCGATCGCGCTGTTTGTGGTAGAATCAGCCGGGCGCACGCGACCGCATTCTCTCTTTCTGGAGCAGACATGTCCGGGCATTCGAAGTGGCACAACATCCGCATCAAGAAGGCGCGCGTTGATGCGCTGCGCGGAAAGATTTTCACCAAAGTTGCGCGCGAGATCATCATCGCGGCGCGCCAGGGCGGCGATCCCGAGGTCAACTCTCGCCTGCGCGACGCGATCCAGAAGGCGCGCGACGCCAGCATGCCGCAGGACAACATCGCGCGCGCCATCCAGCGCGGCACCGGCGAGCTGCCCGGGGTTCACTACGAGGAGGCGGTTTACGAAGGCTACGGGCCCGGGGGGGTGGCGATCATGGTGCACGCCCTGACCGACAATCGCAACCGCACGGTGAGCGAACTGCGCAGCATCTTCTCGCGCCACGGCGGCAACCTGGGCGAGGTTGGCTGTGTCGCGTGGATGTTCCAGCCCAAGGGCGTGATCATCGTCTCGCGCGACCAGATCGAGGAGGACCTGCTGCTGGAGATGGTGCTTGACGCCGGCGCTGAGGATGTCAAGGCCGATGAGCGCTCATACGAGGTAACCACCAGGCCGGAGGATTTCGAGAAGGTTAGGACGGCCCTCACCGAGCAGCAGATCGCGATGGAGAGCGCCGACCTGACGCTGGTGCCCCAGAGCAGCGTCACCATCATCGGCAGGGAAAGCGAGCAGACGCTGAGGCTGATGGAGGCGCTTGAGGATCACGACGACGTCCAGCGGGTTTACGCCAACTTCGACATCCCCGAGGCGGTGATGGAGCAAGCCGCCGCGGCGTGATACCCATTTAACCACAGAGGACACAGAGGCCGCAGAGAACACAGAGAGTCCTTGCCGCGGATTGGGGCCGATGAACGCTGATCGGCCACCATGTCATTCTGAACGAGCGAAGCGAGTGAAGAATCTTGCATCGCTTCCCGTCAGACCACTGCGCCGACATACCAACTCGCAACATGCCACGCCGCTACCGCGGAGGCAAGCATGAAGCAGATTGAGATCATACCCAAAGCGGGGTTCAATCTCTACGGGTCCTTGATCAGACGCGAGATCGAACACCGCCAGAAGGCAAGGGGCACTTTCTACCGAGTCGGCGCCAGGAAGAAGAACGAAGCGACGTGGCATCACAAGCAGCATCCCGGGTGGGTGAAGATTGCGCGCGGCATGGGAGGGGTCGTGCTGGCGGAGATTCGCACCAAGGCCCATCCACATCGGGAATGGCCCATCTTTCAGGCATTCCTGGGCTTCCTTGACCGGCATTTTGGAGAGAACCTGGCGGCAATCAATGTCCAGTATCGCAGCGCATAGGTCGCCCACCGCCCGCCGCCGACACGAACCCGTGGGTCATTCACGGTCTGAAGCGTTTGGGTTCGTGGGTTGGGCCGGCACTGGCAGGCCCTCTCCCCACAGGATGCTACCCCTCTCGCGCCATGATCTCCCGCGCCGCGATGATGCCGCTGGCTGAGGCCTGCACCAGCCCCCGCGTCACCCCTGCGCCGTCGCCGATCGCAAAAAGATTGTTGACCTGGGTCTCCAGCGCCGGCGTTAGGCGCACTCGCGCCGAGTAGAACTTCACCTCCACCCCGTACAGCAAGGTATGCCGTGACGCCACTCCTGGTGTCAGGCGATCCAGGGCCTCGATCATCTCCAGCACGCTTGCCAGGTAGCGGTAGGGGAGCGCGAAGCTCAGGTCGCCCGGGGTCGCCTCCTTGAGCGTTGGCCGCACCAGTCCCCGCGCGATGCGCTCGGGCGTCGAGCGCCGCCCTGATTGGAGATCCCCCAGCCGCTGCACGATGATGCCTCCGCTCAGCAGGTTCGCGAGGCGCGCCACATACTGGCCGTACGCGATCGGCTCGCGAAACGGCTCGGTGAAGCGGGTCGTCACCAGCAGGGCGAAATTGGTGTTCTCGGTGCGCTTGCTCGCATAGCTGTGCCCATTGACGGTTGTCGCCGACTCGGTGGGCTCCAGCACTACCTCGCCATAGGGGCACATGCAGAAAGTGCGCACCCGGTCGTCGAAGCCCTTGGAATTGAACAGCAGCTTCGGCTCATAGACCACCGAAGTTAGCGGCTCCATCACCGCTGCCGACAGCTCCACTCGCACCCCGACGTCAACCGGGTTGTCGGCTCGCTCCAGGCGCAGTCGGTCCGCCTGCTGCTTGAACCACGGTGAGCCTTCACGTCCGGGCGCGACCACGAGGTAGCGACAGCGCATCATGCGCCCATCGGCAACGCGCACCGCGCAGCCATCGCCCTCGTCGGCGATCAGGTCGGTCGCCTCGGTGCAGGTGCGCACCTCGGCGCTCTGCTCGACATGGGCGCGCATGTGCTGGAGCACCTCCGGGCAGCGGTCGGTGCCCATGTGCCGCACCCGCGCGGGCACGAATTCCAGGTCTGCCAGCGCCGCCTTGCGCGTGATCTCTCGCAGCGCCTCCTCGTCCGCCCCGTAGACCCGCTCCGGGGCGCCAAAATGGACGTAGGTCGCCTCGACCTCCCGCATCAGCGCCTCCACGTGCTCGCGCGGCAGGAAAGCCGCAAGCTGTCCGCCGACCTCCGGCGAAATCGTCAGCTTGCCGTCGCTGAACGCCCCCGCGCCGCCCCAGCCGCTGGTGATGGAACAGCCCTCGCGGCTGCGAGGCGACCGGCCATTACGCCGCGCGATGCGCTCGTCGAGGTCCTCGCCCTTCTCCAGCATGAGCACGCGCACTCCCGGCTTCTTCGCCAGCTCCAGGGCGCAGAAGATGCCCGCCGGTCCCGCCCCGACGATAATGACGTCCCACACTTGTTCGCTCATCATGCTATCCCCAGATAATCTACCACATTCCGGGCCCCGCCGCCGCGTAATATGCGGATGTTTTCTTAGACCCGAATTATGCGTACGGGGTTGTGCTGGCAACGGGCGCGGGGTCGTTCATCCTGAGCAGGTCGAAGGGCTGACCCCGCGAAACGCGGCCTCAGAGCCTGCCCCTTCGGCTCCGCTCAGGGCAAGCTCTGAGCGGGGCCAAGATTCTTGCTACTCTGCGAAGCTGCGCTTCCGGCCTTCGTAGCCGTAGGCTACTACGGCGGAGTGGGCTCGCTGCGAAGCACGAGTCGCTGTCGCGGCTAGGTCGCTCCGCGACCGCCGTGGCGGCCCCGAAGTAATGGGGGCCTAGCTACTCAGAATGACATCGGCGAAGGGCTCGGAATGACAGCGAAAGTGACAGGCGTTTTCACACACGCTCTTATCGCACAATCTGCGTTTATCCGCGTCAACCCGCGGCGAAACACCGCCCCTACGACACGAATTCCTTGGTCGCCTTGGCCAGATCGAGCCGGTTCACCGTGCGCAGCGCCGGGATCTGTGCGATCATCAACGCGACGAATGCGGCGGCGATGGTGACCGCGTAGCTGTGCGGATAGATCACCGGGCTCAGCTCCAGTTGTTCGCTCGCATATACGCCGACCATGTAGATGTCCAGCAGCCGCCCCAGCGCCATTCCAAGCACAGAGCCGGCGAGCGCGGTGACCGCGTTTTCCACGGTGACCATGGCCCCCACCTGCCATCGGCTCATCCCCAGGCTGCGCAGGGTTGCCAATTCGCGGGAACGCTCGAGCACACTGATGGTCGCGGTGTTGAACAAGATCGCCACCGCGAGCGCGATGCCGAACGAGAGCATGATGCCAATATAGGCGTAGAATAGCTTCATCATCTCCTCGATCTGGCTCTGGGTGTCGGCGGTGGTCTCGACCTGCACCGCGCCGGTGAGATCGTAGAGGCGGTTGCGAATGAACTCGACGTAACGCGGCTCCACCGCCATGACCAGGCCGGTGATCCCATTGGGGGGCAGGTCGAGGTCGCGCCCGAATTTGCGCCGGAGCTGGCCCGCGGACATGTAAACCAGGCTCCCCACTGGTTGCTGCACATACCCCGCGACCCGCAGGTCGTGCCAGCGCTGGACCTCCGGTGGTTGCTGCGGCAGGCGCGCGCGCACAGTGTCCCCGGTCTGCGCCCGCAGTCTTACGCGGATCGTGGGCCCGATCAGCAGCCCTTCCTCGGGCACCTGCACCCGCCGGCCGTTAGGATCGTATAGACCGTAAAGCGTATCATCCGGCGTCAGGCCGAGCGCGAGCGTGGTATAGGACTGCCCCCTGCGCTCCAGCTCGACCGGGATCAGCAGCCCCGGTTCGACCTTTGTTACCCCCTGCCAGTGGGCGACGCGCGTCAGCTCCGACAGGGGGCGCGGCTCAAGGAAGCTCACCCGCAGGTCGTACAACTGCACCTTGCGGAAATACATGTCAATCGCGGCGTAGCTCGCATCCAGCATCCCCAGGGAGACGATAACCAGGGCGATGGCGCTCGCCACCCCCAACGCGGTGTAGGCGGTGCGCCGCAGCTGGCGGGTCAGGTTGCGCAGCGGCAGCCGCCAGATATAGGGCAGGCGCGTGAAAGCGCGGCCGATGTAGTGCAACACCCAGGTGCGCTGCGCCAGCGGTACCTCGGTGCGCATCGCCGCGGCTGGCTGGAGCGCCGATGCGGCCAGGGCCGGCACCGCGCCGGCGGCCAGCGCCACCGCTACCCCCGCGAACCAGCCGACGGCCATCGAGGCCACTCGGGGCCGGATATCGAGAAATGGCGCGCCTACCACGTGGGTGTAATAACGCGTGGACGCCGCGCCCAGCCCGTAGCCGAGCGCGGTGCCCAGCGTTGCCCCCAACAATCCCAGCAACAGCGCAAACTCCAGGTAATGAACCAGGATCTCGCGCCGCCCATAACCCGAGGCCCGCATGAATCCAATCTGGGTGCGCTGCGAACGCACAATGCGCACCAGCAAAGTGTAGACCGTCAGCGCTGCGATGATAAGGAAGAACCCGGGGAAGATGATGGCGATGTCGTGGAATGCGCGCAGATCGCCCTGGAGCATGTTGTTGCTCGGCTGCTCGTCCCGGGTGATGGTCTCCTCGATTCCATAAGGCTTGAGCAACCGCTCCACCGCCTCCACGACCGCCTTGCGGCTGGCGCCCGGAGCGATGCACACGCTTAACTCATTGATGCTGCCCCCCGCGCCCAGCAACTGGTCCGCCTGGGCGTAGGTCATGAACAGCGCCCCGAACTCCGATGGCGAGGGCATCAGGTATTCCTTGGCGCGCACTGCCAGGATGTACTCGGGGCTGACGGCGATGCCGGTGATGGTGAACTCGACCTTCTCGTCGAGCACCACCGGGCTGATGGTATCCCCGGCATGGTAGCCGTTGGTGTGAGCGAAGGAGCGCTCCAGCAGCAGCTCCCGGTGCAGCGGCGAGGGCATCCTCCCTTCCAACAGCAGCAGTCGGTTGACCGGCGGCTGCCCCGAGTCGGGGATCGAGATCACCCGCCCCACCACTTTCTCGTAACCGCGCTCGTGCTGCGCCAGCTCGACCTCCTGGCTCAGCCGCCCGTAAACCTCGGCCACGCCCGGCAGCCGCCGCGCCCGATCCTGGAGGCTCTCGGGGCCGCCGTGAAAACGGGTCGTGAAATCAGCAAAATGCAGGCGCGTGTAGGTCAGCTCGTAGGAACCACCGAGGTTCTGAAACGACATGTACGCGCCATCGAAAAGGCAGACCCCGAGCACGACTACCGAGGTGACGGCGATGAAAAGCCAGCGGTTGGCGCCGATATCGCGCACCAGCTTGCGCCGCAGCAAGCGCACTTCACCACTCCAGTAGAGCAGGGTCGAGGGGCGACGGGTTGGCCCGCGATTCTACCACCTCGCCGCTGCGCAGGTGCAGGCTGCGATCGGCGATCTGGGCGATCGCCGAGTTGTGGGTGACGACGAGAACGGTGCGCCCCTGCTCCAGGTTGATGTGCCGCATGAGGGCCAGAATCTGGCGCCCCGTTTCCATGTCCAGGTTGCCGGTGGGCTCGTCGGCGAGCAGCACCTCCGGGTCCTTCACCAACGCCCGCGCGATTGCCACCCGCTGCTGCTCGCCGCCGCTCAACTCGCTCGGAAAATGATCGGCGCGCGCCCCTAGGCCCACCTCCTCCAGCACCCGGCGCGCCCCCCGGCCGTGGTCCACCAGCTCCTCGACCAGCTCGATGTTTTCAAACGCGGTCAGCGTTGGGATCAGGTTGAAGAATTGGAAGACGAAGCCCACATATCGCCGCCGGTACTGCGTCAGCTCGTCCTCGCTCATCCCGGAGAGCCGCTCGCCGGCGACCATTACGCTGCCCGAAGTTGGCGAATCAATGCCCCCGATCAGGTTGAGCAACGTCGTCTTGCCCGACCCGCTTGGCCCCAGCACAACCACGAATTCGCCGGAAGCGATCTCGAGGTTTACTTGTCTGAGGGCGACCACCTCGATCTCGCCCATCTGGTAAACCTTGGAAACCCCCGCCAGCCGCAGCAGCGTTTGCCCGGATTGCATGACCTTTAGGTAGGGCGGGGATTCCTATCCCCGCTGGGCCCCGTCCCCTGTAGGGCGAGGATTCTATCCGGGATTATCCGTCGGGAGTCTGAAGCATTCACCTGGCGGGTGAACGCTCCAACCGGGCGCGGCCTCGCCCTTCGGCTGCGCTCAGAGCTTGCCCCTTCGCCTTGCTCAGGGCAGGCTCTGAGGCCGCGTTTCGCGGGGTCAGCGACCCCGCGCCCGTTGCCAGCACAACCCCGTACGCATAATCCGGGTCTGTCCCCGCCGTCCTCTGTCCCCTGTCCTCTGTAGGGCGAGGATTCCTATCCCCGCCGATCATCTACCACGGCAGAATGTGAATCTCGCCTTGATAGGGCCAGTCGTCCGGTTCGGCGACCAGGCCCGCCCGGCGGATTCGCACGAACGTATTCCCAACTTTTTCGGCGTAGGACTCGACGCTACGCATGAGAATGGCGGGCGTAGGAACGCCCGCCCTACATTCCGCGCGCCACTCTCACCCGCTGGCCGTCGCGCAGCGGCGTGTCCCCGATCAGCGCCACGGTCTGGCGCTCCTGCAATCCGTCCAGGATCTGGGTTCGCTCGAAGTTGCGCTGACCCACTCGCACTGGCGTGCGCTTGACGCGATCGCCGTTGACCACGTAAACATAGCTGCGATCACCTTCACGCCCCACCGCTTGATTTGGCGCCAGCAACGCCCCGCGCGCCACTACCGGCCGGCTCTCCACATCCACCTCCATCTCCGCCGTCAACGGCGCCGCATCAAGCAGCCGCACCTTCGCTCGCACGATCTTGGCCCGCACCCTGCCCATCAGCTTTGGCTGGGCCGACTTACCGATCTCGAATACCTGCCCCTGGAACTCCCGGCCCGGGAACGCCTCTGCCAGCACCGTTACCTCCTGCCCGACCTTCACCTTGTCCAGGTCCACGTCATCAATCTCCGCCTCGACCCACATGCGCGACAGGTCCGCCAGCGCCATCAGCGCCACCCCTGGATATGCCACCTCGCCGGCCTTGGCGTCCACTCGCACCACGGTCGCGTCCAGCGGCGCGCGGATTTCAGCGCGATTCACCTCGGCGCTGGCGACGCGCACCTGCGATTGCGCCGCCTCGACCTGCGCCCGCGCCGCCTGGGCCTCGCGCCGCCGCAGCTCCACCCGCTGCTCCAGCGCGCTCGCTTGTCGCACCCCTGCGCGCGCCGCTTCGACCTGTGCCCGCGCCGACTCGATGTCTTCGCTGCGCGCCCCCTGTCGCACCAGCCGCAGCTCCTCCTGCGCCGCGCTCAACAGCTCCGACGCCACCTTCACAGCCGTCTGCGCCTGGTCGAGCCCCTGCGCGGCAACCGCTCCTTCTTTATAGAGCGCTTGCGCTCGCGCAAGATCCGACTCCGCCTGATTCAACTGCGCTTGCGCCTGCCGCGCTCGCGCCTGGGCGGTGCGGACCTCTTCGGGCCGTGCCCCGCGTTCGAGGCGCTCCAGTTGCGCCTGCGCCGCGCGCCAGTTCGCCTGCGCGGCGTCCATGGCCCCGCGGGCATTGGTTTGCTCGACACCTACCGCTTGCTCTGCCTGGCGCTGCTGCGCTTGGGCCGCCGCCACTTGCGCCTGCGCCTGGCTCAGGTAGCCCACGAGCGACTCCCGATCCAGCAACACCAGCACTTGCCCCCGTCGCACCTGGTCATTCTCCCGCACCGCGATGCGCTCGATGCGCGCCGGCGCCTCGGAGGCGATGGTCACCTCCTCCGCCTTCACCACCCCGGTTGCCGACAGCTCCGCCCGCAGGTCGCCGCGCACCACCGGCGCTGTGCGCACCGCGGGGTAACTTCCCGGCCCCCAGACGTAGTAGTAGGCCACACCTGCGCCGACAATGACTACGACCGCCGCCGCCAGCAGAAACCACGGAGAACCCTTACGCCTGCTCTGACTCATGCACCGATCCTGTAGGGGCGAGTCCGTCCTCGCCCATCCCGTTTGCGCCCGCCGCCTGCTTCCTACCTCTTGCTTCCTGGCCGCACTACTTCGGCGCCACCCCTCTTCGCGCCTGCGAAACCTGTCCGGACCGGAACCAACGGAATTCACCTGGTATTCCAGAGTTGGTATTCTAACCTGTGCGCTGCGGCTCTTGACAGAAAAGCCGGTTCTGTGGAACACTCTATGTGTTGGGGGTTGGCGGACGTCGCGGCGCCGTGGCAATATGCCGCGAGTTGGCCGCCCTGAATATGAGGAAATGCACTTAGTCTCGCACAGGTCTTTCGTCATTAGCCGCGTGGTCGCGTCAGGCGGTCGGGCCGCGGCTCGATTCGCCGCGCGCTCGCGCGCCTCGTTCCCCTCGTCCACGCCCCAGGCCATGGCCATGCGCTAGCGGCTGCGTGCCCTCCAAGAGCAGCCGGAGGGAGCGCGCCGCGACCCCAGGCGCCCCACGCAGTCGCTTAACCCCGATTTCTCGCCCGCACTGGCTCAACGCCTTTCGCCGAGGCCATTGGCGTCTCGGCCAACAGGCAAGCACCAGATCATATCGCGCTTGAGGGCGGCGCAGACGCGCGCCTGGAAGCGCAGCTAACGCGCGATGCGCGATTCGGGAGTGGCGCAGATGCCAGAGAGCGACGGCAAATGCGCCGCCGAGCAAGCGATGCTTGAAGCATACGCTGAAACAGGAGGAAACAATGGCCAAAACCTACGCTGAGATAAACGAGAAGATACGCCGCGGCGAAGCTGTGGTGGTCACCGCCGAGGAGATGATTGACGTGGTGAAGGAGAAAGGCGCCAGGGAGGCCGCCAAGCGCGTGGACGTGGTGACCACGGGCACCTTCGGCGCCATGTGCTCCAGCGGCGCCTTCATCAACATCGGCCACGCCAGGCCCCGCATCAAGCTGGGCGGCGGGCGCGTCACCCTCAACGGCGTCAGCGCCTATGCCGGCCTGGCCGCGGTTGATCTCTACATCGGCGTCACCGCGCTGCCGGAGGATGACCCGCGCAACCAGGTATTCCCCGGCGAGTTCAGCTACGGCGGGGGGCACGTGATCGAGGATCTGACGGCCGGCAAGGATGTCCGCCTGGAGGCCGTCACCTATGGCACCGACTGCTACCCCCGCAAGCGCCTGGCGACGTGGATCAGCCTTGCCGATGTCAATGAGGCGTTCCTGTTCAACCCGCGCAACGGCTACCAGAACTACAATGTGGCTGTCAACCTCAGCGACAAGACCATATACACCTATATGGGTGTTCTCAAACCCCGACTGGGCAATGCCAACTATTGCAGCGCCGCGCAGCTCTCGCCCTTGCTCAATGACCCGACCTATCGCACCATCGGCCCGGGGACGCGCATCTTCCTGGGCGGCGGGGTCGGCTATGTCGTGGGCGCCGGGACCCAGCATAACCCGGTAGCTCCGCGCACCGAGAACCAGGTGCCGCGCGCGGGCGCGGGGACGATGGCGGTCACCGGAGACCTCAAGGGCATGAGCGCGGAGTGGCTGCGCGGCGCCTCCTTCAAGGGCTACGGCTGCACCCTCATCGTCGGGCTCGGGGTGCCGATACCGGTGCTCGACGAGGAGCTGGCCGCACAGACGGCGGTAAGCGACGCCGGCATCAAGGCCCAGGTCATTGACTACAGCGAAGCCTATCCACAGATCAAACCGGGCAGCCTGGCCGAGGTGAGCTACGCCGAGCTGAAGGCCGGTGAGATTTCGGTCAACGGCCAGCGAGTCCAGACAGTGCCCCTGTCGAGCTACCCGGCGGCGCGGCGCATCGCCGCCATCCTCAAGGACTGGGTCGCGTCGGGCAGGTTCCTGCTCAACCAGCCGGCGGAGACGCTGCCGGGGCCTGATTCGGGCTACGGCTTCAAGCTGCTCAAGGAGCGGCCGCTCGAACCATGAAACCGCGCGGCGCGGAAGGCGTGCCGCACTCGTGCTACGTCCCGATGCATCGGGACTTCGCAGAGCAGCAGGGGAGGCAATAAGATGGCAGTGAACACGCTTGAATCACAGGGCAAGGTGGTCATCCACTTCCCGAAGGAGAAGGTGGACAAACCGATCATCTGTTATCTCACGAGCAAGTACGGGGTGATGTTCAATATCCTCAAGGCGACCATCACGCCGGAGCAGGAAGGGTTGATGGTGCTGGAGCTTTTGGGCGACGCTGAAGCCTGCCGCCAGGGGCTGGAGTATCTGCGCGACCTGGGCCTGCGCATCCAGTCCATCACCCAGGACATCACCCGCATCGAGCAGCGCTGCACCCACTGCGGGGCGTGCATCGCGGTGTGCCAGGCCGGGGCTTTGAGCATCGAGCGCCCCAGCATGGAGGTGAGCTTCAGTCCCGCCCGCTGCGTGGTGTGCGAGCAGTGCCTCACCGCCTGCCCGACCCGGGCGATGGTGCTGCAATACTGACAGATCTGGCCGCGGATTCGCGCGGATAGACGCGGATTGGGGGAACGCGCCTGAATTGGGCGCGCGGTCCAACCGGGATTATGCGTCGGCAGTCTGAAGCATTTGCTTGGCGGGTGAAGGCTCCAACCGGGCGCGGCCTCGCCTGAGGCCGCGTTTCGCGGGGTCAGCGACCCCGCGCCCAGTGAACCCCGTACGCATAATCTCGGTCTAAAGACCGCGCGAGAATGTGCCACGGCCTCCGGCTGTGGGTCTTTGGTCGGCCCGTTGCCAACGGGCCGACCAAGATCTAGGGGCGGTTCGCGACCTGTCCCTTCGCTCTGCTCAGGGCTGGCTCTGAGCCGAGTCGCTCGTGCTTCGTAGCGAAGTCGCTACTTCGCAGAGTAGCAAAGGAACCGCCCCTACGACGGATTCATGATGCCCGAATACGTCGAGCGCGCCTATCGTCGCACCATCGCCCCCGACCTCGTCACCTTTGAGGTCAGGGTGATGCAGACCGACCTGCTCATCGCCGCCGAGCGCGACCTGTCGGCGCCGGCGACGGAGATCGTTCGCGCCTGTCGGGCGGAGCTGGAGGGCTACATCAAGCGCGACCCGGGGGTCAAAGAGGCGCTGCGGCCCTATGCTCTGCGCGACGACGCCCCGGAGATCGCCCGCGCCATGGCTGCTGCGGCGCAACTGGCCGGAGTCGGCCCCATGGCGGCGGTGGCCGGCGCCATCGCGGAACACGTGGGCCGCGGCCTCGCCGCCTATTCACGCCAGGTTATCGTCGAGAACGGCGGCGACATCTGGCTCCAGGGCGAGTGCGAGCGCACCGTCGGCGTCTTCGCCGGGCGTTCCCCCCTCACGGGCAAGCTTGCAGTGCGATTGAAGGCGGACCTTATGCCCTGCTCGATATGCGCCTCCTCGGGCACAGTCGGGCCATCGCTCAGCTTCGGCAAGGCTGACGCCGCAATCGCGGTCGCCGCCGGCGGCGCGCTCGCCGACGCCGCCGCCACTGCTATCGGCAACGCGGTCAAGACGGCCGATGACATCGCCGGCGCTCTGGAGCTCGCACAGCGCATCCCTGGGCTGCGTGGGGCGGTCGTTGTCATCGGCAGCGCCCTTGGCGCCTGGGGCTACGTGGAGCTGGTCAAGATCCAGCAGTGAGCACAGTTGGCGGGTAATCGCACGCAGCACCCGAACGCCACCTTGTTCGCGCTTCTGAGCGCGGGATGGCCAGATGCGCGTCTATCATAGCCTGGGCGAGGCCGCAAGTGGTACAATATACGGGCAGCCAATGCTCCGGTATCGGGAGGCGCCAAAATGGGTGCGATGACAGCGAGGTTGACGGTGACGCTGACCTGCGCGATGGTGGCGGCGCTCACATGGCCCGTCATTGCCCAAGGCGGCCAGGCGAAAAACCCGCAGGGCAGCGATTCGCGCATTCCCCTGTCCGAGCGCAAGCGGGTGGCGGTGCTGCCGTTCGACGACGGCGCGATACGCGAGGGCAGCTACTTCGGCCAGGTATTCAATGTCGGCCTTGGGGTGGCCGACATGCTGACCACGGCTCTGGTCAAAGCCAATAGGTTCCGGGTTATCGAGCGCGAGAAAGTGGAGGCAGTGCTCGCGGAGCAGGACCTGGCCAAGTCTGGGCGCGTTGACCCTGCGACCGCCGCCAAGATCGGCAAGATCCTGGGCGCGGACTACCTGCTCATGGGCCGCGTCACCGAGTTCAGCGTTGAGACCAAGGGCGGGAGCATCGGCGGGGTAGGGCGTGGCGATCTGCGCGACCTCAGTCTCAGCCGCAGCACTGCCGACGTCAAGCTTGACGGGCGGCTGGTGGACAGCACCACCACCGAGATCATCTTCGCCTTCACCGGCGCCGGACACGACAGCCGCACGAACGTCGGGATTAGCGTCCAGGACATCGGGCGCCTCAGCTTGGGGAGTGCGGAGTTCTTCCGGACTATCCTTGGCGTCGCAACGCGCCAAGCGGTGGACTCCGCGGTCCAGCAGCTTGCGACCGGCGCCGATCAAGCCATCTACCGCCCGCCCGACTTGTCCCAAATCAATGGTTATGTTGTGTATGTGGAGGGACCGAAGATCATGACCAACCTGGGCGCGCGCTATGGCGTCAAGCCCGAGGATCGCTTCCAGATTCTGCGCCGAGGCCAGGAAATCCGCGACCCAGGTACGGGGGAGCTGCTCACCGTTATTACCCAGCCGGTGGGCATCCTGCGCATCGAATCGGTGGAGGACAAAGTTTCCATCGGGAGTCTGGCTGAATCGGCGGGAGACCTGAAAGTTCAGATCGGCGACATGGTCAAGCCGGCGGGCTCCTAGCCTCGTCTCCACCACCAGCGGGCCGGGGCAGAGTGGCTAGGTCGCCCGTGGCGACCGCCACGGCGGCTGAAAGCCTAGCCGCCCGGCCCCTACGGGATGGGACGCGTGGCGTAGGGGCCGATCCTTCGGCAGGCTCAGGACAAGTTCTCCTGGTCGGCCCGCAACGCTGAACGGGAGACTGCTGTTGCCTTATCATGGGACAAGGGTGCGCACCCTGCGCGCGGCGAGCGCCCTCATCGCGTTCGCCGTGACGGTCACCTCGGCGCAAGCCGGGCTTGACCGCAGCATCGAGAAGATGCTGGGCAAGCAGGCGCGCGAAGCAGTCGAGTCCCAGTACGTGGTCATCGCCCAGGGGCCGGCGGCGGACTACGTCACCCGGGTGGGCCGCTCGCTGGTCGCAGTCTCACCTCGCCGCGATGTCGAGTACACCTTCAAGCTGCTGGACACCGAGCAGGTCAACGCCTTCGCTCTGCCGTGGGGCTTCGTGTACGTCACCACCGGCATGCTGCGCTTCGTGGATTCATCCGATGAGCTGGCGGGGGTGATAGGTCACGAGATCGCGCATGTCGCGGAGAAGCATTCCCTGAACGCCTTTAAGAAGCAGTTCTGGGCAACGCTGTTGTTCGGCGTAGTTGACGCACCCGCGGCATTGCTCACCGTCGGCCAGGTCGGCACCACCCTCTACCTCTTGCGCCACAGCCGCAAGGACGAACAGGCGGCGGACAAGCTGGGCGCCAGCTACGCCTATCTCGCGGGTTACGACGCCTCCCAGCTCTCCGATTTCCTGCGCAAGCTCACTCAGGAGCAAAAGCGCGAACCGAGCAAGATCGAGGTTTATCTGTCAACCCATCCCACCGAGCAGCGGCGCGAGCAGCGCCTGGCAGAGCTGCCCGAGGTTCGCCAGAAGAGCGCCCAGGTGCTGGCGCGCACGGCGCGAGGATTCCTCGACCGCCATCTGGCGAGCCAGGCGGTAATCGCCTATCGCCGGGCGCTGGAGCTGGCGCCCGCCGATGCCGCGCTCCACGGCGGCCTCGGCCAGGCTTATGCCGAACTGGGGGCGCTCGACCTGGCGCGCAGCGCGCTGGCGCGGGCGATAGAGTCGGGATCGCGCGATGCCGCAAGACTCGGCGAATCGCTCGCGGCGGCGACTTCGTCCACGCCCCCGGCGTTACTCCCCTCCACGGAAGCCGAGCAGCGCCAGATGAAGGACCGGATCACCGCGGCCGCCGCCTGGAACGCGAATGTGCAGGACGCCGCTCGCCAGGTGGAGGAGCGCTCGAAGTCTCTTAATGATAAAGTCCGCGGCCTGGCGCGGCGCATGAGTTTCACCGGCGCCTTCGGCACCCCAACCCTTGGCGCCGAACGGGTAATGAAGAAAGCCGAGGTGGCGCTCTACTTGATCGCCGAGACCGCCGATGAGATAGGCGCCGCCGCCAAGGGGCTGAAGTCAATGCCATCTGGCGCGGCGAAGGTGCTGGAAACGCTGGAACGCAGTTTGGCCCGCCCCGTCAGCGCCGCCGATCAGGTTCAGCGAGAGACTCTGGCCAGGGAGGTCGCCGACGGCATTTTGCGCGCCAGCGAGCAAAGCCCGCAGCTGACCCAGCAGGCGCTTGACGCCGCCAAGCGCGCCGATGACGCGGCGGGGCAGTTAGGGTCGGCGGTGAATGCCCTGGCCAGCGAGTTCGACACCTTTGGCGGGGTTCGCGGCGGGTTGCCGTTTCTGGGGCTGGCGGAGAGTGATGTGGATCGCGCCATTCGCATGGCACGGGAAGCGCTCGATGCGTCGCGCAAGGCGATGACCACGCTGCGCGCCTGGCGCGCTGACGAGTTGAGTTGGCAACTGAGCGCGGCCTATCTCGAGACCCCGTTGGCAGAGCGGCCGGCGCTTCGCAGCATGGCGGCGGCAATGCTCGGGCTGACTCCAGAGGCGCTGGCAGAGAACCAGACGCTTGGGTTTGGCGCGGCGGTAATGCAGGCGATAAACCCAAAGGCGCCGCCTGCGGAGCAGAAGACGGCATCGAAGCAACCACCGGCCGCGGCGTCGGCATCGCCTGCGCCCCCCAAGGAGGCCGCGCCGAAGCCGGGCGCGGGCGCTGCTCAACCCCCGTTGGGCGAAGACTTGATGCTGACGCTGCTGCTGGCTGATGTCGAACGAGAGGCCGCGGCAAGAGCGAAATGGCAGGGGGCCGCGCGGTCGCCGGCTCAGGGAAGTTGAAAGTGCATGTCGTTGCTGCGGGGGCGCGTTGGCCGGCCGGTGTGCGATTGTCTCCAGGCGGCGGCCCGAGGCTTCTGCGGAATGTGTTCGTTTTCAGTGGGTGTGGGACGGAGCCGCGCGCTCGAATCGGGCGCGGCTTCCCGCCTGCGGCGGGCAAGCGCTGAAGTTGACTCGCCTCTGGCGAGCCGCGAATCGCGGGGTCAGGCGACCCCGCGCCCAGTGCACTCCTCCGTCGGCGTTGAGGACGGAGTTGGACTGCGATACCCACGCTCCGCGAACACACCTGGCTCTCGCGGGATGGTTGACACGCCGGGCATCCCTGGGTATGCTGAAGGTGGCAGAGGCGCAGCAGCCCAGATCAGGGTTCGGCTGCTTTCGATGACCCGCCGCGGTTACCAGGGGGAGAATCGGTTTGAACCTGATTGAGCTGAAGGTGGAAGGGGTGGCGGTGGACCATAACAGCGCGCCGGTGGTAGTCCTCAGGGACACCGCGGGCGACCGGGTTGTGGAAATCTGGATCGGGCCCGCCGAAGCGGTGGCGATCAGCATGGAGCTGGAGCAGCGTCACCCGCCGCGACCCATGACTCATGATCTGATCCGCAATATATTCCATGACCTCACCATCGCAGTCGAACGCATGATCATCACCGAGGTGCGGGATAACACGTACTTCGCGCTCTTGGTGCTGGTGGTTGACGGCCAACAGAAAAACATAGACTGCCGCCCCAGCGATGGCATCGCCATCGCCCTGCGCATGAAGGCGCAGATCTTCATGCCGGAGGACCTGCTGTCGCGAATTGAGCTCGAGCGCAAGGCGCGCGAGGCGTCGTTCATGGTGGACTCCGGCGGCACCGTGCACTGATCACGCTTAGGTCTGCCTAATAAGCTTCCAGACAGGTCGGGGTGTTAGGAATGGAGGGAAATAGCGGCCGCTGGAAACATATGGTGAAATCGCATGGGAAAGACGTTGACGAAGAGTAAGCCGCTATGCCCTCTTATCAACCACCCACCGGTAGCGAAGCTGAATGGGAGCCTGGCTCGCATCGGCGCGTTCTCCGCAACCAGCTCGGCCTCAAGCGGAAGACTGACATGGATCAGGCTGAATACGACGCGCTCGTGAAAGCCCAAGCTCACTACTACGACGAAGTCATCACCCCTTCAACTACAATTACCTGCACGTTGCTCCGCCGGATGCACCGGGACTGGCTGGGAAGCATCTATGAGTGGGCGGGGGAGTATCGCAGTGTGGAAATGGAAAAGTGCGGTTTCGTCTGGCCCTCATCCTTCATCGTGCCGGAAAACATGGCGCACTTTGAGCAGGAGATACTTGCGAAGCATACCCCTTGCCGACCGCGCGCATTGGAAAAGGTTTGCCTCTCGGTTGCGACGGTGCACGCCGACTTCCTCTGCATCCACCCATTTCGAGAAGGGAATGGCCGGACGGCGCGATGGCTGGCGGACATCATGATTACCCAAGCCGGGTATCCGCTTCCCGCCTACCGCTTTGCGGGGAGGGGATCAACAAGCGTGCGGGCCGAGTACTTGCAGGCGGTTCGGAAGGGATACGATCAGTGCTATGAGACCTTAGCCCGCTTCTTTGAGGAGGCGGTTCGACTCCGGGATGCCTTGTAGGAGAAGGCGCCCCCGCGGGCCGCCGCGCGAACTCCTTCGAACGCCGAAGAGGTTGAGGCATTCTCCTGTACCGCTCTCAGGAGGGAGCGTCTCCGAAAGTAACGATTTGCCCGCGCTAGTGGCGCCATGTTCACACCTCGTTCTGTGCATATTATACCTCGCAGAGCCTCTGATGTCATGGGCGAAAACCCGCGGGGCATGACCGCCAGCAGCGGTGCGGGACGCGCTCTATTTCGCGCAGCTCGTGCTACCTGAATCCTGCGACGGAGGGCCAACCATCAAGTGCTGCTTCGCTGTGACCCTGACGTTGCTCCTGGCCGCGAGTTGCCTCGCATCGAGCGCCCCGTCCGAATACCCTAAAGTGATCGAACCGCCGAGTCAGGTGCAGGGGGATCTCAAGGTTTCGTTGCAGAGCATCGCGCGCGAGCGTCAGTTCGGTGCGATCCTCGAAGACAGAGATGGCCAGCCGTCTGCGGAGCCGACTTCGAGCGTGTGGCTCAGCATGGAGGATACACAGCACCGCAAGCTGGCGGATCACTACACGGTGTCCGATGCCGTCCTCCGCACGGCTGAGGGGAGCCTGTCCCAGGACTTCGAGACCAGCGCGCTGCCTACCCCGTCTGCCGCACAGCGCTATCTGTGGTCGGCGCTGCCGCCGAATGTAGTCGCCGGGATGAGCAGCATGGCCGGCCTGGCCCACGAGGTACAACCCATCCTGGAAGCCAACCTGAAGGAAGGGCGGGCCATCACAGAGCAGCAAGCCGCTCTGCTGGGCGAGTGGATGGCGTCCCTTGGCGCCAACCTGCGGGCCGCCTCTCCACCCGCCCGCGACATGGAATACGTTAGGCCATGGCATCAAAGCCTGGTAGTCCATAGCGCCCCCTGCGCGCCGCCGGGGACTGTTTTCGATCTGAGCGTGAAGGTTAATCCGTCAGAGACTCCCATCGCCTTGCCCTTCTCCGGTGTGAAGCCCGGAGCGCCCTCGATGCGCAAAACGGAGGCGGGCTTCGCGGTCACCGTCGAGAAGGTCCGGCGCTTCGATCTCACGGACGGCGCTGTGTTTGCCGTCTGGGCAACAACGGAAGGCGGCGGCAGTGATAGGGAATGGCAGTGCGCTCGGGTCTCCGGCGGCGCGGCGCCGCCGTCCATCTCCAGCAACGTTTCAGTCTTCTGGGTGCAGCAGCCCGGCGGCGGGCTCGCGCTGGTCGCAGCCGACCCACAGGCGGACTCGGTGGATTTTCAGTTTACAATGACGAGGCCCCCAACCGAGAAGCAGCTCGTCTTCGAGTTCAAGGACTTGGTCGTACCATAGAGCTCTGTATGCGGCTGCGGCTTCTCGCCTGCCCTAAATCGGCGTCCATCGGCGTTAATCGGCGGTTAATCTGTCCGTTTCAGCGCCCGCGCCAGAGCCGCGAATTCCTCCGCCGACAGCGCCCCCGGGCGACGCCCTGGATCAATCCCCGCTTCATCGAGAGCGCGGCTCGCGTCCTCCCGCGTCAGCTCAAGCTCAGCGGCCGCCGTCAATGCATTGAGCATCGTCTTGCGCCGTTGGCGAAACACTGCGCGAACCACGGACGCAAACGCCGATTCCAGCCTCTCCTCGACCACGCTCCCTCGCGCTGTTAGCCGCACCAGCGTCGAATCCACCTGCGGCTGCGGATAGAAGCAGGTCCGCGACACCTGGCTCACGTTCTCCACTGCCATGTGCGCCTGCGCCAATACGGATAGAACGCCGTATTGCTTCGTGCCCGGCGGCGCCGCCAGCCGCTCTGCCACCTCGCGCTGAACCATCAGCACCATCAGCGGGAACATCGCTCGATTCTCCAGCGACCGCGCGATGGCGGGCCCGACGATGGAGTAGGGGAGATTGGCGAGAAGCTTCCACGTGCCGGTGCTGGGTGCAGTTCTTCCTGAAGGGCCTGCCGACGGGCGCGCAACACTCCTCTCCCTCTCAGGGAGAGGCGGGGTGAGGGTGGGGGACCCGGGGCGTTTCACCCCCACCTTCGTCCTCCCCCTGGAAGGGGGAGGAGTCAGTTCGCCCATTCCCCACCTGGTAGAGTCGCCTCCGCCGCCGCCGCCGAGCAGCGCGCGCAGGTCGGTCTTGAGTATATCACCCTGCACGATACGCACATTGGGCGCGTCGCTGAACAGGGCTGTCAGCAGCTCCACTAGCCGCCGGTCAAGCTCCAGGGCGACGACTTCGCGCGCTCTCCGGGCGAGAGCGGTGGTGAGGGCCCCGGCTCCCGGCCCCACCTCGAACACGCGGTCATCAGGCGCGATCTGTGCAGCCGCGAGAGTCTTCCCCGCGACATTGGCGTCAATCAGAAAGCTCTGCCCCAGGCGCTTGCTGGGGCGCACGTGGTACTGTTCGAGCAGTCGGCGCAGCTCTTTGGGCGAGGTCACATTCGGTGGTGGGGCGGGCATGGCGTAGGTGGCCGCAGTATAGCACGGCTTTGCCCTCCGGCAAAGGCCGCGGATAGAACTCGTAGGGGCGCAGCATGCCTGTCCTGAGCGAAGTCGAAGGGCTGCGCCCTTTATCCAGCTCCGGCACCGGAATCAAGGCCCTGCTCCATGCAGTGGCCGGCGCGACTTGGGCGCGGGGTCACCTGACCCCGCGAAACGCGGCCTCAGAGCCTGCCCTGAGCCTCGCCGAAGGGTGAGGGTGAGGCCGCGCCCAGTTCCAGCACGCAGAGAGAGGCACGGCCCGTTCGACAAGCTCAGGGTAAACAAGCCGTGCCCCTACATGTGTCCCTCTCTGTGTTCTCTGTGCGCTCCGCGGTTCAAATTCCCCGGTCTATTTCCCCTCGATCACCATATCCACGGGTTTCGCGGTCGCCGCGACCTCGGGGTTGTAGTACTTGTACACCCGCGATTGCGGCGTCTTGGCCTTGATCGGAAACTTGGCTCGCAGCCCGTACGAGAACTCCAGCGGCTTAGCCGGCGGAATCTCCTCCAGGTAGATGATGATCTGCCGCGCCGCCAGGGTGAACTTCTGGAATACCTTCTTGTCCACCATGCGCTGAAGATCCTCGGCCATGACCTCGAATCCCGGCGGAAGGCCCAGGTCAATGATGACCATCTCCGCGATCCGGTCGGTATTGTTGGTGACGCGCACCGAACAGGTCGCGGTGTCGTTCTGCGCCAGGCGTGTCTTGTCATAGCTGACCTTGATATCGAGCGCCTCTTCCGGCGGCGCAGCGACGCGCTGCCAGGGGAGGTAGTAGATGCTCACGATCTGATAAAGGGCGCTGCCCTTGCCGGCAAAGGTGATGCTCACCTCGTTGTTGCCCGCGAGCACCATGCCCTTGAGATCCACCTGGCGCATGACATCGAAGTCCTCGGGCGTGATGTGAAGCTTCGCTGCTTGCTTGCCGTTGATGGAAACGGTGAGGTCGGCGTTTATTTCCGCGGTCGCTTTCCCCGACGCCAGCAGCATCGCTTTCAGCGCCCACACCGTCGCCTGTGTCGTCTGCCAGGTGCCGAAGGAATCCTTGGCTTGCACCAGGTAGTTCATGACCTTGTTGGTCAGGCCGACATGCTGCCCCGACTTGATCAGCGCGTAGGCGGCCAGCGCCGTCGTCTCCAGGTCGGCCCCTTTGTCCGTTGCGCCGGTGAAGGTCGGCGCCGCGCCCTTCCAGTACGCGGTCTTATCCTCCTCGACCGCGAGCTTGGCCAGCATGTCAATTGCGGTCTTGCCATCAGCATCATTGCGGTCAATGGTCAGGAAGGCGTTGGCGACCACGGCCAGAGCATAGGGATCGTCCTGCTTGGCCAAGCTGGCTCGGATATATGTGAGCGCCTTGCTCACCGCCGGCCCCTGGTAGCCCGATTCGGCCAGCGCCCAGGTGATGTAGGCCGCGGTGCGAAAGACATCGGTCTGGCGGTTGATGATGCCCTCGGCGATGCCCTCCTTGTCACGCGGCCAGGTGCCATCGGGCTGCTGCTTCGACGCCAGCCACTCCTGGGTGCGGTGGATGACATTGGGATCCACCTCGTACACCCGCGACATGTCCGAGAACTCCATCAACCCGTAGGCCGTCAGCACCTGGTGCGCGGGCGCGTTGCCGAACCACGAGAACCCGCCGCCGGGCACCTCGTACGACACCAGCCGCTGATAGCCGACATTGATGAACCCCTCCGCCTTCATCTGTAACTCCGGGCTCACCTGGCCGGTCGTCTTCAGGTAATCCAGCACCAGGATGTTGGGGTATGTCACCGACGACGTCTGCTCGAAACATCCGAACGGCATGCGCAGCATGCTGTCGAGGCCCTCCACCGCCTGGCTGAAGATGCCGGGGTAGATCTTGACCAGGATGTTGCTCGCCTCCGCAATCGCCTCCTGCGGGATGACCACCGTGCGCTTGACATCGGCGTCAATGCGATCGTTGACGACCTCCCGAATCTCCTTGCCGTCGGGCACGACCTCGATCTGGCGCTGCATCGCATCCGACATCTCGCTGCCGCGGGCGGTGACGGTGATGCGATGGTTACCGATCTGCTTCACCCGCAGGCGGAAGTAAGCGACTCCTACATCCTCGGCCTTGATGTTCACGACCTTGCGCGCCTCGTCGAGCAGCTCGAACCAGTCGCCGCGATCCAGCTCCAGCGCGATCTCCTGGGCGCGCGGCAGGTAGTTGTAGATCGCCACCGGGATCGAGACCTCGTCGTTTTGCGTCAGCGCCACCGGCAGGTCAATGTCAATGAAGAAGTCCTGGAACACGCGCAGCGGCATGTCGCGGCTGCCAAGCTGGCCCCGCAGCGAGGAGGCCATGGTGCTCATGCGCCAGGTGGTGATGGAATCGGCCATGTCCAAGTCGAGGGTCGCGCGGCCGCGCTCGTCGGTGATGAGCGCCGGCTGGAAGAACATCGTCTCGGGGAAGAACTGGCGCACCATCACTGGCTCCTGCGGCGCCGCCCCGCCATATCCGCCCATTCCCGCGGCTTTCGCTGCCGGTGCGAGGGCAGCCATGGGGGCGGGCGCTCCGGCGGGTCCGCGCGCCCCGGCCATATCCATTACCCTGAACTCGAGGGCTTCCGCTCTGCCCTCCCCTTCCGCGAACATCTCCGCTCCGGGCAGGTCGTCGGCGGTGTCCCAGCGCCCGTCGGCCCCCGCGCTTTGCAGCCAGGCATGGTCGCGGGCGAAGTGCATCCGGTAGGGATTACCCCAGGCATCGCGCAGGTCCGATCGCTTCAGCAGGCCCTCGCTCACCAGCACCCGGGGATCCGCGTTGGGCTCCAGGTAGCGCCCGTGGCGGCGGTGGTACTGCTGCAACGCGCGGCCGATCTTCTCGGAGTCGCGGTGCATGGCCTGCATCCATTTCTCGCGCATCTGCTCCACACGCTGCTGGTAGGTATTGACGCGCATGCTGAACCGCTCCGGGCGATCCACCGCAGCGAACAGCACCCGCGCCGCCTCCTGCTGCAACCCCGCGTGCGCCGCGCCCGCCTTCTTCTCGATCGGTAGCTCCCCGCGCACGACCCCGGCCGGCCGCAAGCCGTGAATCTCGTAGCGCGGCTCCATCAGCTCGCGCTCCAGCGTGAAGTAGATCTCCGCCAGCCCCGGCTGCATCTCTTGCAGCGCGTACACCGCTTCATCCACGATCACCACCCCCAGCGCCGCCAGCACCGGGTGGTTGCCCTGATCGGTGACCGCGAACTCCACGCGCGCCTTCTCCCGCGGGCGGTACGTCTTCTTGTCGGCGGTGATGGCGATCTTCAAATCATCCGCCGGCTTGACGTAGATCAGGCGCGTGTCGCGGATGATATTTTCGTCGGGCAGGATCTTGTAGGCGTGCAGCTCGATGGTGCCCACCATATCCGGCGTAATGGCAAGCGACATCTTCGCCTTGCCGCCGCTAAGGTCCAGCGACTTGGTCATCATGGTCTGGTCGTTGCGAACCGCATCCAGGTAAACCGCGCCCCTCTGCCGCGTGCACAGCACCGTGAGGTCAACCTTGGCGCCCGCGCGGGCGATGGCCGCGCTCGTGCGCAGCAGAATCGAATCACCTGCGCCCTCGATGCCAAGGGGGATGCTTCGCGTTGCCTTATTGCCCTTGCCGTCGTCTGCCGCAACCGCTATCGTCATCCCCGCCTCGGTCATAGCGGGAATATCGGGAGGACGCGCGCGCACCGCAACTTTCGGCGCGCGCAAACGCGCCTGGCCTGCTTGAGGCGACGCGGGCTGCGCCGGCGGCGTGAAGGAGAAGTCCGCAATCCCCAGCTCGTCAGTCGCTAGCGACTTGTCAGTGCCGATCCCCGTCACCTTGAGTCGGCACTTCGCTGGCGTCCCGTCGGGATACGCGGCGACCAGATAGACGGTGTTGGGCAGCCCCGGGCGCAGGGTCTTGCTTTCCGGCACCGCGACGATGCTGACCGGCTCCTGGGCGACGGGCATGGTCTTGGCCGCGTGCTGGCTCTGATCGGCGCGGTCAGTGACCTCGACCTCCAGCTTGAGCAGCGCCTTGCCCTGCTCCAATGGCTGGCCGACGAAGGTCTTCGGCAGCTCGATGGAATAGCGATACGTCCCATTGTCATCGGCGCGGCCGTGGACCTCGGTGATCTCGGTCCAGCCGATGTCGAAGGTGGAGGCGGTGATTATGACTTCGCCGCCCGCCACCGGCTTGCCGAAGATGTAGTCGGCCTGGATTTTCCCGGTTGCGGTCTCGCCGGGCAGGTAGAATGACTTGTCGGGCGAGATGACGACCTTGAACTTGGGCAGCACGTAGCGCTCGACGGTGATCTTCTTCTCCGCGGCGCCCTGGGGGAGAATCGCCCGCGCCGTCCACCGGCCGAGGTTCAGCTCGGTGGCGAGCTGGAAGTCGGCGCTGGCGATGCCGAAGCGCGAGGTGGTAAGCGATTGCTTGCATACCTTGTTGCCCTTGGCGTCCTCGATCTCGAAGGTGAGCTTCTCGCCGGCCGCGGGCAAGCGCCGCGGCTGCTGCAAGGCGAGGGCGCGCAGATGCATCACCTGCCCCGGCTGGTAGATTGGCTTGTCGGTGGTGAGCAGAATCTCGGCGCGCTTGGTGATGCGCAGCGGCTGCTTAACGGTGTCAACGCCGACCGGCATGGCGGCGACGCTCACCACCAGCTCGTACGCGCCTGGCTCGAGGTCGGGGACCGCGAAGCTGGCGTCGAGGGTGCCGAGGTTATTGGTGCGGCCCTGGTGCAGGGCGATGAGCTCGGCCGGCGCTTCGCCGCTCTTCGGCTGCGGCCGCGCGCCGATGCGCACCAATCCATGCAGCGGCTTGCCGGTATTGTGGTCGAGCACGATGACGCGCAGCGAGGCAGTGCTGCCGCTGAGCCACTGCGACTGCCCCAGCACCTGCGTCTCCAGGGGACTGATCGCGGTATCGCCGCCGATCTGACGCGGGCCCACCGCGACTGCGGTTGAGACCAGCGCCAGGGCGATGAGCGCGGGCACGACCTGCGGCCGGCGCCAGACATCGGTGATGCGCGTTTTCATAACCATCCTCCCCGATCTGCTGCGTAGGTGAATCAAGAGATGCACGCCTCGTCATTCAGAGGCTTTGACTACCAGCGCCGACCAAAAGTTCCAGCGGCGCCGGGCACGCCGAGCCCGCAGGCCCGCTCCCCGCACCGCGCGAGGCACAGGGGCAGACGGCCGTCTGCCCTACACCACTCAATAATGCTCCCAATGCAAAACCTGGTCAAGGCCGGGTTTGCTTTTCGGCTTTGGCGCGGAGGAAGGATAGCCGATAGGCAAGAGAGCGACGAGCTTCTGGCTGGCAGGCGCGCCCAGCATGTCGCGCACGGCATCCGCGTAGGGCTTCTTATCACCGGCGACCCAGCAGGCGCCGAGGCCATGCGCGGCGACGGCGATGAGGATGTTCTCGACGGTGGCGCACCCGTCTTCCAGGTAGTACTTGCCGTCTTCGCACAGCACGGCGATGCAGGCCGCCGCGTCGGCGATGAAGCGGCCATAATCCGTGCTCTCGGCGATCCGACGCAGCGTCGTCTTCTCCGTCACCACCACGAAGTGCCACGGATGAACCCCCATTGCCGACGGCGCCCGCCGGCCGCAGTCAACCAGATCCTCGAGCACCTCGCGCGGCGCCGGGTCGGGCTTGTACGAGCGCACGCTGGCGCGCGTTCTAATGGCCTCGATTGCATCCATAATTCACCTCCTGCAAGTCACACGACCGTCTCCGCCGGCAGCCCTGCCTCCCAGCCATCCTTGGGCAGCGGCGCGAACGGCCACTCCCTGTTTTGCCGCGCCCAGTAGAGGAATGCGAGGAATCCGGCAGCGGTCCATCCTACGGTGAGCCAGATGGAGAGCTTGCCCGCCGATGCGAAGATATAGCAGAAGCCCCCAAAAGATGCGATCGCCGGAATCGGGTAGAGCCACATCTTGAACGGGCGCTTCAGACCGGGCCGATCGCGGCGCAGCAAGACCAGCGCCGCCGCTTGCGCCAGGAACTGGATGCCGATGCGCGTCGCGATGCAGGCGGTGACCACGGTCTCCAGGGGCAGCAGGCTCGCCAGCGCCACCATCCCTCCCACCAGATAAAGAGAGACATGCGGGATATGGCGGGTGGGGTGAATGGCCGCGACTTGCTTGAAGAAGTACCCGTCGCGCGCGGCGGCGAAGGGGATGCGCGAGTACCCGAGCATCAGCGCATAGATTGAGCCGTAGGCGGTATAAACGATGAGCAGCGTGACCACCATCGCCGCCGGTCGCCCATAGACCCGCTCCATGAGCAGGCTGCCGATGTACTTGGTGTTGATCGCTTCGCGCCATGGGATGACGGCGATCATGCTGATGTTGATCAAGACGTAGATCGCCGCCACTGCCACCACCGAGATCAGAATGGCGCGCGGCAGGACATATCCGGGGTTACGCACCTCCTCGCCCACATAGCACGCGCTGTAGTAGCCCATGTAATCATACATCGCGATCAGCGTGGCGCTGCCCAGGCCGAGCACGAAGCCGCGCGAGAAGGTGAACGCGTTGGGCGGGAAACTGAAGGCCTGGGTGAAGTTGAAGTGGGTCAGGCCCGCCACGATCGTCCAGCCGGTGGTGATCAGCATGCCGATCCATAATGCGACCGTGATGTTGGCCACCGCGCCGATGCGCCGATAGTGCAGCCAGATGGTGAAGACGGCGACGCCGGCCGCCAGCAGCCGCAGGGTCCACGGGTCGCGGATCGCCGGGATTAGGTAGCTCAGGTAATCCACCAGCCCGATGTTACCCGAGGCGACTTCGAGGGGCATGCTGAGGAAAAACTGCCAGATGAAGAGAAAAGCCGCGAGCTTGCCGACGTAGCGCCGAAACGCCTCGCGCAGGTAGATGTAGGTGCCGCCATCGCCAGGCAGGCTGGCGCTCAGCTCGGCCCAGATCTGGCCGTCGCAGACGGCGATCACGAGGGCGACGAACCATCCCAGCATGCACTGCGGCCCGCCCATGGTCGCCAGGATCAGCGGGATGGTGATGAAGGGCCCGACCCCGACCATGTTGGCCATGCCAGCCGCGGTGGCCTGAAGCAAGCCGAAGCCGCGTTCGAGGTGAGCCGGTTGCGCTTCGTTGGACATGTGATTCTCCCTCCCGGCAGCGCGCAGTGGTTGACGCCAATAATTCCGAGCGCCAGCGGCCGGACATGATCGCCGCCGGCTTCGGCGCCGTACTTCCGCGCGCAGCGCTGGATTACCTGCGGGAGCAGCCGGCGAGGAACCACCCGCTCTGCGGCGGGTCGGCCGGGAGAGGCTGTTGCACAATTCAGTCGCGCAGACTCGCATACCTGCGCGCATGTCATTCAGAGTGGCTAGGCCTCCGGGCCGCTGGCTAGGTCTGCGATGGCTAAGTCTGAAAGACCGCCATGGCGGCCCGAAGGGCCTAGCCACCGCCATCCCGGTCGCCAAGGGCGACCTAGGGACACGGCGGTCGCGGAGCGACCTAGCCGCGCAGCGCCGAGCGCGAAGCGTGGAATCTCGGCCCCGCGAATGCGCCTTCAGTTACGCCTGGGCCGATTGTGCAACAGCCTCTCCCTGCTTCGCGGGCTTCCGCCTTCGCGGGCGACGTAGTTCCGCTTCGGCGGACGAAGGCGTCGTAGCCCAGCTTGCTACTCTGCGAAGCGGCGCTTCCGGCCTTCGTAGCCGTAGGCTACTACGGCGGAGTAGGCTCGCTGCGAAGCACGAGTCGCAGGGCGAAGTAGCCTGACCGTCCCGCAACCGAGCCGGGATGCTGACCCGCCCCAGGAAGCCCGGCTCCCACCCGAGGTGCGGCTGCGGCGCTGGTCGCTATCGCCCCTCGCGGATATAGCGCATCCCGCGTTCCAGCGCGCACTCGTTTAGCTCCAACATCTGCCGCCGCCGATGGGGGAGCAGGTCGCGCAGCGCGTGCCGCACCGATGTCGGCGAGACCAGTCTATCCACCTCGATGAATGCGCCAAGCATGACGATGTTGGCCACGCGTGGATCGCCGAGCTCCTCCGCCAGGTGCGTCGCCGGCACCTGGTGAACGCGCAGGCTCTGGCGTCGGGGCCGCGCGGCGACCAGGGAGCTGTTGATCATCATCAGGCCGCCGCCGCCCACCGTGTTCCGCAGTTTCTCCAGCGACGGCCGATCCATAACGATCGCGGTGTCGGGCTGCGCCACCACCGGCGAGCCGATCGGCTCGTCGGCCACCACCACCGTGCAGTTCGATTCGCCGCCGCGCATCTCGGGGCCGTGCGCGGGGGTCCACACCACGTTGCGCCCCTCGGCGGTCGCCGCCGCCGCGATAAGCTGCCCGGCAAGCGCGATCCCCTGCCCGCCAAAGCCGGAGACGATGATCTCGCGCCGCATCACTCGCGCCTCCGGTTCGCCGTGCGCGTGCGCCCGCGTCCGCTTTCGGTGAGGGCAGGCGTCTCGCCTGCCGAAGCGAACCCCTGCGCATTCGCAGCCGGGACGGCTGCGCCACCAGAGGGAGTCGCAAGCTTGGCGGGCGTGTACTCGCCCAGCGGGTAATACGGCAGCATGTTCTGCTTGAGCCACTCGATCGCCCCGACCGGGGTCATGCCCCAGCGCGATGGGCACGTGGAAAGAATCTCGACCAGGCTGAAGCCTTCGTCATTAAGCTGAGTCTCGAATGCGCGCCGGATAGCCTTCTTGGCGCGCGCGACATAAGCGGGCCCAACGACAGTCACGCGCTCCAGGTACGCCGGCCCGGTGAGCGTGCTGAGCAGCTCGCAGACGCGAATCGGGTAACCGGCACACTTCGCCTCGCGGCCATAAGGGGTCGTCGTCGTCACCTGACCCAGGAGCGTGGTGGGCGCCATCTGGCCGCCGGTCATGCCGTAGATGGCGTTGTTGACGAAGAAAACGCTGACGCGCTCGCCGCGCGCCGCGGCGTGGATGATCTCGCCGCAGCCGATGGCGGCGAGGTCGCCGTCGCCCTGGTAGGTGAAAACCACCGAATCGGGCAGCACGCGCTTGATGCCGGTGGCGACGCAGGGCGCGCGCCCATGGGCCGCCTCCACCATGTCGCACAGGAAATAGTCATAGGCGAACACCGCGCAGCCAACGGGCGCGATACCGATGGTGCGCTCGATGATGCCCAGCTCGTCAATCGCTTCCGCGATCAGGCGGTGGATGATGCCGTGCATGCAGCCGGGGCAGTAATGCATGCGCTGCTGCCACAGGGACTGCGGATGACGGAAGACCGGCTTCTCCTCGGGGCTCTCTTCCCTTTTCGGCTTTGTGGTTGTGCGCGAGATAGTGGTCTCCTCCTGTTACCCTTACGGATAGTTGCGTCTTGCGCTATTGCCGTGCCACGCGTTCGATTTCTGCCGCCACCTCGGTGGGGGTGGGGATGATGCCGCCGCTGCGCCCGAAGAATGCCACGGGGCAGCGCCCCTCGACCGCGAGACGCACGTCCTCGACCATCTGCCCCAGCGATAGCTCCACCACCAGCATGCGCTTGACCCGCTGCGCCAGCTCGCGCACGCGCTGGTATGGATAAGGCCACAGCGTTATCGGCCGCAGCATGCCCACCCGCAACCCTTTCTGCGTGACCCGCTCGATGGCGGTCTTGCACACCCGAGCGGCGGTGCCAAACGCCACGATCACCGCCTCGGCGTCTTCGGTTTCGATCTCCTGGTAGCGCACCTCCTTGCGCATTGCCTCGTCGTGACGCGCCTGGATGCGCAGGTTGACCTGCTCCAGCACCTCGGGCATGATATACAGCGAGTTGATGATGTTTTTCGGGCGGCCCCTGGCTCCGGTGGTGGCCCACGGTTTGGGCGGCAGGGCCGCCGGGTCTATCGGCGGCTCGGTGACCGTCATCGGCTCCATCATCAACCCCAGGATGGCGTCGGCGAGGATGATCGCCGGGGTGCGGTAGGCGTCGGCGAGATCGAAGGCGAGGCGGGCGAGATCGTACATCTCCTGCACCGACCACGGCGCGAGAGCGATGGTGCGATAGTCGCCGTGGCCGCCGCCCTTGACCGTCTGAAAATAGTCCGACCCCGCGGCCGCGATATTGCCCAGGCCGGAGCCGCCGCGGGCGATGTTGGCGATCACCGCCGGCAGCTCGCACTCGGCCATGTATGAGATCGCCTCCTGCTTGAGGCTGATGCCCGGGCTGCTGGAGGCGGTCATCGCGCGCGCGCCGGCGGCGCTGGCGCCATAGACCATGTTGGCCGCCGCCAGCTCGCTTTCCGCCTGGAGAAAGACGCCGCCGATCTTGGGCATGCGCTCGGCCATGTAATCGCCGATGCGATTCTGCGGGGTAATGGGGTAGCCGAAGAAGTGGCGGCAGCCCGCGTCAATCGCGCCCTGCGCCAGCGCCTCGTTGCCCTGCATCAATACTCGTTTCGATCTGGTCGGCAAAACCGGCCTCCGCATCGAGCATACACCGCGGCGCGGACAGGGTCGCTCGCGAGCCCGCTCGCCATGTGGCCCAGCCGCCCCTGCTTCGCGGGCTTCGTAGCCCAGCTTCGCAGGGCGAAGTAGCCTCGGCTGGGAATGGGCGCGATGAATGGCTAAGCGGCTTCGTCGCCCCATGGCGGCCCGAAGGGTCTAGCCTACTCCAGCAGCACCAGGTTATCGCGGTGAATGACCTCGTCGAACGCGCAATAGCCCAGCCGCGCCTCGATCTCGCTGGTGCGACAGCGGCGAATCTTGCGCACCTCGTCGGCGCCGTAGTTGACCAACCCGCGCGCAATCTCGGTGTCATTGGAGTCAACCACGCTGACCACGTCCCCAGGACGGAATTGGCCGGCGACGTGCTCGATTCCTACCGGCAGCAAACTCGAGCCGCGCTCCAGCAGCGCCTTGCGCGCGCCTTCATCCACCACCAGGCGCCCCTTGGGAGTGAACGCGAAACCGATACGGTGCTTGCGCGAGCGCAGCTTCCCCGGCCGCGGCACAAACAGCGTCCCCGCCGCCTCCCCATTCAGGATGCGCGTCAGCGCGCCCGGCGCCGTGCCGCGAGCAATCACCATGTAAACTCCGGCGTTCATCGCCGCTTTTGCCGCCTGAATCTTCGCCACCATCCCCCCGCGCCCGAATCCGCCCCTCGACTCCGCTCGGGATGGCCCTTGTCTTCCCGGCAGGGGCGACTCTGAGCCTGTCGAAGGGCCGCCGCTCGACTCGCGGGCGTAGCGCTCGATGTCACGCGTGATCGAGGTCACGCTCTCGATCAGCGTTGCCGTCGGATCCTGGCGCGGGTCGCCGGTGAACAGCCCGTCCACATCGGACAAGAGCAGCAGCAGCTCCGCGTCCATCTTGGCGGCGACCAGGGCCGCGAGGCGGTCGTTCTCCCCGATCGCCACCCCCTGGATCGAAACCGGGTCATTCTCATTGATGATAGGCAGAGCGGCCTGCGCCAGCAGCGTGGACAGCGTGTTGCGCAGGTGCAGGTAACGGCGCGGGTCCGAGATGTCGGCCTGAATCAGCAGCACCTGCGCCACCGGCTGATCCAAGCGGGCGAAGATCTCGCGGTAGGCCGCGATAAGCTCGATCTGGCCGACGCTGGCCGCGGCCTGGCGCGTGGGCACGTCCTCGGTGTCACCTGGCAGGCCGAGGCGAGCGAGGCCGGTTCTCACCGCGCCGGAGGTTATCAGCAGGATCTGCTTGCCGGCGCGGCGCCGCTCCACTATTTCCTGCGCCAGGCCCTCAAGCAAGGGGCGGTTGAGCTCTCCCTGCGCCGTGGTGACGACATTGGTGCCCAGCTTGACCACGATCCGTTTGGCTTCGCGCAGCGCCTGTCGCGGGGTTTGCTCCAAGGAAGAAGCCTTTCAAATGTCATTATAACAGAATCGCAGGGCCCGTGCGAAACGGGCCGCGCCCCGCGGGTGTGACCTCGGAGTTTTGGGATGAGAGGGATACCACTCCTCTCCCTCGCTGAGGGAGTCGCCGACGCTCCATAGCTATGGCGACGGAGCGAGGACCGAGGTGAGGGTGGTAGGCGCCGCCGCGCACCCTCACCCGGCCCGCCGCAAGCGGGCCGGCCTCTCCATTGAAGGGAGAGGCATTATGCGCGTATGGCCCGCACCAAAGGGAAAAGGTCACACCCGATCCCCGCTTTTCACAGCAGCGGCGGAAGAAATCTGACGGCGGGTGCAGAAGGAAGGCATAGAAAGCCAGCCGAAAAACTGTTATAGGGTGTATAATTACGCTGTATTGCGGGTATATTCCCGCGCGGTCGCAATACACGATGTGCTTCGTTTGCCCAGGAGTCCTTTCGGGCTAACTTCATAGGTCGTGGGATCCCAGGCCGGTGGGACGGGGGGCCTTGCACAATGTCGTGGGAGGTCAGGTAGATGAAGTTCCGCCCGGTCTTTTCGCTTGTCGTCGTATGGGCGGTGATTCTCCTCGCGCTTGTCAGCCTGCCCGCGGGGGCGGTGACGTGGCTGACGGTCAACACCCTCACGAGCGGGAGCATTACCACGCCGGGCACGCTCGCGATGCGCTGCGACACAAGCGCAGCCGGGGCACGGGTGCGCCTGGTTGCCGGCAGCGACCTCAACGCCAACGGCCAGCTGGATGCCGGGGAGCCTGTCATATGGCCCCTGGGGAGCGTCCAGGACGGCGGCTGGACCGACGAGGACGCGACCACGAAGGTGGTCAGACTCACGTACTACGCCCACAACCCCATTCGTGGGTCCCTTGTGGTTCAGGCGCTTGACGAAGATGGCAGCACCGTCGGGCATGCGTATTCCTTTGACTACACCCACCCGGCCCAGTCGGTCTCAGGCACCGTGCTTAAGGATCTCGGAGCGGCCGCGGCCGGGGTTATGGTGGTCGCGGGGGACACGGTGGTCTACCCGTGGTGGGGGGGTGACGAACGCCAAATGCAGACGGCCTGTATCACCGATGCCGGGGGAAACTACAAACTTTACTTGCCACCAGGGCGCCACCCGCTAATGGTTGCCACCCAGTTCGCGGGCAACTTGAGCCCTCCGGCTGGCATCTACCCCGTGCCCCTGGTGGACTGGGTTACCCTTGCCGCCAGCGAGGCCAAGACCGGCAAGAACTTCACCCTCCATAGTATCCCCGGCCCGAAAATCGTGGGCAGCGTAAGGGAAGCCGACACCGCCCGCCCGGTCCCGGGCGCGCTTGTGATGGGACAACTGATGACCAACTCGGCCTATAACAAGGAATTCGCATTCACCGACATTGACGGTAGGTACGAACTACACGCCTGGTCAGGGAGCTGGTATGTGGACGTCCGCCAACATGGGGGAAGGGGCGAGGTCAACTTCGCGGAGAACATGGGACCTTATCAGAGCGTCTGGGCACCGGTTACCGTCGGCGCCAGCGACGTGACCAAAGATTTCTCCCTGCCGCGCTTGAGCAACCGCATCTACGGCATCGTCACCGGCTCGGGGGGCATCGCGATACCAAGTGCCCATGTGGACGCGCAGACGTGCTGGAAGCTCTGGCCCCCCACGTTCTTGGCAGGGCGCACGGTCAACTGCAATGGGCAGAGGCACTACGAGGTGTGGGTGGACATACCACCTTGGGATTGTTATAACGTCGTTGCCGCAGATGTCGGGCGGAACTACTCCCCGCTGTCGCCGGGAGAGACCGTGGTCACCGTGCCCCCGGACCAACGCGTTGACTTTCCGTTCCTTGCTTGGCCCTATACCGTGAGCGGCCGTGTCACCTTGGCCGGCTCCGGCGCCGGTGCGCCTTACGCGAGGGTGTGGGCGTGGCCAACCGGCGAGTATGCCTATGCTAACAGGCCCTGGGCGTTCACAGACGGCCAAGGCTACTACTCGATGAAGGTGCCCCCGAGCACACTCAACCTGTACTGCAACTGCCGGTGCGCCCCTGATGTAGCCGCGGGACCCACGGGACTGGCCTTCCCACCCAATCACACCGGTCAGAACTTGTCCATCACGCAGACCCACTTCGCGCCAACGCTGAGCGCCGGGGGCGTCAGCCCAAGCAGTAGCACCAGCCCCGGCACCGCGCTGCTCACCTTCACCGTGACCTACACTTCGGCCGACAATATGCCCCCTGCGGACGTCTATGTGGTGATTGATTCCTGGCCCCGGCCCATGGCGCCGACGGATCCAAGTGACACTAACTACGCCGATGGCGCGACCTACCAGTGCCAGCGCACACTGACGACCGGGACCCACACCTTCTGGTTCGGCGCGATTGACGCGCTTGGGCTTAATACGCGGCTGCCGGCCGCGACCACGTACAGCGTGACCGTGCCCGCCAATGGCATCCTGGGCCGGGTCAAGGACAAGGACACCGGCCAGGGCGTCTCCGGCGTCGCGGTGAAGGCATATTTGGGCAGCGTGCTCAAGGGCTCGACGACCACCGGCGCCGATGGCATCTACAGCATCTCGGGGGCGGGGTGGACCACGGGAACCTACAAGGTGACCGCGAGCAAGGACGGCTATGTCACCTACACCTGGCCGAGCATCTCCTTCACCGCCGGCCAGATCAAGGTTGTCAACTTCTTCCTGTTCGAGAAATCGGGCAAGCTCACGGGGACGGTCAAGTGGGGGAGTTCTCCTATCCCGAATGCCACCGTCAGCGCCTATCTGAACGGCACGGTGCTCAAGGCGTCGGCTACCACCGGCGCCGATGGCTGGTACACCATCTCGCGCGACCTGCCCGCCGGAACCTACAAGGTGACCGCGGGCGCGGATGGCTACATAACCGGCAGCCAGACCAACGTCACAGTCACCAAGGGCGCCACCACCACCGTCAACTTCTCGCTGCTGAAATCGGGCAAGCTCACGGGGACGGTCAAGAACAACGTCACGAGCGCGGCGATACCCGGCGCCACGGTCCAGGCGTATCTGAACGGCACGGTGCTGAAAGGGTCGGCTGCCACCGGCGCCTATGGCGGCTACAACATCTTGCGCGACCTGCCGACCGGAACCTACAAAGTGACCGCGAGCAAGACCGGTTACGTGACCTCTTCCCAGACCGGCATCGCGGTTACCCAAGGCAGCACCACTACCGTCAACTTCCAGCTCTAGCCGGGATAGGAACCGCAAAGCGCCTCATCGGCCGCGGGGCGTGTGACTGTAAAACGTTGGTATCGCACGGCCAACACTCCTCCCCCTTCCAGGGGGAGGATGAAGGTGGGGGTGAAATGCCGTGAGTCCGCACCCTCACCCGGCCCCGACATGTCGGGGCCGACCTCTCCCTGACAGGGAGAGGCGTTGGCAGGCGCACCAGCACAGCAACGAAACTCGGTCACAGTCGCAGCGGGAGTACGTTTGCGCAGCAGGCCACGTCCCTAGGCGGGCCATGCCCGCCGGCGGCTAGGCCCGATGCATCGGGCCGCCGTGGCGGCCTTCGAGCCTAGCCAGATGGCGGCGGCTAAGAGCCGCCTAGCCAGCGGGCCGGTCGAAGTCCTCGGCCGGCCCGCCCTCGATCCGCCGCAGAACGGGCGGGGACCCTTGCTACTCTGCGAAGCTGCGCTTCCGGCCTTCCGCCTTCGCGGGCGACATAGTTCCGCTTCGGCGGACGAAGGCGTCGTAGCCGTAGGCTACTACGGCGGAGTAGGCTCGCTGCGAAGCACGAGTCGCTTTCGCTCAGAGCCTGCCCTGAGCAACGCGAAGGGGTAAACTCCGCCCCGCCCCTACCAGGTTTGCGTGCATACCAACGCTCCGAGGTCACACCCAACTAGTGCAGGGCCTGGCGCAAATGGGTGCTTGGTGCTATCCTTTGGTTCGGCATGGGTGTTCCTTTCCGGCCTTCCGGCCAATGGCTTACAGCTCGCCATAAGGATAACCCATGCCCTTCCGTATTTTACAGCATTATAGGGACATCACCACTCTCGCGGAGCCATGCTGAATGATGCGACACCCGAATCTCGCTTCTCGGGAAGATTCCTTCCTGGTCGTGGTTGACGTGCAGGAAGCTTTCTGGAACCTGGTGTGGCAGAAGGAGCGCGTGCTGAGCGCGGTTCAACTGCTGCTCCAGTGCGCGGCGCCGCTGCGCCTGCCGGTGATCGCCACCGAGCAGAACCCGGACAAGGTGGGCGCGACCCTGCCCGCGGTCGCCGAGCTGCTCGCCGGCGCGCCGGTCATCGAGAAGATGACCTTCAGTTGCCGCGCCGAGCCCGCGTTCGCCGAGGCGGTGGACTCGTTAGCGCGCAAGACCGCCATCCTGTGCGGGATCGAGACCCACGTCTGCATCTTGGAGACGGCGCTGGACCTGGCGCAAGCGGGCTACCGGGTGCACGTTCCCGCCGATGGCGTTACTTCGCGAGGGAAGATCAACTGGCGTACGGCGCTGGAGAACATGCGCGCGGCGGGTGTCATCATCACCACTGTGGAGGCGCTGCTTTTTCAACTGCTGGAGCGCGCGGGCACCGACGAATTCCGCGCCGTGATGCGCCTGGTCAAATCGGCGGCGCTGTGGGAAACACAGCAATAGTTTGCCGCGGATCCTTCTTCGCTGAAGCTTCGCAGGACAAGTTACCGTGGATACGAGCGGATCTGGCGGGCGACGACTTGAACCGGAGAGGCCGCTGAGAACGCGCGGAAGAACCGTGGTGAGCATTGCCTTCAGCCCGCGCGACCTGGTGTAATGCGCCGGTGAGCCTGGTTCTGGAATCCGCGTTCGTCTGCGTCAATCCGCGGCTGCTTGTCCGCCCTCAGGTCTCGTCGTCGCGGCCTTCGGGCTCTTCCGGTTCTTCCGTTTCCGGTGCGGGCTCATGAGTCGGCGCAGGGCCTGGTTTCTGCTCTCCGCCGAGGCCCTCAGCGCCATGCGACTCATAGCCCGGGCCGCGATCAGCCGGCGCGGCCTGCTCAACCCCGCCCCTCGACTCCGCTCGGGATGGCCCCTGCAATCCTGGCGGGGGCGACCCTGAGCGTGCTTGCCCTGAGCCTGCCGAATGGGTCGAAGGGCCGCCGCGCGGCTCGATGACGATGCGCCGCGTCGGGTCTTCGCCGATGCTGTGGGTGGTGATATTCGGATCATCCGCCAGGGCGGTATGGATGATGCGCCGCTCGTGCGGCAGCAGCGGATCGAGGGTCACCGGCTCCCCCGTTTGCCTGGCCTGGCGCGCCGAGGCGATGGCGAGGTGGCGCAGAGATTCCTCGCGGCGCTCCCGATAGCCCTCGGCGTCGAGGATGATGCGCTTGCGCTGCTCCTCGCCCTTGTTGGCCATGAGGCCCACCAGGTGCTGCACCGCGGCCAACGTCTGCCCGTGCTTGCCGATGAGCAGGCCCAGTTCGGTGCCCCGGATGTCTATTACCGCCTGCTCCTCGTCGTCCTCGATGACCTCGGCGGTGGCGGCAATGCCCATGCATCCCAGCATTTCCGTCAGCAGCCGCGCGGCCCGCTCGCCGATCGTCGGCTGCGCGGTAACCCGCACCCGCACCTGCGAGGACCCCAGGATGCCGAACAGCGCCCTGCCCTCCTCCAGGATTTCCACCTGCACCCGCTCGCGCGAGACCCCCAGCTCGGCCAGCGCCAGTTGAACGGCTTCCTCAGCCGTCTTCGCCGCCTTCTCGATTGAAACCATGATTTGCGCCCCCGACTTCAGATCGCTATTGTTAGCCGCGTCCGGGCAACATTCGTAAACATCATCCTGACCTTGTCACTTCTTCCGCCGGCGCCGCGGGCGGCCCTTGCCGGGCGCCGCGCCATTTCCCTCTTTTACCGGCTCGAGCGCCGGCGCCGGCTGGCGCATCAGGTAATACTGGTGCGCCGTAATCAGTAGGTTGTAGAGGAACCAGTAAAGGATAAAGGCCGCCGGCAGCGACGCGAAAAACACCGTCAACATCAGCGGCATCATGATCGTCATCGTGTTCTGCATTTGCTGCTGCTGCGGGTCCGCCTGGGGCATCGTCGTCAGCTTCTGCGATACGTAGAGGCTGATGGCGTAAAGGATCAGCAGCGGCATGTCGGGCAGCGCCAGGTTCCTGATCCACAGGAATTCCGCGTTCCTCAGTTGGTAGATGTAGAAGCGAATCCCCTGGTAAACCCCGATCAGAATCGGCATTTGTATCACCATCGGCAGGCAGCCGCCCAGGGGGTTGATCTTGTGCTTCTTGAACAACCGCATCTGCTCCGCCGCCATCGCCTGGCGATCGCCCTTGTGCTTTTCCTGAAGCTCCTTGATCAGCGGTTGCAGGCTCTGCATCGCCCGGATGGAGCGGAACGACGAACTGGTCAGCGGCCACGTCACTGCCTTGATGATGACGGCGATGAGCAGCAGCGCCAGCGCATAAGAGTATCGCCGGTCGCCCCCCAGCAATTTCACGAATCTCGATACCGCCTGGTAGCGCCAGTCCCCTCGCTGGAGCAGGTCAAGGCGCAGTTCCGCGGCGCGCGCCGCCGGCGTCGCCACCAGGCGCCCCGAGCTTGAGGAGGCCAGCAGCGACGGCCATTCGATGCCTTCCGCCACTTGCGGGCGCGCCATTTCCGGCGCCACTCGCTCCCACAGTTCCACGGCGGGCTGGGCCATCGCCGCCTGGTTGTAGGAGCTGATCGCCGCCTTGCGCTCTTGGAGCGCGAGAAGCTCGATCTCGGCGATGCGGAAGGAGGCTTGCACGCCGAGAGAGCGGCCGGCTTCGCGATAAGCCGCCACCGCTTCGCGGTATTGCTGGTCGCGCTCCAAGGCGTATGCGATGGCGAACCCCAGGGCCGCCCGCTCGAGCGGGTTGGTCTTGGGTTCCGCGCTGAGCTTTTGCAGTTCATCCTGCCATTGGTGGCGCCTGTCGCGCGCCTCCTGGGGACTGGCCGCGTCAATCTCAACCAGCATCTTCCCCAGGCGCTCCGACTCTGCCGGGGGCAGCGGCCCCTGTGGGCGGCTCATGCAGCCACCGGCGAGAAGCCCGACAACACTCAAGGCCAGCGCCAGGGCCATGGCACGCGCTGCGTGGAAACGAAGTGATTTAGACACTTGTTCTCTATCTCGGCGGCGGCGGGGTTCAGTGCACGGGGTCGAACCCGCCAGGATGCAGCGGGTGGCACCGGCACAGCCGTTTCAGCGCCCGCCACGCGCCGCGAGCGAGGCCGTATCTGGTGATGGAGTGGAGGGCGTATTCGGAGCAAGTGGGGTGGAAGCGGCACGTCGGCGGCAGCAGTGGCGATGCCCAGCGCTGATACAATCTCAGCATCAGGATGGCGCTGCGGGCAGCGACCCCGGCCCGGGGGCTATTCTCCCACGGCGTGGATTCCCGCCCGGTGCAGCAGCCGTTCGATTGATCTTCGCAGTTGGTCATATGTGATCGCGCGGGCGGCGGCCTGGGGAATCAACACCAAATCCCACGCGCCTTGAGCGCCGGCAACGGCGACGCGCGCTGACTCTCGCAGCCGCCGGCGGAGCCGGTTGCGTTGCACCGCCTTGCCGAAGCGCTTACCGACGGCGATGCCGAGGCGCACACAATTGCCCGCCGCATCTTCGCGTTTGAGCGCGCGCACGGCGAGCACGCTGTCGCTGAACCGCTCGCCCTGCTCCAAAACGCGGCGAAAATCCACCGTCCGCCGCAGGCTGGTCACCGGCCCGGGCCGACGGTCAGCCGTACCCGACCTTTTAGTCGCCGTCTCTTGAGCACCCCCCTGCCGTCCGAGGTGCGCATGCGGCGCAGAAAACCATGAACCCGCTTGCGGCGGCGCCGCTTGGGTTGATAAGTCTGCTTCACGAAACGGATCCTCCAGGTTGCGCGTAGTATAGCACAGATTCAGCGGCCCCAGCAAGTGCGCCCTAACTGGGTGTGTTCGCGGAGAGTGGGTATCGCAGTTCAACTCCGTGCTCAACGCCGACGGAGGAGCGCACTGGGCGCGGAGTCGCCCCGCCGTCGCCGCGGCGGCTATGGCGGGCAGGCTGACCCCGCGATTCGCGGCTCGCCTGAGGCGAGTGAACTTCAGCGCTTGCCCGCCGCAGGCGGGAAGCCGCGCCCGGTGCGAGCGCGCAACTCCGTCCCACACCCACTGAAAACGAACACACCCCCCTAACGTGGGTGTGACCTCGGAGGGCGGGCATGCATCAGGACCGGCGCTCCAGCGCCTTTCTGGTGGCGCAGCCTCTATGGATGCTAACATCGCACAAGTTATCGTCGGTGCTTTTAGGGGCCTCCCACACCGTCCAGGATTCTGTCGGCAAACCAGGCTGCGCCAGAGGAGTGCCCCCAACGACTTAGGTCTATCT
>Ga0315289_10000271_pt1 | contig 82852 bp, 67 predicted proteins | sample YL17G11_40_MG_FD_203452 | JGI IMG/M metagenome (GOLD analysis project Ga0315289, IMG submission 203452) | Sediment microbial communities from Yellowstone Lake, YNP, Wyoming, USA - YL17G11_40 | ecosystem: Environmental > Aquatic > Freshwater > Lake > Sediment | place: USA: Wyoming | collected...
GGTTTGACTTTGGTAAACTCGACATTTCTGAAAAGGAAATGATACGCTCAGGTGAAATTAATATTGATGAGCTTCAAGACATCGCTCCGGGTGTTGAAGTTCAACTATTAGCACCAGCTAATTTTAAAGTGAATCCAGAAGTAATCGTGTGCAATGAGAAGATGCAGAAGGAGAAGATTTTTATTACCATCCCATTAGGTTTTGAATCAGGGGAATATGCTGAAAGTATTAAATTAAGTGCTGACAATGTTATAGTAGAACCTTCTCAATTACATTTTTCTTTTGTAATACCTGAAGCTGTAAAAACTGATATAGTAGGTAAATACTGGAGATTAATTTTCCTATTATTCATACTTTTACTTATTTATGTTTTGTATGACAGTTTTATAAGAACTAAAATACTTTGGGTAAGATTAGTAGATGAAGAACGACAAGAAGAGGTTGAACTCAAAGGTTGGAAGAAGGTTTATATGGGAGAAAGAATCGCAGACAAATATATTACTTTTGGTTTACCAAAACATTTTCTCCAAAGAGTGAAGTGGAAAAGCTCTGTATTTCTAACAGAAGAAGGTGGGGAGAAAAAGGAAGTAATATATGATGAAGATTTTCAATGTATGAATCCAGATGGAAAAGAAGTGACTTTAATATTTTATAAAAGTGAACCTTTAGAAAAAGGTAAAAAAGAAATAGAAGAAGAAACCAAAGGTCCTTCACCATGGGATAGGGTAGATGGGAAAAACGAATAGAAAATGAATAGAGGAGGATAATTAAATGGATACTATTTTAGAATTTTTCGAACCTGATAATGTATTAAATATATGGATAGGAAAATTTTTCTTGGTATCTATAAGTTCTTATTTTTTTGTATGGATTCTAGCATTAATCTTTTGTCGGGTTGGTTGGAAAGTTGGCGGTGATAACCAACTCAAAGTGTATTTTTCTTGGTTGTTTCCATTTGTATTTCATATGCTCCTTACAGGGATTTTTTTAATATTAGCATCATTCCACTTCAAACAGGTCGGTATCTCACTCGGATATAGCATTCCATATGCATTGCTTGTTTTATTGAGTGGAAATTATGCTAATACCATAAATAATAAAATAAAAGAAAGAACAAAGAAATTAGAGAGGAGGATAAATGAATGATAAATCCTGCGCTTTTCATTGGTTTAGGTTCAACAGGTCTGAATATATTAGAAAAACTTCAGGGATTAGTGCTTGAAGAATATGGTGTCCCATCTCTTCCAATTTTCAGATACATAGCCATTGTAGTTGAGGAAAATACTCCCACAATCCAAGAAATAAAAAGAAAACCGGATAATGAAATTCTTTTTGTTCATCCTACTATTTCAAGTACAGATGCTGTCAGGGCGGCGATTAAAAGAAGTGAAAGGAATTATCCTTGGTTAGATGAATCTGTGCTCAATATCCCTGGAGGGATGTTTGTAGAAGGAGCGGGAAATATTCGAACAGCTGGTAGGCTTTGTCTTTGGGAAAACTGGCAGAGTTTGGCTTCGGACAGAACGAAGCCTGGTTGTGCAGCTGTTCTTCAATCTGCGCATGATGCAATAACTGCCGGTGCAAACCTCACAAAAACTACGCAGATGCTCCAGAGAATATACGATGAGTGGGGCAAACCTATTCCTGAGATAGGAATTCCAATAAATCCTAAACCTAATGTTTATATTGTGGGAACTTTTTGTGGTGGAACCTGTGGAGGTATGTTTATTGATATTGCCTATTATATTAAGTTTCTCTTTGGCTTATGGCAAAGAGATATTGGGGGACAAAGAGCTAAAGTTATTGGAATCTTTACGATTTATGACTCCAAAGACCTGAATGCCACAACCACAGACACTGCAAGAAATCATTCTGCCAACTGTTGGGCATCCATTCTTGAATATGATTATTACTGTCATAGATTTTCGAGATACCAGATTACCTTTCCAGATGGCACTTCTATAGATACTAATGAAAGACCTCTTGATTATCTTTATCTTCTCTCCTGTTCTGGTAATAGGACAAATCTACGCACAAGTGACGGTAAAGCAGATGAGGTGTCACTTGCTAATATGACCGCAATGGTGCTCTTTTCCGAAATTGTAGAAGGATTGTTTGGTGAAAAGGAAAGAATTCGTATTGATAACCTTGGTAAACCAAGAGCACTTATGTCTAATAAGAATCAGCATATGGCTTCGATTACTACATGTGGTTTTGCTACCTTCCGTTATCCAAAATATAGAGTGGTTGAGGGTGCTTCTTGTGAATATGCTATTGATTTGTGTCAGAAATGGATTGGTACTAAACCAGACCCGGACCAAGCAATGAACATCGAGAAGCAAACAAAAAACATTTGGAATATAATCAAGAATATTTCCAGGGATACTCTCATTCATACACCTACTGGTCTCTTAACAGATGAAGTGAAGACTTGGTTTGATATTAAAAAGGGGGATTTAATATCAAAAGCTTCCGATGAATTTACAAAAATTATTAGAAAGGAATTTGAAGAGTTCGGTGAAGGAAAGCGCTACGATAAACATATTTGTGAACGACTGCCTGCGGTAGAAAAGGAAATCAAAGAAAAAATTAATGAGGAAGTAATCAAAAGATTAAATAACACAGAAAACATTTCTGAAGTTAAGGTGTTTATTATTCAACTTGATAAAGCAATAGAAAGTACTATTAAAGAAGAAAAACCTTTAAGATATCCTGCTCCTGACTTGAGCAAATCAAAGGAAGACATATCCCCTGATTTTTGGGCTAAAAGCGTGGGGAAAGCTAAGGATGTATCCAGGGAGAAGAAGGAAGATTACTTAGAACAAATGAAGGAAGAATTTGTGTCTCAGATAGAAAGAATAAGGGATTATCGTTTAAAGTCTGTTTTGGAGAAAGTGCGACAAGAAATTGGTGTTAGTTTGCAACCCCCTGATGAATGGATAAGAAGTGGGAAAAGAAGTATTAGACAGGAGTTGGATAATATTGAGAATATTCTTAAGACTTGCATTGAAGATTTTAAAAGTAAGTTCGAGGAAATGAGAAAAGAGCCGATCAAGACACAGGATGTAGTAGTTATAACAAAGGGAAAAGATATGGCTGAAGATATTAAGAATTTATATTCTACTCTGAGAACGCAAGCTAATAATATGGCTATCTTAAGGAAAGCAAAGACAAGGAGAATAAACGGTCAAACAGTAATAATTGACTTTCATAAGTGGATTGGTTACGGAGAACCAAGAGTAGATAAATATGATTTAGAGAAGTCTATCCTCGATGCTATTAGGGAAGAGGCTCTGGAGAGAAGAGAGAAATTCATAATTGCTAGTGAAATTTCAAGAAAAACCCGTGCTTTGAGTGTAAACCTATGTCAATTCATTCAAAATTGTCTACCACATCTCGAATTGAAGGGAGAATTAGCCGGTATAACTGTTGGGAATCCTCACGAGTTTGTAGGAAGCAAAGATGATGATGCAAACAGAACACACATTTTAAACCTGTATGAAGAACAGAAGCAAAAATGTCCAAATCCAGTGGAATTTGATGCAAAACTCCTGAAACATATGGAAGAACTAGACCATCTCCTTCTTTTTTATAAGGAAGAAGCTCTTATTTATATGGACGAGAATCTCTCTACTTCAGGTTTGTTTGAAAAAATATACCACGATTATGAAAAATTCTTAAGAATAAGTAAAGATACATCTTCACGGACTGTTCATATTCATAGACTTGGTAGACCCTATTTTGATATTTGGATTGTGATACGAAAAGAAGATGCCAAAAAGTTGATGCAAATTGCTCAGGAAATCTTTTCCACAAGAGATGAAAAAGGAAATTGGAAGGATTCAGAGATTTTTGAGGTAACAGGAAAGTCACTTGCCCTGCACTTTAGGCTACCAGATGGTTCTAATGAAGTTATTAAAGGTGATAACACAGGAGTTGAGCGGTTAGCCCAAAATAATGACTCTTTTGTCTACTTTGATAATCTGGTCAAAGAAAAAGCTAAGCAGATCGGCAAAAAAGGCTTTATTGAGCGTGTAAACAACCTTGTAAATTGGATTGAGAAAGATGCAGAGAAGAAAGGCGACCCAGACCCAATCAGAAGAGCTAATGAAAAACGAGATGAATATCTGGATAAAAATAATCCCGAGCGATTAATAAATATTTGTTTCCCAGAGGAAGAAGAAATGAAGGAGGAGAAAAGTGAATAAGAAGCAACTACAAAGAATCAAGAAGATAAATGAATTTCTCAAATGGATAGTGTTTATGATCGGTGGTATATGCCTTTTGGGGTTGGTTCTAATATGGCTCTATTATCAGCCATAAAAGGAGAGTGATACAAAAATGATACATATATTACCTGTGAAAAAATCTACGGTTATCATTACTTTGCTGACTGTTATTGCTCTTATGGTAGGCTGTTCTGAGCGACAAGATGCAAAGAAAAGTGATATTTTGGTGACAGAAAAAATAATTAGCTATGTTCAACGGGCATATAGAACAAATCCATACACCCCGGACGCGATTGCTAGTCATGACCACAATCATATACTTAGCTGGGGGGGAGATGACCTACGCTTTGATGGTAAGACTTTAATAGATTCTGTTGATAGCATGTCTCGCTGGTACGTTACTATTGCTCAATTTAGTCAGACTGCTAAGTCTGTCCTATTTGTGATATACTATAATGACCAGCATCGTGTTTATTTTTATGATTATCAGAAACAAAACCTGAGAAATCTTGGTTCTTTCAGAGACGTCCATCATATAGAATTTTCAAAAGAAGGAAACCATTTTTTATTTGTGGCAGAAAATCAGGAGGGTTTATTCATTTTTGTTGATGGAGAGCAAAGATTTGGACCTCTAAGCAGGTGTTCTAATGCAACTTTTCGTGTAGGAACGACAAATGTCTTATATTCCACTCTACAACGAGGTGAAGTATGGATTTTTGAAAATAACACGCCAAAAATCGGTCCCTTTACAGAGGTGGAAAAGATTTTTGTCTCAGCGACAAATCGAACAGCCATAGTAGCCAAGAGAGGTGAACAGGTTTACGTTATCGTTGATGGAAAAGAAGAAGGGCCTTTTGAAGAAGTAAGGGGTTTTTCATTTAATCCCACTGGAAGGAGATACGGATATGTGGCAAGGGTTGCTGGAGATGAGCAAGAAAAAGTAATAATAGACGGGAATGACGTTGAATCGTTTAAAGAAGTCCCAATTCCTCCTTTTTTTAGTCTAAATGGCAGAAGTGTGGGATTCGTTGGTAAACGGGAACCTCCACCCTCAATGTACTACGTAGCGGAATCAGAAGACGGTAAGGAAGTAAGGGTTCCGGCACTGGTTGCGGGTGAAGAAGAATTCTTGTTAGAAGTGAACAATTCTATAAGAGAAAAGAAGGTTTATAAATCAGGCTTGCTGGCAATAGGATTGAGAAATGAAGGTATCTACTGGGCCTGTGTTGAAGATTCAGGAAATCGTGTCGTATATTTTGATGTTGATAGGGAATCATTCTTAAAAAAATGTTTAGCGCTTAGAATTCCCGGAGTACCTGAAACATGGGAGTATGAGGATTTTATTGATGGGGGCGAACCTTGCTTTGTGTCTGAAAATAAAGTAAGCTTTGTAGCTTTGAAGCATGAAGAGACTGTGAGGAAATCAAAAATCCCGATATATAAGGTGGAAATTGAATTCCCGGTTCCATAGAGAAAGAAGGAGCAAAGTGCAATATACAAACATTCTCCCTTACAAAGATTCTTCTTCATGGCAAACACTCCGCTAAACTCTATCATCTTTATGAGGTAGTGAGCTCTAACCAAGTGTATTGTTCTCTATTGAGAGCTGCTGAATATTACTATAATACCAACCATAAAAGTCAATGAAATGGAGAGATACAAAAATGATGCGTATAATTTCCGCAAAGAAACCAGTGATTATCATTACTTTATTCATCGTTATTGCTCTTATGGTAAGTTGTTCAAGCCCCCAAAAAGATTCTATAACAGAGCAATACAAGTATGATGATGAAGGGAGATTGGTATGTAGAATTGCACCCGATGGCAGCAAAACAACATTCAAATATAATGAACAGGGGGTTCCAACAGAAGTTCGATATCCAGGCAGCCGAGTACGATATGGTTATGATGAGAATGGAAACCGTATCTGGATGAAAGACAAAACAGGAACAACTGAGTATTATTACGATGTATTTGACTGTTTAGTAGGGGTCATTTGGAAGCATAGTCCCTGGCGGTTAATCATCTACGAATATGATCCACGGGGATATCTCATATATGAAGCTATTCTCAACCCTCAAATGATGGAGCAAGAGCAAAAATATCGTGATATTCTCGCAGACTTCAGGAGAAAATCAGCAGACCGTGTTCAACATTGGAAGGAGCGGGAATTACAATTCCAGCAGATGATGCAACAAATTAAACAGGAAAATGTGATTAGAAGACAACAGTGGACAGATTATGAAGTTAAGTATCAACATAACATTCTCGGTAATATTACCAGTATAGATACAAAGTGGGGAAGTATAAAATACTTTTACCATCCAGATAAGGGACAGGTTGAGCGACGATTGCCAAATGGAATCACCACGAGGTTCACTTACTCCCCAAATGGTTTGTTGAATTCACTGCGTCATGAAAATAACATAGGACAACCCATTGCGGAGTATCAATATGATTACAATGCTGCGGGAAAGGTTATCAATGTGCATGAGCTGACTCCTCAAGGTTTGAGAACAACCGGATACACTTGGGACACTCGTGGGTATCTTAAGGAACTCCACCTGCCGGATGGGAATAAAATAAAATATGATTACGATGTAATGGGCAACCGTATCCTGAAAGAAGATGCGACAGGAACACTTCAGTACAACTATGATAAGTTCGGAAGACTGATCCAAGCTGGAAATCTCAGATATGAATGGGATAGGAATGGAAACTTAATTTATCAAATGGAAAAACAATCTAAGACGAGAATTAGATATGACGGAAGAAATTTGCTCACTTTGATTAGAATACCTGATGCAACAATCCGCTATGACTGGGATGGCGATGGGAATATAATTTCAAAACGTATGGGAAAGGATATTACTCATTACTTGTCCGATCCTCTGGCTCCTTCTGGTTTTACGTTAGCAGAACTTAACAAGACCGGCAAATTAGCGGCTTCTTATCTGTATGGCGATGCTTTGCTTGGTCAGCGGGATATGAACGGTCAAACGCGATATTTCCTTGAGGATGGATTTAACTCCATACGACATATAACAGATATGAATGGGAAAATAGTGGGACAACAAGATTACACATCCTTTGCTGAGCCTATTGCTATGAAAGGAGATATTGCTGGAATTTTCCGTATGGCGGGAGAAAGATTTCTGCCAGAGATAAAAACCTATGCTATTGGTGGGCGCCTATATGAACCTAAGTTGGGGCGATATATCATTCCTGATCCCTTGCCAGGTTATATGGGAAGATTCGATAGCTTCAACAAATACGCCCATGGGTGTAACGCTTCTGGAATTTTTACCGAGCCGAGGTGCAATCAGACAAAGAAATGGAAACCCTTGGGTATTTGGGGGATAGAGCTACCAGATCTGAGAGTCGGACAACCCCTCAATCCAGTCGAATGGACGCTGACTAATCTCCAGAAAGATGCCCTCACGTTTTTTGCTGGCAAGGTTTGGGGGCCAACTGGTGGATTTGTTACTAGGTCGCTATTAGCGACTGTAGAGCCCTGGAGCAAACAAACTGGCCGTATAGCTGGCGATGGCCCTTGGTGGACTTGGGAAGATATTGAGAGTTTCTCAAAGGCGGGGCTTGCTGTAATCGGCGGAACTCAATGGGGACCTCCCGGAAAGTATGGTATGCTTTTGGCAGGAGAGGCTACTGCAAACGTCGCTCGATTCTATGGAACCCGCATGGATCGTCCATACTGGTGGTGGTCTCCTATGAAGTGGATGCCTCAAGAAGAATACCTACAGCGGTTAGAAGAAAAGAGCAAATGGCGGGCACCCGTTGCAACAGAAGCTGATCGTGCAAAATTTAAAGATGACTTAAGAAAGCCCTTCAAAGGTCCAGATTGGCCTGATGGTGGAGGAGGCGGCGGATTTAATGATCCATTCAAGTCTGTTGAGAACCAACTCGGTGGTATCGAACTTGCTACCACTGGGGAATTCGTTGGCAATTTGGGAAATATAACAGGTGCGGTATATGACCCAGAAAAACAATGTCTCATCCTACTTGGTGATAAAAACCTCTCTGTGCCATCTGTCAAAGCAGAAGACTTAGCAATAGCCTTAACATCTGTTTTTGGACCTGTACCCCAAGACCCACAATTCTCCCTTGACCCGGCTGACCCAAGAAATCCAAAAGGTGATTGGCTCAAGGCGGTTTATATCCCAGAGAAAGTCATTGCTACGACGTCTTTTGGTAAGGCTATGTTTGAAGCTGACTGGCTCCTCAAACAGTATTCCTTCGGAGTAAGTATTGACGGAAACGGAAAGCTGCAAGATCGAAAGTCTTCTGTTTCGGGGTTCAAGAGTACTGCTGACTTATCTCTTGAGCAGAAGGATCAAGAATATGGGAAGGAAAAATGGGCACGATTCTGGATTGTTTCAGACAATATGAGGTTAATACAATCAGATAATAGCATCTACTTTGATGTTGCTAAGATGCGGGTAAAAGCCAAAAAGCAAGTTATTGATCCTTCAAGTGTTACCGGTTTAAGAGATGTGGATACAGAAGATGATCCGGTGGCGACAAAATTCGCAAATCTATTCACTGAGCTATATGATGAGATTGCTAAGGAATCTCCTGAGTTTGAGCATGTAAGACAACTTGCCAAAGCAGTTGCCCTTGCCAAATGGCTAAAAAAAGAGGGTATACCTGTAGATATGGACTGGGTTTTTAAGTACGCAAACCAGCGAATAGAAACTGTTGACAAAATTACTGCCCTTTCTGTCCAGTGGCAAAAACAGAACCAAATGCCATATTCAGTGGGAGGTCAGAAAGGTATCCAAACCACTATTCATCAACTCTATCTCTTCGGTGGCGTAGATTTGACCGTGAATCCAAGGTATGTCTCAGATGATGGTAGAGCACACGGCTTACAAGAGGCTATCAGCTCAAAATTAAGAGAGAAAAATGCAGGACCGCTATTTACAGTGGAATACAATGGAAATACCCTTTTGGCTTCGGTTTTGCCTATAACTAGAAGCGGACAAGATGTGTGGGAAAATTCGCCTTCTATTGAAGTAAATGGGATCACATATCAATTCAATAATCAAAAACAAGTAATTAAGAGTGTAGATAAAATTGGTAATATAACAGAATATTCATATGGTTCTGATGACAAACTAAAAACAGTTAAGATATCAAATAGGAACGGGTGGAAGATTAATGGTGAAAGAAATGGTAACGGCTCCCTTTGGACTGCACTCAATCCGCGTGGCAATACTTTTAAGTATATGTACAGCAATTCTGGCTACTTAGAAGAGATTGAAGTGGATGGACACACTTTGGCTACTTATGAATTTGACCAAAAGCAGCGAGAAGTTACTATTAGGTATGATGGTTACACTGAAAAAATAACTCATGATGAGAATAGCAACATCAGAGAATATGAAATTCAAACAAAAAGTGGCAGTCCAACATCATTGCCTGAAACAGAAAAGGTTATTTTCGATTATGACAAATTTGGTAATTTAACGAAGACTACCGGAGTTGGAATGTCCTCGGTCAACATTTCTTATATGGAAGACGGTGTAAGGCCTGCCATGGTAACCACACCCCAAGCTGAAATACGATATTCATATCATTCAGACGGACGAGTTAAGGAAATAACACATTCAAGTGGCATTTCCGCTAACTATGTGTATGATGGTGAACAGCTAACGAAGTTAGAAGTTGATTGTCAAGGTATCCAAGCGGAATATCGATTCAATAAAGATGGAATTGCTCAAAGTAGAGATTTGCTTGGGGGTGTAGCAAATTATGGTTATACCAACGGAATATTGAGTTCAGTCAAGCTTGCTGAATACGGCGAGGCAAATTATGTTTATGATGACCAGAACAGATTGCAGGAAATTTGCTTTCCAAATGGGAGCCAAATAGAATACCAATATAGAGAAGGAAAGATTCGAGGGAAAAAAGTGATTGACTCTCAATGGCAGGAAGTAACAGTGGTAACGCATCCTGCGCCTACTCACAAACAATAACTATCACAACTAGAAGGCGGTGGCAAACTAAATGTTTGGAAAGAATTTTATCTTTATGCCCAGCTTTAATAGCAGTGAGTAATATGATATGGTAATTTTAAGCAATAATGTAATGATTATCATCAACATTCAGACCAACAATGGCTGAATTTTGCGTTTATATAGATATTCAATAGAAATTAGAATTTTTTTGTTTAAGGTTAAATATTGATAGTTGCTTTCAATTCTATGGCAGACTAAATCATTACATACAAATAGGTGAACCTTTGAAAATATATAACAATAAAAGATATCATAAAGTGTATTCTTTGTAAAACAAAATTGTTTTTTAACAGAAAAAAGGCTTCATTGTGCTTTAAGTTATGTGCATCTGGATGAATTTGAAATCACTCTCCTTAATCAAAAACAGAATCAGCACTCTTGCTCAACTATATCTATCTAACTGTCCAGCCTCAGGGGTTCACTCCCCAAGGGGAATTATACAGATTATGAGAGCTCAGTTAGGAATTAAATTAATAGGTTTATCCCCAATAATTATTGTATCATTTTTATTATTATTAATCTTTTTTTCTCCTCCAATTTTTTCTCAATCTGAATTTACATCTGAGGAGATAAGGCAATTTGTTGGTACGCTTAAGTTGGAGGGGAAATTCGTAAAATCTTTGGAGCTTAAGGAAAGTGGTAGGATTCTTAAGTTTGAGGATCCTGGGGGAGAGATTAAATTATCTTTAGGTTATTATGTAGTTTATCGGGTTCTTCTTGAGGATGATGTTTCGCAGTTTCAGGCAGAAGCTTATTTGAATCAAGGAATAAGGATTGATCCTTCTGAGCCACCAGATGTATTAAGAGCCGGGGCTCCTTTAACGAGTAGCATCTCTGTTGAAAGGGATAGGGATGTTTTACTAATAAATTATTATCTTAAAGATAGCTATGGGAACAATTATAAGTTAAGAAAAAATTATAACGAGAATCCCCCCAACATTTCTATATATAAGAATAATAAAAAAATGGTATCTGATAAATTTTATTATGGTTGAGGTGATAGGTGTTCGTACTCTTGGCGAGTACCATTTACATTTTGGAATAAATTCAAAATTGTCGTTTCTCCTGAAATAGGTAAACTGGGAGCTAATCAGGAAGTCATTAGTTACTATGACTGGTATTTCTTTTATCATATCAAAAGTTTGTTCGTCTGGATTTCTGTATTAATTCTCTTGTTCCTAAAACCCAATCGTAATTGGCAAGCATGGTTGATACTGATTCCTTTAATCGGAATAAAATTAAGTCTTTTTTTATTGAGGTACATAAATTATAATTTTTATGACTTTTATCAATTTGGGATTTTTGCTTTATCCCTGATGTCTCTCTGGTTAATCTTGCCTTTCATAGTGAATAGGGATGGATTTTTTGTTTTTCTGATTGTAATGTTGAATTTTATGTTTATCTTTTTATTAAAATTCTTAGATATGAAGATAGTCGGAGAATTCGATGATTATGATTCATTTTTATTGGGTGTTTATTATATTATGTATTTCACCGGTTCTGTTATGATATTGTTCGGATTAACTTTCGCTGGTTTGTTTTCTCGTAAAAGATTTAGCAAAATGCGATTCTTAATCTGGTATTTTGCTTTTATTTTAATAACGGCATTAGTTTTATTAAATCTTTTCGTATTGTTATTGAGTACTGATTATTTACTTAATGTTTTTTCTGCAGTTGCTTTTTTACTTACTATTGTCATTTTCTTAATAACATTGCCGTATATTCTACTTGCCTTTTATAGTCCTGTATACCGAGAAAGGTTTGATAAGGTCTTTCGATTAAAAAGAACTTAATTTGTTGTTAAGTCAGGAATAGATTGTTGCGTCCTTTTTTGAAGAATTGTTATATGGCATTTTTGCTTTTATTAATAAGTTTTGTGTCTCACATAAAACTTTTTTCGCTATGTTCTCAATTGGTGAAATTATAATTGGAAATGTGTTTGATGAGGATTGATTCATTTGCTTCAGTGTGCTGAGGAGTTGTGTGAGTTTGTTGCTTTCAGTTAGAATTGGGATTAGAATTTCTTGTTCAAAAGTATCTGGTTTTGTTTCGTATCGTTTTAGGTATATTGTGAGTATTTGTGTGGAGATTTCTATTTGTTTGAGTAGTTGTTGTATGCGGTAGTAGTTGCTTAAGGGATTTGTTTCTCTTAGGTATGGATTGAGGAATTCGTTCATTAAGAGCGGTTAATTGATTCTTGTATTTAATTTTTTCGCTTTTTATCTTCTCTAAGTAGAAATCTGAATAAGTCGGCAATGTTGGGGTCATATTCAATCTTGTCTCTGTTAATCAAATAATCTATTTTCTGATTTATCTCTTTCAATTTATGTAAGACACATCTTAATTGCTTTAAGCATTCCTTAAAAGATTGTTTTTCTGCCATATCAGATAAAGGAAATCATTACTACTATATAAAGGTTACGGATTGTTTTCGTTAAATAGTGATGAATATTATTTCTCAGTTGTGATAAAACTAACAACTGCGCTTGAAGCATCAGCACTTGTTGATATTCCTGTAACGTTAAGTGGATAATTAACTGAAATCTTTATTTGGTTTTCACCTATATTACTAAAAGTGTCTGTGCACCTAACTGTTATGTTGTGGTCACCATTATAAAGAGTAGAAGTAACAAAATTTGAGGTAAGCGAAGTCATTGAGTTATTTATTTTCTGTTGAGTACCATTCGCAAGCAAAGAGCAACTACTTAATCCATTAGCTTCTGTAGCTGAATAATCAATACTGATCTGTCTTGCTGTCTTATTCTCTGTTAAGTCTGCCGGAGATGTAATAGAAACAACAGGATCAATATCATCAACCAACGTAAATGTTTGCTCAAAATTATCATCAAAATTAAAAGATGTATTTGTATCATTAAAACCAATTTTCCAAACACTAACATTATAATTAGTATAATTCTGTTTACCACCACTCGTCTCCTTATACTTCGTTAAATTAATATGACCATAACCATCACTACCAGTAATTACTGAAACCTCAACAGGAATAGAACTATTCCACAAAGTAACATTAACCCCACTAACACTTCCACCACTACTATTAACAACTCTAAAAACACCTTTCCAAAGACGAAGAATTTCAGAATTTGTTAATATAGAATTTGAATCTTTAGCTAAAGTAGTATTTATAATTAGGTTATTTATTGAAGAAGTTTGTGCTTTTATATCATTAGTGATGCTTGAAATATAAGTGTCGGTTATATTGTTATTTGAAGATGGAAATAAATTAATACCGATATCATTATTAATTAATGAGTTATTATAAATTTTATTATTATCACCACTGAGATGAATTCCTGAATCACTTGAACCTGATTGGTCATAAATATCATTTTTATATATGAAGCCGGAATTAGATGTTACATAAATGCCTCTAACTAAATTAGAATAAATTTTGTTCTCAATAATATTTGTTCTTAAAGCATCACTTTGAATACCATCATCAAAGTTAGTTATGTAACAATTTTGAATAGTAATGTCATTAGCTGTAACATATATTCCAGTTGTTCCTGCACCGCCATCTTTTATTGTGTGTCCTTGGCAATCTAAAGTAGCTCCAGCCTCATCTATTAATATACCATTTACCCCAGCACTACAGGTTAAATCAGAACTAAGTAAATAAGTATCAACACCTGTAGTATCATAATTACAAGCAGAAATAGTTGTATCACCTAAAACAATAAGGACATCTAATAAAAACAATATACAAATTAGTAGTATGAATATTTTTTTATTTAACACTTTTCTTTTCCTCACCCAAAATAAGAACTTTAACCTTACGATGAGCATATTTTTTTGGAATACTAACTCTCGTAGAAGTTGTATACGACTCTACTTTTGCCTCTAATACTTCCTCAACATTATCTACTTCAACTTTCAATTGTTTAACACCTTATTATGGCTTATACTTTTTTGTTGACATAAAATTACACATAAATGTATGTATTATTAATGTATTATTAAGACATATATAAATTTTTTGCTTATTTCAGTTTATTTTGACACTTATTAGTTGTCACTTACTAATGAGGAAAAATAGAAAGATTTATATATGAGTTATATCTTAATTAGTTATATTATGAGAACCCTAAAAAATATTTTTGCAATAACCTTACTTACTTTTTATTTAGCTACTCTTCCTTTTGTTGTAAAAGGTTGGGACAACGATAGTTTAGCTACAGAATTATATAATAAAGATCTTACTTTTGCAGGTAGTGGTTATGTAGCAGATGTTGATCCAGGTCCAGGATTTCCTGTAAATGTTAGTGGAGACGTGGGTGGACCTCAACAACTAACTGTTCTATGGTCACACTGGTTCGCAGACGAAGACAAAAATTATAACACGCTAGATCAATCAAGATGTGAAACTTACCAAGGAGGAGGTTACCACCTTTTCTTTAATGACTCAACATCCACACAACAAACAAGAACAGTGAATGAAGTAGCAGACAGATTATATGACTGGGCAACTAATGCAGCTGTTACATCTTTGTCTTCAAGTTTTGTATTAGACGGATTAAAGAATGAGACGGGTTATAGAGATGTTTTAAGTGACCCTAATTTGTGGTGGTGCTATGATGAAGCATCAACAGTTATGCATATAGGTTTTCCAAGCCCAAGAAGTCAAGGAATTGATAGAATACTTTACTTAACTACTGAGGATCCTTCAACAAAAAGTGATGTTGATGCTCCTCTAAATAAAGATGGACAAATAAAGGATTGGGGAAACTCAACAAGTAAAGGAATATATTTTTGTTCAGCAAATAATGCAGATGTAAGTTTTGGTGATACTTGGAGTGATACATTAACATATAATTCAACAAGGGCAATACCAGGCGGACAAAGCAATTATACTGAATGCCAACTAAAAATTGACGATTTGTTCTCGGGATTCAATCCAAGCTCAGACAAATTATGGATATTATTAGCAGATTATTTACCAGGGCACAAACCAAGCAACGGAACAAGAACAGACACAAGAAACTGGGAAATGATAGATTTAACAACACCTGATGTGCAGAACTGGATGCAATATTAAGAAGCGACATAAATGTCGCACCACGATGTAATGCAAACTTTAGTTTGCAATGTAGGGGCAGCCTTTGTGGTTGCCCTTTTTTATTTTATGTTTCTCTTATTGTGGAGTGCGAAAGCTGGCTTTCGCTTTCCATTAGCAGAAGCTGGCTTCTGCTGTAAGGAACGAATATATACATTCTCTACATTTATACGAGACTAAAGTGTCTCCAACTAAAAAATACTACACACACCCCACCACTAAAGTGGTTCCCCCCTCTCAAGAGGGGCTTTAGCGGTAGTAAGCTATCACTCTGCACTCTTTGTAGGATCAATTGTTAATTCTCTCTTCCTGATAGTCTTCACTGGATTTTGTGTTTAAAAATAGAAAGTTTTATATATTCCACTTCATTCACTACTTTTGAGAAGTATCAATGTGGTGGTGAGTGATGAATTATTATGTTAATGATTTGGAGAAATATGTGAAACTTTATTCTGTAAATCATAATAGTTATTACTCTCTTCTTCCGAATGTTATTTATCCTGTTGGTAAGTACTCCGATTATTCTTGGTTATCTGATGATAATATTTTTCAGAATAAAGCAAATATCTTGGTGTCAAGGATTGAGGAGGTTTATTCTGAGATTACTAGGAGGCAGAAGCTTAAGGAATCAATTTTTTATAAAATCTGTTATCAGGATTTGCAGTTCTCTACGAAGTTGTTGCAGTTGGATAGTTGGAATAGGGCTCCGGGGCAGAGTATGGTTTTGGATAGGAGAAGGAGTCATTTGGAGAGGACATTGTTGGATTTGGAGAAGTTTAAGTTGCAGGAGGAAGAGAGTTGCTGGAGGGATGTGGCTAATTTAAAGAAGGAGTTAAGGGATGTTTTGGCTGAGTATCGTGATTTGAAGAGGAAAGAAAAATGGCTCGAATAAGTGATGCGAGATGATTGATGAAGATTTGTTTCGGAAGTTGAAGCCTGTTTATGGTGAACGAATTGATAAGTTATGGAAGGCTTACTTATTAGAAGATTCGGAAGGTAGAGAAGAAATTGAGAGAATCCTTAATCATTTATACCTAAAAGCTTTTTCTGATAAAGTTGATAATCATAAAGTTCTTTTTGTTCCACCACCTAAAGAGGTTTTAGATGGGGAATATCCTGTTGGAAAAGTAATTTATAATGATAAGGAGTATGGGACTTTTTGTTTGAGGGAGGATGAGTGGATTCAGCATTTAGCTATCTTTGGAAGAAGTGGTGCAGGAAAAACTACTTTAGCATATACCTTAATCGCAAATCTATTGCTTCATAACAAACCTTTCGTAATCCTTGATTGGAAGAAAAATTATAGAAACTTGGTGAAGCTTTCAAATAAGTACGAAATTTTAGTTTATACTGTTGGGAAAAATGTTTCCCCTTTCTATTTTAATCCTTTAATTCCACCCTTAGGAACCGAGCCTTCAAGTTGGATTAAAAAAATTAATGAAATAATCTGCAAGGCGATGTATGTAGGTGAGGGTGTCTCTTATTTATTATTAAGGGCATTGGATTATTTATATAAGAAGTTTGGTGTATATTCAGGTAAGGCTCAGAGTTATCCAAATATGCAGGATGTATTTGAGTATATGAAGAATCAGCAAGTAAAGGGAAGAGAGGCTAATTGGATGGCATCAACCCTAAGGTCATTAAGTTCTCTTTGTTTTGGGGAGATGGGGAAAGTCATAAATGTTAGAAGACAAGCTGATTTAGGTGAATTATTGAATAAGAATGTTATTCTTGAGTTAGATTCTTTGACGAGTACAGATAAAGTCTTTCTTATTGAGTCATTGTTATTATGGATTCATCATTATAGATTAAATCAGAATGATAGAGAGCGGTTCAAGCACTGCATTGTTATTGAGGAGGCTCATCATATCTTGAGAAAGCCTGCTCCGGGTGCAAAGGAATCAATCACAGAATTATTGTTAAGAGAAATTAGGGAGTTAGGGGAATCAGTAATTTTATTAGATCAGCATCCCAGCCTTATCTCATTACAAGCATTAGGAAATACTTATACCACCTTTACTTTTAATCTCAAAGCTAAAGCGGATGTTAATTCAGCCGCAAATTATTTATTATTGAATGATGAGGAGAATAATTATTTAGGGCAATTAGAGGTTGGTTATGCTGTTGTGAAGCAGCAAGGACGCTGGTTCAAGCCATTCCTGTTAAAAGTGCCTTATGTGGCAATTAAGAACGTTTTTGTGTCTGATAAAGAAATTAAGGCTCATATGTTGAGGTATTCCACTGATTCCAAACCAGAAATAAATGATTACCAGATATTAAGCAATAATTCAGGGATTCCACAAAGTGATAAAAACCAAATAAATACATTAAATAATACATCTATTAATAATTACGAAAAAACATTATTGATAGATGTATATCAATACCCCTTATCGGGGGTAGTAGAAAGATACAGAAGATTAAATTGGAGTAGGAGAAGAGGAAATCATATAAAGCTTAGCTGCATCAATAAAGGTTTACTCCACCCAGTAACTATTCCCACCCGAACAGGAATAGTTGTATTACTTGAATTAACGAGCAATGGACGAGCATATCTCAGAAACCAAGGACATAATGTTCCTTCTCCTTCCCCTCGCCACGGAGGCATAGAACATGAATACTGGAAACAAAAAATAGCACAATACTACCGAGACAAAGGCTTCAAGGTCGCAACAGAAGCACCAATAGGGAAAGGAAATACAGTAGATATCCTGATTGAAAAAGATAAACAAAAAACGGCTATTGAGATCGAGACAGGAAAAGGAAATTGTAAAAGTAATCTCTCTAAATATTTAAAATGTGGCATCTCTACAATTTTATTATTGGGGACAGACCAAGATGCCCTTGCTAAAATTAAAAAAAGTATAACCGGTGAGGATGAGTTTATTAATAAAAAAATATTTTTCGGATGTTGTATAGAATATTATTAACTCAAGATTTTAGTTTTTTAATGCTGATAGTCCATAGAATAGTATAGTAGGCAGAGAACATTCCCCTTTAGAAAGGAGTTCCTTATAGATTTTTTGACCTTTCACGAATTCATTTCTTTGTAAATATTCTTTCGCCATAAAATGAAGTGTTTCAAAGTCAAAGGGGCACAGAATAGTTAGCTTTTTTAGTAATGTAATATATTTTAGACTTGTTGGTTTTGTGATGCCTAGAATATGAATTATTGCGCTGGGTTCTGTTGAGTCTCTTTTAAGAATTTTGTTAGCTATTTTCTTCGCTTGTTCCGTAATATTTTGTGATTTTGCGACGTCAAGGGCAAATTTAAGTGGAATTGTTTCGTGTTTAAAATCATCGGCTAATTTGAGCAATTCTTTTAAATCTTTTTCTTCTGCTAATATATTGCAAAGAAGTAATAAAGCATTCTTATTTTTAGGATCGATGGAAATAGCTTTTTTGAGTGTCTTTTTTGCATATGATTCATCACCTAATTCTTGTGAGATATTTCCAATATGAAACCAAATTATAGTTTTTGATGGGAATTTTTTTGCGAGTTTCTCGAGTCGCATTCTTGCTTTTTTTAAATTATCCTCAGTAACAGGGTATAAAGCATGAGAAAATGCTATTGGGAAAGATCTGTAATCAAGTTCATTTAATAGTTCGATATCTTTTTTGCGCATTTCTAAAATTGCATATTCGTTGATACTTATAACTTTTTCTAACTCTTTTACTGCTTCTTTTATGTCCTTATTTAAGGCAAAAATGATAGATCTCGTTAGATGAAGGGATTCATTCTGATAAGTTTCAAAATTGTTTTGAATTCTTGATAAAGCTTTTTTTGTTTCTCCTTTTGCTCTTAGAGAGTTAAGTAACAATCGCTCTAAATTAGCGAGAGTAATACATCCTTGCGGCTCATATTTAGCGCTGAGGTTTCGCTCTTCATTTGTAGTCTCTGCCAATTTTATAACATTATCATATTCGGATTGATTGAAGGCAATAGAAGCGAGCTCAGAACGAACACATAATAACCATGGTTGGAGCTGATGAGCTAATAATAAATCTTTTTTCTTATTCTCTATATCGTCAAGAACCAATGATCTTGAGTAATAAATTAATGGATGATTTAGTCCTTTTTCAATAGCAATATTATATTCTTTAAGTGCATCTTTTTTATTATCTTCGTACCAGAGAAAGAGTCCTTTAGCATAATGGGCTTCTGGTTCATCTTCACCTAAAACTTCTTTTAATCTCCGTTTTCCAAAAGTAATCCAATTGTTTCTATAAAATAAATAAACCATTGTTATAATAAAGGAGCAACGGTGTCTATAGTGTAAGAATATTGGCCAAAATAATAAAGAAGCTTCTTTTAATTTGTTTTTGTGAAGGAAGACAATTACTTTTTCCAGCCCTTCAGATGCCTTTTTCATTAAATGCAAATCATTAAGCTCTTCTTCTGCATCTCTAAAATTAGATGTAAAGTATTTTCGATTGATTCCATCAATCCTTTTGTAAATAGATTCTACCAGATCAAAACGTCCTTCATTAAATAGCCAATTTGCATAGGTCATTATCGCGGGAAGAAAGTGTGGTTCGATTTCTAAAACTTTTTCGAACTCTTTTTGAGCTTCTAAATATCGTCCTGTTTTTTGAAGGGCAACTCCTAAACAATAACGCACTGTTTGGGTATCTAATCCCATCTTTAAAACAGCGTTATATTCGTCAATGGCTCTACTTTCTCTATTGTCATAAAAGAGCTGTTCAGCTTGTACAAAATGTTTTATTAATTGAGAATTTGATTGATCATATTTTTTATCATAAAAATAATTGCATTCCCGCCATTTTTCATACTCTCTCTGACGATTATAAAAGCACCAAATTAGCTCCATATGAATATAGATGTCATCAGGGTGAGACATTACCCACTCTTTTAAATGGTGTTCTGCTCGAGCATAAACCCGTTTATTTAAACAGTAAATAGCAGCTTGTCTTTGGTTCAATGTGATAAGCTCCCTATTTGTTGATATTTTCTAAGAGATTCTAACGCTCTCCACAAGTCATTTAAGAAAACTTTTTTATTTTGCGTTTGATTGATAATACATTTCAAAAGGTATCGAGCACATTTCTGTAGGCATTTTGGTCTTAACGAAAGTGCTTTTAATGCACGTATAGAGCCTTCAAATCCATTAATCACAGCATAAACTGTCGATAGATCTTCGTAATCATAATCATCTATAGCTTCAACTGATTGCTCCATTATTTCCATAGCCTTATCTATTTCTTGTCTTGCAGTTAAGGGTTCTTCATTCCAATTACTTATTGCAATTGCTAAATGTGCAGTCAGAGCATATTGGGGGGAACAATATTGAAATAGATCTTTTAAAAATGTGATTTCATTTTGATTTAGTATCTCTTGCCAGATACCCAAATGTTTTAATGGTTTTTCTCTATCCGGATAAGGATCACATAATTTGCTTACAATCTCGTCTGATAATTTTTGTTGTTGAATTGGTGAGAGATTTTTCAAAATTTCATGAAGTAATTCTATTCCAGCATCTATCTTGCATATATCTGATAAAAATAAGCACATTTCATAAATATGATAATGTAATGGACTTGTTACTGTTTTGAAATTAATGCGATTGATGTAGTCCATAATAACTTCTCTTAAGATTCTTTTACTTTCAGCCTTATCTATTAACCAAAAGGCTGATGCGCTAAAAAATAATGCCTCTGATTTTTCATTAAACATAATTGACTCATCTTTGTAAGAGAACCCCATTACACTGTCATAAATCATTTTAGCGAGTTCTATTGCTTGTTTCTTATGTAAGAGTAGGCAAGATTTTACAAGCTTTACTATTGAGAGGATGAATTTAAAGGTACTATCAAATTTTTTTATTTCTTTTAAGGAAAGTTTATAAAATTCGAAGGCTTTGTCTTTGTCTATATTTTGGTAATAGTCACCTATTATGCGATAAGCTATTTCTTTTTGTGAGGTTGTATCTGTATCTTTAATTTCTTTTAATGCTTGTGTCAGAATATCTTCTTTTTCTTTTTCATTTAATTTGTTTGCTAGGGCAATAAACAATTCTACCTTGTCATTGGTATTGAAAATATGTTTAAAACTTTCAGACGTTTTTACAAAATCTTTTTCTACAGCTATTTTTAACAAAGCTTTAGAAAATTCGTTTTTATGTTCTTGTTTAAGGTTTTTGAGAGTAAATATTTTTGATATCCAAAATTCAACTTCGTTCTCATTGTTAATTTTTATCTCTTTTACTAATTCCTGTAATACTTTTTGAATATCATCTCCATCTGGTGACATATTTTCAAGGGTTATCAACGACTCTTCTATATTATATCTTGCCTGAGATATAGCAATTTTGGATAGATACCATTGGTCTTGATTTTTGATCGCATTATCCCTAGCAATTCTTAGAGAAGAAATACTCTTTTCAATATTAATAGATTTCCAATTGTCGATAATATCTAATATATCCCTTACATTTTTTTGTTCATTAGCTAAGTCAAGGGCTTTTTGGAAAAGTTCATCGCTTAAAGATTCATTTATTTGCATAAAATGCTTTGCAATTTCTAAAATTGCAGACACTTGAGATATGGAGGAGAGATCATGTAATATTTTTTCAATTAATTCTGCATTAGGAGAATCTTGTTGATAATACCAGGATAAAATCTTAGCTTTTGCAATAACCGCTTTTTCTTTATTCCTATTCAAAGCTAAAAGCTCAAATAATTCTACTAATTGTTGTTTTGTCCACTGTTGCTCTGGTTTGTAATCATCAAGATATTCAATAAATTCAAGATTGGATTTGTCTGAAATGTTCGTTAAAGTACTTATGCATAGTTCCGGATCAAAAGCTATAGAAGCAGCAATAATAGCATGATAGAAGGAGGAATCCTCAATACCCTTTTTACTGTTTTTTTCATTTGTTATATTTTGTATTTCTATAATATCATTTAAAAGTTTGGAAGGGCTTATTGGGGAATTTATTATTATAGGAGATATAGTTTTAGATAAGGAGATTTTTGTAATTTCTTCCTTTAATTGAGGTTCTTGAATTATTTTTATAAAAGTATTCCAATCTAAATAAGCAAGTAGTTTCAAGAATTCCTCGATATCAGATTGAAATAATGTTCTTTCCTTCAATAATTCGATTAGTCTCGTAAAAAAAGTTGTTAATTCTTGTAACCATTTTTCTTCAGGAGCATCAATTGGAGAATGAATGTCAAATAAAGAATGGAAAGGAATTCCATCTATACCAATTATATATTTCCCCATCTCCTCTCGAAGACTTATGTCATTCTTATAGTCTCCCCGAGTAAGTATGAACTCTACTTTCCAACGAAGAAATTGTTCTTTGACGACATTCCTATTTTCGATGAATTCGGAAAGCACCTGTCTTGTAGTTTTAACTAATGTATATTGATTTGCCTTACATCTATCAACGATATCCCATACAAAAATTGGAGAGATTTTCATTGCCCAATAGAGAATTTCTGAAACTAAATTATCCTTATCTTCTTCGTCCTGAAGAGACGAAACAATATCTGCAGTTTCTAAAAGTATTTGCTTAGATATTTGTGGATCAAATAAGTATAATTTCTCAACTAAGCATAAAAGAAGATAAACTTCGGTTTCGGGTAGGAAGAATCTATTCTCAGTATTCTCTTTCTCATCACCTTCGAGTAAAAGTCCCCAATTTTTTCTATTATTGGCTACTTTTTGGCAATATTCCACAGGAAGACATTTCAAAATAGATGAAGCTATCTTTCTGCGTTCGGACTCAGAATAAAGTTCTTGGATAAGTGTTTTAAAAAATGTATACTCATTAGGGTAAGCCTCGATTAACGAGTTTGCTAACACTTTTCCAAAACGATAAAATGCTTCCTCTCTTATTAATGCAGACTTGAACTCATTGGTCATATTTAAACAGTATCTAAGTGTTTCAAGACGCGCTTCTCCAGGAATAGTGATAGCTACTTTTAGAATTTCTAGAATAGCATAAAATTTAGGTATCTCCGGTTCTGAGAACCTGGAGATGCAAGAATATCTCATTATGTCTTGAGCAATCTGAGGATTGTCTTCCTTTATTAAATTTACTATATTGGTGATTGCTTTACAGTAACCCAATTCTGTATCCATACTGTCTATCAATTTAACCGCTTCTATTGGTTCTGAATAACCTATTTGGGCTATCCAATATGCCTTTACAGTATCACAAATAGTAAAGTTTTTGAACTCCAAAGGTTTTTCATAAGGCATATGACCCAACTCCATTAAGCGCCATTTAAGGAACTCTTTTGTTGAACTATCGGGAAGAGTTAAAAGACTTTCTAAGCATAATTCAGGTGAATTGTTGATTTTATCATCAATAATATCTGGATGAATAACACATAATAAGAATGAAACGACATTGGACTCCAATTCAAAAAGATGTCTTAATATGATAATGCTTTTTTTTAGATCAATATCTGGAAGATGCCAAATGGTGCATTCGACTAAAGCCGCAGAGCACTCTTCACGCATTTTTTCGCTTTTTATGTTTGATAGTGCCTTTTTAATAAGTTTGAATGATAAGTCGGGGTCATTAATTAGAATACTCGAGGCAATGCCAAAATACATAAAAATTTTGTCTGACAGCTCGTCTACTTTTTCAGCTATTTTGATAGCTTCTTTTAGATTTTCTTTTAATAGCTTTTTTGAAATTTGAAAGAGACATCTTGATTTTGTAGGATTTTCTAATTGTATTGACAGGTCTTTTAACAATTTTGGTTCCGGAATCCTTTTTGCCAATTCAAGAGCAAAGAATGGATGCGTGTTAGCTGCTCTGATAGCGATCGCTTCTAAGATCGATGGAGAACATTTATAAGATAATGTGTCTATTTCTTGGATTAGTTTTTTCTCATATTCGGGATTAGTGTTCCATATCTTTAATAGTAGTTCCGTTTTAACCATAATAATATCATCGCTGTCCCCAAAATATTCAATTTCTGAGATTGTTTCTTTTCTCTCACCCATTCGTGTTCTTAAAAGAGATTCGGGTCCCAAATAGATTTTTTGTTTCTGAGAAAGTAATTGTTCTTTTAAAAGGCTAAATTTAAATCCTGAAATCAAATCTTTGTTATCTATTGTGGCGCGAACAACATCACTAAGATCATCGAGAAGTGAACTTATTGTGTGTTGAACGAAAAATTTTTGTTTAACATAGGAAGGACTCATTATTTCTATGGCTATTTGTGGTGAATTTGAGAGAGAAGCATGTTTTACAAGGTAATTTAATCCATATTGGTCAATTGCATTGAGATCTAATCCTGAACTGTCTTCTGGAATATATGTCTTTACTATTCGACTATGAAGTTTGGGAAGATCAGGAGCTAACTGTCTCCGAATAAATGCATTAAATGTGTCGTGAAAAAGATTATAGGTAACATTATTAGAATCATCATAGGTTAAATTAATAAATTGTTGAATATATTCTAATATGTGTTCAAATACAGCAACATCCCAATCATTACCCAGAAATTTTAAAATCTGATTCCGAGTGAGTGCTGTATAAGATATAGCAAGTAAACCTACCAACTCATTAATCTTCTTTAATGTATCAATTGGTTCTCCTCGGGTTTCTTCTTTTAAATATCTCCAATATCTTTTATAATAAAATGTTAATTGATCTTTTTCGCCGCATCCAAATTCTCTTGCCAATTTGATTATGTCTGTTTTAGGTGTAGCAATATTTTTTATTAAATCAGAGATTAATTTTAAGAATAGAAAATTACCCTTTGATAAATTAGCAAGTTCTTTTAACGCTACTTCTTTCCACCCTTTAATTTCCTCTTTTAAATATTTTAGCGTATCCTTATAATTTTCATCCTTGAGTTGATCTATATCGATCTTCCTATGCGTTTGTTGAAAAGTATCAAATTCATCAAGGTGTGGTATGTGTCTTGATGATAATATAAAGAAGGCTCCGGGTGGCAAATCCTTTGAAAGTAATCGGATTATGAGGGAGGGATTTTCTGCTTCATCTATCGCATCAATTATAATAATCTCTTTAGCATTATTAGTCTCTTTTTTGTCAAAATCAGGATTCTCTTCAAGGTCCCCTTTTATTTCATTTGTAATGAGTGAGCAAATATCAAGTCTGAATTCTTCAAGTAATGAATAAAAGCCCTCAGCTGCCGAATTAATTCCAGAAGGAAGTGGTTTAACTTTTTTCGCATACTTTTTTGCTAAAGAAAAGTATAAACTACGAAAACAAATTTCGGGTGAACATCGTGCTGAACTTTTTTCAAAGAAAAAAGAAATTACTTCGTTTTTGAAGGATAATGGTTTTAATTCATGTACAAGATTAGCTAATAACGCAGTTTTACCGATTCCGGGTTCGCCTATAAATAGAAGAACACCATTATTATTATTTTTGATGAATTCAATAACTTCATTTTTTATAATTTTTCGTCCAGTAATACTTTTATGTTTTTCAATGATGTCTATGGATTTTATAATTTCTTTGTCAAATATATATTTCTCTTCTTTTATTTGGGATTTTATTTTAGATACTTTTTCCCAACCCCCAGGGAAAACAAATTCTCTAGCTGTATTAATCCATTTTCCATCTTTAGTAATTTCTGTTAATTTTGCTAAGTCGAGTTTGACAAATCCTCTTTTTGTTGTAAGCATCTCAGAAAGAAAGGTTGCGTCTTCTGACCTATGAAGATTATTTTCAAAATAGGAATTTATTAAGGGAAGCAATTTTGTTTTTTCTGGTTTAATATGTTGTTCAGTCACATAAAAACTTATATGATCGGGAGGAATATTCAGATACCATAATCGTTCATGGTCATCCCTTGTTCCACCTATAAAAGGAAATAGATATTTAAACTCTTCGGGATTTGTTACAGGAAATATTTCTTCTGGTTTTAAATCTCTTTTCTTAACGTGGCTTTCGGTTAAGAAAAAATCTTCTAAAGCCTGTTTAAGTTCTTTCATAGTTTTATATTCTGAATACCATTTACTATAGAGTATTTTTCTGATATTTTTTATTTGAAACGAAGGTATAGTATGAGAAATTCTTATAAGTTCACTTCTAAAAAGTCTTCCATATTGATTTCTGGGGATAACGCCCTTTAATGAGTCGAACTTCGACTTTGCAGCTAATATGAAAAGAGATCTCATGAATGGCCCAAAACCATACCTTGAGGAAATAGGAAACGATCGGATGTCATTCTTAACAAAAATAATAGACTTAGGAGTGAAAATTTGATTAAGTGGTTCCCCTTCGATTTCTAAAAAATATTTATTGCAAGAATAGGATTCTATCTTCTGTTTGTTCCCTAGAAATTTTAACAACACCTCATCTTTGGTAAGTATTTTTCCTGTTACCACACAAAGCTCCTAATTCCATAGAATAACTTTCAAAATTTAATAGCGAATCTTTTTTAATTGTCAAATAATAAATCTTTAAAGTATTAAATTATTTTTTTACTTATTCTCATTTAAAAGAAACTTTATCAGAGATAACACTCAGCAAAATTAAAAACAATTCCTCATCTTACCTTTATTGATCCCTCAATTCACACTTTGCTTTAATCCATTTCTTATGATCTTCATTAACACAAATTAAAGCCCATAAAAAATGCGAACTTTGAGAACAGTTAGAACATTCATTAGATAAATATAAAAGCTTCATTTTATTCATGTTACGATTGCAAGTGTGCGTATCTGTTCTCCCTAAACTGCCTCTATAGTGGTGGTAGAAATTTAAAAAGATTTAAAGGAGGTGGTTATTTTGAAGAAGTTTGTAATCCTAACAAATGAGAAAAAGGTGATAGTAACTCAGGATGGATTAAAGAAATATTATGATAAGATCAATCAATTCGATATCTTCGTTAATATCTTTTCAAGGCAGCTCTTTCATAAAGGCAAACCGATCAAATACATTAAGGGCATACCCTATAACTATTTTACCTTCTTACTCGAGATGCATCATTATAAATTACCTGTGACTTATAACGCAATTTTTGAAGCGGTTTATCCGGATCAAAATTTTAATTGCCCAATAACAAAGTGTAATCGGGTGAGAAGGATAATCTTTACACTCCGTAAGAAGATAAGAGACTTAAGTATAGAAATTACTTATGTGAATGGCGCTTATGGGTTAGCTAATGCTGGCAAATATTGCCTGATTAAGCTTTTAATCCCAAAGGATAGAAAGTAAATTTGATAACTACTTAGTAACACTGTGTTCACTAAAATGTACATATCAAATGGGTAAAGCATAAAGTAATTTATTTCGTGCAAGAATTTAAAGTCGTGATTGCATTGAATATAAAATTTTTCAGAAAGGAGTTGGCATATAAATGCAATTTATTCCTGCAAATCCTTTTATTGAAAGAATAATCGCAGTTACTTGGCGGATGATTTTGGTCTTATTTCTTTTTATATTTACTTTATTACTTTTGCGATTTTATGTCCCGCCTCGTCGCAAGGGGAATGTTGTTTTAGGTCGCGCAGTTGGGCTTATTTTGAGTGTTATCTGCGCAAGATTTTATACCCTTATATATAATAATGTTTTCCAGCCAAGCAATCCAGACTATTTACTCATCATTTTTATAACCACAGTCATTCTTAATTGTGTTGTTGTTGGGAGCATTTACACACTTCAAAATCGTTAAAAAGGAGGGAACTATATGGATGATATTCCTGTTAGCCAGGAAAATATAATGAGAAGAGATGTGATTGAGCACCGTGTTGTTGATTTTGATCCTAAGAACCCCTTATCTTCTCGTGAAGAAGAGGTTGAGGCTACTATTAATCTTCAAGGTGGTTCTCAGCAAATCAAAACAATTACTGAGCTTCCTTATTTTCAATGTTCCGGATGCCGTCGCCTTTTATCTATCAAGAAGATAGGTCTTGAGAGAGAAGAGGCTACCGGTAAATCCACTATTGAAGTGGCTCAGGATGGAAGCAAGAAAATTACTCCTATTATGAAACAAATAAGATTTTGTCGCCGTTGTTCATTTTGGCTTCGCCTTAAAGGTATCTTATCTTTTGTTTTAGCTCCTTTAAAAGACATTAAGAATGGGGAGGATTAAGTTATGAAGAATGAAGTTACACCACAAATGATTGAGGTATTAGATAAGCAGGCTATAAGGTTGGATCTATATAATAAATATCCTGTCACTAAGGCATTGATGATAAGATTAAAGCTCGATCCAAATATAAAGGATTTCCGACAATTAACGAATATGGTTGAGCGTGAAAAAAGTAAAAGAGACCCGAATCTTAAGTATCCTATTGAGGAGTTTCGTCCTCAGCCTACTATTGAGAGAGGCTTCCCAGACGGTATCATCAATTTCGCAATAGTTTTAGATAGTTTAATTCCTGTTCGCCTTATTCTTCCTGATTTTTTTGATGTTCTCATTACAGGTGCCACAAAGTATGGTAAGTCATTTGCAATATTGTCTCTTTGTCTGAGTTTAATTGCTGCAGGGATACCGGTAATTGTTTTTGAGAAATTGAGCGATCTTTTTTATAATCTTCAAACCGCTTTCCCTTATAGTGTGTTGGTGATGAGAACTGATGGCTCCTTTCCTTTTAACCCTTTATCTGTTCCTAAAAACTATCCTATCTCTGATTATATTTTTAAAATCATAAATTTAATAGCAAGGGTTTTTGGAAGAAGGGATTCCGGACATTTATTACAGATTAAGTCGCAGGAATTAATACAGAAATATGATACTACATTGGGATTTTTCCCTTGTATTCAAGATTTGCATGAATACATCCTCTCTACATTTATGCCTAGAGGCCTCAGTAATAGCAAGGCTCTCCGAGACAGTATTTTACGTGTAACGGGTGGTCTTATTGCGAGTTCGTTAGGGAAAACTCTGAATTGTAGTCAGGGCTTACTCTGGCGTGAGTTGATTGAGAAAAAGATTAGTCTTGTTGTTCAAATGGATAATTTAGGAGCGGAACATGAAGTGTTTCTCATAACAGCTGTTCTTCTTCAACTCTATATTGAGTCACTTTGTTTACCAGAGGATGACAAAATTTTAAGGGCTGTTGCAATTATTGATGAGGCAGCCATTCCAGGTGACAGGAAATGGGATCAGGGTGGTATTAGTCCTTTGGCAGAGTTAGTGTCTATTCTTCGTCACGCAAAGGTTGGCTTAGTTTTAGCAACACAGGTACCACATTTATTATCGGACATGATATTGGCAAATATTTGTACTCCTATCACTTTCCGTTTAAATAACGCGGATGATGTGGCTGTGATGCAGAAAGTAATGTGTTTGAGTCGTGAGCAGGCAAGTTGTTTGCCCTTGCTACAGCCTCAGGAGTGCGTCATCAGGTTAAGTCGTTGGCCTGCCCCTTTTATGGCTCGTATTCCTGATATTACGATTCCTAAGGCTTAATGGGAGGCATTTTTTATGATAAATAATGACCCTATTTTGAAGAATTTATCCCCGATTATACCGCGGGAGCCTTATATTCATCCTAAACCTATTAAAAAAGAGGATGATAAGGGGGATGTTGATAATACCACCAAAATCGATTTCCACGGGCAACTTCCACCGATTTGTCAGGATATCCTTAACCTATTATTTTTATTGCATTTTATCACTGTGACTGAGCTTCCGAAGCGTTTAGGCTTATCGAAACACTCCGTGAATAAGGCTGTTGAAACGTTAGTGAGGATGGGGCTTGTTGTTATTGAGGGGTTCAGGATGAGTCGTCGTGGCAGTATTTGGAAATATTTGATTCCAACAGATTACGCTTATCGATTAATGAATAGGACGCAGAAGAAGAGGAAAGGTAGAGCTGGACGAGGAGTCAGGCATTGGTTTCTTCAAGAGTTTTTGTGGTTCTATATTAAGAGTTGGGGGGTCAAGGTTGTGCAGGAATTCTCACTTCAAGGAAAACTTGCTGATTTAGCTGTCAAACTTGTCAATTCAGATAACTGGATTGCAATAGAGATAGTTCAAACCACAGCAAAAATTGAGTATCAAAATGTTATCAAAAATATCGAGGCAGGATTCAGTAAAACCATTATTCTGTGTGAAGAGTTAAAAGCTATTAAGGAAGTTGAGGCAGGATTAAGGAAGCATCTTGATTTTGAAACTCTGGTAAACGTTAAGATTTGTCTTCTTGCAGACCTCATTGAATATAAAGATTTATCAAAGATTATCGATTCAAAAAACTTAGTATTCACAGGCAAGTAACAGTTTTGTAGCGAACAAGTATTTTGACACAAAAGGGGTTCAAAAGGTTGTATATTATAAAATAATGAAAGGATACAAAAATTAATAACAAAACGTTAATGAATGATATGAGCATCAAAGTAACAAATAGATTCAAATCCAAAATCCTTTCAGGTGTTTTTGAGTAATCAATGAAGAAAAGGAGTGATAACTGTGTTTGAAGATTTAGCGGTATTGATGATGCAAATTGAAGAATTGAAAAGGGCGGAAGATAGTTCAGAGAACATTAAGATAAGACTTCTTCTTAACAGTATAAAAATACTAAAGACTATGGGGCAATCGATTAACGAGTTTAGTTTGAGAATTGAACAAAAAATAGAAACAATTAACAACATCACTCAGAAAGTAATTGATAAGTGTGGAGAAGTTGAAACGAGGGTTAGCAATATTGCTGCGAAACAGACTGCATATGAACATAACCTGGAGCAGGTTAGAATTCTCAATGAGCGCATAGCAGAAAAAATAGAAAATATATCATCTGAGTTCATCGAAAGATACATCAAAGAACCAATGATAAAAGATATTGGATTAATTTATAACAAGGTATTTGCTGATGCAAAAACAAATAAAGATAAAGATGGAATTAATTTCTTATTACCACAGATAGCTCAAGTCCTTGAAGCGTATAATGTAAAGATTATTGAGCCTAAAAAAGGGGAAATATTTAATCCAAGAGAGAATAAGCCAATCAAGACAGAACCAATTTCTGAAAAAGAAAAAAATAATCAAATTTATGAGACTTTGAGGGCAGGTTTTGCTCTCAATGGCAACGTTATTCAACAGGCGCTTGTTAGTTTATATTCTTATGATGAGCGCCTCAATATAAATCAAGATAGAAAGGAGGATGAGGTTATATGTCAGGGCGAATAATAAACTCACAGGTAGCTGGGATTGACCTTGGAACTACCTTCACAGAAGCAACGTACTGGGATGATGTTGGGACACCAAAACCTATACCTGATTTGGATGGTCATTTAAAGACTCCATCTGTGGTATATGTTTCAAAAGGAGCTAAGGAAATACTTGTAGGAGTCTCTGCCCTTAGTATGCTCTTTCTTGAGCCTGAACGAACATTTATAGAATTCAAGAGGGATGTCGGAACTGACAAGATTTATCTCTCAGCGAATGGAAATGATATTACGCCTTCGTGGTGTCAGTATAAGTTACTCGAGTATTTGCGACTATCTGGAACTAAGTTCTTTGGTGATAAACGAGCAGCGAGTAAAGCTGTTATTACTGTTCCAGCATACTTTGGTGAAAAAGAGAGACAAAGCGTGATGAAGTCAGCGGAGTTAGCGGGTATCGAAGTCATTATGCTAATAAATGAGCCTACTGCTGCCGCGCTTGCATTCGGTATAAGTGAAAAACAAGGAGAGAATCTCATCTGTGTTCCTGATTTTGGAGGAGGTACTTTTGATGTTTCTGTTATTCAATGTTCTGGTGGCAAAATAGATGTAATTGGGAGTTCTGGAGACAAATATCTTGGTGGTAAGGATGTCGACAAAAAAATTACTGATATGGTTCAAGAGAAGTTTATGGCTGAACATAATATTGAAGTTAGCTCTGTAACCTGTGCGCCAGAATGGTATGGGATTTGGGAAGAGGTTATCAGGCAAAAACATATGCTCTCTTCAAAAAATGAAGTAAAAATCATAGCAAGAGCCATGGGAAAACAAGTTGTTCTGGAACTTTCAAGGGATCAGTTGAATAAAGCTGTTAGTCCATTGATGGAGAGAATAAAAGCCTTAACCTTCCAATTATTGAAGGATATAAGTGTGAGTGAAAAAGATATTACCGGCGTTCTTCCTATTGGGGGTTCGAGTAGACTAAGTGCTTTTAAAGATTGTTTGAAAGAGATGTTTGGAGAGCAAAAGATAATTGGTGGACGTGTTTCGCCTGATATGGCTGTTGCAGAGGGAGCAATAATTAAGGCTATCAAAGAAATAACTTCCAAGGGTGATTCACTTGTTAATGAGAATCTTCAGGCTATACCTGCTCCATCAATAGAAGTAAGTGATGTTATGCCTCACTCGCTCGGTGTGGCTGTGCAGGATAGGGTTACAGATGCTAAGTTCTGCTCCGTAATACTTGAAAAAAATACTCTAATACCGTGTCGAGTATCAAGAATGTATGGATCTGTGGCTAATGACCAAAAGGAGTTCAGCATCATTGTAGTTCAGGGTGAAGACAATCAACCTATAGAGGACTGTCTCATTGTAGGAAAGAAGCAATTAACCTTACCAAATCGTGGTATAGATCAAAAATCTATAGAGATAACTATAGGTTATGACAAGTCCGGAATGGTGGATGTCTGTGTCCATGATCTTATCTCCAACAAAGTGGAAAACATCACAATCGATTTCTATCAAAAGAAATAATTTTGAAGTATTCACTGAAGCCTTCGAATCTTTTAACGAAAGGAGGATAGATATGTTAGACTTAAGAGAAATATTCGGAAATTTTTCCGAAAAATCGAAAAAAGTTTTTACTAATTTAATGAAAAAGCCAGACTCTTCGGTCAAGCCCCAATTTGATGGTTCTCTCGAAATTCTAATTCTTGATAGAAGTGGAAGTATGTCTGAATCTGATTACCCACCGAGTCGTCTTGACGGAGCGAAAATGGCTTCGAAGGCATTTGTAAAGAACGTAAAGAAAAATAATCCTGAAAACCAGATAGCTGTCATATCATTTAGTTCTACTGCAAGAATTGAGTGTATGCCCCTATCTACAAAGGAGGAATTTCCGCGTATTATTAGTGCGATTGAAGGGATATCTACTGATGGATTTACCGCAATAGGATTAGCACTTAAAAAGGCAGAAAGCATTATCACAAAATATCCATCTTCTTATTCACCTCGAATTGTGCTACTTACTGATGGGCTGAATAATGAGGCTCCTGATCCTATTGATATAGCTGTGAGGATTAAAGAGAAAGGTGTACAAATTGACGTGATTGGCATAGGTGGGTCACCCAGTGATGTGGATGAAGATGCAATGCGAAAAGTTGCTTCGGTTATTAGTGGTGTTGTCCATTACTGGTTTATTAAGGACGTTCCATCACTTGTAAGGAAGTTTGAGGTTTTGGCATTGAGAGAAATAAAGTGAGGAGCAAAAAGGTATAAAAGGTTTCGTCTTCGGCAAGACAAATTTTAGACTGACCATTTAGCCCTTTCGCTCCTGTTTTTGAGAGGTACAGTTTAAATGATTAATAGAGTTAAATAATGAAAATGAGTTTTTTAGCTGTGCCTCTCTTTGTAGTTTTTATTATTCAGTTCAGAGAGATTTAATAAAGTAAAAATAATAATTCTATAAAAAAATTTTCATCAATACGTATACACATTATAAGAGGATTTTTCAAGAAGATAAATATTATTATAATGAAAGTCTCTAAGGTTTTATTAGGCATATATATAATTCGCGCTAACGAAGAAATTTTGCAGAACAATTAGGAGTAATATGTTTATTATAATATTTGATTAGCTAAGACTTTAATGATGATTACAAAAGGAGAAACATTAATGTTTCTGAATGAAGATGACCTCAATAAAGGTATTGAGATATTTTGGCGATTGTTTGTTGTTAGGGATGATGTTTATGCTATTCAGGCTAAACAAGGGGATAGATTTGTTTTTAAGCCGGTAAGGAGTTTTGTTACTAATAAGGTCTTAAGACTTCATTTACTTGGTGAGATCACTGTTGGGATATATCCTGGCTTTAATGAATCGAAGTGGGTTTGTATTGATATTGATTCGAAGAATAAAGATGTTGTCCAGAATATTATAGAGAAGTTTAAAACATATAATGTTACACCTGCTATTGAGGATTCGGGAAATAAGGGTTATCATTTGTGGATGTTCTTTAAGGGTCCAATCTCAAATAAAATGGCGAGAGACATTGGAAGAGAGTTTGCTGGCTCTAATGAGGTATTTCCTAAACAAGATTATATATCGGGAGATAAGTTGGGTAATTTAATAAAGCTTCCTCTCGGTATACATTTAGAAACAGGGCAGAGATGTCTTTTTTTGGATGATAATTTTATTCCCATAACTAATCAGATAGAATATTTGGAGACCGTTCATCTATACAATGGGATTGAGCTTTATCAGAAGATTAAAGAGATTAATAAAAATAGGAAAAGAATTAATAATACTCAAAAAATAAAAATTGGTATGAAGCCTTGTGTTAAGAGATTATTAGCTAATGGTGTTAAGAGAGGGAATAGAAATGTTGCAGGGCTCGTCATTGCTACGGAATGCAAAAAAATAGGTATAGCAAAAATTGAGGCAAGGGGAATTCTTAAAACTTGGAACTTAAGAAATATACCTCCCCTTCCTTCAAATGAATTACATATCATTCTTACTTCTGCATATTCTAATAATTATGAATATGGATGCAAGGAAGATGGAACGTTGCGTTCAATTGTAAAATGTCCCGGAATCAAGAAGTGTGATTATTACATAAAATATGCTGAACATCTATCAAAGATATCTGCATAAGAGTAATGATTAAATTTAAAAGAGAATTCTTTATATGATAGACACCAATAAAAATAAAACTGAGTCTAAGCATAAATCAAAAATGATTTCAATAAAGAACAGCAATCACAAAACATTAAAAATAGAAACCGACACACTTTATCAGCCCACTTACATTGAGTCAATTTTAGGGCAACGATTCATCCAAAGATTAAGAAGTTATGGTTTGTACGCAATTGGAAAATGGTACTGGGGAAAAAATATCATTGACTCCATCAATCAACTATTCAATGATGCCTCTTGTCAGCGTGTCGGGAAGGAGGAATCTAATGACAAAGGCACGCAAGAAACTGAAATGGAAAAAAATAGTCCAGAACGAAAGATTCAGTCTTTACCAAGAGAAGTGCAATCCGAATCTCTTCTCAGTCAGATGGAAGAAATCGGAAAAGTACATAGCAAAGCGATTTAGTGCCGCTTGTACAGATGAAGCATTTCAGCAGGCTCCTGTAATTGCGGGATTAGAAGCAGGCAAAATTTATCCTGAACAAATTCGAATTGTAGATGCCTTCAATATGACCTTACAAAACTCAAAGCGAAAATTACCAGATAAAAGATGGAACAGGGCTGTCTTATCATTCTTGAAGTGGTTAAATGAATATTACCCTGATTGTACACATTGGCATTTACTAACTCGACAGATAGTGAAAGAATATCTTTCTTGCTATGAAGGTAACAGTTCAACTCATAAAAGATTGCAATTACAACCAATCCAGCAAACATCAAGGTTTATGGATAATGAATATGGATTACCTGACTTTGCCTCGAATTTGAGAATCGGTTCGAAACTTGGCGCAACTCCTAAGAAAGTTTATTTAGCCGATGTGGTTAGTTTTTGTGACTTTCTTAAAAAGAATAATCCACGACTCGAAGCGGGGGTGGCGTTACAAGGATTAGCGGGATTACAGTTACAAGAGGCAACACGTTTAACGTGGGATAAAGTAGATTTAGCGCAAGGTTTAATTGAGATTTCCGGAGAAGTTAAAAATGAGTATCGCAATCGTGTTATCCCAGTATGTAGTCGTGTTATTGATGCTTTGATAAGAGCACACAAGAGGAAAAGAGAAAACAAAGCAAAAGTTATTGAAATTAATGAAACAGTAATTGTTAACAGATCTGGGTATGGTTATAATAATAATTGGGATAGCTATTCAAGGGAAGTTAAGGCAGAAATGAAAAAATGGAATCCTAAGATTGATTGGGCAGTAAAAGATTTAAGGAACTGTCTAATGACTTTTGCAAGCATATATGGATTAACAAATGATCTCTGGGAGCAATATGTAGGGCACGTTCCCAAGACTGTAACTGCTCGTCACTATGTACCTCGTTTAACTTCAGTCAGCTTTGGAGAGATACAGGAGCTTGAGAGACAAATGAACTTTTTTAGGTTTCAGGTAATTGAACCGCTTGAGAAGGGAATATGCGGGGAATTCGATAAGAAAATTTTGAACTTTTTTGAACATGGGGTAGTTTTATGAAGCAGTTCGGAAGATTTATGATGTTAGCTAAGTCTAATAAAGATAATGCCGAAGACCGGAGTTGAACCGGTACAGGCTTGAAAGCCCGAGGGATTTTAAGTCCCTTGTGTCTACCTATTCCACCACTTCGGCATTTTAATCGTCTATATTTCGCGACAAAATTACATTTAGTCACAAATCCTTGTCAAGTTTTTTGTGCCTTTGAGAAATCCTTCTATAATAAACTAACTACAGAAAATGTGGTAACGCCGACGTCTCGTCGGCTTAATAATAGCCTGCAAGATGCAGGCGCTACCATTAACACAGATAATATTACAAGAAATAAAATGTGTATTCTATCTGTTGTTATCCGTGTGCATCTGTGATTTAAGATATTATCTTTAATTTTATTTGATTGCTGAAAGATATATGTTCAATAGCTCTACCACTTCTTTAGTAGATGTGGCGATTCTCACACAATCAATTATTGTTTTTTTCTTCTTTTTTGTTCCTACTTCTTCATCTTCTGGTTCTTTTTGTTTCAATGAATTTATCGTAGGTAGCCAGAAATTACCATATAGAATTATTGGTCTTATCGGGATAATCCCTTTATTAATCCATTCCCAGGTCGTTGATAGTTCGGCAAGAGTTCCCGTGCTTCCTTTTAATACAACATAACCATCGCCTTTTCTAATCAGCGTTTCGAGTCTTTCAAGGGCAGTTTGAGTTTTAATTTCCTCATCAATATACTGATTTTTTGTTCTGAGTGAATATTGAAGAGTTGTAACACCATACGTTTTCCCATTAGCATCCTTAGCTCCTTTAGCAGATGCTTCCATCGTTCCTTCATATCCACCATTGCAAATAGCATAACCTGCTTTTGCGAGTTCATAACCCACGTTATAGGCAATCTGATATTCCTCATCTCCTTCTGCAGGTTCAGAACTGCCAAAGATTGTTATTGTTTTTGACATATTTCTTTCTCTTTAAATTAAGATATTAACCACGACGACACAACGAAAACAAAAAAATAATTAGCCACGAAAGGACACGAAATATCACGAAAATTAAATTATGAAATATATGAACGTTGATTATTATGAATAATTACGAATATCCACAGATTTGTTTTTAAATTAAATCCGCGATAATCAGCCTTTAATCCGTGTAATCTGCGTTCTATCTTTCTTTCTTCGTGTTCTCCGTGGTAAATAATAATCTTTTTAATTTGTAATCTACCTCATACACTTTTCCCGTATTTGTAATTTAATGTTGACATATAATCAGCTATTTGCAATCAAAGAAAGAAACTTTTATCTGGAGATATAAATTTATGAAACCGAAATTTTTTGTATTAAACTTGATTTCCTTATTCTTTATTTTCCTTTATTGCAATGTCTTCGCTCAGAATCAACAAAAAGAATCTTCTCCTGAGGAATTAAACTACGATAAAAGCAAATACGAGATTAGACATGGTACATTAATTCCAAAGAGAGAGATGAATGAAGAAGAGCATGAAGAATGGCGTATGAAAGGATTTGAAAGATCTGCGAAAGAGTTCGAACCGTCTGGAGTTGGAAAAGGCGAAGATGTTCAAATTTACATTGATAAATACTCGGAACGTGCGAGGTATGATAAGCGGATGTTTTACTTCGATATAAAAGGAACAGGAAAAGGCAGCGATGTTACACTGACAGGTGCTGTGGGTTTTCCTGAAATGAAGGATAGTCTGATAAATCTTCTCAAAATTCTTAAGCTGAATGTTACGGATAATATTGAGGTTCTTCCTTCGAAAAGTCTTGGCGATAAAATCTTCGCTATTACAAACGTTTCTCACCAGCTAATCTACGACAAACCATCTGACAAATCTGAGCAGATGACAGACGCCGTTATTGGGGATTTAATATATCTCTTAAAATATGATGAGCCATCAGGCTTCTATCTTTGTATGTCCTCTTCAGGATATTTAGGATGGATTCCAAAAGATGCTCTAACTTTATTGAACAAAGAGCAGTTCAAATCTTTTCAGGATGCTCCCAAAGCGGTGTTTAAGAAAATATTCAAGACAGAGAAAGTTACAATAGCTATTGGGGCAAAATTGAAAACAGTAAAAATTGATGACAAAAATGTTGAAGTGGCTATTCCTCCATATACCTCTGATGGTAAATTTGATACGGTTCGTGTTGATAAATCATTTGTCAATATATTTGGCGATAAATCATCACAATTGATTAAAGATATTATCAAATCAGCGGAAGAATTATTAGAAACTCCCTATGTATGGGGTGGGATGACGCAAGACGGCATAGACTGTTCAGGATATATTATGAGTGTATATGGTGCATTTGGAATAAATTTGTCGCGGGATTCGAACCAACAGGTTGAATCGGGAGAACTTGTTGCAACGAGATGGTACCTTGATGGTTTGAAACCTGGAGATGCTATTTATTTTACAGGTCACTCGGGAAATATTAATCATACAGGATTGTATATTGGTAATCGTAGAATATTGAATGCGACGCATCCAAAAGTTCAGATTTCAAGCTTTGACCCGAATGACAAAGAGTATTATAATGAGCATTTAGTGAATTCGTTTGCATTCGGAAAGAGATTTATCGTATGGTAATGGAAACTTGAGTTTCGATAGATTTTATAAAACTTAACCGCAGAGAACGCAAAGAAGACGCAAAGCACGCAAAGATTAAATAGAGATTTTTGAAATAATCCACCAAGTATCTTTAAAACGAGATTGCCACACTCACATTCGTTCGCTCGTAATAACACTCTTTGTTTCCTCTCCCCTTTTGCGGGAGAGGATTGAGGAGAGGGGTCTATGTCCTTTGAAATTAAATAGATGCCAAGGATATGAAAAATGACAATTCAATTAGACAATGCACAACTTAATTTCGCTGATGAGATTGGTGAACTTGCAGGGTTTAAAATGAAAGACTGTTATGTTTGCGGGAAATGCACGGCTGGTTGCCCTATGGATTATTTATTCGATATTTCCATTCATCGCATTATGCACCTCATTCAACAAGGGCATAAAGATTTAGTGATGTCAGCAAAATCAATCTGGTTGTGCGTATCCTGTGAGACCTGCTCTACGAGATGTCCAAAAGAATGCAAGCCTGCTACAGTAATGGACGTCTTAAGAGAAATCGCTATTAAAGAAAATAAGTTACCCGAAGTAGAAAGACAGCTGCTTGAATTCCATAAATCATTCCTTAACTCGGTAAAAAGATTCGGTAGGGTCTTAGAAATTGATATGATTAGAGATTACAAATTCAGAACGTTCACATTTTTCAATGACATAGAGTTCGGACCAGCAATGATGCTAAAAGGGAAATTGAAAATCCTACCACATATAGTAAAGGACAGAAAAACAATAAAGAAAATTTTTAAAAAGTATGGGAATCTTAAATAAATAACTAAACCACGAAGAACACGAAAAGCACGAAATTAAGAAAATTTAAAATTAGAAACGGACAACGGACAACTTTAAATTAAATACGAGATTCTTCGCTGACCCTTCGCTTCGCTCAGGGCTTCGGCTCAGAATGACAATACTTGCTGTGTCATTGTGAGGAGGCGAAGCCGACGAATCAATCTCGTTTTTAACTAACTTTTAGCAGTTTTTCAGAGGTCTCGAATTACACGAATCTCTTTTAAAGGAGCATTAAATGGCTGTTGGATATTATCCCGGATGCGCACTTCACGGCACCTCGAATGAATATGACCAATCCATTCGTAAGGTCAATGATATAATGGGTGTGACTCTGGTAGAAATTAATGATTGGAATTGCTGCGGTGCATCATCATCTCATATGACAAACCACAAACTCAATGTCGCATTAAATATGCGGAATCTATCGTTAATCGAATCGCAGGAATTTAAAGAGGTTCTCGCTCCCTGTCCTTTATGCTCCAAAGCTATGATTGAAGTTGATAAAGAATTAAAGGAACATCCTGACCTGAAAAATGAAATTTCCCAAGAAATTGGAATTAAATACAACAACACGGTTAAGATAATCAATTACCTTCAATTCGTTGAGAAATATTATCTGGATAAATTAGATGAAAAGATAAAAGTGAAATTTGAAGGAATAAAAGCGGTCTGCTATTATGGATGTTTACTAACAAGACCACCGAAGATTTTACAATTTGATGATGCTGAGCAACCGACCGTAATGGATGAGATTGTGAGAAGAATCGGACTTGAGCCTCTGGACTGGAGTTTCAAGACAGAATGCTGTGGGGCTGGATTTGCACTATCAAAGACGGAGTCAGTGGTTCATTTATGTAACAAAATTTTAACCAATGCAAAAGATGTGGGCGCAGATATCGTCGTAGTTGCCTGTCCAATGTGCCATGCAAATCTTGATATGCGTCAGAGCAACATTGCCAGAAAATATGGAACAAAATTTAAGCTACCTATAATTTACCTATCAGAACTTATTGGACTCGCCCTCGGGCTCACTCCTAAAGAATTGGGGATAAACAAACATTTTACAAATGCTGTCAAAGTTTTTGAAAAATTTGTAAGAGTCTAATAAAAAATAGAAATATAGAAAACTCACCTTTCCTTGTTTTTTCTTGACACAAACAGAATAGTGTTCATTTATTATAAACGATAATCAAAATTTTATCGGAGGACGTGATATGACAAAAAAAATATTTTCTTTAATTTTAATCTCATTAATAGGAGTGATATTTCAAATGAGCTATGGTGAAGAAATTAGTAAGGGTCTCGTGTTAAAAGAAAAACCTAAAGTAACTCTTGGCAATGAGATTTTAATCAAGGAACAGCTCGACTTGATAAAAGGTAAGAGAGTCGGTCTTATTACTAATGCAACTGGTGTCAATAGCCAACTTCGTCATACTGCAGATGTTCTCGCTTCACTTCCCGATGTGAAATTAGTGGCACTATTCGGACCCGAGCACGGCATTAGAGGTGGCGAACGTGCTGGTGATACAGTTGGGAATATGGTCGATAGTAAAACAGGGGCTCCGATTTTTAGCCTTTATGGAAAGACAAACAGACCAACAAAGGAAATGCTTAAAAATGTTGATGTTCTAATATTTGACATTCAGGACATCGGCTCAAGGTCCTACACTTACATCTCCACAATGGAATATTGTATGGAATCGGCGAAGGAAAACAACGTAAAATTCATTGTTCTTGATAGACCCAATCCCTGCACAGGGCTTATAGTTGATGGACCCGTTCTCGACCCGGCATTTAAATCAGGCATTGGAATTGGACCGATTGCTTATATGCACGGAATGACTGTTGGTGAACTCGCCTTGTACTTTAACAAAGAATTTGATATTAATTGCGATTTAGAAGTTGTGAAGATGAAAGGGTGGAAGAGAGATATGATCTGGAAAGATACGGGTTTGTTCTGGATTCCGACCTCTCCTCATATTCCCGAACCTGATACACCTTTCTTCTATCCCATAACAGGAATCTTCGGAGAAACGCCTCTTGTCAATATCGGCGTTGGCTATACACTCCCATTCAAATTAGTTGGGGCGCCTTGGATGGATGGAGAAAAAGTCACAAAGGCGTTGAATGAGAAAAACATTCCGGGTGTTTATTTCTATCCCGCCTATTATAAACCTTATTACTATCATTATAAAGATGAGATGTGCAGTGGTTTTCAGATTATCATAACAGATGTAAAGATTATAAAGCCTGTTGTTGTCGGTTATTACATTATGGAAGTACTTATGAAGATGTATCCTGAGAATTTCAATTTCAAATTAGAAAAGGCAAAAGCAAGAATCAGTGCTGTTGATAGGTCTAACGGCTCGGATAAAATCCGAATAATGTTAGAAGAGGGTAAACCCGTAGAAAAAATTGTTGAAAGTTATCAGGAAGGTCTAAATCAGTTTATAGAAAAAAGAAAAAAGTATTTATTGTATTAGAAAAAATTCTCAACTTGTAGGGACAGAACACATGTCTTGTTCCCAAGGCCCACCTTGGGAACAGAATTCTTTTGTAGGGGCATATTGCATATGCCCTGAAATTTTTGGGCACGTGCAACGTGCCCCTACAGAGATATTATTGTCAAAGCCCCAGCTTTGACATCTCATTACCGAAGCAGGGGCTTCGTGTTATATTCGTTTCCAAGCTGGGCCTTGGGAACGAGACATTTGTATTTATTGTATTAAATGCACTAAAAAATATGTCTAATAAAGATAACAAAATAAAAATTATTGCCTCGAATAGGCGTGCTAAACACGATTATCATATCTTAGATACTTATGAGGCAGGGCTCGTTCTTAAAGGTACAGAGGTAAAATCTCTTCGGGATGGTAAGGCAAGCCTTTCCGACAGTTATGCCAGTATTGAAAAAGGCGAAGTTTTCGTTCACAACCTCCACATCAGTCCCTACGAAAAAGGAAATAGATATAACACCGACCCTAAACGCGATAAAAAATTATTGCTCAATAAAAGGGAGATAAGAAAATTAATCGGTGCAGTAACGAAAAAAGGATTCACATTAATTCCTCTAAAAATGTATTTCAAAAACGGTTATGCAAAGCTTGAGATAGCCATTGCTAAAGGTAAAAAGTTTTTCGACAAGCGAGATGATATAAAAAAGCGTGATGATGAACGCGATATCGATAGATATATGAAAAAATACAAATCTCAAAGCCATGAGGAATAGTAGAACCACTATTTAGTCACCATCTTCAATTGTGTCACCCTGAACTCGTTTCAGGGTCTATTAATGACATAAAGAAAGAGATGCTGAAACAAGTTCAGCATGACAAAAAACAAAATTACACGAAATAATTTTCATTTTTTTCTGCGACCTTTGCGGTTTCTTTGCGTTCTCTGCGGTTAATTTTTTTATAAGGATTTTTAAATGGGATTTTTAAATCCTTTAGCATTTTTTCTTCTCCTAATAATTCCAATTATTATCCTGTTGCATCTTCTCAAATTAAAAAGAATCGAAAAAATTATCTCCAGCACATTCTTATGGAAAAAGGCTATTGACGATATTTACGCAAACACTCCTTTTCAGAAATTGAGAAAAAACCTGTTGATGATTATACAAATTCTTATTGCCCTGTTCCTTATTTTCGCCTTCTCAAGACCCACAATAAAGATGCGGAGCGCTCTGGCAAAATCATCCATCATTTTAATAGATGTCTCGGCAAGTATGAGATCCTCTCAAAACGGCGAAACACGCCTTGATAAGGCAAAATCTATCACCTTAGAGATTGTCAATTCTCTCCATGGTGATGAAAAAATCGCAATCCTTTCTTTTGATACGAAATGCAATATCGTCTCATCATTTACAAACAACAAAAATGAATTGAGAAAATCCATTAAATCAATTCAGCAAAATGATACACCCACAGACATAAAAGATGCACTTATTATTGCAACTTCTATGGCAAAAAGTGTTAAGGAATGTGAAATATTTATCCTGAGTGATGGGGCTTTTAAAAAAGTCGAAACAATTAATTTAAAAGATATTAATGTCCGATTTATTCAGATAGGAGAAAGCTCAAACAATGTAGGGATAATTGCCCTCGACACACGAAAAATTCCCCAAATTGAAAATGAGTATCAAACATTTGTCAATATGTCAAATTTTTCTAAAGAAAATAAAACAATTACACTCGAACTCTACCAAAATAATACTATGATTGACATTGCCACTCAAACAATATCCCCATCACAAAACACCTCTCACATTTTCACCAAATCCTTTTCTGATGAGGGAATCATCAAAGTAGTGATTCCTGAAAAGGATGATTTCATTACAGATAATGTTGCCTATTCAGTTTTGAAAAAGGAAGAAAAGCTTAAGATTCTTCTTTTGAGCGATGGGAATTACTTTGTAGAAAAGGCACTCAAAAGCATAGAGACAGTGGAGCTGTTCCTTGCCAAGCCATCTGATTATAAAGGAACAGAGGAATATGATATTGTAATATTTGATAATTTCTCACCATCTACAATTGGAAAGGGTTATTATATCTTTATTAACGCAATTCCTCCAATGGAGGGATTTAATTCTGTTGGAACAATCGATAAAGATTATGTCTATGACTGGGATAGAAATCACCCCGTAACTCAATTCTGTTCGTTTAATGATGTAACTGTTCAGAATTCTCTAAATATGAAAATCCCTGATGATGTCTTAACAATTATCGAGGGAAAGATTTCTCCTCTGCTTACATATATAAATAGACGTGGAATAAATATATTAACTTTTCCCTTTGATATCTTTAACTCTAATCTCCCCCTTAATACATCTTTTCCGATGCTGATACTGAATATAATGAATTGGTATGGAAGTCTTATGGGAGGCTCGGAAGATTCCGTTCTGAAAACAGGCGAGGTAATAGATTTTCAACTCACTGAGAATATAAAATCAGCGAGATTGACACTGCCTGTTGATACAAATCTTGATATTAGTCCTAATCAGGATGGAAGAATCGTATTCGATAAAACAGTTCTTAGTGGATTATACAAATTTAATATATCAAACACAAAGGCAAAATATTTCGGGGTAAATTTACTCAATTCTGAAGAGTCAAATATATTGCCTAAAGAGACTCTTTCAATTGGTGATAATAAAATAACCGCATTAAAAGAAAAAATTATTCTCCAGAAAGAAATCTGGAAATACTTTGTGTTAATAGTAATAATATTGCTCGTAATAGAATGGTTAATTTACCACAAGAGAATTCTTGTGTAAAATGCAGGTAAAATCTAATGCTGTGGTGCGAGATTCACCTCGCATACCTTTGCGACATAAATGTCGCACCACAATCTTTCACGCTACAACTTATCTAAAATACTGGTAAATCACTCTGGGATATTCTATCAATTTTTGCCCCATACAGATAAATTGTCCCCTTAGGCTCATCATCATTCAGAATATTTAACAACTCAAAGGTGGGTATCACAACTCTCTCACCTATTGGAGCCGTTGTCACCTCTTCAATCGGAGGTTTAAAATAAACATCATATCCCCACCCTAAAGGAGTAGGTACACTATCGGAACCAGAGATGCTTGCCACTGCCAAGATTGCTCCTTCTCTTCCGGAAATTTGCTGTAGTGAAAGTCTAAAGAGTGGAACTTTGGCGGGATCAGTAACATCTGTAGAAACATAAAATGATGCTCGATAGATGTAGGGATCACCATTGCCATCGGCTTCGAATGGAACCGAATCTCCTTCCCCCCGAAATAAGCCATAAGTGTCGAAATTATTTAGAGCCTTAAGACCTAATTGACTATGAGTTTTAATCGGTGTAGGTGCAGAAAAAGTAGGATAGGAAACAAATCTCCAGGTATCTAATTGGAAATCATAGGTGTTAGTAAAGGTTAATGTGGACAAATCAATTCTATCAAGAACCACTCTACTAAGATAAATTTCACCCGCATCAGGCTCATAGAAATTAAAATTTGCTGTTTCTATACCATATATAAAACTCATCCCGGGCGTTAAATTACTCTCATGAGGAACAAAGAAAGCTTCATACATCTTGGGTGTAACCGTAGGTGCCGAATAAGCTCCATTATAGCTATTTATACCTAATGCAGAATTCAACTGCCCTGACACATTTGCCATAAAAAATCTGATGTCCGGGACTCGGGATATATTGGTTTGATTAGTGGAAACATAAAATTGAGCTCTGAAAAGTGAGTTTACACCGAGCCAACCCTCAGGAAAATTCACATAATCATTACACCAACGTCCATATTCACCCAGATTTTGGGTATTAATAACAAGATTATCACCATCATATCTGAAAGAAGGGGTAAGAAGATGTGGATAGGCATTGCCGGAAGTCCATCCAAACAGACCTGATGAAAAATCTAAATCCTCTATGCGAGCATCCGGTGCCATCGGAATACTGTTATTTTCAATTGTATCGTCCTGAATGACTGAAAGAGAATCATCAGAATTTAAGTCTTCATCCCCATAGATTGCCACGGTTAAGAATAAGATAAAAGTAATGATAAAAATGGAGATTAAAGTATCTTTAAAAACTCCCTTAAACATTTGTAACTTCCTTTCCATATAAAATTAATACTAATCTTTTGTTATCTCAAAAAAAAATAAGTGTCAACCCTAATTCCATCAATCCTCTTTACACTGGAATCTATGTGCAGAAAAAATGTGATCTGCCAAATAGAGAGTAGGGAACGGTCACGACCGTTCCCTACAACAATTGTTGTTCACAAATCACATTTTGGAGTGCGAAAGCTTGCTTTCGCCTTGTTTAGTGGAAGCTTGCTTCCACTGTAGCGGTGCGATTTATCGCACGAAATATATAATGTCGGAATAAATCCGACCGCTACAACTTGGACTGCGTAAGCCATGCTTACGCCTTGTTAAAGCGGTAGCCTGGCTACCGCACTCCAAAAGATTGTCAACTTTTATCCAATGTTTTTAAGCATATACACTGCCCAGACTATCCCCGCAACAGGTATTAACCAGAATATTTTTTTACTGGTCTGCATCGCCAAAGTACCACCAGCAATTATAACAATTACACATAAAACTGCATTGGTAAAATTAAAAGAAAAATCATATCCAAAGTGTAGTTGCGTTAAGATATTATATAACATCTTTCAACCTTTCACTATAAAGTTATTAACAATTAAATTATATCTTATTCCAAGTTCCATATCAACTAAAAATTATATGGTGCGAGATTATAAATCTTCAAAAATTATTGTTCACAAAAAGAGCGCGGGATTTTTCTCTTTTTTGGAGTGCGGTAGCAAGCTACCGCACTCCACATAAAATTGAACAATACCTCTTGAAAGTTTATAATCTCGCACTACAATTTTTCCTTGACCTTAGACTGTCCTGAACATTAAAACAACACTAATCCACTATAAGTGGTGCGAGATTATAAATTTTTAAAATTATTGTTCATTAATTAATAAATATGCCCCCTCACCCTTCCCTCTCCCCTCTGGGGAGAGGATTAAGGTGAGGGGTTAAAGTTTTTGTAGTGATACAGAATCCCTGATTTGAAACAATAATTAATGAAAATCTATTATCTCGCAAAAAGGCGCGACTTAAATGTCGCATTACAAAATATCAAAAAGGTGATGTTATATTGAATATTGGCATTTTAGGTGGGAGCTTTGACCCTCCTCATTTTGGACACATATTTCTCTGCCATTATGCTCTCGAATCAACCGAGATCAAAAAAGTATTGATTGTCCCTTGTTTTAATCACCCTTTTAACAAATCACTTTCCACTTTTGAACATCGTTTTAATATGTGCAAGTTGGCATTTGAAATTTTGAGCAATTCGGTGGAAGTAATTGATATAGAAAAAGAGTTGGGGGGTATCAGCTATTCTATTAACACAATCAAATATCTTAAAAATACACATCCCGATAATCAATATTTTTTCCTGATAGGCTCCGATGTTTTAAAAGATACCAACAAGTGGAAAAATTTTGAGATGATAAAATCACTCGTAAAGATAATCGTTTTCCACAGAATTGGTAGCGCCGACGTCCCGTCGGCTTTACTGGAGCAGGCAAGATGCCTGCGCTACAAATCCGGTGATGAAATAATTCAAGCATCGTTGCCTGATACAAGCAGTGAATTAATTAGAACACTTGTGACACAAAACAAGTCGATTCAATTTTTAACACCCAATAAGATTATTGATTATATCAAAAATAATAAACTATATAAATAACTCTTCGGAGGAAATAACTGGATGAAGATTAACCTTTATCGTCTTACTTTTATTACGATGACACTTTTCACTATTATTCAATGTATATTTTCTCGAACTCCACAAATAAACGATTATATTAAAACCCCCATTACTGCCCAAACAGAAATAATATCATTTAATCCCCCACCTCTCAATAAACTCTTCGCAGATACAAAAGACGGAATTTTCATTTTTGACAAACAATTTGATAGCAAAATATTGGAAAATGAAAACTATCTCAAAGTTGTTATTCAATCTCAAAAATTAATAAAAATGACTTATTTGAAACCCGATACCTCGAATCCTGAATTCATTATTCTGGCAAAGGGTAATAAGATTAAATGGCTATATGATACCACAATTATAGGCTCTCTTGCAACTATCAAAGATAATTCCCTAATCATCACAACTGATATTAATACATTGTTGAATCAATTGAATGATATTAGAGAAAAGACAAATACGAACGTGGAAAATGCCAAGAAAAATGGAATTAAAATCAACTTTGATGAGATCGATGAACTTCTGAAAAATGCAGATAAATATAAGGAAAGAACACAAAAATATATCCAATCTAATAATACCGAAAAAACTGGTGAAAATGCAGAAAAGTATAATCATTATACACTTGAGGCTTATATCCGTTCCCTTCCTTCCAATCCGGCTCAGCTAAGAGGCATCTTCTACACTTTATCAGATAAAAATAAAGATGAGATAGTCAAAGATATCAATGAGATAAAAGACTCCGGATTTAACGCCATATTTATACATACCTTCTACAATGGCGAAGTTGTTTATCCCGGCAAAGTTATACAACAGAGCACAAAATTTGTCGGCATTGACCCACTTCAAATCCTTATAGAAGAATGTCACAAGTCTGATTTAGAAGTCCATTTCTGGGTTGATAATTATTTCATTGGAACGTCTGAATCTTCTCTCGCGATTAAGTTCCCATCCTGGATTGCAAAAAATAAAAATAATGAGCTTTCCTCAAACTTTGAAAAGGACAGAGTGTTTCTATGCCCCACTAACGATGAAGTTCAGGCATTTCTTCTGAATCTTTACAAAGAGATGCTTGTCAAATACAATCCTGATGGTTTCCATATCGCTTATCTCAGATACCCTATAGCAACTACATTTGACCAATCTTTTTGCTTTTGTCATAATTGCAGGGCAAAATTCTTCAATGAATATAAAGAGGATTCGGCTCAGATAGATTCTAATAAAAATCCTGAACTTAAACAAAAATGGGAGAATTTTAGGCTCAATCAGATTGACCTTTTCATACAAAAAGTCTCATCAACCCTGAAGGGTATCAAGCCTGAACTTTATCTATCTATACCGATTTATCCTGATGCTGATTCTTCAAAACTATATATGGTGCAAGACTGGCTCACTTATTCTGAAAAAGGATATTTCGACTTCTTTATTCCTTCATTCTATTCGGAATATATGCCAGAGATTGAAAAATTCTTGAACAAATATAAATCAATCACTCTAAAAACGTCCTCAATCCCTGCTATCGGTTCTTACTTTGAAGTTTCCCCTTTGCAATTAATTAATCAAATCAACATCTTAGAAGAAAGTGGATTTAAAGGAAACATCATTTTCTACTATGATGCATTAAGAAAAGAAGACAAAAACTATTTGAAATTCGGACCCTACAAAACCCCCGCCGCTGTGCCTCATTAAAATATGGAGTGCGAAAGCTTGCTTTCGCTTTGTTTTGTAGGGACCGAACAGTGTTTTGTCCCTACAAAAAATTGGGGTTTTCAAGACCGACTGTGTTAGTATAATTCAAAGACCTTGTTGTTAACATTTGTGTATCGAAAAACTTTTATTGTTTTATTGAAAATTTCACCAAACCATTCTTTATATTCTTGAAGCATCTGAAAGCTTATAGTAAGTTCTCCTTCTTCTTTGGGACAAACCCAGAAATTCAAAGTTGCTTCTTCTCCTGGGGGTGTATTATGAGGCACATTAACCCTTCCGGGCCATCCTGAGGGCGGATAGTCTTTATTGATTCCTAATCGATAAAGATTTCCGGGAACCCAGGTCATATTGCCTGTATTTTTGAATACGATTGACATCGGAGTGTTAGTATTTAACGGGATTACAGTAGGGATTGTATCCGTGACATATATTGCATTGTTCTTCTGCTTTGCATTGGTAAATTCGTCAGCGCCTATATCATAATCAGACCCATCTCCTCGAGGTATAAATGTGCCGTTGAATCCTCTTTGGTGCCCTTCGAAATCAGTTTTTGATAAATCTGTATAACAACCTGAATCGATACAGGGAGAATCAGGCTGTAAGTGAAAATCCCAGATAGAAGGATCGCCTGAAATATTAACGAAAAGAGGATTATCAGAGATGTTACCATTCATTCCATCGCTTTCTGAATAACAGGAATAAGTGATACTCCCTTCGAATCCTTGTCGTTGTATTATATCTCCATTCAAATTTCCCCAAGAAATACAGTTAATAATAGTACCTGAGGAATTGTAAATGCCGCCTATTGATGAAGCAGTGTTACTATAAACAGTGCAGTTTATGAGTGTTCTTAAATTATAAACACCCCCACCACTACCAGAATTATTTTTATAAATTACACAATTTATGGCTGAACCATAATTGTAAATACCACCCCCACGCGACAAACAAGTATTTTCATAAATCCTACTATTTATAACGGTGCCAAATATGTTGTATATCCCAGTCCCGTCATTTTTGTAAACATCACAATTTATAATCCAGCCCTCATTTTCGACTCCGCTATAGTCATTTTCGTAAATCATACTATTGTAAATAGTATTAAAATTATAGATACCGCGCATTTTATTCTTGTAAACAAAACAGTTCACAACGACCCCATAATTGTCTATTCCCCCACTATATAGATAAGGATTATCACTATAACCATTAAGAATGTAAAAGCCATCGATTACTCCATAATTTCTAACACACTTATGATTATTATTACCATCAATAATTGTTTTATTAGCTTCTATGTTTCGTGCAGTGAGATTATCTTCTGTCCCATTGAAGCCCCCATAAAGTTTCACTTTTGGAGGAACTTCAATTATTTCTCCTTCCTGATACGTTCCTGAAGCCACCCAGATTTCATAGAAATCATTACTACTTTTGCTTATAGTTGTAGCAGATTTGATGGAAGTGAAAGCTTTTTGCCAGGAGAGACCGTCTGAATTATCCCCATAAGGCGAGACATAAAGTCGTTTAGGTGGGAGCGGTTCTGTTGGTTCATATACATCTGGAGATTCATAAGCTCCCATACAAATCTTCCCATCTGCGCCTGGTCGAGGATTACCGACAATGTCGTTGTTGGGTATATTCTCCTCTTTAAGAGTTCCAGAATCGATGCAAGGTGAACCGTTTTTAAGATGAAAGTCCCAAGCCGATATATCACCCGATGTGTTTACAAAAAAAGGATCCGAATTGATATTTCCATTTATTCCGTAAAGGGTGCCGCCAAAACAGGAATATTTAACGATTCCCCCACCTGTAATGTCACCGTTTTTATTACTATAAGAAATACAGTTGATAACAGTAGGAGAGTTGGGATAAGCCCAACTATTATGAATACCGCCTCCACATATATTTGCGATATTATTATATATGGTGCAATTAATGATGGTACCAAAATTATTAATGCCACCACCACAATCGGCTCCCCAATTATTATAAACCACACAATTTTTGATTGTTCCTGATTGATTGTAAATACCCGCACCACTACATCTTATTTCAGGGTAGCCAAAGACTACGTTATCATAAACCTTGCAATTCATTACTATATTTAAATTGTAAATACCACCACCGTGAAATACGTTTCCTCCTTTAGTAATATGGAAACCGTCTATAACTCCAGAATTTTCTACACAAGAGTAGTTATAATTTCCACAAATAATAGTTTCATTAATCTCTACATTTCTTTCGATTAGATTTTCTTCATTGCCTGTAAAACCGCCATATAATGTTACTCCTGATGGGATTGTTATTATATGTCCCTCTTGATATGTTCCCATTGCCACCCAAATTTCATCACCGTTTTTAGTTTTTGTTAAACCCTTTGAAATAGTTTTGAAAGCTGTTTGCCAAGTAGTGCCTGTGTTGACATCGTTACCATCGGTTTTTACATAATAGCGAGTGGCAAAGGCAGATATAAGAAGAGTTAATAATAAAAATGTAATCGTTATTTTTCTTATCATTAGTCTTTCCCCTTTGAAGGAAAAGATTAATAAATTAGCTTTTTTAAGGCTTACAAAAATTACAAAAAATTACATTATTTGATTTCTTATGTTTTTTCAATAAAAATTATTTATTCTAAGAAATGAAAGGTAATGAAAATCTTGAAAAAATTCGAGTATGGATTGGATTAGAAGAAAAAGCTAAGCTTATAATCCTTGCAAATTTTTTTTATATTTATGATTTAATTTTCATTATTTATTCTTTATCTCAATTCCTGTCCTTGCTGATTGTCTGAAAGGTCCTCGTTTTAGGGCATAGATTAAGTCATCAGTTACGGAATGCAGAGCAAACATTACTACTCCTGCCGTTCCATCTTCTCTCAGAACTAAAATTTGCTCAATAATATCATTCGTCGGGATTTTCATAAATGGCGCGATTCCGGGAGCAGCGGGTGTATTCCCCGCAAGTTTTAGGAAATTCTTCGTTGCCTTATCTACCCATTCTTTGTCATCACTGTAAATCATCGGACAGACAAATTCAAACCAACCCTTATCTGTCCACAATTTCCAGTTCTGCATTATTTCAGTTAATGCGGATTCATACTCTGGAAATACCGCTGCTGAAATCTCTATATCATTTCTAATAGCTTTCAATTCCTTGATAACTGTTTCTACAAACCTTGTTATATTATCTTCTCTCCACTTTCTCCAATTTTCCCACATCTCAGGATTGCCTTCTGGCGTTAAATCTAATGGATTTACTCCATAAAGTTTCTTGAATTCTTTCTGACAATACTCACAGTAGCAATATCCTTTTTCATAAGGCATACTCCTTGGATATCTCACATAGTCCAGTTGCAAGCCATCAATTGCATATTTTTTTACCATTTCTTTATATACATTCAGAACAAGTTCTTGAGACTCTTTTCTGGCGGGGCAAAGATAAATATAACCTTTCTCAAGCTCAGAAATAATCTTACCATCTTTCCTAACCGCAAGCCAATTCTTATAATGCTTAAGGGAACGTTTTTCCTCTACCCCTACGAAGAAGCTTTCTACCCAGACGTGAACTTCAATCCCTCGCTTTTTGCCTTCTTCTACAAGAACCTTCAGCGGATCCCAGCCCTGAAATTCGGGAAGTTGGTCGACAACTTCAGAAGGATAAATCGTCATACCGTGATACCAGGTTTCCGGGAATATCGCATTGAAATTCGCCTCTTTTAAACGGTCAAGCGTCTTAATCAGTTCCTCAGGTGATTTCTCAGTTAAACGATGCCACACGCCACGTATCTCCGCATCTTTTGAATCTATTTCATCGTAGAACAAATCATTAGCAATCTTTTTTGCTTCAGCGGCTTTTTTGAGTCCTTCCTGATTTTTTTTCTCTGAAGTTAATTTCTTAGCCTCTGTTAAAAGCTTCTCTGCCTCTATCTTCTTTCCCAGAAATACCGTTGCTTTATTAGACTTCTCAGATTCTTTAACAATATCATCAATATTATTTTTCTTCTTGAAATAATTTTCCGCACTTTCCAGTGCACTATCAACATCATAGATTTCTGAAATAGTGCCATGCTGAATTTTTATTTTCTTCCCTTTTACCATAACCATAGCTCCTTTCTTGAGGTGTTCTCTTATCCAATCAGCCCCAATGCCATGACCTGATATCACAAAGCCATCCTTAGGAATTTCCGAATCATTACCCCCAACTTTTGTAACAATCCCATTAACAATAATTGCTTCAACACCCCATTGATTGGTTCCCGTTCGTTCCCCAAATTCAGGTGTATAAATTACAATCATATCTGTTGCTCTTCCACTCGGATAATCTTTTTCAGTAGGATTTAACCTATCCGCAGTAGTCTTAAATACTTGTTTATCAGCTTTACTTTCTTCGGAGAAGAGAAAAACCGAAAATAGTAACATTATAATAATCACAATACTTGATTTTCTCAGCATAATTTATCTCCCATAATTAGCAATTTTGTAGCAGGCTTACCCTACCATCAAAAAAATCTTAAAAATAAGAAAAAGTAAAATCAACAAAAGCGTTTTTGTATTTATTATTAATTTTCACATTAATTGCAAGAGTTTTTTATAGTTCCGAGTTGAGACCGCTGAAATATCGCCCCAAAACTCAGAAAATATGAGGTTGCTTTGTCGCTAATCACTTCTTGCTATGCCCTTATGCACTTCTTAAATAAATTTATAAAAGTCCCCCAAAATAAGTAATATTTCCATTTTATAGCTATAAATTAATTTGAAATGGAAATATGGGCATTACAAAAAAGGCTTGAAAACAAATGTGTTATAAAACCTTTCTTTATATTAATAATAAAAATAATAAAATATGCAAGCGGTTGAAAAAATACTTGCATTTGCCAAAGCATCAATAATAAATTCTATAGCTTTTTGAATAATAATAGTTAAAATGGAGTATGTTTTTTATTAGTATATTTATAATTAATTGTAAATCCCATTACTTAAATTTAGAAATAAATAGATTAAATGTGTTACTTTAATTATTAGTTACTGTTTCAAAGAAATCATATAACAATTTTAAGAATGATATTATTTGATGTGGTGATAAAAAGGAATAGGAGATATAATATGGATGAAAAAGTCAAAGAGGTTATTGATAAAATAAGACCTTTGCTTCAAGCTGATGGTGGCGATGTAGAATTCGTCTCCATTGAAAATGGTGTCGTCAAAGTGAGATTGCGTGGTGCCTGTATGGGCTGTCCAGCATCTACAATGACACTGAAAATGGGTATCGAAGCAGAATTAAAGAAAGCAGTGCCAGGTATAAAAAGTGTCGTTGCAATTTAATAATATATCGACTTAATTTATCAAACAAAATTAAGTAAACTTATGTCTTAAATTATGATTTAAACATTTTAAATACCGAGCAATTTTAAAAATGGTGTAACCCTTATGTTCTTTTATTTTATTAATATATAGAGGAGTAAAATTAATGGAATCAACAAATCTATCCATCTATGTCATCGCAGACAGCGAACAGTATGGGAAAGTATTATTGGAGAGAGTTGAACAAGCGTTAGAATATGGTGCCAAAGTAGTTCAGCTAAGAGCGAGATATGAAACGGGCAAATTGTATCAGCTTGGAAAAACGTTGCGTTACCTTACACGTCAGTACAAGGCTCAATACTTTGTCAACGACCGTTTTGATATCGCCTTAGCAACAGATGCGGATGGTTTACATCTGAAGAGTCAATCTTTACCAGCGGAGATTGTCAAAAAGTATTGGAAGGCACCAAAGGTATTAGGCAAGTCTGTTCATAATGTTGAAGAAGGTATCCAGGCTGCAAAAGAGGGATATGATTACCTGATTTTAGGACCAATCTTTAGCACCCCTTCAAAAGATGACATTATTGAACCTCTGGGAGTGGATGCTATAAGACAATTAAAGAAAGGGACAGATGTACCTCTCCTTGCCATTGGTGGAGTGAATAAGGATAATGCAAAATCTGCAATCGAGGCTGGTGCAAATGGAATCGCTGCAATCAGGGCATATCTCGATGATGACGCTGAAGAGAATATCAAATTTATAAAAAATCTCTTCTCTAAATAATGCATCCCGTATTCCGCTTCAAATTTTAAACTGAGAATTTCAGATTTTTTATTTCGAAATCTGCAATCATTAATAAATCGAGATAAGTTATATTCTTTGAATTATGAACAGTATTCATTGAAAATCCTTTATCAAGCATTATTATCTTAATAAACATTATCTCCACATTAAGGGAGAAACAGAATAAAAAGGATATTATGCAAACAATATCCTTTACATTTTGTTTCTCCCTGCTTTATTTTTATAGTAATTATTTTATTGTGAAATTTTGAGATTGCTAAAATACTAATTATAGGTTATATTCACTATGTCTATATTTAAGTCGGGTTATGTAACGGTTATCGGAGTACCTAATGTGGGTAAATCCACTCTCCTGAATAAAATCATAGGCGAGAAGGTTGTTATTACATCAGAAAAACCTCAAACAACCCGAAATGTGATTTGTGCAATGTTCAATCGTGATGACTGCCAGATTATATTTGTCGATACGCCTGGTATTCACTACTACGCAAATGTCTATAATCAACATATGACAAAAATGGCTATGAAAAGTCTTGGCGATATTGACCTTATATATCATATGGTAGATGCGGGTGATTTTGAGAACGAAGAAAATAAAAAGATTTATGAGACTCTCAAACAAACAAAAACTCCGGCATTCCTTATTATAAACAAAATGGATTTGCTTAATCATGAAGAGCAATTAGAAACAATTGATAGATACTCTAAATTAGGTGATTATGATGAATATATCCCCATCTCCGCTTTAACAGATTTAAATATGGATGACCTGATACAGACAACACTAAAATATCTTCCGGAAGGTCAGCCTTATTTCCCATCAGATATACTTACAGATAAAAACGAGCGATTTGTTGTGGGTGAATTAATCAGAGAAAAGGTCCTTCAACTTGTTCATCAAGAAGTGCCTCATTCTATTGCCGTAGTAGTTGAAGAATTTAAAGAGAGACCTAATAACATAATTTACATACTTGCCACTATCTATGTAGAACGTGATTCGCAGAAAGGGATTATCATCGGTAATAAAGGACAGATGCTTAAAAAAATTGGACAACTCGCACGAGAAGATATTGAAGGGCTGTTAGGATGCAAAGTTTATCTGGAATTATATGCAAAAGTCAGAAAGAACTGGCGAAAAAATATTAGAGATTTGAAAGAATTCGGTTACTTTGACCGTTAAAAATATAAATAATTGACAAGCTGAATAATCTCATATAAATTTACCCCCCTAAAAATTCATTATTCAACAGATACTACGAGAAATTTAAAAGGAGCTATGGTCTATGCCCGTTGTTAGAACAGAAAAGCTTACAAAAGAGTATAAACACGATTTCATCGAGTTTGAATATGGTCGAATGAAGGTCAATTTTGTTCCTAAAAAAACATGTGCTTTAATCGACCTCGACCTTGAAGTTCAGCAAGGTGAAATCTTCGGTCTTTTGGGTCCCAATGGTGCTGGTAAAACTACCTCTATAAAAATTCTTATGAGTTTAATTTACCCTACTAAAGGAAAAGCCTGGATTCTTGATAAATCCTTAGACGATGTTAATATGAAGGCGAAATTAGGCTATTTGCCAGAAAATCCTTATTTCTATGATTATCTCAAAGGATGGGAATTCCTCGATTTCTATGGTCAGTTATACGGATTAAACAAATCAGAAAGATTAAAAAGAGCTAAAGAGCTTCTTAAAATAGTAGGCATCGAATATGCTGCCAATCTCCCACTCAAGGGCTATTCTAAGGGAATGCTCCAGAGGATCGGATTAGCCCAGACTCTCCTAAATAATCCCACAGTCGTCATCCTTGATGAACCCTTAGGGGGTCTTGACCCGTTTGGTAGAAAAGAGATGAGAGATATAATTCTTTCACTTAAAGAAAAAGGGGTCACTGTCTTTTTCTCTTCTCATATTCTATCAGATGTCGAAACGATTTGCGATAGAGTGGCGATTCTTTATAAAGGTCGATTAAAGGCATTAGGCAAATTAGGAGAATTACTTAGTGCAAAAATAAATGAATGGGAAATTACTGCTGAAGGTCTCGAAGAATCAAAAATCAGTGACCTTAAACCTCATATTAAAAAACTAATCACACAGGGTAAAGAAATCTTCATTGTCCTGGATAAACCTGATATTCTGCCAACAGTTCTCGATAGAATTAATCGAGAGAACGCAAGGCTTATCTCTCTCGTTCCAAGAAAAGAAACTCTTGAAGAATACTTCATCAGGACATTAGGAGGAAATCAAGAATGAAGGTATTTGCAATAGCAAAGAATACATTTAAGGAAGCCGTAAGAAATCGAATCCTTTATCTCCTGTTGATATTCGCCATACTTATGATTGGCAGTTCCAGAATATTAGCCCTACTTACCATAAGCGCTCATGAAAGAGTCATAAAGGACATCGGACTTTTCGGAATCAATTTCTTCGGCGTCTTGATTGCAATTCTTGTCGGTATCGGTCTCGTTTATCACGAAATTGACAAGAAGACGATTTATACTATTATCTCAAAACCAATCCATCGATATCAATTTATCTTAGGCAAATATTTCGGTTTATTAATAACCGTATACGTGAACCTGATAATAATGACGCTGTTCTTTTTCATTATGGTATTTGTTCTTGGGATCGGATTTCACATCTCCTTGTTATATGCTATTATATACACTGCATTAGAATTGGCAATCGTTACGGCATTAGCGATTGTATTCTCTTCATTTTCCAATCCGACAATGGCGGCTATATATACACTCATAATGTTTATCATCGGAAGAATGAACGAGGACATATTACGATTTGCCCAATATCTCGCAAGAGAAGCAGATAGGATGATACAAGCTGGGCAACAAGTTCCTCCTTTTAATAAATTTCTTCAGGGATTTACTAATGTTATATGTCGTGTGTTACCCAACTTGGGTCTATATAATATTCGAGCAGAAGTAATTCATACTCCAGATAAAGTGATGATTTCCTGGGAACCTCTGTTTTATGCCTTTACATACTCAACCTTTCTTTTACTCATAGCCATATTTATTTTCCAGAGAAGAAACTTTAAATAAGGGTCGCTTTTTATGATGAGAAAAGTTCTATTTATAATACTGGTTATAATTTTTTTCTCAACCTCTTTTTTGCTACAAAACAGGATATTAAAAGGCGTAAAATTAGATATTCCGTACATCGACAGTCTCTATCTACCAAAAGGAGATATTGTAAAGCCATTGGTATTAGACTATGATATGTTCGCAGCGGATTTCTTCTGGTTACGCACCATTCAGGCTTTTGGTGGGCATTGGACAGGGGATAGAGTTTATGCAAATTTCGATAGAATGTTTGATGTTATCATCAGTTTAGACCCATATTTCGAAGAAGCTTATTTGTTTGGAACTCTTGTTTTGGGAGACGAAGCAAGAGACAAAGAAAGAACGTATAAGCTCTTTAATCGTGGCATCGCCAATTATCTCGATAATAGATTAGAGAAGATGAAAGATGCTTTGATTAATGAAGATCCTATGACCGCCTTAAAAACTGTTCAAAAACTCATTGATGAGAAGTATTTACCCGAGATGCAAGTCTTAGATTTACCTTACAAAATCCCATACTACGCAGGTTATATGGCATACTTTAATTTTTCTGAAACAGAAAGTGCCCTGACTTATTATCAGATCGCAATAAGATGCAAAGATGTTCCAGATTGGGTCTTTAGACACATTCCCTGGCTTCAAGAGAGGATGGGCGAATATATTATTGCACTCGATAAATGGAGACGGGATTACAATCAGGCTGTTGAAGATAAAGACGAATTAATAATGAGCGTTGCTGATGAAAAAATTAAATTAACTACAAATAATTATTATCTCAAATTATTTAGAGATGATATTAAATCATTCAAAGAAAAATATGGGAGATTCCCCAATAAACTTGAAGAGCTTGCGGAAAAGAAATATCTGCCGTTTATTCCTCCTGAACCTTATGGGATGGGCTATCTCTACTTTCCCAAAACTGGCGTTGTAATTGATAAAAAGAACGCTGAACGCGATATGATTGTTTATCTTAATTATATTAAAAACAAAATTAATGCTTATAAAAAACAAAACAATAAATATCCTGATGCACTCAATCAAATATTGGGGAAAAATGAAGTGATAGATGAACCTTACCAAAACGAATGGGTTTATGATAACAAAACCGGGAAGATTTATTCCACAACAGCTCCGTATATTGTATTTTAATTTATAGTGCGACATTATGGTTTCTTGAAGACTATTGTCCACAAATTACACTTTGGAGTGCGAAAGCTTGCTTTCGCCTTGTTTAGTGGAAGCTTGCTTCCACTGTAGCGGTGCGATTTATCGCACGAAATATATAATGTCGGATAAATCCGACCGCTACAACAGAGCGAAACCAAGGTCTCGCCAGATAAAGCGGTAGCAAGCTACCGCACTCCACATAAAATCTATTATGGCACATTTACTTATCGCCGAAGATAACAAGGTAATGCGAAAATCGCTCAAATCCACTTTTGAAGTGCTTGGGCATAGTGTCGAGGCTTGCACAAATGGAAAAGAAGCAATAGCGGCGATTAAGAAAAATAAATACGACTGTGTTATCACGGACTACAAAATGCCTGAAGCCGATGGGATGGATGTATTGCTATGTGTTAGAGAATTATCTCCCCAAACACCTGTCATCATCATTACCGCCTTTGGCGATGTAGAAAAAGCTGTTGAAGCGATGAAGTGTGGTGCTAAAGAATATATCACCAAACCATTCGCTCAGAATGAAATCGTTTATAGAGTAAATAAAATCCTCGAAGAAATCCCATCTGAAGAAATTCCTCTACGAAAGCAATATCTTACTATTGACGACTACATTGGTGAATCCCCCGAAATTAAAAGAGTTAAAGCCTTAATTGAAAGCATTAAAGACGTTGATAGCTCCGTTTTAATCACAGGTGAAACCGGGACAGGCAAAAATCTTCTGGCACGAATCATTCACAACAATAGCAAAAGAAAAGATAAACCATTTGTAACTATTAACTGTTCTTATATGCCCTCTGATTTGCTTGGGAGCGAACTTTTCGGACACGAAAAGGGTTCATTCACGGGCGCTATAAAACAGAAAAAGGGGTTATTCGAAATTGCTAACGATGGAACAGCCTTCCTTGATGAAATAGGAACAATGGATTTGCGAACCCAGGCATCGTTGCTCAGACTACTTCAGGATAAGGAGTTTGAAAGAGTCGGTGGAACAGAAACGCTTGTCGTTGATGTCCGCATCATCGCCGCTACAAATATTGACATTCATAAAGCCATTAAGGAAGAGAAAAGATTTCGCGAAGACTTATTCTACAGACTCAACGTTATTAACATTCATCTCCCTCCACTGAGAGACAGATTCAGAGACGTTCTCTTACAAGCAAAGTGTTTTCTTGATGATTTCAATAAAAAGAATAATAGAATTTTTAAGTTTGAAGAAGATTACGAGAGCCTTTTCCTTACCTATTTATGGCCCGGGAACATCAGAGAATTACAAAATGTAATTGAAAGAGCCGCCATATTAACCAAAGGGGATATTATCTCAAACACAGAAATTAAAAACTGTCTCCATCCCGAATCCTCCATAGAAAAATTGGATGACAAAATCACCGCTTACGGAGACTTAACTCAAACTCTGGATAAGATTGAAAGTAAATTGATACTCAAGGCGTTAATCAGAAATGGTTGGAACCAATCAAAAGCTGCGGAAGACCTCGGCATCGGTAGAACCGCCCTGATTTACAAGATGAAAAAATATAATATTAAAGAACAGTAATAAGAATCTAACCGCAAAGAACGCAAAGTAGTAGCAAAGAACCGCAGAGAAAGACTTTAAATAAGGAAAAAATCTTTTTCTGAAACCACGAATTTCATGAATTTACACTAATATATTAAAATAGGATTATAGAATTTAGTAATATTTTTTGCGACCTTTGTGGTGCGACATTTATGTCGCAAGAGATGCGAACTAAAGTTCGCACCATATATATCTTTAAAAATTAGAAAGGATTGTCCAAATTGAAATTTGCAACTGAGTATTTATGGTTTAACACAAAAAAACATCGCGAGTATATCAACATTACAAACGAGGTGGAAAAAGCCGTTGAAAAAAGTGGAATAAGAGAAGGGATGGTGCTTGTATCGGCAATACATATAACCGCTGCAATTTATGTCAACGATGCAGAATCCGGTATCATTCAGGACATCGATGAATGGTTGCAAAAGCTCGCACCTGAAGGAGTCAATTATCATCATCATCGAACAGGCGAGGTCAACGGTGATGCACATCTAAAAAATCTGTTAATGCATCATCAGGTAATCGTGCCTATAACAAATGGAAAATTGGATTTAGGTCCCTGGCAGCAAATCTACTACGCAGAATTCGATGGTCAAAGAAGAAAAAGAGTTATCATAAAGGCAATGGGAGAATGAAAATAATCTATTAATACTCGCAAATCTCTCGAATTTATATTCAACCGTAAATTAAAAGGGATACACAAGATATTCAGGATAAAATAAAATATAAAAAAAATTTCTTGAACTTTTTTTCTTTAACAGATAGAAAATAATAAATTTTATGAAAGGAGTGAAAATAATGAGAAAAAAAGGATTTACTTTGATTGAGCTACTGATTGTTGTAGCTATCATTGCCATCCTTGCTGCTATCGCCGTTCCTAACTTCCTTGAGGCTCAAGTTCGCTCAAAAGTATCACGGAGCTGGGCTGATATGCGGTCATTAGCAACTGCGATTGAAGCATATGCGGCTGAATACAATGCCTATCCACCAGATGGCGGAAAGACAGCAGACGGCGATGGTTTCTGGTATGTCCCCAATAGGGTTACAACACCCATTGCATTCATCAGCTCTGCGAAACTTATTGACCCATTCCGATTGGACAAAGATGCTGGCGCTGCTCGATTGTCCGATATTCCCGATGGTCTTCTTTATGAGAACGCAGACTATCGCCGGTATCGTTATCGCAACTTTAAATACACCTATTATAGTATTACATATCCAGGTAGGGTTACTGTATATGAGGAGATTTATGGAAAATGGGAGTTAATGGGAAGTGGACCAGACCAAAGCGCTGGACCATTTGTCTACCCAACCATCGGTGGATACACTTTGGAATTGACAATTCCATATGATGCGACTAATGGAACTATGAGTCGTGGGAATCTTATCCGTTCTCAGAAATATTCGGATGGAATGAAACCTGTTTGGGAATGATAAAAAATCAAATGATCTTTAATGTTTAAATTATTTATAGGCGGGCAAATATACCCGCCTTTTTATTTATATAAGTATCACTAAATTACGAATCTCATATATTTATATTCAACCGTAAATTAACAGGATAAATAGGAAAAATTAAATCAATAACTGACATTAAATAATAAAATGCGAGATTCTTCGCTTCGCTCAGAATGACAATTTTATATGGTCGGTTGTTAATTTTTTATTTTATCCTGAATATTCTGTCTATCCCTGTTAAAAACTCCTATATTTTTCGTGTTCTTCGTGCCCTTCGTGGTTTAACTATTTTTTTCTGTCCTTCCGATTAAATTAACCAACTCTTGACATAATTCTTAATATAAAGAATGGTAAACAAATTAAATTTTTTAGACTGGAGAATCTTTTCTTGAACTGGGATGTGATTGTTATTGGTGGTGGACCCGCTGGAATGATGTCGGCGGGCACTGCGGGTTCTCGTGGGAGAAACGTTCTTCTTCTCGAGAGAAACGACAAGCTCGGTAAAAAACTCTTCCTCACAGGTCAGGGTAGATGCAATCTTACCAACGCTGATGAGAGCATTGAAACCTTCATTCAAAACACTATCACCAACGGCAAATTTCTCCACAGTGCCTTCCGTTCCTTTTCCAATCTTGACTTGATGGACTTCTTTGAGGATTTGGGACTTAACCTGAAAGTGGAACGAGGAAAACGAGTTTTTCCTGCCTCTGACAAATCCAGCGATGTCATCAAGGCTCTAAAAAAATTTCTGGATAATAATAAGGTAACTGTTCATTTCAATTCACGTGTTAAAGAAATTCTATCTTCAAACAATGCAGTTGTGGGCATTAAACTTGAAACCAATGAAACTTTAAACTGTAAAAAGGTAGTTCTTGCCACAGGCGGTGTATCTTATTCTACCACAGGTTCAACAGGAGATGGTTACAGAATTGCAGAAAAGTTGGGACATAAAATTATGGAGATAAAACCTTCGCTTGTCCCGATTGAAACTGAAGAAGATTGGGTCACGGAATTGCAAGGGCTATCGCTCAGGAATGTGGCTGTTACATTATTAGTGAACGATGAAAAAATCCACAGGGAATTTGGCGAGATGCTATTTACTCATTTTGGAGTTTCGGGTCCGATTATTCTTACAATTAGTGCCTATCTCAAAGATTATCTCGTTTTTACTTATAGCACCGATGTCTCGTCGGAAGAATTCAAAGCAGGCAGGATGCCTGCGTTACAACAGAAGAAAAATAAAATTGCGTTATCCCTTGATTTGAAACCTGCATTATCACACAAACAATTAGACGAAAGATTATTACGTGATTTTGCAAAATATTCGAAAAGGCAGTTTAGAAATTCATTAGGGGATCTACTAACAAAAGCAATGATTCCAATTATGATTAACTTATCAGGGATAGATAAAAATAAAAATGTGAGTGAATTAACCAAAGAAGAAAGAAAAATTCTTTTAAATCTGTTTAAAGGTTTAAGGTTAAAAGTTAAAGGATTAAGCCCCTTAGAAGAAGCAATAATCACTTCTGGTGGAATATCGACCAAGGAAATTAATCCATCAACAATGGAATCAAAAATAATTCACGGCTTATTCTTCGCAGGAGAAATCATCGATGTCGATGCCCTCACTGGCGGCTTCAATCTCCAGATTGCCTTTTCCACAGGACATCTGGCAGGAATCAGTAACGCCGACATCTTGTCGGCTAAAAAATAGCTGGCAGGATTCCGGCGCTACAAATCACCCGTGTAATTAATTTCGGAGACAGACTACTAAATTCTTTGACAATTTCAAATAAATCTCTGATATGTGTTTATGGGCATACTAAGAAGTTAGAAATAATAAATTTCCAGAAATCACTGTTCACAAATTAGTTCCCCGCCTTCACGGGGACAAGCTTTGGAGTGCGAAAGCTTGCTTTCGCCTTGTTTGGTGGAAGCTTGCTTCCACTGTAGCGGTGCGATTTGTCGCACAAAATATATAATGTCGGATAAATCCGACCGTTACAACAAAGCGAGACCAATGTCTCGTCCATAAAAGCGGTAGCAAGCTACCGCACTCCACATATCAGACATAAATGAGAGAGCTAAGATGAAACATAGCAATCCAGTCCAATTCGTTATCAAGCCCTTTCTTGTATTAATACTGCTATTTATGACTATTTCCTGTGTCAGATTTCAGCCTTTCAGGGCAATCTCTACCGAACCTTCTGATTGGTATCAATCTTTATCATATAAAATAAATATTCCAACTCCTACGCAGAAACAAAGAGCAAAGTTTAATAGAAAAGTAAAGGGAGAAATAAAAACAATCCGAAAGGAAAACGGTAGAATAATAACAGGCTCTGTCACGAATAATAAAGAATTCCTCGAGGAGGTGATGAAACTTCTTGTTCTGCCTTATGTGGATGAATTAAAACAAAAGCATCCTGCCGAAATTATCAATGCACTCACTCTGTTTGGATTTGAAATATATCATATTTATTTTGGAAAAGAATTTTACCGATGGGCAGGGGATATTCTCGATTTGGATGACCCACAGAACGTTGGTATCAGGCACAGATACGGATATGGACTTGATTGCTCAGGTTTTGCATCAATGCCTTATGAATTGGCTGTTTATTTTGGTTTGATGAATGCTGAAGATGAGGGTGCCGTATTTTCATCAAGAGGTCTTGAGATATATTGTAAGAAACATAATATCAAGGATGAGGGCGGAACAGATGGAACGAGTAACAATTTCAGAGTTGATTCAATAGATATGATGAAATTGGGAAGTGTAATAGTTTCTGTTGATAAAGGTGGTTCATTATCGGAAGAAGATATTAAGAAGCTTCAGCCCGGAGACATTGCTGGCAGAGAAGGACACGTCGGCATCATTGTAGATATACATAGCAGACTTTATTATCTTGAATCAGGTGGTCAGGTCGTTCCGCCAAGAGGCTGGAAGCCGATTCCAGTGGCTGAAGCTATAAAGATATTTGCAAAAAACGGACCCGTGAGCATCCGCCGCTCACTGCCAAATTACAAAAACGAGATGTAGAGACAGAACATTGTTCTGTCCCTACAAGATCGAAGAAGCAATCCTGTGTTTTATTAATTTTTCATAATTATAGAATTGTAACAAGAGATCTCTGAAAATTAAACAAACCACGAGATTCTTCGCTTCGCTCAGAATGACACGAACCCCCCTTACATTTACTCTCAGAGAGCCTAAGAGTGTCATTGCGAGCCTGCCGAAGGCAAGCATGGCAATCTCGTCTTTGTAAATTATAAATGTGAATATTTTGGAGATCTCAACAAGGAACTAAAAAATGAAAAACAAAAAAATTATTATTGTTTCCGCAATCATCTATTTTTTTATAACTCTGTCGGTGGCTCTGGGTGCAATTAAGATTGATGACCCGTATAAAGAGGCTCAGTCGAAAACGTATTTTGCTATTAATGGCACAAAGGTGTTCCATATCCCAAACGAGATGAACACGATTGTAGCAAAGCGAATGGAGTGGATGAAAGAATTGGGTATTTCCTGGGATCGTTCCGATTGGTGGTGGCATGTTATTGAACCTGAACCGGGGAAATTCGATTACACTATCCCCGATAAAGTTGTAAAATTCTTTGAGGAAAATCATATCCAGATTTATCCGATACTTTGTTACGGTGCAAAATGGTGGAAAGACAGAACAGCTCCTCTGAAAGATGAGGAGTTTGAACAATTTGCCAATTATGTTTATGAAACGGTGAAACATTACAAAGACCGTTTTACTTATTGGTCAGTCTGGAATGAACCCAATATCCTACCTTTCTGGGCTCCTGAACCGAATGCTGACCATTATGCAAAACTCCTGAAACTGGCTTATCAATCGGCAAAGCGTGCCGACCCTGATTGCAAAATCTGCGCTCCAGCTATAGCTCCCCTTGGAACCTGGGATAAAAAATTCGTCGAACGACTTTATCAACTTGGTTGCAAAGATTATTTCGATGTCTTCGATTATCATTATTACAGACACGCTGCTCCTGAACTTGAAGTTCCGGATGAACTTGCTGACATAAAGGCAATTATGCATCGTTATGGTGATAATAAACCGATATGGATTAGTGAGACGGGTGTCTCAAGTCCGATTAAGGAAAAAGAGAAATCTTATCCCCGTCAAGCCGCATATATTGTGCGAAATCATCTTCTCTGCCTGGCTTGTGGCGTAGAACGAATTTTCTATTTTGACCTCCAGAATTGGTTTGATGACCCGAAAGCATCGTGGGATAGTTATCTTGGTCTTGTTGAAGCGGGTGATTCTAAGAAACCTTCTTTTTATGCTTATAAAACTATGGTTAAAGAGGTAGATTATAAAAAAGTTTTAGGACGTTATCGAACTCCCAAAGAGGGATTGGAAGCCGTTCTGATTTATGACCAAAAAATTCCGGAATATATCCTTGCCGTATGGCTCACAAAGGAAGATGAAAAGAAGAAAATGGAGTTTATTTGTGAGGCAAAAGACGTGAAAATTGTGGATCCCTATGGTAAAGAAGAAATTATACCATTTACCGGTTCTTCCTCTTCTCCCGAAAAGACTCGTAAGATTTCTCTCAAGATTGACCAGAATCCACGATACATTCACTTTGTAGATAAGTTCACATATTTACCTGAAGCAATTATGAAATTTTCACACGAAAAACTTTACGTGAATCCTGGTGAAAAACAAAATCTGCGTCTCGAGATGCCATCTATTTTTGAAGTCCAAAAAATTGATATTATCGAAAAGAAAATTCCAAATGGTCTTAAATGGGATGAAAAAACTGGTGTTCTTGAAGTTGAAAAAACTGTTCCATCAGGCATACGAGAAATTTCTATTTCAGCAGAGTTTACTTATGGCGACAAATCAAGCCTTCAGACAAAACACATTGAACGAACTGCTAAAATTGAGATTCTCCCCGTTGTCACTCTTGATTTGCGACCTTATCTTGAGAAAGACCAGCTTAAAGTCCAGGCAACCATTCTCAATCAATCCCGCTGGGAATTTTCTGGAACGATATATCTGGACGAGATGAACACAACTTCTCGACACCTTGCGGAAAAATCCCTCGATACATTAGGCCCGGGTGAAACGAAAAGGATTGATATACCTCTTGATAGCTCAATTCTGAAGAACTACAAAGAACCAGCAATATGGATATTAAAATATCAAGATTTTGAAAGCAAACCTTTTAAAATTTATAACGCACCTTGTCTAAACACAGTTCCAACAATCGATGCTAATCTTGATGAATGGAAAAATGTCCCGAAGATTTTTATAAATCAAAAAGAACAGATTACACGAGGTCAAGAAGGCTGGAATATGAATGAAGCCTCTGGCGAGATTCAATTCTGGTTTACCCAGGATTTCATTTTTGTAGCCGCTAATGTTACCGATGACGAACCCATATCTAACAAAAACCCTGCCAACCTTATCTGGAAAGGAGATGCGATTGAGATTTATCTTGGATTTGGTGGTCCTGCAAAACGGACAGTTATCGATAAGAGCGTAGATTTTCAAATTGGCTTGGCACCCACTTACGAAAAAAATCAGCCGATAGCTTTCTTATTTCACAAAGATGTCATAATTGAAGATGCAAAGGTGTCTGCGAGAAAAACAGAGAATGGTTATATTCTTGAAGCAATGATTCCCCTGAAGACTTTTGGTGATGTGAAGCTAAAAGATGGAATGTTAATCGGACTTGATGCGGCAATTGATGACCTTGATTCCGATGATTGGGCACCAGCAGGAAATGAGCCTGGCAGAGCATTAGCGTGGAATGGAACCAATATGAACTGGATTGACCCATCGAACTGGGGTATGGCGGTTCTGCAAGAAAAATTGTAACCACGAAAGAGGACAAAAAAATGAAGAAATAAAATTAACAGAGATGCACAGGATATACAGGATTATTTTTTAAAACATCCTGCTTATCCTGTATATCTTTGTTGAAATAGTTTTTTCTTTGTGTCCTTCGTGGTAAAATAATTTTAAAAAATAGGAAAACTCACTGTGAAAAAGAATTTAATATTAATTACTGTGATTCTCTTGATAGTAATTTCTGCTCTGGCGAAGAATTATACCTGCTTTGATGTGGTCGGTGATAGCATTTCGGCAGGTGTCAATCCTGATGATGGCATCTATGGCTGGGTTCATATGCTTTTTGGTGAAGGAACTCCACCGAAAGAAAATACTATCGATGATTTATTCCCCGGTATAACAAAATACAATAGTGCTATTTCAGGTTCAACTGCAAAGCAATGGGCAGTCACAAATCCTAATTATTTGCTAACTGTTCTGAATCATCATCCCGATTTAGTTGTTGTATACATCGGAGGCAATGATTTTCTCTGGGATTATTGTCTTGATGGTCAGTTTACCCAAGCAGAAATTGACGAATACACAAATAATCTGAGAATTATTATCAACACTTTACAGACAAATATACCGAGCCCGGATATTATTCTTATCACTTATTATGACCTCTTTGATGGAGAGAGCGAAAATTTGCCTTCACCATTTGAACAATACAGGATAGTTTCAGAAGGGACTATAATAGGAGATTCTGTCATCTCACAAGTCGCTTCAGAAAAGGGTTGTCATCTTGTTGATATTTATGATGATTTTATGTATCATTGTTATGGTGTGGATATTGGAGGCAGCATTCATTATTCACCCGACTATGTAGATAGACCCTTAATTCCTGATTTTGATATTCATCCCAATACAGATGGACATAATAAAATTTATGAAGAAGTATTTGCGATGCTTCAACACTTAGCAGAAACAAGTAGTAAGACTTGGGAATTTTACGATTAAAAAAATTGCCTGGAGTTCTCACTTTAGTGAGGAAATTAAATTCACCTGCTAAAGCAGGAACTACGAACCAATTCATTTTTTCCTCAATTCTTCCCCATCAAGAATGATGGTTACAGGACCAGTATTGCAGAGGGTTATATCCATCATTGCCTGAAATATTCCTGACTCAACTTTATAAGGATAAATCTCCTTTAATATTTCAACAAAACGTTCATACATTTTTTTCGCCTCATCGGGTGATGCGGCATCCGTATAACTCGGTCTTCTCCCCTTTCTACAATCTGCATAAAGTGTAAACTGACTGACCAATAATATCTCCCCTTTTACATCCAGAATAGACAAATTCATCTTCCCCGCATCGTCTTGAAATATTCTTAAGTTAATAACTTTCTCGGCAAGGAATTTCATCTCCTCTTCATTTGTATCTTTCCCAATGCCAACAAGGACAAGAAGTCCTTTCCCAATTTTTGCCACTTCTTCCCCTTCTATCACAACATTCGCATTTGACACTCTTTGCAAAACAAGTTTCATTGACACGACCCCTCTATTGAGAATTAACAGAGACAGACAGAACAATTTAAATAAATTTAAAATGAAAAACTGACAATGAAGAACAAAATGAGAGATTCTTCGCTGCTCCTTCGCTTCGCTCAGGATTTCAGCTCAGAATGACATTTTAAATTGTCAGTTGTCAGTTTTAAATTGGTAATTTTAATACATCCCTGTTAAATAGCTCTTAATCGCCTTTTTGCTCACTCTTCTTGCTTTCTTTAGCCACATTCACGTATACCATTCTTAATTCGTGCAGAATACTCTCGATGAATTTTCCCTCATTCTCATCGAGATTGCCCTTAGTCTTTTCCTTTAGCATACCGATAACATCAATCTGATACTTTGCGAGATTTAAATCGACCTCGACTTTCTTCGAAATGGGATTTGGAATAAGTCCCATCCCAATCTGAGCGTGAGTTGAAAGCGTAAAAATAAAAGTTATAAAATCCGGTTCAGGAATAGCATAACTCTTTTGCTCATCCTGTTTCTTATCTTCTTTTTTTGCATTATCCCTCACCTCGTCAGACATAACAATCCTCCTTTTAAATGAAATAAAAAATGGAATGTGGATTAACACCGATATGTATGACCCTACATATATTGCCCCTTTGGGGCAAAAGAAAAAGAAGGAAATATGTAATTTATTTCTTCTTTATTTTCTATAACCATTATGCTCCTGTCGGAGCAGTAAAAGAAATAATTTTTCTTATTGCTGGATTCAGGAGTATTTTCAACGATAATTACAAATTCAATGATTCCAAAATTTTCAGAGCGGTATCCTTTCCTTTTTCACCCACCTCAATAACGGGACCCACACAAGACGGACATCCTCGCCCGCATTGACAGTTCTGCATAAGCTCTGAAGCTGCTTTAAATATATCCGGATATATCTCAAAGACCTTTTTACTGATTCCGATTCCTCCCGGATATTTATCATAAACATAGATGGTTGGTGTTTGGTCGTCATATCTCGATCTCAACTGGGGAATAGCAGCGATGTCCCTCGGATCACATAAAACAAACACGGGAATAACATTTCTTAACACCGTTGCCAATGCCTTTAATCCTCCGCCTAAATCAAGTTCCATCTCTTCGAGTCTTTCTTTAATCACAGGATTAAATGCAATCCAGAAACTATCCGTTTGCATCTCGTTCTCAGGTAAATGAATATCTCCATAACCTACGCTTTCATGCGTCTCAAATTTTATCTTCTTATATTTTGTTACGAGTGTCGATACACTAACCTGACCATAGTGAATCGACTGGGCAAAATTAATCACACCTTTTTTAATATTTTCTTCCGGATAGATAGTATTATCAGTATTCATCACTTTAATATTGGTTTTTGCAATTGCATCAGTATAATAATCCACATCAACCTCGCGAGCATAAGCAGTTCTTCCTTCCCAATCAAGTTTGTCAATGAAGAACAACTGACTTTGATGAATATAAATGGCATCCTCGTGAATCAGATAAGGCGCAGAATCATAATCTATTTCTCCAATGACCTCGTTATTTCTTGATTTATTGACAATGACAAAATTCTCAACAGTTGGACTTCTCAGAGACACTTCTTCCGCTGGATAAACCTCGCTTGACCAATACCATTTCTCACCTGTATGCCGTAAAATCTTCTCCTGGTCGAGTCTTTCAAGAATCGGAGTAATATCAAGCTCGCCGAATCTTTCCTTATCATTAAATGGTAATTCAAACGCCGCACATTTTATATGACTGACTAAAATTGGAAAATTGTTGGCATTTATCATCCCAACCTCAGGTGATAATCCAAAGAAATATTCAGGATGATTAATAATGTATTGGTCGATAGGAGCTGATGAGGCTACTAAAATAATAACCGCCTCCTCATTTCTTCTTCCTGCCCTTCCACCCTGTTGCCAGGTGCTTGCAATCGTGCCGGGATACCCCGCCATAATCGACACTCTCAATTGCCCGATGTCGATTCCCAATTCAAGAGCATTCGTACTGACTACGCCCATTATCTCCCCATTTTTTATTCCCTCTTCAATAGCTCTTCTTTCATTCGGGAGATACCCACCTCTGTAACCCTTAATTATTTCAGGGTCTCTTTTTATTCTCTCAACGAGCCTCTTGAGATATTTCACGATGATTTCCACACGTAAGCGTGACCTTGCGAAAACAATCGTCTGAAACTTTTCCGAGATAAACCGCATAGCAAGTGATGTTGCTGTATGAATCGAAGATTTTCTTATTCCCAATTCATAATTAACAACTGGTGGATTGTATAAAATGAAATGCTTTTCGCCTGTCGGAGCTCCATTTCTGTCCACTAATTCAAATTTCTCTTCAACCACATTCTGCGTTAAATCAAGTGGATTAGCAATTGTTGCAGAACAGCAAATAAATTGTGGTTTCGAACCATAGAATTTACATATCCTCTTTAATCGCCGAATAACATTTGATAGATGGCTTCCGAAGACTCCTCTATAATTGTGAATCTCATCAATAACCACAAACTTAAGATTTTCAAAGAGCTTTAACCAGTTCGTATGATGCGGTAAAATTCCCGTATGAAGTATATCAGGATTAGTTACGACGATATGCCCTGAGAGTCGGATAGCCTTTCTTGCAGATTGTGGCGTATCGCCATCAAATGTATAAACCTTTATCCCCCTATTCAATGGTTGTGTCATATCATAAAGTTCGCGAAGCTGGTCTTGGGATAATGCCTTCGTGGGAAAAAGATACAATGCCCTTGTGTTGTCATCCATTAAAATTTGATTCACTACGGGGAGATTATAACAAAGCGTTTTCCCTGAGGCTGCAGGAGTAACAATCACGACGTTTTCGTCATTGAGAATCTTAGAAATTGCCTCTGTCTGATGAGAATAAAGTCTATAAATTCCTTTGTCACGCAAGACATCGATTAATTCGGAAGAAATTCCTTCAGGGAAATCATCATACTCACCCTCTTTGGCAGGAATATCTTTCCAGCAGGTTATGTTTGTAGAGTATAAAGGATTATTTTTTAAAAGCTGAAGTATCTTAATCATTTTGATCCTATTTGAGACCTTTGAAAAACTGACCAAACCATACTATGTCATTCTGAACCTGTTTCGGAATCTCAATTGAGATGCTGAAACAAGTTCAGCATGACAGACGAATCAATCTCGTATTTTACGTAAAACGTTAATATTTCAAAGGTCTTAATTTCAAGCCACGATTTTACAATTAACTTGACTAAATTACAAATTTAAATAATTAATATAAATTCGTAAAATCTTTAATGGAATTAAAAAGGATTTTCTACAATTATTTTTCGAAAAGGATAAACGTGTGAAGGTACTATCATTTAATCAACACGGCGAGACAAGATTGGGAATACTCGTTGATCCCGATATCCTCGACATCGAAAAGGCGTATTCTATTTGTTCAGAATATATACCTCCCGAAATTGTTGAAGGAATCAAAACGGAAGAGGTGTTCAAGGATGCATTGTCCTTCATCCAATCAGGCGAAGAAGGATTAAGATTAGCTAATGCTATCATCGAAGAACTCCACAAGAAAAAAATACAATTTGAAAATGCTCTTCTGGATTTCAACTCTGCTCATCTTGATGCTCCCATAAAAAATCCCAATAAAATTATCTGCATTGGCTTAAACTATGCAGACCACTGCAAAGAGCAAGGTATCGCACCTCCTCAAAACCCTGTCATCTTCTCCAAATTCAGCACAGCCATTATCGGTCCAGGAGAAGACATCATTCATCCACGCATTACCAAACAACTCGATTATGAAGGAGAGCTTGCGGTCATCATCGGAAAAATGGGAAAGTTTATCGATAGAGAAAATGCTGTGAATTTTATTTTCGGATATACAATCCTCAACGACGTTACAGCTCGTGATATACAATTTAGCGATGGGCAGTGGATACGAGCAAAGTCATTTGATACATTTGCACCAATCGGTCCCTGGATTGTAACAAAAGATGAAATTCCCAATCCGAATAATCTTAACATCCGAACTTATGTGAATGGTCAGATTTCCCAGAACTCAAATACGAAAAATATGATTTTTGATATACCTTACCTTTTGGAATTCATCTCCAGTGTTTTCACACTCTATCCTGGCGACATTATATCGACAGGAACACCGCCCGGAGTGGGGATATACCGCGACCCGCCATATTTTTTGCATCATAGTGACGAAATAATAATCGAAATAGAAAAGATTGGCGAACTGAAAAATACTGTTGTGGAAGAAAGTATGTTTGCATAAAAAACTGCCCTATCGCAGTGAGTTCTGGGGAACGATTTAAAACTGTTCCCCATATTTCTTTTCCAAATAGATCTTGTTTCCAAGCTCCTGCTTTGATATATTATATAAGCATTAAATATTCTCTTTATTTTTAATAACCCACAATTAAAATTGTGGGCTACTTTACTAATTATGTTGAATTTCGACATAGCCCCTATTGCTTCAAAATAAGAACGTTGTTCAACACAAAGGAGATTACAATTATGTTATGGGTAACCCGTTCACACGTTCACGTTGACCGTGTGGCTTGTCCCTGGCTCATTAAACGCTTTGTAGATTCTGATGCAAAATTTCTTTTTGTTCCTAAGATTCAAGTCGAAAAAGTGGCTAAGGAAAGCGGAGCAATCCCATTTGATGCCCCGGGAGTAGAATTAGGACATCACGAAGGTAAATGCTCATTTGAATCCATTATCGAAAAATATGGCTTGACTGACCCAGCCTTGTTACGACTTGCCAGGATTGTCCACTCAGCAGATATTGCCGAAGATTTGCACAAAGATGAAATTGCACCGGGCTTAGAAGCGATTGCCACAGGATTTGGCTTACTCTTACCCGATGACCAGGCTAACTTGGAAAAACAATTTATAATATATGACGCCTTGTATGCCTGGTGTAGATTGCAGGTAACAAGAAAGTAACACAACTTCTTTTCATATTAATCTCTGTATGTTCCAGATTAAACGGTCACATCAAATTTTTTCATATACAACAATTCTCATATATTCATTAATGCAAATAATGGACTTTGATTTTTATATATTGTATTTTTGCTTACATCGGACAATTTATCATATGATAAATTATAACTTGACATAATTATCAACAATAGTAGATTATAAATAAATTATTTAAAGTTTTAAGACCACAAACAGGAAATTCCTTGTTGGCAAAATATAATGTTGAAAAATTCTTAAATATATTCAAAAACGATGTCGAAAAGTATGGTATGCGTTTATGGTCCCGCCCAGTAAATGATGCAGCGTTGGAATATCTTGAATATAACTTATGCGCTTGTATTAAGGAGATAACGGATCTTGTTCCTGCTGATAATATACAAGGGCCAGAAGAAGATGACAAAAGTCGAGGCATAGTTTGTATGTTTGAGAAACGTATAAAAGGTAAAGACATTTATATAAAGCTACTAATAAGAAAAAATAAAAAGTCTAAGTTTGCCGAATGCGAATCCTTTAACTTCTCGGTAAGCTCTATTTCTAAAAAGAAAGGATAATAAAATGAAAGAATTCTGTCCTTATTGCTCAAAAATAACTAAAAACAAATTTGTTACTCGTGAAAAGAAAATAAATGTTAGGGGTGAAACAATATCAGTAACTTACAAGGCAAGGATGTGTACTGAATGTGGTGATTTCTTTTATATCGTGCCAAAAGATGAGGATCCCTTCGATAAAGCATATCGAATTTACCGCAAAAATCATAATTTAACACAACCTGAGGATATTAAGAAGCTCAGAAAAAAATATGGTCTTACTCAGGCTGAGTTAGGAAATCTTCTCGGTTGGGGTGCTGTGACCTTAAGTCGTTATGAAAATGGAGCTCTTCAGGATGAAGCTCACCAGAAAATAATAACCCTAATAGAAAGAAATCCAGAAAATCTTTTAATTTTAATAGAAGAAAATCACAATTTATTATCCAGAGATAGGGTCGATAAAATTAGAAACCAAATTCAAGATAATAATATGAAATTGAAACATATATATCCCCGAGAAAAAGTTGTTCTTAAAAAAGAATTTGCTATAAGCCCCGCACGCTGGAATCAAAAACCTTTCCAACAGTCAGTACCCAGTATTAGAGGAAATAAAAAGATATATGAATTTAAGGAGTTGAGTAAAGAAGAAGTTGCTTGAAAGGAAATAGACTATGCAAGAAAGCCAATTTAATTTTCTTGGATATAGAATATCCAAATTTAGTTGTGAGATATCTGATAACTTCGGTAGAGAAAAAGAATCTTTTTCTCAAACAATTGAAGTCAAAAACAATTTTGACAAAAAAGATAATCGATTTGTTGAAGTGATAATGAATATTGATGTAAAAACAAAGTCCAAAACCTTTTTATTTTCCTTAGAAATAAAAGGTGCTTTTAAAGCAAGCGAAAAGATGACTGACGAACTTTTTATAAAATTGTCTAAACATAATGCACCTGCAATTCTGTTTCCTTTTGCAAGGGCACTAATAGCAAGCTGTACAGCACAAGCAAATATACCCGCTGTCGTTTTACCCACAATTAACCTTTCAAGCATAAGTTCAGATAAAATAAGTAACGCTATAAGTAGAAAAAAACACACTTCTTCTAAGCGGTTAAAAAAATAACTTCAACTAAACATGCCTTTTGTTTAGAACAGAGTAACGATCAATTATTCTAATCCTATTCCTCTCTCATATTAGCAAACAATCCTAAAACGATAATAACTTGACTTTATTCCGAGTATTATTGAATATTAATCGAATTTAAAATCTATTATTTTTCTAACGATTAGATACAAGCTCTGTCGGTGCGAGGTTTCCTCGCCCGTATTTAAGGGCGGGGTGATCCCACCCCTACAATTTTGTTTATGAACAGAACTTTTTAAAAATTTATTATCCGACATTATCTGTTTTGTGCGATAAATCGCACCGCTACGAGAGGATTTTGTATTGATAAAAATTGAGAATTTACATAAAAGCTTTGGGAATAAAAAAGTTTTTGAGGGGTTGTTTCTGGACATATACGACGGTGAGACCATCACAGTCATTGGCAGAAGTGGCGAAGGCAAAAGTGTTTTACTGAAACATATTATGGGCTTAATGGACCCTGATGACGGTCGCATTCTGATTGATGATGATGACATAACCAGTGCACATTATAACCAGAAAATGAAAATAAGAAAAAAAATCGGAATGCTCTTTCAGATGGCAGCATTGTTTGATTCTATGACTGTAAAAGAGAATGTCGCCTTTGCTTTGAGAGAGCACACGAATTATAGTGATGGCGAAATAGATGAAATTGTAAGAAAAAAACTTGAGCTTGTAAATTTAATCGGCGCCGAAAACCTGATGCCATCAGAGATTAGCGGCGGTATGAAAAAAAGGGTCTCGCTTGCACGTGCCTTATCAATGGACCCAAAGATTATTCTTTATGACGAACCGACTACAGGACTCGACCCGATCACCGCCGATATAATTAACAATCTTATTGTGAATTTACAAAAGAAGTTGAATGTCACATCAGTTGTAGTAACTCATGATTTGACAAGTACCTTCAAGGTCTCAAATAGAATCGCAATGCTCTACAATAGAAAAATATATTTCGTTGGCAGTGTTGATGAGGTCAAGAACAGCAAAGATGCAGTGATTAGACAGTTCGTGAATGGAGAAGCAGAGGGACCATTAACAGGATAAATATAGTAACAAAAAATATAAATCTCAATAAATGGTGATAAAATGACTTCAAAGAAAAGTTCAAGACAAGAAATAATCATCGGCGCTTTCGTCTTAATTGCGATGATATGTCTTATCATAATAACAATAAATCTCGGCACTTTTTCCGTCGGGGAAAAAACGTATCACATCCGGGTTCGTTTCCGCTTTGTGTCAGGACTTGAAGTCGGCGCACCTGTAAAGGTCTATGGCACAAGTGCCGGTCAAGTTACTAACATGGAGGTAATTCCAGGAGACAGGCCTGTCGAAGTTACAATGCGCCTTAGTGATAAGTATAAGATTCATAAAAACGCTCGAATTAAAGTTACACAATTCGGAATTATGGGTGAAAAAGTTATTGATATTGATTTGGGCTCATCCACAGAAACAGTGCTTGGGGATGGAGCCGTCCTTAATGGAATTGACCCGCTGAATCTGGAAGAAATTTTTCAAGATGCGCCTGAAATCTTCGGGAGTCTCACCAACATTATTGGCAATCTCAATAAGGTTCTCGGCACAGAAGAAGTAAGAACGTCCATTCAAAACACAATAAAACGTATTGATGATTTAACGCTCAAATTTGATAATATTCTTGGCACATCTCAGGAAGATGTGGGCGATTTAGTAAAAAGTGTGAAGGAATCCTCGCTTCTACTTGAAGAAACTTTAACTAACTTGAATGATGTAATAACGAGAGGAAAGGAAGATTATATCTCTGCCGGTAAGAATCTCAATGCAACTATGGAAACCATCCGCAAGGAATCCAATGATATTGTGAATAAGACCGAAAATTTGTTAGATAGATTGGATAAGCTCTCATCAAACGCAAATGTTATGGTTGAAGAGAATAGAGAAGGAATAAAAGCTTCAATAAATGCCATAAAAAATGTGGCAGAAAAAATTGATACTCTTATAGGAAAAATAGAAAAAGGAGAAGGGACCTTAAGTTTGTTGATAAATGACCCTGATTTGTATGATGAACTGGTGAACTCGGTAAAAGAACTAAGTAAATGGGTAAATTTTGAAACCACAACAGATTTTCCGGATAGAATAAGATATGAGAAAAAAGATGTTAAGGAAAAGTAAGGTTTTAGAACTATTATCTGAACCTCAGATAAAAAACAAATCGAGACCTCTGAAAAACTAACAAAAGACGCCTTTGTTTGTAGTCCCCACTTTAGTGGGAATAGATTTTACCTGCTAAAGCAGGAACTACAAACTGATTTATTTTAACATTTTGATTGGGCACATAAAATGACAAAAGAAAAAATCGTATATATTTGTCAATCCTGTGGTGCGGAATTTCCGCGCTGGACTGGAAAGTGCAATTACTGCGAACAATGGAATACCATTACAGAAGAAAGAGTTGTTCCTACCAGTCAAAACAAAAGAAATTACGACCTCGATGTGAAAGAATCAAAACCCTTACCAATCACCGATATTGAAGAGGAAGAATTTGAAAGAATCAAAACTTCAATAAGTGAATTTGATAGAATTATCGGCGGTGGAATTGTCAAAGGCTCAGTTATATTAATCGGGGGTGAGCCCGGAATCGGAAAATCTACACTCTTGCATCAAGTCTTATTCAACCTGGCATCAGCAAATTCTAAATGCCTTTATGTCACGGGCGAAGAATCCAGAGCTCAAATCAAAATGCGTGGCGATAGATTATCTGCTCTCGATAAAAACTTTCTCATCATAACGGAGACAAATGTGGACATTATTATTAAGGCTATGAAAGAGCTGAAGCCTGATATTGTCGTTATTGATTCTATTCAAACAGTATACAAGCAAGAAATACCTTCATCACCGGGAAGTGTTTCACAGGTAAGAGAAAATGCTTTTTATCTCTCCTTTCTGGCAAAGAATCTCGGAATATCAATGTTTTTCATTGGGCATATAACAAAAGATGGAACAGTCGCTGGACCAAAGGTTCTCGAACACATAGTGGACACTGTACTGTATTTTGAGGGAGAAGCGCATCATTCTTTCAGGATATTACGAGTGGTAAAAAATAGGTTCGGTTCAACAAATGAAATTGGCATCTTTGAGATGACAGGAACAGGTCTCAAGGAAGTGCAAAATCCTTCGCAGATGCTTTTGAAGGAACGAACAGAAGATTCTTCTGGCACGATTGTCGTGCCAAGTATTGAAGGAAGCAGACCTCTTCTGATTGAGGTTCAGTCTCTCACAAGTTATAATGGGGGTTTTGGTGCAGGACGAAGAACAACATCGGGAGTTGACCATAGAAGAGTTGGATTATTGATTGCTGTTCTGGAGAAAAAATTGGGTCTCAATTTATATGACCATGACGTATATGTGAATGTGGCTGGTGGACTGAGTATTGATGAACCTGCGATAGATTTGGGAATTGCGCTAAGTATTCTGAGTAGTTTTAGAAATAAACCGATAGATATTAGCCTTGTTGCGGCAGGAGAAATTGGATTAACAGGAGAAGTTCGTGCTGTCACACAAATGGAAAAACGAATTTCTGAAGCAAGCCGACTTGGATTTAAGAAGGCTATTATTTCAAAAAATAACATTTCAGATTCTTTGAATAGATTTAATATTGAAATCTTACCCGTGAAAAACGTTCAGGAAGCAGTTGAGATAATTATGTGAAAAAATTACCATAAAAAATTTTTAATACAAAGAACAGAAAAAAGGTAGGGACAGAACATTGTTCTGTCCCCACCTTGACTGCAGAGACGTGATATGTCACGTCTCTACGAAAATCCGACTTTGCGTTCTTTGCTTATTCTTTGCGATCTTTGCGGTTAAATTTTTTTTCAACAGAAGGAGCGTCTGATATTGTCAAACATCGCCATTATTCTTTCAGCTGGTAGAGGTGAACGTATCGGTTCATCCACTCCCAAACAGTATTTGAAACTGAACAATAAACCTGTGCTCGAATACTCACTCGATTTATTCGAGGGAATGAATGAAATTGATGGTTGCATTCTCGTTGTAGATAAAAATTGGACAAGTAACAAATCTCAAATAAATTTACGTAGTTATAAAAAGATTATTAAGATTATTGAAGGAGGGCAAAGAAGACAGGATTCTGTTTATAACGGAGTTTGTGCAGTTCCAAAAAACACAGATATAATTGTCATTCACGACAGTGCTCGACCATTTCCGCCTGTTGATGCTATTATAAAAGGCATTAAGGCCGCAAAGAAAATAGGTGGATGCATCCTCACAGTTCCTGTAAAAGATACGATTAAAGAGGTAAATAAAAACGGAAGAATCATAAACACACCAAAGCGTGAGAATTTATTTATTGCTCAAACACCGCAAATATTTAAATATTCAGTTTTTAATAAACTCAAGGAAATCCTGAAAAGCGAAGAAGAACTCACGGATGATGCAATGCTCTTTGAACGCTCAGGGAAGCCCGTCTCAATTATAATGGGAAGCTATGACAATATAAAGATTACAGATTCGCAAGATATCTTGATTGCTGAAAAGATACAAACGACACAGATTCACACGGATTGACACTGATACAAAATACGATTTTATAATTTAAAAAATCTTATAAATCTGCGTGTATCAGTAGATATCCGCGTAAATCCGCGTTCCATTATTTAAATAAAACATTGTGAGAAAATCTTATGCGTGTTGGAATTGGTTATGACATACATCGATTGGTTGAAGGAAGAAAACTAATCATTGGCGGTGTAGAAATTCCTTTTGAAAAAGGATTATTGGGTCACTCTGATGCAGACGTTCTTGTGCATAGCATTTGCGACGCCCTCTTAGGAGCAATGGGATTGGGTGATATTGGTAAACACTTTCCTGATACCGATGAAAAATACAAAGGAATCTCAAGTATGGAACTTCTGAAAGAAGTTGTGGAGAAAGTAAAGAAAGGGAAATTTAAAATAGTTAATATCGATACAAACATCATCGCAGAGAAACCCAGGTTACTTCCTTATATTGAAGAAATAAAAAAGAATCTAAGGAAAATTCTTGGAAAAGACGTTTCAATAAATATCAAAGCGCGAACCAATGAAGGACTTGGTGAAATCGGCAAAGGAGAAGCCATCGCATCTCAGGCAATTGTTTTGCTGAAAAATCCAGAGTAATTGTTGCGTAATAAACGTATGAAAAAAATTAATTTAATTATCGCACTCTCAACTATATTATTATTCGGAATAAATTGCTCTAAAGAAAAAAAGAGCGTTGAGATAACAAGAAATTATAATGTCGAAGATGTAACCGGAAAAGTTAAAGAATTGGAGACAACGTCCCAGGTCTCATCAACAATTATCCAATCTGAGCCTGCAATTGACACTGCAAACATTAAACCTGAAACATTAAACTTGAAACCCGATTTGAACCTGAAAAATCTATTACCCGATTTGAAAAATCATCCC
>Ga0315289_10000272_pt1 | contig 82713 bp, 73 predicted proteins | sample YL17G11_40_MG_FD_203452 | JGI IMG/M metagenome (GOLD analysis project Ga0315289, IMG submission 203452) | Sediment microbial communities from Yellowstone Lake, YNP, Wyoming, USA - YL17G11_40 | ecosystem: Environmental > Aquatic > Freshwater > Lake > Sediment | place: USA: Wyoming | collected...
TTCCCATGACCGAAATAATCAACCCAGCAGCATACATTACGAAACCATAGGCGCACGAAGGTACAGCGAAAACAGTAGTACTGCATGTCCCTAAAACACAAACTTGTTGAAATATTTCGGTATAACTCAAATAACCAGAAAATAAAACTCCTGCTAAAGAAATCCAAAAAAGTGTTTTTAATGCTGTTTGTTTGTTCATTTTTGCCTCCTTTCGACTAGTTTAAAAATTCTTTTAATTCGCGTATCTTTAATTGAATACATTCTCTTTTTGCCATTCCGCCTGCATTTTAGAAGATTCCATTCAACAAGCTTTGCTAAATGCATAGAAGTGTTTGATTGGGTTCTATTAATCTGTGCGGGAATTTTACAGGCGCATAATTCTCCATCGAGAAGTATCTTTAAAATAGTGTGTTTTGTTTCTTCGCCTAATGCTTTGAATAAATAAAGATTCTGCATCATATCAATGCATATTGATATTTGCTATTTAAAGTTTTCGTTTCTTTGCAGCCAATCAAGAAATTTTAAGGCATAGTCACTACAAGTATATCATGCCCCCGGCGTGCTTAGGCTGAATCCGCACAATGCCCAGCCTAATAATTCCTTTTAATTATTTCGATAGCGTGGTCTAGCTGTTCTTTAGTCACGTCAAGCGCAGGAAACAACAGCACACGACCTGCAAGGGCTGATAAAATTAACCCTTCTTTAAGGCAGCTCTTTTCAATATCCGTATTTCTGATGTCAAACCCAATACAAAGGCCTTTTCCCTCTGGTTTGCAAAATTCAGAGAGCTTTGCACTCAGGTATTTGCCGCTATTTTCTGCTTTTGCAACAAGCGCATTTTCCCGCATATAATCTATATTTGCAATTGCACACTCAACACTCAAAGGATGCCATCCAAAACTAGAGTAATTGCTAAAGTCAAAACGCATTGCTTCTGCAACCCTCGGACTCGCTATCGTTGCTCCAATAGGCGCATACCCAGAACTAAATCCTTTGGCTATTGTTATGATATCCGGTTCAAGATTGTAGTGCTCAAATGCAAACCATTTGCCTGTCCTCCCAAATCCTGTTGCCACCTCATCCATTATAAATAATGTATCTGTGGCTTGGCATGCCTCCTGCACTGCTTCAAAGAAAGAGCGAGGAGGCACAATAACTCCGAGATTGCAAATTATCGGCTCTGATATGAATGCGCAAACATCCCCTTTCTTTATGCTTTTGACAGCAATATCTGTTGTACTGTCCCAGTCCTTGGCGGGCAGACGAGTATAAGAATGCGGGAAGGGACCGAATTTGTTTTCATGCAACCCGACAAGCCCCATGCATGCAAATGACTGCCCATGGTATGCGCCGTTGAATGCAATAAATTGTTTTTTGTGATTATGCGCCTTGGATATTTTCAGAGCCAGTTCAACGGCTTCTGTGCCGCCTGTAGCCCGAAAACACGTTCCTTTTTTGGCGGGCAGTAACTCGATTAGCTTTTTTGCTAGATCTTCCCAGCGACGGTATTTATAAGTAGGAGGGACATAAGTCGGACCTTTAAATGAATTGATCGCGCGCATAATTTCCGATTTATTCCAGCCTGCATTACCGACACACCAACCCATCATAAAATCAAGATAGCGCTTACCATCTTTACTTATGGTATAGCAACCCTCAGTACCGACTACATCTATAGGATAAGGCGGAGCGTCTTTGAATAGAGGTTCGGTCATAATTTATAAAAGCAGTTAACATATTTATAAAACTTTTCACGCGCCTATGCGTGAAAATGCCCCCGACGTGCTTTGGGCGTTTCCGTTCAGTTCCCTGAAAATTAAACGATTCTGGGGAATTAAACAAAAATGAAACATGCCCCCGACGGGAGTTGAACTTTATGCATCATGCCCACAACCAAGAACCAACACCTGAATTTACGCCCTGCTCTTGAACTGCTCTTCCATTTCCTCGATTTCCCTGAGCAGCTCCTCTGCGCCTTTTGAGCTGTCAACTGTGACAGAACCCTTGCCGCAGTAAGGGCACAGGTTTGGAGGGAAGTTTGCAGTAAACTTCCATTTGCAAGCAGTGCAGTAGAACTTCTTTTTTCCCACCATCTTACCTTTCTTTCAGCAGTCAGAATATATAAATTTTATGCTCAACTAGCAGAAAATCGCGCCATACCCCCTATTTTCTTTTGCGCGACCTTGCCCTTGCCAGCCTTATGAGCTTTCTTACCTTTGAAGCCTTTCCCTTCCTGCTTGCCCGCCTTCCCAGAATCTTTCCTTGCTTCCTCGCCTTTCCCCTCTTTGGCGCTCGTTTCCTGGAAACTTTTTTTCTTGTTTTTGTGGGCATTTTTTCAGCTCGTTATCATAAATAGCCGACAGCTGGACTCGGTGAAAGAGTTCCTCAAACGAATACTGATGTCGAACTTAACCTATCAGTTTGTTTTAGAGGTTATCTCCCTCGCGCCACCAGAAGCTTGGCAAGTGCAGATTTCGTATGGTGAGTTATAGTCCAGGCACCATATTGATAGTCGAACACCTGACAGAGGCGTAATGGACACATCCTTTTCAGGACAACCGAACTGTCCAGTCGGCTGTTTAATGCTGTTTTGTGAATAAGAGGGTTAAAGTTTTCTAGTCACTATATAGTGGATTCAGAGAAGCCGGGCAGGGATGGAACTCACCAAAGCTTTAAATAATTGCCAGCCAACTATTGAAAAAAGGAGAAAAAAGAGGAGAAAATAATATGATTCACGGAACAGCTGCTCACAGGCACGGCAGGAAAATGCTTGAGCTGAGGGACGTCTGGAAGATTTACAAGATGGGAGATGTTTCTGTTGAGGTTCTGAGAGGAGTGTCGTTGACAATAAGGCAGGGCGAGTTTGTTGCAATAGCAGGGCCTTCTGGCTCTGGAAAGTCAACCTTGCTGCAACTGGTTGGCTGCCTTGATTTGCCTACAAAAGGCAGAATAAGCTTGGATGGGGAAGATATCTCAAAAATGGATGAAAGCCACCTGGCGCAGACAAGAGGCAGGAAGATAGGCTTTGTTTTCCAGCAGTTCAACCTGATGCCTGCGTTTGACGCAAAGCAGAATGTCGAGCTTCCTATGATTTTTCAGGGAGTTTCAAAGGAAAAAAGAGGAGAAAGGGCAGAAAACCTTTTAAACTCAGTCGGGCTCTCCACGAGGATAACTCACAAACCAAAAGAGATGTCAGGAGGAGAGCAGCAAAGGGTTGCTTTTGCCAGGTCATTGGCAAACAATCCTGAAATCATACTTGCTGACGAGCCAACAGGAAACCTTGACAGCAAGACAGGCAAGGAGATAATGGACTTGCTTGTGGATTTGCACAAAAAAGAGTATAAGACGATAATAATGGTGACTCACGACATGAATCTCGTGAAGCACGCTGACAAGATAGTCAGTCTCAAGGACGGAAAAATAGTCAAGGTTGAAGAGTTCAATGGCAGAGCGTGATGCTGTGCTGCTGAGAAAAGAGGTGAAAAGATGAAAAAATCATTTGTTTTGATTACAATTTTCTTGATAGCTGCGAGTATAGCAGCAGCTTATGTTTCAACCGCCGCGTCTGATGCAGCTCCAAGCGGCGTGTATCTGCAAATTTCGCTTGCCAGCCAGGACCCTGACCCTGCAGAGCCGGGAAAGACATTCACTGCAAGATTCAAGATTGAAAATCCAAGCGGAGATGCTGCAAAAAATGTCGAGATAGAGCTCCTGCCTGAATATCCGTTCTCGCTTTACACAGGAGATGCTGTGCAAAATATTGGGCAGATTGTGGGCGCTGACGAATACGCGACAATCATTGATTATGTGCTCAAGGTTGACGCCAAGGCAGTGGAGGGAACTGCTGCGCTCAAACTGAGATACAAATTTGATGGCAGCAGCAGCTGGGTTACAAAAGAGTTTGACATCAGCATAAGAACTCACGATGCAATGCTTCTCGCAGAAGAAATAAGGACTCCTGCGAATGTCGCGCCTGGCGCAACTGCGAATGTGCAGGTTGTGATGAGGAATTACGCTGACTCTCCCCTGAAAAACATAAAGGCAAAGCTTGACTTGTCTTCTTCTGAGCTTCCTTTTGGGTTTATTGACTCAATTGGAGAGAAATCACTCTACCAGATTGCTTCTGGAGACAGTGCGACAATAAATTTTGAAATAAAGGCGCAGTCTGACGCCGACTCAAAATTATACAGGATTCCGCTGGCAATAAACTACATGGATAGCCTTGGAAACAGCTATAACAAGAGCGGATACGTGAGCCTGACAGTCGGTGATGCGCCTGATTTGAGCTTATTCTTGACAGAAGGAACGCTTTATGAGAAAACTCCAGGCAAGATAACCTTGCAGATTGTGAACAAAGGGCTTGCGAATGTGAAGTTTGTCACGGTCAAGCTGAATCCCTCTGGTGAATATGACTTGGTGTCTCCTGACGAGGTATACCTTGGAGTAATAGACTCTGATGATTTTGAAACAGTTGATTTCACTATCTATCCAAAATCAGAACAGGCAAAACTTTCGCTCACCCTTGACTTTTCTGATTCAAACAACAACAAATTCACAAAAGAATACTCAAAGACATTGAAAGTGTACAGCTCTTCTGAGGCGAAAAGGCTTGGGCTGAAAAGCGCAAGCTCCACGGGAATTATCCTCTTCGTGATTGTCATCTTGGCAGGAGTTTTCATTTACAGAAGGTACAGGAAGAAAAAAGCCAGATGATGGCTCACAATGATTCTTGACTATCTGGAGCTGATTTATTCTGGATTGAGAAACAGGAAGCTGAGAAGCTGGCTGACTATGCTTGGAATTTTCATCGGCATAGCTGCTGTTGTGTCGCTGGTTTCCCTCGGGCAGGGGCTTCAGGGAACAATAAACGACATGTTCCAGAAGCTTGGCACAAACAAGGTGATGGTTTATGCAGGCGGAAATGCCATGGAGTCAGCTTTTGTTGATTTGAGCGATCACGACCTTGCTGTAATCAAGCAGGTCAAGGGAGTCAGTGATGCATCTGGCATGTATTACAATCCAATGAGAATCAAATTCAACAAAAAAACAATCAGCACTATGATAATTGGCTGGCCGACTGACGAGTCAAGGCGCCTGATGGAACAATTCCAGACAGTTAATCTTCTCTCAGGAAGATTTCTCAAGCAAGGCGACAACTACAAGGCAATGATTGGCTACAACCTTGCAAACAAAGACACATATTTTGGCAGGGAGCTCAATCTGAGAAGCACTTTTGAGCTTGAGGGCAAAGAGTTCAAGGTTGTGGCGATACTTGACAAGATTGGAAATGAAGGAGATGACACTCAAGTCTATGTCCCGCTGGACACTTTGAGGGCTGCTGCAGGCAAGCCAGAAGCGCTGTCTTTCATTCTTGTTGAGGTGCAGCAGGGATTTCTTCCTGCTGATGTTGCAGAAGCAATAACAAAAGCAATGCGAAAAGACAGGAACTTGAAAGAGGGAGAGGAAAACTTCAGGGCGCAGACATTTGAAAATCTTCTTTCAACGTTAAATACAGTTTTCCTTGCTGTGCAGGCTGTTGTGATTGGAATCGCGGCAATCTCGCTTCTTGTTGGCGGAATAGGAATAATGAACACAATGTACACTGCTGTTCTTGAAAGGACAAAGGAAATCGGGATAATGAAGGCAATTGGAGCAACCAACCAGAGCATAATGACAATTTTCCTGCTTGAGTCAGGAATTCTCGGGCTGGCTGGCGGAGCAGTGGGAGCTGCGCTTGGAGCAGGAATAGCCGCTCTCGCTTCATCCGTAGGCAGACAGCTGCTTGGCACAACTTACCTGCAGGCTGTCTTTCCGCTTTATCTTATTCTTGGAGCGCTGGCGTTTTCGTTTGTGGTTGGAATAATCTCAGGAGTGCTGCCTGCAATGCAGGCATCAAGGCTTAAGCCTGTTGAAGCTTTGCGTTACGAATAGTTATATTTATAAGAACGCAAAGCTACGAACGTTAGTGAGTTTGCTTTGAGGTACGAATGATGCAGGTGACTGAATAAATGGTCTTTTACCACACTCTTGACCCTGTGCTTCTCAACTTAGGAGCTGTGCAGATAAAATGGTATGGCTTGATGTATGTTATTGCATTTCTCGTGACTTATTTCTTTGTCAGGGCTGCTGTGAAGCAGAAAAAATTCGGAAATAAGCTGACTCTTGATGATGTTGATGTTTTAATGGGCTGGCTTGTGGTTGCGCTTATAGTCGGAGCCAGAATATTTGAGGTTCTGTTTTACAATCCTTCATTTTATTTCTCGCATCCTGCTGAAATAATCGCAGTCTGGCACGGCGGATTGAGTTTTCACGGCGGCCTGCTGGGGATGCTGATTGCAACCTGGCTTTTCTGCAGGAAGAAAAAAATCTCGCTGCTTGAAATGACTGACATTCTGATTGTTCCGCTTGCGCTAGGGCAGGCTCTTGGCAGGATTGGAAATTTCATCAACGGAGAGCTTGTTGGCAGGATTACAAGTTTGCCTTGGGGAGTTAACTTTGGCGGCGAGACAAGCTCGCTTGGCAAGGCTGTGTTCAGGCACCCATCCCAACTCTATGAGGTTTTTTATAATGTTGTGATTTTTGGAATTCTCTTCACATTGCGAAACAAGAAGCTTCCAAAAGGATATTTGTTTGCCTGGTTCCTCACGCTTTATTCTGTGTTCAGGTTTGCAACTGAATTTGTCCGCGAGCCAGAAGTAATGCTGGGGCCGCTCACGCTTGGGCAATGGTTCAATATTCCGATGATTGTGGCTGGCGTCTGGCTTTTATTCAAATTGAAGAAGTAACTAAAAAAATTACGCTCTCTGCCACCACTCAATTGCCTTCAGAAAATCAGCTCTTGTGAACTCGTGCCAGGGCTTCTCGGCAAAACAGATTTTTGAATCAGCAGAGTCCCAAAGCATGAACCCACACAATTTTTTTTCAAAGCCAGTCTTGATTATCAGCTCAGGCGGAAGGAAAAATGAGCTGTAAGTGTTTTCTTTTATTGTTGACTTGTCGATTCCCTCAGGATTCAGCTTTCCAGCCTCAACCTGCCTTGCAATCAGCCTGCAGGCGTCAACAATTTCCTCCTGTCCATTGTAGTTTATGCAGAAATTGAGAAAGAACCTGTCATAATCCTTTGTGTCTTCAAGCACTTTCTTGATTGGCTCAACGAGCCTTGATGGCAGGTCATACCATTTGCCAAGCACGCTGACTTTAAACTGGTTTTCCTGCAAAAATCCCCAGCTGCTGATGTCATTAAAGAACTGCGCAAGCCAGTCAACATCCTCTATCTCGTAGTTTCTGTGCAAAAGCTGAAAACTAACCACTGGAATTCCCAGCTTTGCTGCTGTGAAAACAATGTCCTTGAGATATGCGCTGGCTGGCTCTTCAATAGTTATTGCAATGTGCTTTGGCAAGCCTTTCATGCTTAGCTTTATCTTTTCTGCAGCGCCTGCTGCGGCAACTGCAATCCCCTGAATCACTTCCCCTATTGCCATTTTTTGAACTCCCTGCTCTCGCCGCCCATAGTCCGACTTCGTCGGACTTCATTTTCCCTCCCCCTATTTCCAAGGGGAGGGAAAATGAACCTTTGCTTGGCAAAGGTATGGGCGGTTTAGCTTATGATTCAGGCTTCAGACAAAAACATTTATAAAGCTTTCCCGACGATTTGCACAATGACCGAAGACAATGATTGCAATAAAAGTTGAAAATCTCACCAAGAAGTTCAATGAATTGGTTGCTGTAGACAGCATTTCTTTTGAAATAAAAAGCGGGGAAATTTTTGGTTTGCTCGGTCCAAATGGAGCAGGCAAAACCACAACTATTTCTATGCTTTCAACAATGTTAAAGCCAACATCAGGCTCTGCATTAGTGAATGATTTTGACATACTTGGCAGCCAGGACAATGTGAGAAAATCCATTGGCGTTGTTTTTCAGGACCCAAGCCTTGATGAAGAATTAACCGCGTATGAAAATATGGATTTTCATGGAAGGCTTTATCGCATTCCCAAAAAAATAAGGCAAAAAAAGAGCATTGAGCTTTTGAAGCTGGTGGAGCTGGAAGACAGGAAAGACAGCCTGGTAAAAACATTTTCAGGAGGAATGAGGCGCCGCCTGGAAATAGCAAGGGGATTGCTGCACGAGCCAAAAATTCTGTTTCTTGATGAGCCAACTCTTGGTTTGGACCCGCAGACAAGAAATCGCCTTTGGGAATATATTGAGAAGTTAAACAAGGACAAAGGCATAACCATAATTCTTACCACGCATTATATGGAAGAAGCAGACAAGCTCTGCGGCAATGTGGCGATAATTGACCACGGAAAAATCATTGCGTTAGACAGCCCGGAAAATCTCAAGCAAAAAATAGGCGGGGATGTTATCAGCATTGAGTCATTCAACTCAGGCGAGCTTTACTCCAAGCTAAAGGCGTTAGACTGGATCAAGCATACAGAACTCCATAATGGCGTTGTCACAATCCATCTTGCAAATGCAGAAAAGAGGGTTGCAGAGCTTGTCAGCCTGGCGCAGAAGAACAAGATTTCAATCATTTCCATCTCAATTCACAAACCAACACTTGAGGATGTTTTCCTGCATTTTACAGGCAGAACCATAAGAGAGCAGGAAGCTGACAGCAAAGACAACATGCGAATGAGGCGCGGTTTTCATAGGAGATAAAATGGATATCATATACACAATCTGGCTAAGAAACATCAAGCGTTACCTTAGGTCCAAAAGCAGAATTATTGGCAGCTTGGGAATACCTATCTTCTTTTTGCTCGTTCTGGGATTTGGGCTTAATTCAGTTGTGAAAATTTCAGGAACAAGCCAGAGCTATACAGGATTCCTGATTCCTGGGATTGTTGCAATGAGCGTGCTATTTGCGTCGCTGTTTTCAGGCATTCAGGTAATCTGGGACAAGCAATTTGGGTTTTTGAAAGAAACACTGGTTGCGCCTGTGTCAAGAATAGAAATCATGCTTGGGCAAACTTTGGGAGGAGCCACAACATCATTTATTCAGGGATTTCTCATACTTATCATATCATTTTTTATGGGGCTGAAGCTTGCCAATCTGTCTGGATATTTGATTGCAGCTGCATTTATGGTGCTTATTGGGCTTTCTTTCACTGCCCTTGGCATTGCGATTGCGTCAAAAATGGAAGACATGCACGGCTTCCAGCTGATTATGAATTTCGTGATATTCCCGATTTTCGGGCTTTCTGGAGCAATATTTCCTCTTGACAGCCTGCCGCATTGGCTCAAACTGCTGACAATGTTCGACCCCTTGACATATGGCGTTGATGGAATAAGATACGGCTTGCTGGGCGCATCTCACATAAACCCGCTTCTCAGTTTCGGAGTGCTGGCTGGGTTTACCATCGCGATAGTTTTTGTGGGCGGATATTTGTTCAAGCATATTAAGGCGTGAACTGTTGAAAAAGTCACTTTAAGCCACGCCTCCGCCAAGCTCATGCTTGGTTCTCTTTTCCTTCCCCTACTTTCAGAGGGGAGGAGAAAGAGAAGTCTTGCGAAGCAAGACCGGAGGCAGGGCAAGATTTTCAACAGAACTGATGTGAGGTTTCTGGATATACTCTCAAAAAGTTTATAAACTTCCCCACAGGCAAAACATTTATGATTGATGTCCTGCTGATAATCCTGGCGCTCATATTTCTTGTTGTCGGCGCCATAACAGACATAAAAACAAGGGAAGTTCCTGACTGGGTAAGCTACTCTGCGATTTTTGCAGGAATTGGCTTGAGATTGCTGACAAGCATTGCAACTTTTGACTGGAGCTGGCTTGTTGCTGGAGCGCTTGGATTGCTTGGGTTTGGAATAGTTGCCTATGCAATGTTCTATCTTGGGCAGTGGGGCGGAGGAGACTCAAAGCTTTTGATTGGAATTGGAGCTTTGATTGGAGTTGACATTAAATTTGGGGCAGGGCTTGGAAACTCTTTGCTAAACAGCGCGGCTGTTGCATTTGTTGTCTGGCTGCTGCTTGCAGGAGCTGTTTATGGCACTATTTACATAATTGTTCTTTCGCTGAAGAACTGGAAAGTATTTTCAGCTAATGCAAAACAACTCCTGAAAAAGAAAAAATATCAGCTTCCCCAGTATGCTGTTTTCGCTCTTGCCCTTATTCTTGTAGTCCTTGCGTTCTTTACAACAAATGACCTGCTTTTCAGAATTCCGTTTATTGGGCTTGCGATAATCCTTCCATTTACATTTTATCTTACAGTTGCAGTTTCTGCTGTTGAAAAATGCTGCATGCTTAAGCTGGTCAAGCCAGAGCAGCTTACAGAAGGGGACTGGATTGTGAAAGACGTTTTTGTAGCTGGAAAAAGAATAACAGGCCCAAAGGATTTGGGAATCTCAAGAGAGCAGATTAGGCAGCTGCTTGCTCTGAAAAGAAAAGGAAAAATCAAAAAAGATTTCAGGGTTTTGATAAAGAATGGGATTCCTTTTGTGCCAAGCTTCCTGATTGCTTATGTTGCGATGCTGCTGTTTGGAAACTTATTGGTTGCGCTGCTCTGACATCTGCTTTAATCCAGCTCTGCCAAGTTGCAAGTAATGTTCGTTTTCTTTAGAACTATTGCCATTTGCTACTTTTTCATAATTTGCGCGCAAGACGTGCATTGCATGAGCTAACTTAATGTATGTTGGCAAAGAGCATATTTCTCTATTAGTTAATTTGATTCTCTTTTGATACTCTTTCAAGGCAATTTCCAAATTACTATTGCTCTGTTCAGAACTATTTTTATCAAAAAATAAATCACAAGCCAAAACCGCCAACTCTTGAATTCTCGGGTAATAATTTGCGCAAGAGAAATCAATTATCCATAGTTTTCCTTTTTCGTCTTTCATAACATTAGTCCTGATTATGTCTCCGTGCACAAAACAGTGCGGCAAAGTCTTGATATGAAGATTGCGATATACAGACAGCAATGGCTTGACCAATCTCAAGTCTTCGGACCCGAGCCGGTCACCTTTTTGTTTGAATTCCAAGGGAAAATTAGTAATTGCCCAAGAATCATAAATTTGCTTTGGTTTGAGGTCTAAGCTGTTAATAAGAGAAGCTTGTTTAGCAAGATATCTTATTTCCTCTGCTCCAAGTTCAGTTTGTAAAGAGAAAAGGTCCTTTCCTGAAATATACTGCATCACGCAAATTCGCAATTTGTTTTGTTGGTATAAATGTCCCTGATTTGATTTAAACAATTTTGGGGTGCTAACTCTTGCTTCCAAGGCTTTTTCCAAGACTCCAACAATTCTATGGCAATCTTCATTTGTTCTGTCTTTGTTAAATATTTTAACAAAATATTTTCCTTTGCCAGTATCTAATGCAAAATTGAAATCTTCATATCCTACTAATGTGACTTTATAATCCAAGAAATTTCCAAGTTTAAAATCTCTGCAAATATGCTGGCAAATTTCAGTTATCTCATAATTTGCTCCGATTCTTTCTTTATAGACACTAAGCATAATCTGAAGAATAAACTGCTATCTTTTATATGTTTCCATCAATCAAAATCGCCCAAGACGCAAATTAAGGAATTCTTCTTAACTGGGCTTTCACCCACTCCTCTTCAAACTTTCTGGCAGCTTCGATGATGATAGGTTTCTGGGCTGGAGTTGCTGGCTGGAACAGGATGTTCTTTGCCTCCTGCTTCAGCCTCAACTCGACTGTTGACATTTCCTCCTCAGAAAGCTGCTTTGTATGCCACATCACATCTAAATTGTCATTTTCCCAGCGGGGAATGAGGTTTACTGCAACATGAGGCTGCCTTTGCCCTGCTGCAGTGCCGTTTTGTATTATGAAGTTTGTGCCGTGGGCTCCCAACCCCTCAAAAAGAGCAAGAAGCAAGATTCTTGCCTTGCTGAAAAGCTCTGCGGCAATCTTGTCAGGAAGCTGCTCGAATATGGCAACGTGCTGTTTTGGAACAACAAGAAGATGCCCAGGCGCAGCAGGCTGCTCTGGCATAAGAACTGCGATTGTCTCGTCTTCAAAAATCGCCTTGTTTTTCTTCAGCAACTCGCAGATGTCGCAGTTGGTTGCCTGACTACTGCTCATTTCAGTTCGACCCCAGCTTGTTTTTTGCCAAGAACTCAGCAATTTCATCAAGAGCAGGAGTTCCTGAACTGGATTTTGCCGCCTGTTTTGTCTCCTGAGCAGCTGAATGTTTTGGCGCCTCTGGCTTTTCCAGCTCAGTTTTTGATTCAGATTCAACTTGTGAAGGAACTTTTGTTCCAAAAACCTCGGCAATAACCTTTGAAATCTTGAATTTTATCTGGTTAAATTGATGCTCTGGAAGCTGGTGCTCAGGCAAAATCATTCCGACATTGTCATTTGGCTGCCGCGGAATTATGTGAACCATGAAATGCGAAGCCCTTTGCCCTGCCGCAACCCCATTGGCTTCAAAAATAGTAGTTCCCCTTGCGCCCAGTGATTTCAGGCAGGCGTTTGAAAGCGACTTGATGACAAAAGAAAGGTGAGCAAGCTCTTCGTCAGGAATCTGGGGCATCACAGAATAGTGTTCTTTTGTGAGAACCAGGATGTGCCCTGGGTTGGCAGGGTTTATGTCAAGCACTGCAACAAACGTTTCGTCTTCGTAAATCTTTCTGGCAGCCACATCGCCTGCAATAATGTGGCAGAAAATGCATTCCTGTTTTTGCTGCTGCATTGCCTGTTCAGGGTCCATTTTGTTTGTCTAGTTTTAATGGTTATATAAGCATTACGATACAATTTATCAGCAATCAACCAGCCGTCCACAGTCGTGCCCCAATTTGAGCCAAGCTCAAATGGGCGCAGTTGAACTTCGTTCAACTTGCGTTTCGCACGACTTAGTTTTTCTTCCCCCTATTTCAGAGGGGAGGAAGAAACTAACCCTGACGCAAGTCAGGGCGTGGACGGCAATATGATAAAGGTTTTCTATTGAAAACCTTTATAAATCCTGAAATAAGTCATAATCAAAAAAGGTGATTGAATGAATGTCTTGGGACTTAATGGCAAGAGGGCAATCTCTCCGCTGATGGCGACTGTTCTTCTGGTCGCGTTTTCCATAGCCCTTGGCGCGGTTGTTATGAGCTGGGGCCAGGGGTATGTTGAAACCAAGTCAGAATTCACAACAGGAGCCGGAGCAAATGAGCTTGGAACAGGATGCGACAAAATAATGTTCGACATAATTTCTGTGAAGAATGTTCCCCAAGTATGCTATACTCCTGACGAAATAAATTTGTTCATTGAAAACGGCATTGCAATTGAACTCACAAACATACAGGCAAGAATTGTTGGCTCTGACGGAGTTGCGCAAGCAGAAATACTAAAGCAGCCGCTAAAGCCAGTTGATGCTGTGAAAACAAGCTTTGGATATTCTGGAATAGGCACGCCATCGCAGCTTAAGCTGATTCCAAAGATAACTGCAGGCAGCACAGAGATTTTCTGCGCTGACAAAGCAGTTGTGATTGACGAGCTCAGGGAGTGTTGAACCCTTATGAAAAGGGAGATGCGGGCAAGAGTGCATAATTTAATTCCTTCTGTGCATATTGGAAAGGCAGGGCTCACTCAGGGCATCATTGAAGAGACAAAGAGAATACTCAAGAAGGAAAAAATAATCAAAGTCAAGTTTCTGGCTTCTGCGGTGGCAGGAGGCGGCAAGAAAGCGCTGATGAACGAGCTTGCTGAAAAATCAGGCTCCAGCATTGTGCACGCAGTTGGTTTTGTAGTGACGCTCTCAAGGGGCCTTAAAGGAGGCAAGTCGCAAAAAAAAGAGCTGCAGGAACAGAAAATAATATAAATTCAGCTTTTTAATGCATAGTCAATGGAGAGAAGACATAGTCAATAAAGAGCATAGTCAGAAACAATATGGCAGAGTCAAAAAAAGAGGACGAGTCAGAGAACAGGGTTCTTACAAAAGAGGAATATTTCAAGAAACGCAAGAGGGATGATGTTGAGTTTGGAAAAGACCAGATAATAACAGTTGACTATCCAGAGCCAATATCAAGATATTTTCTTGTTTACGAGACTCCAAACGAAAGCATAGAGCCTTTGTACTACTGGTGCCTGCACAACATCAAGAACGATCTGGGATTTGCTGTTGTTGAAAAGATAACAGACCTTTTTGCAGCAAGCGAGCATTCATCATTCTTCGGCACTGCTGCGCAAAAGCTCGGCTTGCAGCAGGACAAGGTTGCTCAATTTCTCAAGATAAGCCATGACATTTTCAAGGGGCTTGTGCTGCTGGTGAGAGACATGCGAATCATTGACGAAAAATTAAGTTACTACAAGGACAGCGAGACAAAAGGAGAGGCTGGAAATGCTGCTGAGATGGCGCTCAAGGGGCAGTATGTTGAGCTTGTTGAGGGCGGAGCAAAAAACCAGCTGTCTGTTCTTGGAATGGGCGCAGAGGCTGCGTTCGCGATTTTGCCTGACTTGTTTTTTCAGATGCGAATTCAGCCAGGCGAGAGCGACGAAGAGTTTTTCAAAAAAGTGGCTGACCTGCCTTATTCAGAGCAGTCCAAGAATGTTTTGAAGCAAAAGCTGATGCATTTCTACAAATGGAAAAAATCAACATTCAACGAGCTCAATACAAGAAGAAAATTCACGCTCAATTACATAAGGCAGCAGTATGACACCATAATGCTCTATATGAACTGGATAAAGCCTTACCTTAAGACAATAAAAAGGCTCAGCCTGGACATGTCAAAGCTCAGCTCGGAAAATCTGATATCTGCATTTGAGGGCTCGATGGTTGAGATAGAGGTTCTTGCCAGGAAGATGCCTGCTGGAAACAAGTCTTACGAAGCCTGCGCCTTGCTGAACTACAGCTATAGGACAAAGCCCACAATGGGATTTTTTGCAGAGCCTTATCACAAGGGGCCTGCGCATGTCGGCGAGCTCACGATGACAATGAGAAGCTATGCATGGACTAAGAAAGACATTGAGGATTACAAAAAAATGAGGGAGGCAGAGGACCTTGAGCTTCTTGCTTTTGCAGACAAGGACATAATGGAAGCAATGGAGTCAATGGGTGATGAGCTCAAGAATTATATTGCTGAGTCAAAGAAAACCGATGAAGAGAAAAAGAAAGAAAAAGAAAAGCAAGAGGGAAAAGAAAAACTTCCAGGAACAATGGCTCCTTTTGTTGACATTGCAAAAGGCTTTGGCGAGATTGCAGGAGCTTTCTTTCCGCACAAAGCAAAGGGCGGGAAGGGAGAGGTTGTTCTCAGCGAGATTCAAAAGAAACAAGAAAAGGATGCCGCGACAAAAGACGCAAGAAAATCATTGTGGCTCCACTACAAAATATTCAAGAAAGCCCACAGGATGATTACCTGGTAGATTCTTATTTTTCATATTCAAGCGGCTGTGATTGATAAAGCTTAAAAACCATCAAAGCTAGTTCTAGACTATGGCTGAGACAACAGAGGATATGCTGAGGAAAAGGCTGGCTGCGATACGGCTCCTGCCGCCTGACAAAAGAGCGCAGGCGATAAAAGAGCTTGAGGCAGAGCTGAAGAAGCTTGAGCAGCAGAGAAAAAAGGAGATAGAAGAGGCTGTCGAAAGCGCAGAAGAGATTGGGCAGAGGACTGTTGACGAGCTTGAGGAAATAAGAAAAAGCATTCCTGAAAGCAGGGCTGTGAAAATAGAGGAGCTGTTTGCCAAGAAGCCAGAGGAAGCAGGCAGGCAGGAGCTTGAAAAACGCGTCGCAGAGGCAGGAGCAGAAGCTGCAAGAGCTGGCGAAGCAGCAGGAGCAGGCAGAGCCGAAGGCGGTCCTTCTTACACAAGGCCTTTTGAGCAGCTTAGAAATGATTTTTATTCTCTGGTTGACAGGTCGCAGCAAAGGCTCGATGAGCTGAGAGAAAAGGCAGCTGCTGGCGAACTGAATCCTGACGAAAGGGCATCGTTTGAAAACTATTTCCACGCGTTTGAGGGTTTCTCGCAGATGAGCAACTATGTCTCGCAGGGAGCCAGGGAAAGATTTTTAAGCGAGGAAAAGACACTTGGAACAATAGCAAGATATGAAAGGCACGAGTCAGCTGAAGCCGAAAGGCGCAGGAGAATGGCTGCATAAAAAGAGGCAATAATTTCATATGGCAACCACTGAGTTTCCAAACTACTATCATTCTATGGACAGGGAGTATTTCAAGGGCGAAGAGCTTGCTGCGCTGGGAATAAGCGCTCCTCCAATGGAAGACCAGCTTGCTGCGCTCAAGCTAAGAATAAGACAGGGAGCAATAGGAGTTGAGCTTGGATTTACAGGAGTAGCCAAAGGTAATATGCAGGGCAGGCAGACAACTCCTGAAATGTATGGCAGGGAAGAGAGAGATGCAATAAGAGAGCTTGCAAAAATAAACAAAGTTGAGCTTTCCACTCACGCAACACTTGGAATCATGGGGCTTGCTGGATTAGGAGAAGGCGGGTTCAGCTACGCTCAGGCAGAGCAGACTCTTCACGAGATTGAAAGAGCGATTGATTTCGCAGCAGACACCGCGAGAGGCGGAGCTGTTGTCGTGCATACTGGCGAATGGATAAGGCCTGTAAGCTCTGCAGGAAAAGAGTTCCAGGGCTATCCTGACGAGGAGAAAAAGGGAAGCATATTTTTGGCAAAAGAAGACACAGGAAGATTTATGACAGTTAACAAAGAGGAAATTGTATGGGAGCCTGATGCAACAAAAGTGAAAAAATGGGAAGTCAATGAAAAAGGCAGGAGAGTTCCTGTTGAATTTGAAACAGACAAAACAGGCAAGATGATGATGGTCCCAAAAACATTTGAGCAGGTTGTCAGGGAAGAACGGGAGTGGGATAGTGAACATGGCGCTAACAAATGGCAAGGCAGGCCTGATGAAGAAGTTTTTGTAGGCAGGCATTTTGATATGAAAATAGCAGAAGCAGAAGCTTACTCAAAAAGATGGATGCTTGGATCGCAAGAAGCAACTACTAAGTTGGAGTCATTGGAAAAAGAAAAAGAACGCCTGTTAAATATGTCAAAAGAAGAAAGACTTAATGAACAAAGAGAAAAAGCAGAATTGAACAGAATAAAATTTGCCAGGGCGCACGGGATTTCTCTTGAAAATGCGCCAATGGAGCAAATTAGCGATCCCCTTCAAAACATTGAGCAAGGAGTTATGATGTATAGAAGAGAAAGAGACTGGCAGATTGACACTGCAAAAAGCTTTGCTGCGCAGGCTGACGAGCTCAAGAGAGATACAGGACTCGACCTTAGCAAAGAAAAGTTTTTAGAAAGCCCTGTGGTTTTCAAATCTCTTGAAGCTGTTGGCTTGAAGCGAAGCGCAGACACTCTTGCAAGAGCTGCTTTGTTTGCCTACCAGGAGACAAAAGAAAAGAAGCTTGAAAGGCCTGTGTTTGTGTCGCCAGAAGCCTGGCAGCCTGAGCACTGGGGCTCACATCCTAGGGAAATGAAACAACTTATTGAGGCGGGAAGAGAAAGAATGGTTGGGATGCTTGAAAACCAGGGAATGAATCACGAAAAAGCAGAAAATACAGCAAAAGAGCACATCAAGGCGACATTTGACATCGGGCACGCATTTACCTGGAGAAAATTCTTTGAGCCACAAAAAGACGAGACATTTGAGGAGACAGACAAGCGGTTTAACAAGTGGCTTATAGACAATGTGAGAAAGCTGGCGGAAGAGGGAATAATTGGGCACGTTCACCTTTCAGACAATCTTGGATACTATGACGAGCACCTGACTCCTGGAATGGGCAAGGCGCCGATAAAAGAGTTTTTGGAAGAGCTCAAGAAAGCAGGGGTTGATGTGGGAAAGGCAATTGTTGAGCCTGCTCACCAGGACATAAGGGCATTGCACGGAGCAATGCGCTCGCTTGGCTCGCCTGTCTATGGAATGACAAGATGGGCTGATGTTGAAAAAAGCTATTTTGGCAGGACACAACCTCCTTATTTTGCAATAGAGCCTTTTGTTCCTGTGCAAAGGGAATGGCAGATGTCATATTTTGGGATTCCGTTTGAGTAGGCAAAATCGAGCAGGCAAAATATTCACAGAAATATTTAAATAGCCCAATAGAACAAAACGATTCAGCATTGCATATTCAGTTGTTAAAAAAAAGAGGGAAACATGAAGTTTGAAGTGACTCACAAGCTGCCTCCTACTGTAAGTTCTTATCCACAAGACAATCTCGAGCTTGCAAGGAAGTTCTCAAAGAAAATTTATGCTGAATTTGGAAATTTTCTAAAGTCAGTTGTGCTGTTTGGCGAGGCTGCGAGAAAAACAGGCAGGGAGCACGACATAGACATTCTGATAGTGATTGATGATGTCAGCGTTGTGCTGAGCCCAGAGCTAATACAAACTTACAGGCTTATTGTTGAAAAAGTGATTGCAGAGACAAGCGTGAAGCTTCACGTAATGTCTCTCAAGCTCACAACTTTCTGGGAATATGTGCGCGGAGGAGATCCTGTGATGGTTAACATACTCCGCGATGGAGTTGCGCTGATAGACTCTGGATTTTTTGACCCGCTGCAGCTCTTGCTTAGGCAGGGAAGGATAAGGCCTTCTGAAGAGTCTATCTGGAGCTATCTTGTAAGGGCGCCAAGCACGCTGAACAACTCAAAATGGCACATACTTCAGGGAACACTTGACTTGTACTGGGCTGTGATTGACTCTGCGCACGCTGCGCTGATGCATCTTGGCGAAGTTCCTCCAAGCCCTGCTCATGTTGCAGAGCTGATAAATGAAAAAATGGTGAAAAAAGGGCTTGTTAAGAAACGATACGCTGACTTGATGGACTTTTTCTACAAACTTTCAAAACAGATAACCCACAGGGAGATAAGGGACATTTCAGGCAACGACTATGCGCGCTATCTTAAAGACGCAGAGGATTTTGTCGCGACAATGAAATTTGTTGTCGAGAAAAGATAGCGCAAAAGACAAGCCAAAAAATAGAGCCAATGCAATATCTGCTCTGCTGAAAAGAAAACTTTATATACCAACCAACAACTTTCAGTCCTGTTAAAAAATGGGGGAGACAACCAGTTCATCAAGTTCTGGCGCATCAGGCTCGGCTTCACAGTCAGCCGCATCTGCGCAAGCATCGCACACGGCGCAAACATCTCAAACTTCTCAGCAGAGCCAGTCATTACAGTCACTAGAGTCTGTGATTAGCCAAAATTCTGCAAAAGAAATTGGTTCTGATATTGTTTCTGGCCTTGTCTCTGAGCTGAAACAGGCAGGGTCAAAGAGCTATCTGCTGTCTGAAAAGCTGCAAAAAGAAGGCAAAAAGCCAGAGCTTTACAAAAAAGAGATGAATGAAGGCAAGCAAGTCAAGCAGGAGTCTACAAAAACAAAATATGTCGAGGCAGATGTCTGCACAGCAAGCAAAAAATGCAAAGGAACAATGACTCCGACAAATCCAGACAGCAACAAGCCAGTGAATATGTCAGACACAAATCAAGTTTTGACGGCTGTATTCAAGTACAGTTTGGATTCAATGGCTTTCAAAGCAGGATTGTTTACCTCTCTTTTCTGGAAACTGCTCACGCAAATGTACAGCAATTGCACAGAAAAAATGCGGCTGCCTTGCGCTGAAGCAGCCTATGTTTGATATTGATCTGCTATTAAGCTCCAGCAACCCTCGCAAGATTTAAATACAACTTCTGCGTTTATTACTGAATGGCGGTTAAGTTAGTGAAGTTCGCAGAAGACCCCTGCTTTGGCAAGAAGTTTGAATCGCACGAGCAGTGCGGCGAATGCTGGATAAAGAACAGCTGTTTCATGAAGTTCAGGAACAGAAAGAGCAAATAAATTTCTCAGTTTCTCAGCTACAGCGCGCGATTCCTGGTTTTCTTAAGAGCTGGCGGCAATTGTAATGTTTCCCTTGTAGCTTCCTGCCTTCGCTGTTTTTGGCGCATAAACGCTGAAGCTCAAGCTTCTTGCCTCGCCTGGCTGGAGCTTTGCTGCGATTTTGCGCAAGGCGCTGGCGAGAGTCTTTGCCAGCGTTGAGTTGAAGCTGCCGCTGCTGTCAAGGCTTGCCTTGATGTTTGTGGCTGAGATTTTCGCGCTTGCGTTCCCATTTGCAAACCCCTGGCTTGACAGCGCAATGTCGAGCGCAGTATTTCCAATATTTCTTATCGTTGGCTTGCTCTTTGTTGAAAAATCATTGTCTCCTGCAAGCACAGTTGTTGCTCCTGGCTGAACATTCAGTTTGAGAGCTGATGAGTCAAGCTCAAATGCAGTCAATGGAAGCCAGTCAAATGAGACTGTTGAAGTTGCCTGCTCGTTTTGAGCAGCTGCATTTAGTTCGATTGTGTAGTTGGATGGCGGCAGGGTAAAATTGAGCTCGAATGCACCTTCATACAGGACAGTTGTAGAATTGATTTCCTGCTTTTTTTGCAGATTTATTGTGTTTCCAATAAGTTGCGCAGTCACCGCAGTCACTGTTGAATTGTTTCCTGACACTTTTGCAGAAATTGTGAGATTTTTCTTTCCGCCTGCAACTGGGCTAAGCTGCGCGCCTGAAATGTTTGCATTTTCATCAGGGCTCAGCTCAACAGAGTCTATTGTGACAGTGGCATTCTGCGCGCCGTCCACGCTTAGATTAATTTCAAGCTGGCTTGCTCCATCTGCGCTGCCTGCTCCAAAATCAGCTGTTGTTTCAATAAAGTCTGCTTGGTTGTTGCCAGAATGAGCTTGCCTCAGCAAAACTTTTCCTTCGATAACTTGCGCAGCAGGAACACCTTCGTAAAGCCCTGCATTTATCTGGCTGGCATCGCCCCAGCCTAGCGCGTCTATTATTGTTCCGTTGGCATTCTTCAGCGCCAGTCCTGAGTTGGTGTTGTACAGGTTCAGGGTTTCTTCATAGTCAGCATCAGGCCAGCTTGAATTGTCCTTTGTTGTTTGCCAGCCAGCGTCTGCTATCAAAAAATAGCCATCTGCAGGAATAATTGAGCTGTCTGGCAACGTTGCGTCAGTCGCGCTTGCCTCTGTGGCTATAATCCAGCTGCTAATGTCAGCATCCTCGTTTCCATTGTTGTAGAGCTGCACAGCCTCGCCGCCGTTTTCTGTGGCCAGGGGATCATAGAGAACCTGATGGATTTCTACCAAGGCGGTTGTTGGCAAACTAACTAGGATGACGAAGAAAGGCAGTAACGCAATGCTTGCATATTTTCTCATTTTTTCACCTCTTGTTTAATGGTCGCCGGGGACGGGATTTCCGCCCGTAAGAGTGTCGAACCCGCAAGGCTTTGCAGCCAAAAGGTTGGCAACCTTTCGCAATACCGTTATGCGGCCCCGGCATGGAAAAATTTATAAGCAAAGCCGCATTAACACATTTTGGTTGGCGACCTTTTGCGTGCCGTTATGCGGCCCTTTTCTTTTTTATTTGATTCACTTCCCTCAGGTTCAACTTTTAATATGCCTTTGCCAGAATTTTGCGGATAGTTTTCAGCCAAGCTGAAGATTTTTCAGTTAAATCAGAGAGTTTTCAGTCAAACCAGAAGAAATTCAGGAAAAAACCGAGAAAAAAGAAAATAAAAAATAAAAAAGAAAAAATATTGCGCTTACTTTGCAAGCGCAGCAAGCTTTATTCCAATCCAGATTGTGCTTCCCAGAAGCACGATAACAACTCCGCCAAGCACATACAAATATGTGTTGGTTTCTGTGAATGGGCTTTTGCTTGAGATTCTTGCAGTAGGCGCTGTTGCGGTAACTGTTGTTGCAGTTGTTCCTGCTGCAGTTGTTGCTGTTCCTGTGGTTGCTGTTACAGCTGTTGCGGTTGTTACATTTACACAGCCTTCAACAGTCAACGGCACTGTTTTCCTGCCTGTTTCGATGCCGCTCACAGCGTATGCAATCATATCTACATCATAGGTTCCTGCCTTTGTTCCTTCTGGAACCTGCAGTGATAATGTGTATGTTGCAGCGTCGTCCTTGTCAAGTGTTATGCTGTCTTTTGACACAGTCAGGTCAAGGTCAGAAATGACCGCTTCAACAACAGTGTCTTCCTCATCTCTCTTTCCGCTGTTGAACACGCTGATTTTGGCGTCTGTCTTTTCGAATTCGCCGTCAACGCACTTGACAATCGGCTTTGTGAGCTGAGCTTTTGTTACGATGACCTCGTGAGATTCTCTCTCAACCTTGAGCGTTACAACCATATATTCTCCGTGCACTGCGTTGTTTTCATCAGTTCCAGAGACTGTAATTTCCAGGTCATAGCTGCCATCTGCTTCATCGTCAATGACGATGTTGCTGAATGTGACAGAGTCACTCTCTTTTGGACCGAGGTCGCTCAAGTCTTCATCTTCATCAAGATCAAAGTCAGAGTCGTCAATCTGTATGGTAGCTGCTGCACTTTCTATGTCGTAGTCCCAGTCATCTTCGTCAAACTTGCTTTCAGCAGAGACTTCTATGCTAAGCACATCTTTTGGCTTAAGCTCTTTAACAGTGTCTCCGTCGTTAACAGTGTCTGTTGAATCTCCAACTGTTATTTTGACTTTGTCAAACAGAAGCCCATTTTCAGCAATCATATACAAGGCAGTTGTTGCAGTTAAACCGCTTCCGTAGGTTGCTGTGATTGTTCCTATTTTGAATGGAACATCAATATCGCTAACTCTTATGCTGTCGAAGTCACGTGGCACAAATCCAGTTACTGTGACAGTGAGTGGAGTGCTGTTTGCGGGCACAGTTAGTGTGCTATTGCTGAAAGTTATTTTGTCTGTTGCGCTTGTGTATTCTCTTTCAAGAGCATTTGCAGCAGTGGTACCGTCTGCAGTAATTGGCGTGAATGTTAAGCTGGCAGGCACATCGCTTGTCTCGTTGTTAGTCAACGTCAGACTTACAGACGCATTCTCGCCTCTCTGCTGGCTTGTGCTGCCTATCATAGGATTAGATGTCAAGGTCAGAACCGCGCTTGCGCTTCCGGCAAATACAGCCAACATCAAACCCAAAACCAAAAATAGTCCGATTTTATTCATTTTAATCTTCCCCCCGATTTATTTATTGTATTGTTACGCTATTACACTATAAGTGTGAATAGTTGCTCTTTGGGAGTAGTCACAGGTATTTAAATCTTGCTGTTTTTCAACATATTTAGTATATGCGCCAGCAAGAAGCCAGAAATGCCAGAATCAGGCAAAATCTATTGCATTTACTATCGCTTGTTGTTTATGTTGTTTATTTAGTGCCGGCAGTTCCCCATTCCTTGAGCGCAATTCTTAGCTCCCTGCTGCTCTTGGCTGCCTCTGTGACAGGAATTCCGTGGAGATAAGCCTCGACTGCCTCTCTCATTGCCTTTGCGCCTGCATAAGAGCCATTTGGATGCCCGTGCACTCCGCCGCCAAGCTGCAGCATTATATTAGTGCCAAGCCTGTCAAGAACTTTTTCAACAACCCCTGGGTGCAAGCCTCCTGATGAAACAGGGAAAACCGGCTTCATTCCATACCATTCTTCACCCAGAGTGTGCAGTTTCGGGTCTTCTGGAACACTATTATGAACAAGGTGCTTGTGGCTTTGTTTTGTGTGATCCATTGTTTCCTGGATAAGGTCTTCTGTTATGTGGTCCTGTATCTTGAGAACTTCCTGCTTTGTGCCAACAAGCTTGCCAACTCCTGCTGTTCCGATGTGAAGCTGGTCAACTCCAAGCAGCCTTGCGACTTCTGCAACGCAAATCATTGAGAAGCCGTGCCAGGGAACTCTTGTCATTGCTCCGTGCATTGCCCTGTGGGCGTGTATCGCCAATCCCAAATCCTGGCATTCCTCGCGCAACGACGCAACAGCATTCCAGCCAGATGTTATGATGTCAATCATCACATACTCGCCGCCGTGGTCTGCGACAAACTTTGCCCTGCGGAACATTTCCTTGCACGTGGGAGCTGTAACGTTAATCAGATAGCTTTTCTTCTCGCCTGTCAGTTTTTCTATCCTGTCCCTTACTTTCAGGCTCTCAACAACTCTGCGCTCAAATGGATTGAAATGCTGGTTGCTCAGATTTTCATCATCCTTTAGCAAGTCCAAACCGCCAAGCCATATCTGCCTGCCGACTTCAACGTGCTCTTTTGTTGTCATTCCAACTTTTGGCTTTGCGACAGAAAGCATCAGCGGGCGTTTCTTCTCGCTGAACAATTTTCTTATTCCTTCTATGCCGAACTGCGGGCCTGGAAAGCTTTTTATAATTTTTTTCGTCCATTTTATATCCTGCAATCTGAGGGATTCAACTGCCTTCATTCCAAAAACATTGCCGGCAATCGACGCCAGAATCTGGGGCATGTTTCCTGCCTCAAAATGCTCTTCTGGGTAGGCAATCTTCACCCAGCCGTCTTTTCTTATTTCAAATGCCTTTGCGGCAACCTGCTGAACGTGCTTGTAATGCAGCGCCTTGACATTGCTCCAGGTGCCAACAGAGCTCTCAGACGCAACTGCTCCAACTGCCCTCGCCATAGTTTCCCATTTTGGAGCTTTTACCAGGAAAGAAGCAATCACGTCTGTCTTTTTTGGCTTGTAATCCAGATGAATGAAATCCTCGTAGCCTGCCATTCAGCTTCGCCTCTTGCCTGATTTTTCCCTGATTTCTTTCCTGCCCTCTTCAAGCTCTTTCAGCTGTTCCTTGTCGAGCTTCAAAAGCAGCGCCTGGAATTCTCCAACGTGGGTTTTTTCCTCTTTTGCGATGTCAAGAAGAATTTTTTTTATCAGGCTGTCTTTTGCCACAGCAGCCATCTGCTCGTAAAGGCTTATGGCGTCAAGCTCTACAATAATTCCCACTCTTAGAATTTCTTTGTCTGCATCTTCTTTTTTTACTTTATTTATGTCTAATGGAATGTTTGACAGCATCAGGCTCACCTCATTTTTATATTGCATTCTAATCCAGAAGCCACTATAAAAATCTTTTGAACAAAAACAGAACTATCTCGACGCGTCAGCCTGTCTTTCAAGCTCGTATTTCTTTGAGATTGCGTTTGACTTGGGGTCCAGGCGGTAGGCTGCGATTATTTCCTCTGCCAGAGCGTCAACTATTTTCTTCTTTGAATTGAATGATTTCCAGTAAGCTCCTTGTGTAATGTGCCTGAGGGCAACGTCAATTCTTCTCTGGGGAGCGCACTCAACTGCCTTTGGATACCTTGCCCCGCCGTACTCAATCGCGACAATTTCCTCGCGGGGAGCTGCATTTTCAAGAGCCTTGACAAAAACCTTGATTGGGTTTTCTTTTGTTTTCAGCTCGATAAGCTCAAGGGTGTGCCTGACTGTGTCGTAGGCGTTTATCGTCTTGCCTGTAAATCTTCCAGAGCTCTTGAAATGCTTCTTTGCCTTGTGCCCTGTAATCATGACTTTGTTGATCAGTCTCTCGATGATGAAAAGCTTTGACTTGTAGAATCTTTTGCTTGCAAACCTTGCGCCTGTTTTTGGAACAATTCTCGGCTGCAGGCTTATGTATCTTTGCAAGCCTGGGTCTTCGACTGCAATTCCGCTTGTTGACCACTTGTTGAACGCTAAAAGTTCTGCCATATAAGCATCAATTCATTACTTTCTTGCTTTTTCTATCTTGCCTTTGAGCAGCGCATCCAGCGACTGCCCGTTGACTTTGATAACCTGCCACCTGACTCCTGGAATGTCCCCTTTTGACTTGCCCTGGCATCCGCCAATGCATTCAATGATGACTTCATCGTGCTCATCCACCATTTTCTGGGCGCCATCTCTTGGCAAGAATGCAGTCACCTGTCTTCCATTCTTTATCAGCTGGACTCTGGCGCATTTTCTCATCGCAGAGTTTGGCTGCTTTGCCTCAAGCTGCACTTTTTCAAGCACAATTCCCTTTGCCTGGGAAGCTCCCTCGAGCGGGTCTGACTTTCTTTTTAGGTCAAGCACTCTCCTGATGAATTTCTTGGAGTGCCACCTGCCGAAATCCCTTCTTCTTTTCAATGACTTCGCAGTCCAGATTCCTCTTGATTTTTTTGCCATTTTAATTGTAATTATTTGTTAATTGTCAGTATTTGTATTTGTTGATGTATTTGTCAATCGCCAGTATTTGCCAGTTTTTATACAACCCTTATTTCCTTTATCGGGAAGTATCTCTTGGCTATTGCTTCAAAGCCGCGCAAGTTCACGGCGCCTCTGCCTATCAACAGCCCCCGTGTCACATTGTCAGAAGGCACTAAAAACACAGTGTCTCCTTCCATAGCGACTTCCTGCAATTTTAAAGGGGACACTAGGCTATTTATAAACCTTATCAAATCTGTGCTGTATTCAACAACCTTCACCCGCTTCTTGAGCAGCTTGTCCAGCTGCTTTATGTTCCTGCCGCCTTTTCCAACAGCCTTTCCAATTTCGCCTTCGGCAACAATGAAAATTATTTCATTTTCTTTTATTATGCAGTCCCTGATTTGCGAGTGGGTCATCGATTCAAACATAGAAATAAACTTGATTTCGTCAGCGCCGAGAACTATTTTGTTCATTTTGCAGTACCTTCTGCCTGCCTCGGTTTTGCCCTGCACAATATTGCAGCTTTGCTGCAGAGTTTGCATCGCTTCGCGCTGCAAACCTTCTTTTCTTCTCCCCCTACTTCGTGAGGGGAGAAAAAAGAATCCAAACATGGTTTGGACGAGGCAGGCACAGCATCAAAAGAATATTTCATTTGAAATAATTCACCAATCAAATGACTCCTAGAATTGAAATTGGGAACGGCTTCTTGCAGAGGGTGCCAAGCTCATTGTTTCTGTAGGCAAGCTCCACAACAGTCGCGCCTGACAGCTTGGCGTAATGCAGCAAGTCAGCCCTTACTGTTTCAGGGCAGTTTGCGCTCACGAAAATCTTCGCCAGCTTTCCGCTTTTGACAAGTTTCATAACCCTGTCTGTGCCAACTACAAGTTTCTTTAATTCAACCAGCTTCTTGAGCTCTGTCACAACCTTTTCTTCTTTTTTTGCCGGCATTTTGGTTCTCCTGGTTGCTCCTTGATTTTTTAATATTTTTTCTAATCCTTAATCATCTTTCTTCTTGTCAGCTTCATCTAGTGACTCTGCAGTTATGGCGCCCTTTATAACTTTTGTGACTAAGCCAGGAAGCCCTGTGCCTATGGGCACTGGCTGGTTGAGCATTACATTCTCAACAACAGAGTTAAGCTCGTCCCTTTCGCCGACGAGAGCGGCGTTTATCACGTGCTTTATCGGGGTTTCAAACGATGCCCTGGCAAGAACGCTTGCTTTCTCGCTCACAACACCGTATCTTGTGACTCCCTTTATCTCGCCGCCTGCGCACATTGTGTCTGCGACAAGCATTATGTGCCTTATGTCAATCTGGAGCCCCTGGGCTTCGAGGACCTTGCTTACTTCATCGATGATTGCCGCTCGCGCAGCCTCAATGCCAAGAACATCTGATATCTCGTGGATGTCATTGGTTGTTGTTCTTGCGGTATCAACAAAATCAAGCTCAAGCACTTTCTTCAGGTTCGAGCCTGCGGTTATCACGATGAATTCCTCTTTTCTCTTGACAGGAAGAACCTGCGTTACGCCCTTTATTCCATTCACGTAAATGTCCTTGAGCTTTGACTTCAACAGGTAGAGCGAATTAAGCCCTTCCTGCTCTGCTTTCTTTGGCTTGGCAAGGACAATTCCGTCTTTTTCCTTTATAGCCACTCCTCTTGCTCCTGCCTCGATTGCTTTAATCAGCTGGCTGAATGTTATTCCCCTTTCTTTGAGTCTCTCAGCATTAATAGTCATCTCAACCCGCATTTCAACAACATTGATTGAAAATTCGTCAACAAGCTCGCCGAGAGTTGTTTCCTTTACTGACAAGGCAATTTCCCTGATGTCCTTGCCTTTATTGTATGGGTTTTTCAGGTAAATCTCCATCATTGGCGTGCTTGGAGTCTTCCTGCCGTCAAGAATTTCAATAAGCCTTGGAAGCCCCATTGTGACGTTCATTTCAGAGACTCCTGCAAAGTGGAACACGTTAAGCGTCATCTGGGTGCCTGGCTCGCCGATTGATTCTGCTGCAACGAGTCCTACTGGCTCGCCTGCCTCAACTTTCGCGCTCAGGTATTCCTCATACACTTTCTCCGCGACTTTTTTGAGCTTTGAAGCAGAGCAATGCGCCTGCAGCGCTTTTTCCTCAATCTCTTTCAAAAGCAATTCAGGCATCAAGCCTTCATACTTCTCAAGCTCTTTGTTCATTTTGTTTTCCTTTGGTTTGTTTTTGATTTCCTTTTTATCTTGGTTTGTTTGGTTATAGTTTGTTTATTGTGATCTTTTTTATCATTACATTTAGGATATTGCAATTATTCTGCCCACCAAACTTCTCCAAGTTTGATGAAGCCTACTAGTCATGGAACTTCCACTTCGCTTCAGTTCCATCTCCGCTTCTGTTTGTCTTTTCATCTTTCTTGTTATGATATTGCAATAATCCTATCTACATTTATTTTGCCCTGCTCTGTTTTTGAAACCTCAAGCCCGTCGTCTCCGTATGCAAACTGCACGATATTTCCCGTCGCGTCTCTTACGGTTCCGTCATACTCCACTTTCAGGTCCTGCAATGCGTTTGCAAGCCTTCTGTACAGATAACCTGATTTTGGAGTTCTGAGAGCAGTGTCCATAAGCGAGTCTCGTCCTGTGATTGCTCCAAAATAAAACTCTTTTGGATTCAGTCCTTTTTTGAAGCTTGACCTTATGAAGCCCCTTGCTTCTGGACTCAGGTCGCCCATCTTGAAGCAGGACAAAGTCCTGTTCCTGTAGCCTGTGCTTATTCTTCTTCCACGCAATGCCTGCTGTCCGACGCAAGCAGCCATCATTGCAAGATTGAGCGAGCTTCCCCTTGCGCCGCAGTCAGCCATTATCTTTGTGTTATTTGCCGGCGTGCTGTATTCCTTGACGATGCTTCCGCACCTGTTTCTTGCCTTGTTAAGCAATTCAAGAATCTTGATTTCAAGAGTGTCTTCTGCTGTCCTGCCAGGGAACACCTCAAGCTTGCCTTCGTTGTATGTCTGTATCAGCTGCTGCACTTCTGCTTCGGCGTCATTAAGCACGCTTTCAACAGCGCCTCTTGCAGCAGGAGGAAGGTCAGTGTCTGTCAATGACGTTGTGAATCCTCTTATCATCAGGAATTCTGAGCCTAGCATGAAAATCTTGCGAAGCAGGTCAACTGTGGCGCTTGCGCCGTATTTCTGGTGCAGGCTTCTCAGCATTCTTCCAGAGCCCTCTCCGCCGATTGTGGAGGCGTCAATGACTCCCTCAAGAAGCTTGCCCTGCTTTATCACAACAGGTTGCCCTGATTCTGATGCTCCGACAAAGTCAAAGTCATCTGGCAGCACCATGCTGAATATTTCCCTGCCAGAAATAATTTTCTTTGAAGGCAGCCTGCTGAAATTCTCGATATCGATTGAAGAAAGCAGGCTTATTGCATCTTCTCTTTTCATTTCAGTTTCTTTTGTGAGCAGGTAGTTTCCTGTGATTGCATCCTGAATGCAGCCCACTATTGACAATCCATACCTTGGGCTGATGATTTGAGTCTGGACATCCATTAAAATCGCAGCCTCTGCCCTTGCCTCTTCTGTCTGAGGCACGTGCAGGTTCATTTCATCTCCGTCAAAGTCAGCGTTATACGGCGCGCAAACTCCTGGATTCAACCTGAATGTCCTGCCGGTGAGTATCCTTGCCTTGTGGCACATCATCGACATCTTGTGCAGCGATGGCTGCCTGTTGAACAGCGTGATGTCGCCGTCCATCATATGCCTCTCGACAATGTAGCCAGGAGCAAGCTCGTCAATCAGCGCCTGTTTTGTTTCTTCTGTAATTTTCTTTTTCTTGCCATCCTGCCTCATTATGTAATTTGCTCCTGGATAGACAGTTGGCCCGCGCGCGACAAATTTCTTCAGGTATTCAATATTCCATGGTTGGACTGTCTCCGGGACCGTAACTCTCATCGCAATGATGAGCGGAACTCCAACCTCGTTTATTGCGAGCCTTGGGTCTGGGCTGATGATTGTGCGCGCGCAGAAGTTTGTTCTTTTTCCTGCGAGATTATGACGTATTCTTCCCTCTTTTGACTTGATTCTGTCTGTGAGAGTCTTGAGAGGCTGCCCTGAGCGGTGCCTTGCCGGCGGAAGCTGAGGGACCTCGTTGTCAAAGAATGTTGTAACGTGATATTGCAGCAAATCCCAGAGGTCCTCAATGATTATTTCCGGAGCTCCTGCGTTTATGTTTTCAAAAAGGCGCTGGTTGATTCTTACAATGTCGCCAAGCTTGTGCGTCAAGTCATCCTCGCTTCTCTCACCTGATTCAAGCGTGATGCTTGGCCTCATTGTGACAGGAGGAATTGGAAGCACAGTGAGAACCATCCATTCCGGCCTTGCAAGCTTCGGGTTCAATCCGAACAGCTCTGCATCATCATCTGTTATTTTCTCCAGTCTTGCCCTTATTTCAATTGGCGAGATTCTTTTTTCTCCGTCGACAAAACTTGTCGGCTTTTCAATCACAACCTTGTGCTGCTTTGCGTTGCAGTATGGGCACTTCCCGACTTTTTTCAATCCCTCGATTATCGCCGCAACAGCCTCCCTTCTTCCTTTCAAGCCCTCTTCCTTGTCAACCTTGTCAAGATATGCCTTTGCTTTCTCTATCTTGTCTTTTGGAATGAGAATTCTTCCGCATTCCCTGCAGCTGCATTTGAGCAGGGTGTGAACCATAGCGATAAATTTGATGTGCATAACTGGGCGCGCAAGCTCAATGTATCCAAAGTGCCCAACGCATTCCTTTAGCTTGGAGCCGCAAGTCTTGCATTTCAATCCAGGGTCAATGACGCCGAGGCGAACGTCCATCAAGCCTCCGTCAACAGGGTAGCCTTCCTTGTCATAAAGTTCCGGGGTCACTATTTTTGCAGAGGACATGTTCTTGATTAGTTTCGGAGAAAGCATTCCAAACACAACGCTGTGCACCTGCTTGAACACATACTGCTGGACAGCAAGAGCGTCTCTTTTCTCTTTCTCTGCCTTGAGCTCCTCTGGAGTTTTTACTTTTTCCGCTGGCTTGGCTGCCTCTTCTGCTGTTTTTGTTTCTGCCTTTTTGCCGGTTTCAGTCTCTTCGGCAGAGTCAACTGCATCGTCTGCTATCTCGTCAGGAGTTTCTCCAACAGAGCCCCCTGCTGTTGCTGCTTCCACAGATTCCATTTTTTCAGAAGCGTCCTTTATCTGCTCTGGACTTTCAGAAGTTTCCTCTGCCTCAGCAATTCCCTCGGCAGCTTCTTCTTCCGCTTTCTTTCTTTTTGGCATTTGTTTTTTGTTTCGCTATTTTTATTTTTGCAGCGTCAGTATTTTATTGTTCATTTCAGCATTTGTTTAGTATTTATTCTTCAGCACAAGTTTTGTGTAAATTCCAAGTGACTTGAACTCGTCAAGTATGAGCTTGAACGCATAGCTGATTTCTATCTCGCTAACTTCTGATTTGTCCCCGCATATCGGGCAGTATTTCTTGTTCTTGTAAGCGTCATAGATTGCGATTAAGCCGCAAGTCTCGCATACAGGAACAACTGTCTTGTCTGACTCAAACCTTTCCTTGAGCAGCAATGATGCTCCGTGAGCAACTAGAGTATCCTTCTCCATCTCTCCCAGCCTGAGCCCTCCTTCTTTTGCCCTTCCCTCTGTCGGCTGCCTTGTGAGCAGCTGTATCGGTCCTCGGGCTCTTGACTGTATCTTGTTCGCAACCATATGCTTGAGCTTGAGATAGTACATGTTTCCAACAAAGATTTTTGCCTGGTATTGCTCGCCTGTCATTCCGTTGTACATTGTTTCTGTTCCATTCTCCCTGAAGCCAAGCGAGAGCAGCTCCTGCCTTAGCGCAGCCTCTGGCTCAGATTCAAACGGAGTTCCGTTGATGTACCTTCCTGACAGCGCGCCTGTCTTGCCGGCAAGAAGCTCCAGCATATGCGAGATTGTCATTCTGCTTGGGATGCCGTGAGGCGAGAAAATAAGGTCAGGAACTATTCCTGATGCGCTAAATGGCATGTCCGCCTCAGGAACTATCATTCCGACAATTCCCTTTTGCCCGTGCCTTGACTGGAACTTGTCTCCGATTTCAGGAATCCTGTTGTCCCTTATTCTTACCTGGACGAGCTTGTTTCCCTCCTCATTTTCTGTCAAGACCACAAAATCAACAACTCCCTCCTCGCCGTGTTTTAATGCCTCTGAACTTTCCCTTCTGACATTTGAGGCGAGGCTGTATTCTTCCAGTGAGCTTAGAAATCTTGGCGGGGATGTTTTTCCAATGAGAACATCTCCTTCCTTTACTTTTGCTTCAGCGTGAATAATTCCATCTTCTTCAAGAAGCTTGTAATCCTTTTCGCTCTTGTATCCCTTTACATCCTTGTCAGGAACGCAAACAGTGTCCATCAGTCCGCCGGAATATCTCAATTCTTCCGCAAGAACCGGCCTGAAGTAAGTGCTCCTGCCGAATCCTCTTTCGATGCTTCCCTTGTTCAGCACAATCGCATCTTCCATATTGTATCCGCCGTGCCCAATCACAGCAACAACAATGTTCTGCCCTGCTGCGTGCTTTTCATAATGCGACAAGTCGTGCATCACTGTCTTGACAATCGGGCTTTGCGGGGTGTGCAGCAGGCTGACATCCATGTCCATCCTGAGCGGATAGTTCGCGGTGTAGAACCCGATGGATTGCTTCTGGTTTTTTGAGCCAATAATCAAACGCACTGGCATCGTGAAGTTGGCATAAGGAACAAGAGTTGTGATTAATCCAAGCATTGCAAGCGGGCTTATTTCAAGATGAGTGTGCTCTGGAGTGAGGTCTTTCTCGGTGAATGCAATAATCGCGTTTTCCTCTTCTGCCGCGTCAAGGTACTCAATAATTCCCTGCTCAACAAGCTGGTGCCAGCCAAGCTCTCCCTTCTCAAGCTGTTTTACGTGCTTGTCTGTGAGCAGCGGCGCTCCGTCGCGGACAACAATCAATGGCCTTCTTACCCTTCCCCTTGCTGTCTCGACGTGAACCTGGTCAAGCCTGTCATCATAGTAAATGTTAAGATTCTGCGTGACTAATCCTTTTCTTCTTTCTGTCTTGATGTGTTTTATGAAGTCATCCTTGTTCTCGACATCCCCTGCAATTTTTCCGTTGAGATAGACTTCTGTCATTTTGAGTTTTGATATTTTTTTTGATGTTTTTTATTTTTAGTTCAATTGTTTTACTTTGATTCCTTTGCTTCGCGCGGAACTTCCTTGAGCCCTGCGGCTCTTAGCGACTTGAATATTTCCTCTTCATTTGAGTCAAGCGAGATGGAAGCCAGCAGAGCAAGATTTTTTCTGAGTCCGATGTTGGTTCCTTCTGGAGTCTCCACCGGGCACAGCCTTCCAAGGTGGGTTGCGTGCAGCGCCCTTGCCTCGAAGTTTTCCTGCGTTGCCGAGAGAGGCGAAACGACTCTCTGCAAGTGGCTTAATGTGTTAAGGTGATTCAGCCTCTGGATTCTCTGCGACATTCCCTTTCTTGCGCCAACCCAGTTTCCGGTTGCCATTGCGCTGTAAATCCTTGAAGTGAGAAGCTTTTCCCTCACGAGCACTTTTATCGACGGGAACTTGCCTCTTTTCACGATTCTCTGGAAGTTGTAGAGCATGTCCCCAATCATGACTTTGAGATTGACCCTGAACAGGTCAGCAAGAAGGTCTCCTGACAGCTTTAACCTCTTGTTGAGATAGTGGTCTTTGTCATCCTCATTTGTTTCGCCGCTGGAAACTCCTATGAATTTTCTGAGAATCTTGCAGAGATTGTATGCCTTGTACATTCTTGAGCTTCTTGTTATCCCGATGTGAGGCAAAAGATACTTGTCAAGCAGCTCCTCCATCCTTTCCATCCTTATTTCCTTTGTCTGCGTGATTCCAATCTTTTTTGCAATCAAGTCCATTGCGTCGTCAGATGTCTTGATGCTTGCAAACTCGAAAAGGTTCACAAGAACCTCGTCATACTGCCTCTGCCTGGACACAAAGCCCATAATTTCCTCGTCCTTGAGCATGCCCAGAGCCTTCATCACAATAATAAGCGGGATTCTTTTTGCCCTTGTGAAGCTCAGATAGTAAATTCCGTCGTTGAGCTGCTCGAGGCTGTGCGGAATTTTGTAACTTCCTCTTTCTGAGAAAATCTTTCCTGTGAACTCGCTTGTGCCGCCTGTATTCTCGACTACAAACCTGTTTGCAGCCAGGTCCTCGACGTTAATCAAGGCTCTCTCTGTTCCGTTTATGACAAAATATCCCCCTGTGTCGTCAGGGTCTTCGCCTTTCTCAGTCAGCTGCTCTTTTGTGAGCCCGCTGAGATGGCAGAAATTTGACTTTAGCATTATTGGAAGATTTGCAACCTGCGGCATGAATGATTCGCGCTGCACGTCATTGATGTGCGAGCTTATCTCGATAAACACAGGCGAGGAGTAGCTCATCTTTCTCAGCCTTGCCTCGATTGGATAGATTGCCCTCCTGCTTCCGTCTGCCTCGATTATTTCAGGCAGCTTGACAATTATCTTGTCAAGCTTTATCTGGAATTTTTCGACATTCGGAGGAATTATTGTTGGCTCGATTATCCTGTTTTCCTCCAGGATTTTAGGCAGCTCATTATCAACAAAATTATTGAACGACGCTATGTTTGACTCGACAAAAGAGTTTTCCTCAAGATATTTCTTGATGAGAATGTTTGAGTATGCAGCCATTTTTAATTTAGTCCTCCTTTTACAACATCCGCAGTCGCTAACGCGCCTTGCAAGGCGCGGATGTTGTTAGCAGCATGAACTTTGTTGAGCATCATCCTTTCACAACCCTCCTGTAGAAGAATATCTCTCCTGCTGTCGGGGAATTTCTTGTTATTTTCACAACATCCCCTTCCTTGACGCTGAGGTCCTCGATTGCAGGATCGCTCATAAGCATTCTCGGCAGTTCTTTTAGCGTGAGGGAATATTTATCCATAATTTCCTTTAGCTCCCTCTCGCTGAGCTTGGAATGCTTCGGCACCAGAATGTGCTTTGTGACTTCGAATTTTTTTGCCATTCTTGCTCTTCACTCCTTAATTAAAGACGGTATGGAAAATCACGACTCGCTTCGTTCGTCTGCGATTTTCTGACCGTGTTCGCTTGCGCTCACACGGGCTGGAGGGGATTTGAACCCCCGACCACCTGATCGCTTGCCCTTTTCGCATCTTATTGTTGCTTTGACGCGTCAACGCTAAAAGTCAGGTGCTCTACCAGCTGAGCTACCAGCCCATAAATCTAATTGGGTTGGTTGCACAGTTTTCTTGTGCAACCCAATTTGATTTAATTTGTCAAAGTTACCAATGACTCGACCATAGACCAGCCTCGTCGTTAGCCAGTTAATTACACGTTAAAAACTGCAAAATTCTGCGAGAGAGGTGTGTCTATCATGTTACTCGAGCAACCTGAGTTTCTTATGGTTGGTTTATAAAGCTTTCGATTTACAAAGCGAAAGCTAGCAAGCGAACGATTTGTGAGCTTGCGTAGCTTGCGGTTTGGACGCTGATTTATCACTGAACGCGGAGAAAAAACAAAATAACCATTTAGTTGCCAGTTGCAATCTTCAAAAGCTCTTTTAGCGCAGCAGGAATCTTTTTTATTTTATTTTCAATATAATGTCCTTTGTTATGCTCAACTATTATCTTGGCGCCAAGTTTTTTCCTGAATATTATGCTGTCCTTGACAGGCACCCAGGGGTCGTTATCAGAGAACAGCGCCACAACTTTGCCGATTTTCGGCTTGACTTTGCTGAATTTTATTGGTTTGCTTGCCCACTGCTCTGAAACCTTCTTTTCCTCGTCTGTTTCAAGATTTTCAAGATTAAACCATCCTGCAACAAAAATCGCGCCGCCAATCTTTTTATTTTTTGGCAAAGTTTCAAGATATCGGATAATTGCCTGGCATCCGATGCTGTGCCCTATGAAATATGTGTTCTTGTCAGGATCTTTTACAATCTGTTTAAGACGAGAAATCCATTTGTGGATTGTCGGAAAGTCAGGATTTGGCATTCTCTTTGCCCAGACTTCGAATCCTTTTTTTGACAGCTCTTTGCTCATCCAGCTGAGCCATCCGCAGTCAGGTCTGCCGCTCCATCCGTGAATTATGAATGCTCTTTTCATGACGTTATATTTTTTCAAGATGCCACCCTTTTTTCGAAACGCCTCAGCTGGACGACGACCATTACGGCACTTTCGCGGGACTCGTCCGGCATGAACAAAATGTTCAACCTCCCATATAAAGGTTGCCCTTAAAGGCAGTTTTTAGGGACTTTTATTTAATGCAGGGTTCTAAGCTAATTTTCAAAGGTTTTTGAGTAACACTCATGCAATAGTAATGTTTTTAAAGAAGCATCATCTCTTTTTATCGTATGAGGGGGATGCCAAGTAAACAAATCGAGAAGATACTCGATAAAGAAAATAGGAAGATTAGAATGATCCTCGATATGATACGGTCCTTACCAAAACAAAAACAGGAGGGGGTTACTTTATTTAAAATTCAATCCTCGGCACGATGAACGACAAATCTATAATCGCAAGTGTGGAAAATGAACAAAACGAAAAAAGAAAAGAATTAATCAAGCAAATTGAGGATTTGCTTGATGGAGCAACCGTAGTAGCCTATGTTGCAAATTTCAATCATCCTTTAGGGCTGATATACAATGAGGATGTCATTCTCTATGAAGACCTGCTCAGGTCATGCAAAAAATCAGATACACTTTATTTAATCATAAATAGTCCCGGCGGTCTAGCCGACGTAGCTGAGAAGATGATTATCGCATCCCGAGCGAGATTCAAAAACTTTAATGTCATTGTGCCATTTCAAGCGAAGAGCGCAGCCACGATGGTTGCATTAGGAAGCGATGAAATATTAATGAGCGATATTTCCGAACTCGGTCCAATAGACCCGATGATTGGACACCAAGGGCAACTTGTACAAGCATGGTCTTATATCGAAGCCTTTGAACAAATTAAATCAGAAATACAAAAAAAATCCAAAAAGTTACCTGTTTTGCCTCAATTGTATGCTCCTCTACTCGATAAGATAGACCCGGTCATTCTCGATATATGCCATAGAGCGATATATGACTCCAAGACCTTTGCTGAGAAGTGGCTTAAACAGCATATGTTTAAAAGAAAACCATTGCAAGCAAAACGCACCGCTGCGCTGCTTTCAGATGCTGATGTGTATGTCACACATTCTAAAATAATTAACTACGCGGATGCAAAAGAACGTCTTAAATTAAATGTTCGCTTTGTTGACAAGGACTCTCTTCTTTGGAGTACGATTTGGGAACTATTCGTCAGATCGCAGACAGCCATAAACAAAGATAATCTTTCTAAGGTGCTGATAAGCAGTTCAAATGAAATTCGGCAAACTGCGGTTATTCATAAAATGAAGAGTATCGAATAAATAAGTAATATCTTTGGGTTATTGATTTTTTGCTTTTTGAGCAAATAGCATTGATTATTTGTTTAATCTATCAAGAACTTTAACAAAAATAAATGGCAAAATCAGAGTGCCATATGTTGCGATTATAAGATCCAACACCATGGGGATATGTATGACATCATGTGCTAAACGTGCAGAAGTCCATCCGAACATCGCACTTAACAAAAGATAAGTTATTAGGAAAATTGTCTTAATTAGTTTGGTTGATTTTCTTTTTTGAATCAAATATAGTATAAACCAAAATATTGAAATTTGGAAGAAGAAAATGAGTAGAAGCAACCAAATACCACTGAAAATAGTTGAAGTTATATCGGTAGCAACAAGTATGAAGATAAATGTACTGAATGCGGCGAATATTGCATAAAATATTTTTGCGATGAGATTTATAGTGTTCATAAGTTCAGATAAAAATATCGCCTTTCGTTTGTTTTGTTGTTTAATATCGCTGAGTTTCTTAGAGATGAGATAAAATAGAATAATATTGAGCGCGAGACCATAACTTAACAATGAGTTAAAATAATTTAATCTGAAGATTGGTTTAGCAATGAATATGCCCAAAGCTAAAATGAAGAGATATTTCACAGTGTCAGATGCTTGAACTGTGTTTTGGTCTACTGAAGATACTGATCTTTTTGACATAAACTTCCACCTTAACAATTTTGTAGGATTCATAGTTATACGGACTATGTTTCCTAATGTGTTGTTACTGCCCCAAACAGCGCGGAAACTGTTCCGATGCCCCCGACGAAACTATGATGTTTTTGTTATAATTTGGGGCACGCTATGGGAAAATGTACGCTCTCAATATTTCTCTCATACAATTCATACAAGTAATACTTACATTCATTCCTGAAATACTTTCATTAGCTGCAATTTGCAGGGTCTGATTAAAACAAGAATATGATTTAGAAGGAATTTCTTCTAAATATAATTTCTCTGGTAAGATATATGGCGGAGTTCCTGCACTTGTCAGTGTTATAGTTATCTGCCCACTACTCACCGTTCCTGCATTTAAAAGACAAAATTCTGCAATAACATTGTCGATGGTTGCGTTACCCCAATGAAAATCAAATTTGTGAATACTCAAATCCGCATTAGTTTCCAAATATAAATTTTGATTTTGTATTGCAGTTTGTATGCCCGCTTCTTTAACTTGCATAAGTGATGCTAAAACTAAGCCTGCGGTTAGCATCCCAGTTATCATAATTGAGTATATGGTCAAAACTACTTGGTTTTGTCTATGCTCCCTGTTAGCAATAAGTTCGTCAAGCTCATGGATTTCTTTCAGTAAACCTGTATAATCAATCACTTCATAGTACTTTGTTTTGTCTCCTTTTTTTGAAAGAAAATCATAATTATCGAGAACTCTTTGTACCTTGAAAAAATCTTTTTTAACTTTGTTTTTGAGATGTTTGAGATATATTTTTTTATCTGGGTTCAATAAAATTTCTTTAAGAATATTCAATAATTTTGAAGATAATGATGGTTTAATAACAGCTTCATAAATTTTTCTTAAAATGTTTTTGATATTACTCATTTTATCATATGTATTTCAGTGTTATTTATATTTTGCTTAATAAATAGGGTGGTGCCCTTTTTTCTTACAAAAATATACCATGCCCCCGACGGAATTGGATAACAATTCCAGCACCCTTCCTGGAAATTGACAAAGAAGGGCGTTACCCTGTTTATCCACGCCCTAAGCCAAAAATGCTCACGGGACGTGCCCATAGTATCCGACGCCTCAGCTGGGATTCGAACCCAGGTCAAAGCCGTTCTGTTGCCTGCGTTTTTCTGTTTGCTTTTTTTCGCCAGCAACGACAGGGCTCTATCCTGACCGCTAGACTACTGAGGCAGTTGATAAACAAAAATTATCAGAAGTTCGTATATAAATCTTACTGAGTGCGCTATGTAATGTCAGGATACCCAGTCAGCGGCTCATGCTGAGAGTCAAGCTTTGCTTTTCTTTTTTCAAGAAATTCTTTCAGAGAGAGATACACAATACACCGCCTTGTTGTAGATGAATTACATCTATTGACTTTTTCTGAATCTTGGTAGCAGCTGCAGACTATCTCTTCATTTGGATTCTCTGCAAGCTTTATGCGCTGGTAGTTGTTTCGCGAGCGCGGGCTGTTGTACAGTCTCAGGTAAACTGTCTTGCTATCTGCAGAAAACACAACATTGCTTTCGTTGCTTAAAATCGCTTCAAGATCCTGCTTAGACAGCAGATGCATTCCCTTAAGCTGAACTCCCATATGCCCCCGTTAAAACAAAATTCCCTTACCAAACAGGCGATTATTTCTTGTTCCAGTCAGTCATCGTGTTGTTTCGCTTGGCGTCCTGGATTGTAAATCCGTTTGGAAACCGCTTCTTTAGTTTTGCAGTGTTCTCATTCAAAACTTCCTGCATATCCCATCCAAAGAAATTGCAAATCATGGCAGCATACCACAAAGCATCTCCAATATTTTCCCGTATTCCTGCTCTTTGGTCATTATTATGAGCAAATGTTTTTTTGATGCAGGAAGCGACGTCTCCGGCTTCTCCTGCGATTCCCAAGCCCCAGGTTAAAATCTCCTTTTCAGGAGTCTCGAATTTCTTGGCAGTTGCTCTGCACAATGACTGATATTCCTTTAAATCTGAATTTACCCCCTCCTTTGACATATACTCTGTAATACATGAGGCATTTATAATATTTTCTTTTTTAAAATTAAGAAAGCGAAAAATAAAAATATCCCCGCGGCCGGCGGCATGCTAGAAAAGGTTGAAGTCAGGATAGGTGTCTACAAAAATAAGCAAATGTAGTCACCTAATACCGAAAGATTTAAATAATACCTCAATAAAGGTATATTCATACCATAAATAAGGTATTTATATGCTGACGCCTAAACAAATCAGGATTTTTGGAGCTTTCTTGAAACAGCCCTATGCTGAAAAAACCTATAGGGAGATAAAAGAGTTCTCAAAAGAGAAATCAAATTCTGTCATTCAAAAAGCAATAGCGAAGTTTTTAAGCGAAGGGCTTGTGGCTAAAAGAAAAGTTGGCAACATCTTTCTGCATGCAATAACTATTGAGAATACGTCTGTTTTTTCTTATTTTGATATTTTAGCAAAAGAGCAGCTTCCGCATCTGGCAAAGCTGTGCTTGAGGCAGATAGCGAAAGAAATTTCGTCTGTTAGTTTTGTTTCTATTGTTGTTTTTGGGTCTTATGCTGAAGGAAAGCAAAAGGAAAGCTCTGATTTGGATATTGCCTTGTTTGTTAACAATAAAACTGATAAAAGGGAGTGCGAGCTGGCAATGAAGGACGCAGAAATGAAATGCGCTGTTGCAATTCACACTTATGTTTTTACTAAAAGTGAGATGCTGCAGATGCTTAAGGACAAAGATGAAAATCTAGGGAAACAGATTGCAAGAAACCACATAGTTATTTATAATCCCGCATCATTTTACTCAATAATAAACGATGGGATAAAACGTGGATTTAAGCCTGTATACTAAAAGAGCAGAAAACGAGCTAAAGCTTGCAAAAATTGTTTTTAAGATAAGTGAAGAGCCAAAGATTCAAAGAGAAACATTTGACATCAGAGAGCCAGAAACCTATTACAGCTCTGTGATTGCCCATTGTTATTATGCGATATTTTATTCTGCAAAAGCGTATTTGCTAAAGAAAGGCGTGAAAGTAGATTCGCCTGAAGTGCACAAAAAGGCATTTGAGGCATTCAAGAAGTTTGTTGACAGCGGAGAGCTTGATGTGGAGCTGCTGAGAATTTACCAGGAAGCGTTAGTTAGGGCAGATGTTCTTCTTGGCATATTTAAGGAAGAAAAGAGCAAGAGAGGAAAGTTTACTTACAGAACACTGCCGCAGGCAAACAGAGAGCCGGCAAATGAAAGTATCCTTCGCGCGCAAAAATTTCTGCAGAACATCCTGTTATTGTGCGAAAGTTAACACTGGTTTTCTTACCCTTTACAATTGATTTTTTAAATGCAGAGGGTAAAAGAAAAATAAGAAAAAATCCCCGCGGCCGGGTGTATAAAAAACCTATTTGCCCATGCAGGGCTTGTTTTGACATTGATTATTGAATTTATAGAATAGGCTGCCTCTTTTTAATTTTTGTTGTATCGCAACGAAGTGAGGAGCGGAGAAATTGGGCACTCGTAAAGTTTTATATACCTTTTATTATAGTTAATAGTATATGAATTATAAATTTGACAATATTTTTTTCCATGGGACTTTAAAGAAGAATTTGGATGAAATATTAAATAAAGGGCTAAAAACTAGGTATGCTAGGGCAACATTTACCCAAAGCCCAAAATATGCTTTGTATTTTTCTGGAAAAGACCCAAAAAAGGAAGGGCTTCTTCTTGTTTTTAAAAATAAGAATATCAAAAAAGCAAAGGACTCTCATTTAATATCAAAGAAGAAGCAAAAAATAATTACGGGTTGGCCTAACAGATGGAGAACCGAACAATTTGGGTTCTATCCAAAAGTCTATAAAAAAGAGCCTGTGTTAGATAAAAAATATTTATTGGGAATTTTTGCGTATAATTCACAATTTCTTAAGGCGTTAGATTCAATTTTTAATAATATTGTTCAAGCTAAACTAAATAAAAAAATAATTGCTGGTTATATGAGAGAAATTGAGAATGTCTTGTCTAATAAAAAGATTCAAATAATAAAACCTAAGATTTATTTGAAAAAATTATCTGATATTGCTGTGTATGGTATGATACGAAATGTGATATTAAGAGAAATACGGGCGAATTATATAAGTTCTTTAGTGTTAAACGGATGGAAGATTTACAATCCTGGACAAGAACCATGCGATAGATGGTTGAAAGAAAGAAAAGATATTGTCAAACAAATGAAAGCGATTTCCAAAATAATAAATGAAGATTTTATTCCTGCGGATGTGAGAAAAGAGTTTAATTTGCGGATGCCTCATTGTATACACAATATATAATCTTGTTAAATGCCTTTAAGAATAAAAAATCCCCGCGGCCGATGTGGGACGAAAAACCAATCATCTTTTTTTCTTTTTTATCCAATTGGCAATGAACAGAATTCCTATCAAGAATAAAGGTCCTGCAATAATCATTGACCAGATCAGCGCAATGCGCCAGGGAACTCTGTTTAGAGCGGATATGATGTAAAGCACTCCCGCAAGATTGAACATAATCCCTCCAACTATTTCATGCTTCCAGGAAACTAAAAGAACCGCCAAAAGAACGAATACCGGGATGTTGTGCATAAACAACCCAACCACTGTCTGCCAGAAAGTGTAGTTGTTTCCAAAAATATCCAAAGAAAACATCGCCATGAAGCAGAGCATGGCTATTGACAGTATTCTTGGCGCCCAGTACAAAAATTTGCCCACCTTTCTTTTTGTTTTTTTCATTTTTTTAAGAATAAAAAATCCCCGCGGCCTAAATGGGACGAAAAACCCTATCCCTGTCCTCAGGAATCGGGGATTGCTCTTTTGGTATGATTCCCGGCTTTCTGGATATTAGTCAGGTGTTATCCCCGCTTTAACTGGTTTGGATGTGTTTATAAAACTTTTCAAGCGCGGGCACTTTAATTCATTTGTTAGCCAGCTCTTCTAATTTGGACAGAGGAAGAATATCAGTTCTGGTCCAATAGTTTGGACCATCTGCGATTAAGAAAATACTATTTTCAATATGGTCTCCTCTGGTTGGGAAGCCAGGAGGATAGCCTCTTACATGCCCAGGGAGTAATTTGTATTTTATGCCACTACGAGGGATAAATTCAGGATATGTGATGTAATCAAGACATCCAAGCGCCTTTGCAAGCATTATTCCTTCTTTGTCTTCTACTATCCCATTCTTATTTTCGTCAAACTTTCTCATAACTTTCTCGCAGACAGGCATTACTTTTTGTCCATATGCGCGTTCTTCAGATATTGATTTAGATATTATGTCGTATGACCACAGAACTAAAGCACCCACCCCCAAACTAATAAAAAAAGCATTATACAAGAATTTAGCAAACTTTTCGAACTGCTCATTCCCTTCTTCCATTTTAACGCCCTTTCTTTTTAAGCGAATAACTTGCAAGCAGGCAGTCTCCCAACACCCTTGCCGAATAGCAGAATGCGCCTGCAAACAACACTCCAGAACAGAGAGAGTTTACTGTCTTGTTTTCTGGCGGCGTGTTTGCGGACAAAACATAAAAGCCAAGCCCAACAAAAAGCGCGTCAGCAAGCATGGTTGACAAGATTGCTGCGCCTGTGCTTTCTTGCAAATACCATCTCAGATTTTTCTTCTCGTCTTCTGTGGAAAGTTTGGAAACTAGCTTTGTTAAAGAGCCTGCGCTTTTGTCTCCGATTGAATAGCTGAGTCCTGACGGAATTCTTGTCATTTTTATACCCCCCGCTCGATATGGCATTGATTAGTGATAAATATGTGTTGTATTCTAAAAACAACAACTTTAAATAGTTGGATGGCTGAGCGATGCTTATGGAGAACCTCTCAGAATATGGTTTGACGGAGCAGGAATCAAAAATTTACACTGATTTGTTAGCTTATGATGAATTGTCTGCAAGCCAGCTGTCCAAAAACACGAAAATAAACCGTTCTGTTGTTTATTCGCATATCGAGTCTTTGATTAACAAAGGGCTGGTCAGTTATTTTATCAGGAATAATGTCAAATATTTCAAGGCAGCAAATCCTGAAAACATTCTCGCTTATTTGAAAGAAAAGGAAGCAAAATTAATTGCTTTTTTGCCAAAGCTTAAACAAATAAAGAAATCAAAAACAGAAGAGATAAGCGTTGAGCTCTATCGCGGGGTTGAAGGCGCAATAACTATCCTGAAAGACATTGTGAAAGCAAAAAAAGAGGTTTTTGTTATTGGTTATGCAGGGCAGCCAGAAGAGATACTTCCAATATATCTTAAACAATACATCAGGCAGATTAATGAGAATAAGATAAAAGAAAAAATCCTGGCCATCAAAGGCGCAGAGGTTTTTACCGGGGAACATACTGAAGTAAGGTATTTGCCAAAAGAGTTTGAAATTCCGACATCAACTACTGTATATGGCAATAAAGTGGTTATTGTCGTTTATGCAAAGCCGTATTTCTCGGTGCTGATAAACTCAAAGGACATTGCAGAAAGCTACAAGCGATTCTTCAGTTTGCTCTGGCAAACCGCAAAAAAATAAAAAAATCCCCGCGGCCGGATGTATAAAAAACCTATAAGTCCGTGCAGGTGACTACATTCTTGCTTTTACTGCGTTTTGTGGGCACCCTTTAGGCTCTTTTTGTATTGTTTTATCAAAAATTCAAGAGTTGGCTTTAGGTTTCCATTTTTTGAGTATTCATGAAGCGTGAAATAGTACTCTGCTCTGTCGGCAAGCAGTATATTTATGGGGGGGTATCTGTGCTTTATAAGAATAAAATTGAGCAGCAGTCTCCCTACTCTTCCATTGCCATCCTGAAATGGGTGTATGTGCTCAAACTGGTCGTGAATTATTGCTGCAAGAACTAAAGGCTTGAATTTGTTTTTGTTCTTTTTGTGCCAATCAATAAACTCTTTTAGCGCTGTGAAAAGATGTTCTTTTCTGACTCCTGCGTGGATTACCTGTCCTTGCGAATTCATAACCGCAACATTAGCATCTCTGAATTTTCCGGCAAATCCCTTTGAGCCCCTAAAGCAAATCTCGTGAATTTTTTGTATTAGCTCTAAAGATAAATCCTCTTTTGTTGTTTTAATGTATTCAAGCGCTTTTGCAACGCCTTTTGTCTCTATCTCTTCATAATTTTTTGGTGGCTTTCCTTGCTCAAGCAACTCTTTAACTTCCCCAAATTGGACTGTCGAGCCTTCTATGGCATTTGTGTTATAGACAAAATTGCCTTCAAATTCTTGCCATTGTTTTTTGTTCAGATGAGCAATCTTTATTTTTTTGTCATATTTGTTCAATACCTGAACCTGCTTTTTTGTAAGCGTGAAAAGAAAGACATCTGTATTTATTTCTTTAATTAATTCAAGAATCTGTTTTTTTGCTTCTTCAGCATTCTTTGCAAGATCTTCTTTTGTTAAATTCTGCCCCAGATATTTCCTTATTTTTTGAACACTCCCTTTTTCTCTATAGGAATGAACTAAATAATATTTTGTTACCGCTTCTTTTTTTCTCTTTTCTACGTACATACTGTGATATAGGTGCCCACATTTTATAAACTTTGCGGTTTTGTAGTCACCCATAAGAAAAAATATCCCCGCGGCCGGATTTATAAAAAAGGTGGAAGTCCGTGCAAGCACCTTAAATATCTACAATTGATTGCAGTTTGTGATATTTTTTGAATGCGATTATTTCATATCTCTTTATGTCAAACTTTGATTTTAGCTCTTTGATTAGCGAGTAGAGTTCAGCTTTGTTCTTCACTTCAATATCAATTTCAAAATCATAATCACTGATTGTGAAATCCATAAATACTATGTTTTTATTCATCTTGCAGAAAGATTCAATTTCTTTGCTGTTTTTTAGCGAATGCAGCTGAAAATTTATTTTATAGTATTCATATCCAAGTTTTTCCAAATTAAGATTTATTCTGTACCCTTGAATAATTCCTTTTTTCTCCAATTGTTTGATTCTGTACAATATTGTTCTGGGAGGAAGTTTCAGATGTTTTGACAGCTCAAGCGCCGATTTTCTGCAATTTTTTGTTAACAAAGTAATAATGCTTATGTCTGTATCATCAAAATCATTTTTCTGACTGCCTCCAATTATCTGTTCGCCAAAGTCTTTTTGGGCAGTATTTTGTGAAAGATACTTTCTTTTGAAGTGGATTACTTTTGTGAAAATGTTTATTTTTTCATTTTGAAATGAATCTCTGAAAAGATGTTTAAATTCGTTCCAAAACTTTTCAAATTCGTATATGTCTGTAGTTATTACTGAAATCATAACATCATAAACTGTTTCCAATTCAGCAACAACACCCACTAAACGGTGTTTTACAAGGTATGCCAAGATTTGATTTTCTTTTTCAGGAGTTGTGTTAAAGAAATTGAAATAAACCCTTGTAGAAAGATAACCTAGTTTTGAGATGTCTAACACAGGATAAAATCCTGAGATGTAGCCTTCTTTTAAGAGACGAGCAAATCTGAATTTTATTGTATTCTTATTAACCATTATGCGTTTGGCAATCTCTGAAAGCGGTCGCCTTGCGTTGGTATCTAACTCAAAAAGCAATTTCCTATCTTTTAAGTCAAGTTTTTCAAGCATAAACCAACTTATAAGCAATAATAGTATATAAACCTTGCCGATTTAGTATATTTATGATAAGAACATTAAATAAGTCAGCCATAATACTACTCCCATTCGTTGGAGGGTAAAATGGGGCAACTAGGAGAAATATGGTGGAATCTTGGACCTGAATTGAAGAAGATTGGCAAGAGAAATCTTGAAAGTTGCTACACTCAGAAAGAAATAATGGATTCAATTCAAGAGAAGGTCGCTTCAGAATAAGATTAGTAACATTTCTGGTGGTCAAATGAAAACAAGCAGCTTTTCTAATGCCCTTAATAAAGAGATTGCCAGATTTGTCGCTAATGAGCGAGGCCATATTGGCGGGCAAGCTCACGAAATTCATACAATGAACCTTCTTTTCGGAGCTTTCTTTAACAAAACAACATTGACGCACACACACAGAGAAATAATGAAATCACTTCAGGGATTTGAAGTTCAAACTTTAATTGTAGATAAGGCGCTTGATGATGCGAATATTAGTGCTAAAGAATGTGCTAAAAGAGCAATAGCAGGATTTATACTTCAAGCTGCAATGACTGATAAGTTTTATTCTGCAATAAATAAACTAAAACTACCTTCCGGTATCAAATTTAACGCAATTAAAATATGGAATGAAACCCTTTTGCACATATACTTTGGGGAAGGTATTGATGTTTTGTATACTGGCAAAAAGATAAAACCAATGTCCCTTAAAGAATATCTGTTTATTATACGAGAATCAACAGCTAAATTCATTCAGTTATCTTTGATGCTTGGTTCTTTATGTTCTAAAAAAACTAAAAATGAGGCTGATTTGATACAGAAGTATGGGTTAGCGCTTGGTTTAGCATTTCAGATAAGAGATGATTTTTATGACAGATACAAAGACCTGCAAGAAAAGAAGCAAAGAGTGTTTGTTACAAAAGAAGCTCTGCAGAAATTAGATTCTGTAAAACGGAATTTAGTTATAAAATCATATCCTAAAGTGCCACAAAAGACAATAAACATAGTCAAATCATCACCAACACTCATAAGGTATGTTAAAAATCTAAACAGGGAATATTTGGATAATGCTGTTTCGCATCTGAAATCACTTCCTGATGAACCATATAAACACAAACTAATAAAAATTGCGGAACTTCTTGCAATTTGAAAACTCAAACTATCAAATGGGACATCTAATTATCGCATGATTTTAGTCAAACCTTCAAGTCCCAACGCACTTCTGAAAAGTCTGATTTTTATTGACGGCAAAATAAAAATATCCCCGCGGCCTAAATGGGACGAAAAACCCCATCCCCTACATGCGAAATCGGGGATTGCTCTTTTCGTATAATCCCTGACTTTTTTGATATTGGCCAGGTGTTATCCCCGACGCCCATTTCCAAAAAGGTTGAAGCCTTGTCTTATTACTCTGGGCTATCTTTTTATACGCATGTCTGGCTTCTTTTTGAAGTTATACTGATATAACCTAATGAAAAAAATATGAAATTCATTATGAAGAATTTCTATGTACCTTTTGAGTGTAGTAATGTCTGTTTTGAATTTTGAATTTCGCGTATTGCGCTTCCAAATAGCATCTGGTTTTCCTCCGTTGTGAATTATGCAATGTCTAGTTTGAAATATTCTCCATAATTTATTTTCTATCTTTTTATTTCTGAATATCTTGAACTGAAGAATATCGGAATATACTTTTTTACCATTTTCAAAAATCATAAACTTTGTTCCTTCTTTATCAGAAAAAATAGTTCCTGCATTCTCTAAAGGTTTGTAATCATATTTTGCTAATTCTTTGATGGGCATGCCCTGTGTTGATATGTATTTTTTTGCATATCCTGAAACATTATTTAGCGCCCATTGAAAACTATCTCTGACGAGACATTCATATGCAGTACATGTCGCAACTAATGCTTGTTCTAATACTGCCTTGTAATTTGCTTGATGTGTGATTTCATCTAGTAAATGTGAAGTATGAATTGATTCCCATATCACTTTATAGAGCATTAGTTGTTCTTTTGTAATGTCTTTTGGAGGGGCAGATAGCACTTTTTCATAAATTGCTACTGCTTTTTTGAAAGTTTTTCGGCCATATTTGAAAGATTTTCTTAGTTCAGGATGTAGTTTAAGTGCAGGTTCAATGAAGCGTATAGCCGCCGATGCAGTTCGTTTATTAGTTTTAACAACGCCCCTCACTTTTTTAGGCACGTATAAATTCATTAATATGTGCCCTCTATCAAGATATTTATGAATCCTGCCATAAAGATTATCTAATTCTTTTTCTGCTGTTATTTTAGTCTGAGTCATATTATGCGTCACATACTCTTTTTCAAGCAAAATAATTTGGCCCAATCATATAGGCCCGCACAAAAGTCAATCCCCGATCCAGACGGTCGGGGATAGGCTTTTTAGTACTACCCCCAACATTCCGCCGGGAATAGGCATTTAAATATTATCCCCGCGGCCGGACTCGAACCAGCGACCTCACGGGTTCTGGCTGACTCATTTTCATTCAAAAGCCAATGCAGTTCGCCAATGCTCACTGCAAGGTTTGTGCCGTTGATTCGCCACAAACACTCTGCTCTGTCGATGAGTGTCTCGCGACTACAGCCGTGCGCTCCGCCATTAAGCTACGCGGGGATAAAAATAATTGCTCTGGCGTCTTTATAAACATTTCGAGGAAACGCGAGCCGTGAAACGGAAGTTGGAAGTGAGTGAGCAGGCGGTGGCAGAAATGGGAGTTGAACGAATCAAACCGACGAACTCGCGCTGCTGAATGGAATTCGCAGCGCTGAGCAAGGAGTGTCTTAATAGTTAGTTCTGCAAAATCTCGAATAAAAAGACAAGAACTCAAACCAAGCCGACACTGGGCGCGTTGCTGTTTGTCGTCCTTTCCCTGCCTGGAGACGTCTCAAACTTTGTGACAGCAACTGGCAGGGTCATCCCGCCAAGAACTGCGAGCTTGGAGGCAATCTTGTATACGATTATTCTTTCTTCTCTTGGGTCAATCTGGTCGAATGTCCACTTCAGCATTGTTCCGCGATTGTCTGATCTTAAAATCTTCTCAGGCTTGGTGCTGCCCAGCTCAAAGTCCTTGATGACTTCTGCTATTCTTGGCATCTTGTCAAGCACTGAGACATTCTTCAGAGTCCTCATCGACCTGTTCCTCAGGTTCAGCACTATCTTGAATTCAGAAACCCCGCCTTCTTTTGCAGTCAATACTGTTGCTGACTTTGTGACTATAATTGGGCTCCTGAACACGTAGTACAAGAGCACAATAGCCACTATTGCCAGAATCAAGAGCACAGGCAGCGCATAGTTTGTTGTCACAGTTATTGTTGTGCTTTCGCCAGTGCTGAGCTTTATGTCCCACGAATAAAACGTTTCTTCATTTACCTTTGTCTTCCTGTCATAATCCACGCTGAAAGAGCTGAAAAGGCTCTTGAAAAATGTCTTTTTCTCAAGGAACTCCTTCATCATGTCATCATTTCCAATGTTTGTGAAAGTGACTGTCTTTGCAGTCTTGAGGAAGCTCTTCTGGATATCTGTTGTTTCTGCAATTTCCCCGTATGCGATAATCTCATAAGGAATTGCTTCTGTTTCAAACCTGAAAACCTGGTCGCTTACTGTCGCAAATATGTCTGCCTGCAGCGCATCCTTCTGCGGCTTTGTGGCAGGGTCCAATAGTATCTTGAATTCCAGGGACTTGTTCTCAAACGGGCCAAGGGTTGTTTCATAATCCTTGTTGATTACATTGCTTCTGAGTTTTACAGTAACTGTTCCAAGGTCGCGCCTGTTTTGGTTTGTAAGCGCGACATTGACAAGAACCTCTTCCCTTGGGTCAATGACTGGCTTCATTATTGGCACGACGCTGATAGAAGGAACATACTCGCCAGGCAGCGCATTCAGAGGCAGAACGCCAATTGTGATCAAATTTCTTGAAAGAAGGTCAACTCCGATTGGCCTTACGTGAATTGGCACATAATAATAGCCAGGGCTTATGTAAAGCGGAGTCATTTCAAGAACAACCTTGCCATCTTCTCCAGGCGACACTTTGACAACTCCGTGCGGGGTTGTTCGCAAGTCCCACTGAACATCAGGGGAGTATATTTCAAATGACTCTATTGAACGCGAGTTATGCGATATTGTAATCTCAAAAGCCGCGGTTTCATTCAGCTTTATCACGCTTGCTTCAGGAGATATAGTTACCTTGAAATTAAAATCTGCGAACGCAGAGCACGCCACCAAGGCGAATATTGCAATAATAAGCCCTGCTAGAATCACCTTTTTTTGCATAACAAGTTTCTAATTGAGCTTATTTATAAAGTTTTCTGAACGAAAGTGAAGAAAACTAGATATCGTAGCGAAGCGGAGATATCGTAGTTTGCGGAGAGAAACGACGCAAACCAGCCATGGGCATAGCGAATGGTGTGGTTTTCGTGCTTAAATATGGATATCGCGCCAAATTGCGCTGGACAGGCAGTTTATGGCAGAATTCTGCTTATGTGCTCGTCTTTTGCGATTCTTATCACAGTCTCAACAAAGCTCTCTATCTTTGGCTCGTGGCTGACTACCACAACCTGCTTCAAATTAAGCTGCTCAAGCACTTCCCGCATCTTGTCAAGCTGCTGCGAGCTAAAGCCGTCTGTGGGCTCATCAAGAATAATCAGGTCCTTTGTTCTTATTGTGCTTATCAAGTCATTAATCACTTTATTGAGCGCCAGCCTGTAAGCCAGGGCGCACGCAGTTCGTTCGCCTCCGCTCAGGTTGTCAACTTCTGTCTCAAACCCATTCTGTTCTATAATGGGAGTGAAGCTCTCATCAAGCCTTGCTGTCATCAGCTCATCCTCAACAAGCACCCCAAACCATTGCTTGAAAAGCCCGTTGAACTCTGACTGGACCCTTGCCAGGACATTTGTCTCAATTGCATCAACAAGATTTGCGAAATCCTGGGAAAGCCAGGAGTGCATCTGCTGGGTTCTTTCGAGTTTTTGTCTTGCCTGCTGCTTCTTTTCAACCTCTTCCCCGAGCTGTTTGGCAATCGCATAAATTCCCTCTTTCTCTTTCATAAAGCTGGCGCATTGTATTTCAGCAAGTTTTTCCTTTTCAGCTGCCTGCTCAAATTCCAGCTTTGCTTTCTTGTATTTCTCCGTTGAGTCTGCAAACAACTTTAGCTCGCTTGAAAACTGCAAACTTTTTTTGCCCAGCTCGCCAATTTGCAGCTCAATTTTTTTTGCTGATTCAAGCAATTCGCTTTGGCGTTCTTTTTTCTCAAGCAACTCTCTTTGTTTCAGTTCAATAAGCGCCGCATTTCTTTCTTTAACTCGTAGTTCAGCGACAATTTTTTTCAGTTCAGCTGCCTGTTTTTCAGATTCAGCAGCCTTGGCAAGATGATTTTTGATGTGAGAATCAATTTCACTGACTTTGCTATTCTCGCGCTCAGAAATTCCTTTTTTGTGCTCGCTAGAAACCTGTTGCAAACACGTGGGGCAGCTGTCCAGTTTCGCAAGTTTTTTCACAATTTCGTCAGAGGAAAGCTTCTGGCTCTTTAAGCCAGCCAAAAGCTCCTTGATTTTCACAATTTCTTTTCCAGCAGCCTCAAATTCCTTTTCTCTTTTTGCCAGCTCTTCTACAATTTTTTTCGCGCCAGATTCTCCGCTCATTTTGCCGAACTCTTTTTCGAGCAAAGCAACCTGCTTTTCAATCTTTTCCAGCTCGGTTTTTGTCCTAAGTTGGTTTTCTTTCTTGGCAGACAGCTCTGCAGAGCAGACATCAAAGCCTCTTTTCAGCTCATTGAACCTGGCAACAGCAGATTCGCTTTCAGCCACGAGCGTTTTCTTTTCAGCAAGTTTTTTCTTTTGCTGCTCGACAATCGGCAGAATTTCTCTAAGTTTGAGCTCAATTTTCTTCAGCTCTTCGCTTCTCGCTTCGCGCAGCTTCTTTTTCTCGTCAAGGTCGCGAACATAGCCCTCAAACTCTTTTGACTTCTCGCGAAGAGCTCGCGCATAAATAACCGCGTTTTCCTTCATCCTTTTGTATTTGTCAACCCCAAAAACCTTTCTCAGGATGTCGAGCCTGTCCTCTGGCTTTTCAGAAAGAATTTTTTTCATCTCTTCCTGCGGAGTGTAAACAGTATAGCGGTAAATAAGAGACTTGCTCTTGGTTGCAAGCTCTTTTGGATAGCCAAGAAGCTCGATTATCCTTGCCTTGAGCTCAGTTGCAGTTGCCTCAACCCTTTTGCCATTCACGACTATCTCGCCAGTTTCCTGCTCAACAGAGTCCTTTGCCCTTTTCAAACTTCTTTTCACAGAAATCTCATTGCCAGCAAGTTCAAAGCAAAGCTCGACAGCTCCTGAATTCTTGCCGTTTCTCAGCAAAGCTGAGCCAGAAAGCTCTCCGCGCATTATCCCAAACAACGCAAACTCTATTGCAAGCAGCACAGTTGACTTTCCAGCGCCGATGTCGCCTGCAAGCAAGAGACTGCCTTCTGGAAACTCAATCTGCTGGTCCAGGTAGCTCCTGATGTTTTTCAGCTTCAGTGATTTAAGCAGCATAATTCCCCTTTGCGCAGTATTATACCCCCTTTGCAAAATGCTGTTATCTGGGAAGCTATTTAAATTTAGTTGTGCTGCAACATATCCAACGCGCTGTAAACGCTTTGCTCTGCAAGATTAAGTCGTGCGCGACCGTTCGAGGCGCTCTTTCCACTAACAATAAGCCCCGAATTTTGGCGTTATGGCTATTTTAAAAGTTCGAATCTCCAAAGCTTCAGTAAAATAGAATATTGCTTTCTTGTGCGAAATAGGACAAAAAGTTTATAATGCATATTATGTTATCGTGAATAAAAGAGTGTTTTTAATGAACAAAAAAGCAGTTTTGAAAAGAAACCTGATAATCCTCTTCTTGGGAATTATCATGCTGAGTTCACTTTCAGTTGTCTCTGCTATTCAGGGAGTATGCACTGGAGAGCAAACTTGCTTTTGCTCTGGGAAAGCCGTATCATGCCCGTGTAATGCAGATCCATGTGTGATATGCGGGCCATCGTCTCCAGAATGCATTGGCGTACAAACTGGGAATCAACAAACCTCGACAGGAGATCCAGGAACTGGAGGATCAAGTTATACTAATCCCCAAACACCTGGCGATTTTCTAGGATTGATTGGAAACGGAATATATACTTTAGTTCTAACAGCTTTTGGGCAACCATCAACAATCGAAGGAAAAGTACAAGCATCGCCTCCAACCACAACAGAAATAATATTATCTATAATTGCCCTAACTGCCATACTAGCCACCATTACTGTTATTTTAAAGGCTATACTCGCAAAAATTTTAATATCTAAAAAGGGAGTATCTCCAGGAATGTCGAAAGCACAGCCAAGTAGACTAAGCCCAAGAAGGGCACCTAAAATGCCTAGAAAAGTATACAATCCTAGATATAGGTACTAATGTATTGTTAAGTTAATTAGTCTTTTTTTGAAGGCAGATTTATAAATAATTAAATATTATGTGAAAAAAGGTGCTTTGATTATATGTATTGTTGTAGTCATCTTTTTAGGTGCGTACTCTGTAAACGCGTGCTATTTTGTCGTAAACCGTGGGCGGCGAAGCATAATTAATCAGCTGATTTTGTCAGCACTTCAACCTTGTCATCAACAAGCAATGTGTGCTCTGCCTGGCTCACTATGCCCTTGTTCTCCTCGGCAAGAGGAGGATATTCCCTTAATATTTCTGCGTTTAGAAGCTCCCGCAAGCCGAGCCTCACCTTGCCAGCAGGAAACTTTGCAGTCAGCCATCTTGTTGTAAATGGAAGCTCGTCATACTGTTCAATCTCTTTCAAAAGCTCGCGGGCAAATGGGCTCCTGACTGGTTTCCTGTTGATTATTGAGAAAAGAGTCGCAGGGCTTGCCTCGTAAACAGAGCCTGCCCCGTTTGTCGCAAACGGCTCAATCGCGATTATCTGCCCTTTTTTAAGCTCTGTCTTGTCTCCTGTGTCAAAGTTTGGAATTGTTGGCTTGTCGTGAATGTTGTAAGGAGTCAAGCCGTGCCCAGACAGGTTTTTTATTGGCGAAAATCCAAAGCTTGAAATTGTTTCCTTTATTTCTTTTCCAATCTCTCCCAGAGTCGCGCCGATTTGAACAACTTTTATTGCAGCTTTCAAGGCTTCTTCGCTGGCCTTGACCAAGTCGCTGTGTTTTCCAGACAAGTCAACCGTAACAGCAGTATCTCCAATGCAGCCGTCAATGTGCACCCCAACATCAAGGCTCGCAACCTGATTCTCAAAAATTGTTTTATCGTCTGCATCAGGGCAAAAGTGCGCTGCTATGTGGTCGCAGGAAATCTGGACAGGAAATGCAAGCTTTCCGCCAAGAGAAATTATTTTTTTTTCAATCAAGCCAGAAACTTCAAGCAGTGAGCTGCCTTTCCTAATCAGCTCCTTTCCATAAGCAAGCGCCTCGGCTGCAATCTTTCCTGCCTTGCGCCAGTTTTCAATGTTCTCAACGAGTTCAGCTGTTTGCATAAGCAGAACAGAACAAGCGGCAATTAAAAAGCTTTTGAAAGAGAATTAGCTGTTTTTAGAATCAGCTGTTTTTAGTTTGGCATCTTTGGGTCTTCTGCAACCCCATAACAGAGGTTCAGCGCTTCTTTGTAAATATCGCGCTCTATCTCCAGAGGCAGTTGCCTGCTCTCTGAATATCTGGAACTGAAAGGGTATATCAATATCGGGTCGAACGCGTTGGTTAGGTCCAAATGCCACTCTTGATACTCCTCGTTTCCCGCCCTTCTCTTGTGCGGCGTTAAACTAGGTTTTTTGCAGAAAATCTCCTCAAAACTTAATTTATTGCGCGGTTCGCCTGTCAGGACGATAACAGAATCCTCTAAACATTGTCCCCTGTACACATGCATATTTTTGGGATGCAGCCTGATTAGTTGCCCGCCAGAGTCAGCAAGCTCTACCAGCCCTGCTTTGTGGGAAAATGTTTTTGGAAACTGGTAAACTTCAAAAAGCTCATCCATCTGAAGCGATTTTGCGTAGTCTGACGCGCTTATTTTATTTTTCAATCTCGCGAGCGTATGCAGGACATCAACGATTTTATCAGGACTCTCGATCTTAGCAGTTCCACCAGACTCAGCCCCGCACAAGTAGACTATCCAGTCAAATTCCTCTCGTGACGTTTCCAGTTGTTCCCACGAATTGTTGTCTTCGCCCATCTTCACTCACTCTCGGCGTTCCCTTCGCCGCTTGTATATAAAACCCGCAGTTCCCAACCCGTTTTTACGCGAGTTGGGCGCGGGACATCGCGGAATGCGTTCCGCGGGCCCCGCTGTTGCGGGACATCGCCGAAGCAAGCTCCGGCGGGCCCCGCTGTTGCGGGACATCGCCGAAACGAGTTCTGCGAGCTCGCGACTTCCTGTCGCGAGAAAGGAGGTGTTGATATTGAAATTAAAGCTTGAACTGGTACTGGCCCGTGCCCTTCGTGCCGTGGATATGAACTCCTGCCTCTTCAAACAGCGGCTTGCAGCTTGCCAAAATTTCATTAATGCTGTTAGCGCTCGCTATATTCCCATTGATTTTGTCGACAAGCTCATCGAGCTTTCTTACATACAATTCATTCTTTGGCGTGATTATGTCATTGAACTTTTTTGGCTTGCCAGATTGCTCATTGAGCTGGCGCTCTTTCCATTCGATATGCTCCGCATATTTCTTGATGGGATGTTCTTTTATGCTTGCCAGCGCTTCTTCTTCGCTTTCAAAAATGGAAGCGAAGGATTTTATGTTTGGAAGCTTGTTAAATGCGTTTGAATAATCACTGGCGATTCCTGTTTCCTGATTTACCCCCAGCACTTCTGAAACCGAAACCAATTCTATGCCCTGTTCATTCATCATTTTGCAATCCTCAGCAGGAAATCTTCGGCGCGACTTTCTCTATGAATTCTTCAAGGTCAGCAAGCTTGCTTGCCGGAGGCTCGTCTAGCGCTTGCGAGCACAGCAATGAGAATGGCCTGAAGACAGCATCGAAATAAAACTGCTGAAGCGGCGCCAGGACCCCGTATTTCTTGAAAGCAATGGCGCTTTCAGTGCCGCGCAGCTCTTGCTTTACCTGCTCCTCCCATTCATTGGCTATTGTTTGCGTTGGCAAAATGCCGTTATACACGAATTGATTCATCTTCACTCACCTCATCGAGATTCAGACTCTGCCCAGCGGGGATGCTGCATTGTTGAACGATATGCAGACTGCTTATCAAACCAATCTTTGTGATTCTTGTAAAGCTGTTTATCGACGAATCCAATATACCTGACAAACTTCACGTTCAGTTTATCTTCAAGATCTTTTATACTAAGCAGATCCTTCTCGTTTTTTTGAATCTGGAATGTTTTGTTTTCAATAATTTGTTTGAGATAATTTTTCTGATTATCTGTCAATTCGTGCTTTTTAGATAATTTGGCAATTGAATCTTCCAAGCCAGCGTAAGATCCAGATTGATAAAATAGGTCTGCCAATTCCTTCAAAGCCTTTGCGCCAGTTACAGCCTTGCCCAAAAGCTGAGTTCGCTCTGCATCACGCTTATAGTTCTTCATTTTCACTCACCTTGCGTCTCAATAAATGATCGCAACAACTATCCTTCTGATCTGCTCCCAGCGAACTTTTTCAGGGTCTGGCTTTGCAAGGTTGTCGCCCTTGAATATCGCATACCATCCCTGGCTGTCAGAGCCAATTTCAATGATTCTGTGGATTATTGTTCCATCCACAAGCTTTGACTCGTAGCTTACGATGTCTCCAACGTGAATCTGCTCAGTTGATGTTGGAACTATTTCCAGCGCGTTTGCGTTTGCGCTAAGAACAGGCTCCATCGAATGGGTGTCTGTAAAAGTTGCCCAGACTGCGTTCTGGAGATCAACAACAACATTTTCCTTTGTGACCTTAATCTGATTTTCAGAAATCCAGTCAGAAGGCGAGTCTCTTTCGAGCGGGTTTGCAGATGTTGACGCAGGGCTCTGGTTTGCTCCGTTCAGGTTGCTGATTATTGAGCTAACAACACCTTCTGAGTCTGCTGTGCTGCCCACAACGCTGCCGAATATTGCTCCGACTGCAAAAACAAGAATTGCCGCGATTGCAAACAAGCCTCCTTTGGTCATTTTCAACGCCCCCAACTTCATATTTACTATATTTTAATTACCATTCAGTAACGAAAACTACTATATAAACCTTTCGTTATTAGCCATTCAGAAGTGGTGAAAATAACAAATTTTATATAGCTGCCTGCCCTTTTCTACTTATGCTTGAGGAACTGCTTACGCAACTAAAAATAAGCGCAGAGGAACTGGCGAGCCAGAGAGTTCTTAGCAAACAAGCTTTACTCATACTTGGCAAGACATACCGCACCGTAAATGACCAGCTGGAGCTGCGGCAGCGGGACAGCTATGAATATGATTTGCTTCTTGTGCATTCCAAAAGGGTTGCGCTTTATTCTGCTGAGCTGGCAAAATGCTATTCTGAGAAGGTTAAGGCGATTTCTCATAAGCAGTTTTACGAGATTGTCATTGCAGCTGCATTGCACGACAGCGAGAAGCTTTACTGGCCGCAGTCGCTGCTTTCCAAGGCAAGGGCAGAAATCACAGAACACGACTGGATGAGAATAACCCAGCACCCTGACGCAAGCGCTGTTTTTCTCGAGCGTGTCACAAACCGCGAGCTGTCGCAGGGAACGCTGCAGATAATAAGACAGCACCACGAGAATATCGACGGCACAGGCTACCCTGAAAGGTTGTCAGGCGAAAAAATCTGCCTTGGCGCGAGGATAATGCGAATCACAGACTCTTATGACACAATCGTTTCAGAAAGAGCCTATGACGCGGCAAAACCCCCAGAGGTTGCGCTTGAGAAGCTAAAGAAAGGCGCAGGCACAAAATATGACAAAATGCTTGTGGATTTGTTTGAGAAAGATGTTCCTTGTGCAAAGAAGCTTGAAATAGCATCTATTAAAGAATAAAAAACAAAAAAAAGAAAGAATAAGAAAATCTAAGTTCTTACAGCTTGAATGCGTACCAGAGGCCCATCAGCACGAACAATGCCGTGTACCACTGGACTTTCCACCATGCAAGCGCAACTCCATAGTTTTGGAGCAAATACAAAACACCTATGATGAGCACTAGCCAGCTCATCCATCCTGGTAATTCCTTAGCCATACGTATTCACCTCATTTGTTATTTGTTATATATGTGATTTAGAGAATAAATCAGATTAAGGGTATATAAAGATTTCGGCTATACAGAACACTATACTGATTTGCGGCCGGCTGAAAGCAGCTCGTCAATGTGCTTTTCGCTCAGATAAACATTCACTCCGTCTGGAAAACTGAACCTGAGCAGCTTGTCTTCGATTGTTTTCAAACAATGATGGCAGGCATATCGACGAGAAAATGGATTTTCCTGTTGCATAATTTCTTTTAGTTTTGCGTAAGAAGACTTCCAGTCCAGCCCTGTTTTTTGCGAGATGTCAGTTATCTCAAGGTGAATTTTATCCAGAACTTTTTTGTAATCTCGCTCTTTGTCGAGCATGTGTTGCAGGCACATAATGGATTATTTTAATTTTACCTGTATTTTTGCCTGCATTAGCTTGTCTATCTTATATACTCCATTATATACTCCAGAACAATAATCTATTTATATAGTCATAAAGGAAAACAGGCTAAGAGTTGTTACTGAAATTATTTAATTAATTCGTCAGTAAACGAAAAGGGGGTTAGTTGGATTGACTGCACATTCTAAAGCTTGGAATCGCGCAATTCCTGCTTTTATTCTCGCTCTTATTTTTTGCGCCAGTATAGTGTCTGCTGCCACAGTCAGCCATGAGGCAAGCCAAATCGTGGCAGGAACTTTTGGCAGCGGGAACTTTACATTTACAGAAGTGCTGAACGCAGGCGAGTTTAAAGGAAACCTGAATGCGAGCTACATACAAGATCCTTACTGGCTGGCCACTGAAACAGACCCTTTTTTTGCAGCTGCTGATAGCAATTTGGCAAGGACTGGAAACTGCGCAAGCGGAGAGGCTGTTCAAAACACAACAACAAGCGGGGTCCAGTGTATTCCAGTTTCAATAACCGAAATAGACCCTGTCTACATTGCTGGCAACGCGACAATATTAAGGAATGGCAGCGATGCAAATTTCAGCAGCATAATTACAACTGGAAATGTTGGGATTGGGACGGCGGCTCCAGCAACGACTCTTGACGTAAATGGAGACATAAGACTTAGCTCAATAACCGCTTCACCAGCTATCGAATTTACAGTGACGCCTTTGACGATAAAAACTTCCGCTGGAGATGGTTACTTACAATTTTATGATAACAAACTTATGCCCTACAAACCCATCACTTTTGTATCCGATGGAACAGCAGCAGCGCCGATGGTGGCCTGGTACTCGGACACGAATACAGGGATTTTCAGGCCTGCAGATGACACTTTTGCAATATCCACCGGCGGTTCTGAGAAAATACGGATTGATGCTTCTGGCAACGTCGGCATCGGGACGACTGACCCATCAGGAGCGTTGGATGTTAGCGGCAACGCTTATTTCAATAAAGGGCGGAATGGCGGGGGAAATCACGTAACAATTCGAGGTTTGGGCGTAGGTCAAAATTATGGAGTTATGGCGTTCACTGCCTATAATGGCACCAGCGACGTAAATATTGCTTCGATTGCAGGAGTTATAACAAACGCCACGCCAGGTTCGGAAGCTGGAGGACTTTCGTTTGCTACAAAACCGACAAGCGGCGCAATAACGGATAGTATGTACATAACTCCTGGCGGCAACGTCGGCATCGGGACGACGAGTCCTGCGAGAAAACTTTCTGTTCAAGCATCAGCAGGTTCTGGAACACCATTTATGCTGATGACTAATGATTATAATGGTGTTGATACTGGTTCAACGTTTGTTGCAGAATTTGGTGCTGCTTCAGGAAATACCTCTACAATGCTTGGTGCGTTATCAGCTGGAGGGAGTGCATGGAACAATCTGATTTTACAACCAAGCGGCAACGTCGGCATCGGAACAACTTCGCCGAGCCAGAAGCTGGTTGTGTCAGGCGACACGAACATAACTGGAAATTTGATTGTCGGCGGGAATTTGTCAGGCGGCTCGCCTGTAAAAATTATTGGCGGAGTTAATATTGTGTCTGGCGGCTTGAATGTTGCATCAGGCGGAATGACGGTTGTTGGAGACCTGAATACCACTGGCGCAATTTATGGCAGCGCTGTTAATGTCTCAATATTTACAGCGTCAGGAACCTGGACAAAACCAACTGGAGCAAAGTTTTGCAAAGTGGTTGCAATTGGAGCAGGCGGAGGAGGCGGTGGCGGATATACTGCTTCTGGCGTCAATAAAGGTTGTGGAGGCGGTGGAGGCGGCGCAGGCGCTTATGCAGAAGCAACTTATTCTGCAGTTGATTTAGGCGCCACAGAATCAGTTGCTGTTGGAACAGGAGGAACAGCAGGTTCAATAGGCAGCCCTGGCACAGCAGGAGGAGCAGGTGGTGTATCAACTTTTGGAACTACAGTGAAGTTATCAGCATATGGAGGAGGAGGCGGGGGAGCTGGCGGATTAGCAACAGCCAACTCTGGTGGTGGCGGAGGTGGAAGTGCAGGCGCAGGTGTAGCAGGTTCATCCGCTAATTCGCAAGGAGGTTCGCCTCAGACTGCCACAGGTGTTCAAGGGGTTAGCGGGCAAGGAGCTGGTGATATTGTTGCATCTGATGGTTTATCTTCTGAATTAGGAGGAGGTGCAGGAGCAGGTGCCTTGGCAGATTCAAGTGGCATAGGCAAGGCTGGTGGTTCTTCTCTTAAGGGCGGAGGAGGTGGAGGATCAGGCGGTTGTGGAGATGGTGCTGTTTGGGGACGTTCAGGCGGCGCAGGCGGAAAAAGTAATTCATATGTCTCTGGTGGCGGAGGTGGCGGAGGAATTGGTTCGCCAACACCAGGAAATGGCGGAGCTGGAGCTGATGGAAACTCTGCTGTTGCTGGCGCAGGCGGCGGAGGCGGCGGAGGCACGAGTGATGGTGGGTATAATGGAGGAGCTGGCGGCGCTGGCGGAGCTGCAGGCGGCGGAGGTGGCGGAGGCGGCGGTTGCGGTAAGACAGGACAGACAGCAGGCGCAGGTGGAGCCGGCGGCAGAGGAGGAGTAAGAGTTTACTGCTGGTAAATATTTTAAGAATATAGTGTTTTTCTCGGAACTTGAACAAGAAATACGCCATCGTCAGGATTATGAAATGGCAACTAGCGTGACAAATATTCTGGTTATTGGCGCAATAGCTTATCTTTTGTGCAGAAAACCTCTCAAAATAGTTGCAGCTGTTGTTTCAAAAGTTTCAAAGCAAACTCCTGACGCTGCGATTTCTGCATTGGAGAACTACATCAGGCAGTCGCTTCTTCAGGCAGCCGCTTAGCAATGGAATGCCAAGGCGCGAGATAAGGCGCGAGATAAGGCAGAAACTGATTGCAGCAGGCTGCCGCGAAGAAGTTATTGACGAGAGACTGGCTAAACTCTGAAGAATCGCCTCTTTTTAAGCTAATTTCATATATGTTCTCAAAAATAGAAATCTTTATATATTAGTATAGGAGTATACGAAAGAATATACTCTGTATATTGTAGTGAAGACGAAAGGAGGTAACATTATGGCAAAAGAGAAAAGCGCAGTATTGATTCTGTTATTCGCCATTATAGTGATTGTAGTATTGACCACAATGATAACTATGCAGGTTGCTGAGAAGGCAGCAACAAAGCAAACTTCGACAGCGAGTGGAACAGTTAGCTTCACAATATTGCCTTCAGAGCAAACAACAACGCCGTCAGCGCCAAGCAAGGCAACTGGCAGCGTGACATTCAATATAATTAAATAAATAAGGAGGTCGAACTAAATGGGAGATATCTCAAATAAAAGTTTAGCGGCACTATTAGTTGTCGCGATAGTAGTTAGCGTGGCAGGAACCTGGATGGTTGTGAACAACGGCGGACCTGGGCTTGCTGGAATATCAGGACAGGCAAGTAATGATGTTGGCGTTACAATCAACGAGTTTCTCAGTTTAAGCACCCCTAGCGCTGTTGCATTCACAGGTTACTTTAACGGCACAGGAACTGCTAACACAGAAGGAACACCAGGCACCTTTGTGGGCACTATCAGCTCAGGAATGGCTGCTACAGTAAAAACTAATAATCCAGCTGGAACTACTGTAAGCATAGAGTCTAGTGAAGCATCTGGCTTTTATGCTGGCGCAACACTTAAGTGGAACCATGGCGAAGGTTATGCAGCATTCGTAAACGCTACCCCTGTTGCTGGTGCTTTCCTCACAGCTCAAGGCAGCGAAGTGATTACACTTAACTTCGAACTTAGTGGAACTTGGGCGACAGCAGTAGGAGGAGACTCTACTACAATCACCATACTTGCTACAGATGTTGTATAATTTTTTTATTTTTATTTTTTTTAATTTATTTTTGAAAAATGGGCTTAACAAATAGACTCATAATCTTAGTTCTTTGTATTCTTGTTATTCTTTCAACAGGAGCAACTGCAATATTAATATCCCCTTCAAACATACACCTCAGCTACGAGCCAGGCAAGCAGCACGAATTTTCAATCTCTGTTAGCGAAACTGACTACCTCGAGGCATATATAGACGGCGAGCTTGCGCCTTATGCAGAATTAATAAGCCCTGTCCAGGGCAAAGCGCCAATGAATATTATTGTGAAATTTACACAGCCAGAAGGGCTTTTGCCAGGAAGGCACAAGCTGTTTGTTGGCGCTATCGAAGCTTTGCCCCAGACACAAGAAATACAAGTAGGAATTCGCGCAAGGGCATCGGTTCAGGCAGTAATTTATGTTGACGTTCCTTACCCAGGCGTCTACATTGAGGCAACAATTAAGGCGCAAGACATCAATATTGGCGAGAAGGAAAAATTTGTTGTCAGCGTGGCTAATAAAGGGTTAGAGGCGGTTTCCAGGGTTTCTGCGCGAGTTAAGGTGTTGGATATTGACAACAACACAGTTGCAGAGCTTGCGAGCAGCGAGGAGAAGCCATTAGGGAATTTGAGCAGCACTGACTTTGAGTTTGAGTGGGACAGCGCAGCCGCAGGAGCAAACCCCGGAATATACAGGGCTGTTGCGAATGTGAACTATGATGGAAGCATTGTGACTACAAAAGAGGCAAAATTCAAGATTGGAAGCTTGAGTGTTGGGATAACAGATTATACTAAAGAGTTTGAGGCTGGAACGATAAGCCCATTCTTTATAGAAATTGAAAGCGGCTGGAATGAAATGCTGCAGGGAGTTTATGGTGAACTTATTGTTGGTGGCAAGAGCTTCAAGACACTGACATCTGACCTTAATCCTTGGCAACGAATGAAATTAAACGGCTATCTCGACAGCAACGGGATTGCAGAGGGAGGGTATGACGCCAAATTTATCGTGCATTATGCTGGCAAGACAACAGAAAAGAGCGACAAACTATTAATCACAAAGGGAGTCGGACCGGCGCGTGAAATGCCTGCTGGAACAGGAAAAACTTTGACGGCAGGCACGATTACAATGATTGTGCTTGGCGTTGTGCTTGTTGCTGCTATTGTTTTGCTTGTGCTTGTTTACCTGGCTAACCGCAAGAACAGGATTTATTCCTGAGCAAAATAAAGAAACATCCACGCATATGAAAAAAACAAAGACCAGCCCAGTCTGGCTGTTTGTTATTGTGATTATTCTTGCAGCAGCAGCGACATTCCTGACTGCGTACATAATCACGAGCAAGAACGTGGTTGGCGCCAAAACTGTGCTGATGGACCTTGAAGTGCAGCAGAATCCTGCAATTAACCTCGCCACTGATATGATGCACTTGGGGGGAATTGTTCCAGGCGGAAGCTCAAAAAGGGGGCTAATGCTGTCTAACGACAAGGCATTTCCTGTCAAGGCAATAATCTACCTGAAAGGCGAGCAGCTTACAGGCTGGGTGCTGCCTGACGAGAATCCTGTGCTGTTGCAGCCGCTTGAGCAGAACAAGAGCGTTAATTTCACAGCAACCGTGCCAAGCAACGCACAGTTCGGCAACTATACAGGCGAGATAACTATTGTTTTCAAGAAAGCATGAGAAAAGATTAATGCTATTTTTTCTTTAAATTTTAAATTATTTATTTCTGTTTCTTCTATTTCTGCTCGCAGCCGCCCTGGACTCTCTGCCCCCAGATGTCGTTGTTTCCTCCATCTCTGTAGTCAGCCCACAGGACAAGGAAATCCTGTCCTGGACCTGCTGCAATAGCAGGCGATGACTGGGAATTCTCAGCGATTGTCACAAAGATATTTGAGTCATCCTTTGTTCCGTCTCCGTTGGCAAACTGCCCGAATATCTCCATGCTGCCATCAGGAGGATCAAGAGGAGACGATTCATTGTCTGCCCATACCATCAGGTATTTGTTAATGACAGGGTTGTAGGCTGTTTTAACATTCTCAAATACCCAGTTCATTAAAGCGCCATCGTTAACTTGATAGCTTGCGCCTTCCTGCGAACCATCCTCTGCCAATTTTTGAGCGCGGATATTTCTTGTGCTTCCTGTGATTCCGTCATTTGTCACAAGGTAGTTTTTGTCTTTTGAGTTGTAGGCAATGCTTGGAGTCTGCTGGTTGCCAGAATCATCATTTGCCGCAAACTGCCCGCCGATATATGAACCGTTTGAGTCTATGAATCTTGCATATATGTCTGCGCCTGTTGCGGACTCATTTCTCCAGTCTTCCCAGGCAACAAGCACCCTATCATTCACAGAGTCATAGGCAGCATCAGGCATTCCTTCGCAGGATGCGTTCTCGTTGCTTATGACAATCTCAGAGCCAATCAACGCGCCATTGCTGCTAATCATCTGAGCATAGACATCGTCGCAGTTTGTTATGTTAGCATCTCTTGCATCTTCCCAAACAACAAGGAACTTGCCGGGCAAAGCAGCTATTGCAGGCAGTGTCTGCGCATCAGGCATTGCGCTTATAACAAAATAGTCTCCTGCAAACGGGCCGTCTTTGTTTATCAGCCTGCCATACAAATCTCCAGAGTATGGATCGCCTTCAACTCTGTCGTCGTTCCAGACAACAAGCCATTTTTCAGAGTAGGGGTTGTATTTTACAGCAGATATCTGCTGGAAAGCGTCATATTCAGAGATTGCAAAATCAGAGCCGATTATTGAGCCACCTGCTCCAACAAATTTTCCAAACAGGTTTCTGTTTGCTCCTGTCCTGTTGCTGCTCCAAATTACAAGGTATTTATCGTCGCCAAATGCTGCATTGGCATAGCCGTCTTTGTCTATATCAGTTGTTATCTGGAAGTTTCCGCCTGACATGCCTATCCAATCGAGCCCCTCGTCAATTTGCGTATCGCAGTTGTTGTCTTTTCCGTCGCAAATTTCAGATGCGCCTGGGTTTGTTGCAGGGTTGCTGTCGTCGCAGTCATCACCGTTTGAAACATATCCTTCAGGAACGCCGCAAGTTGTTATTGTTGAGCTGGCATTTCCATAGCCATCGCCATCTGCGTCTTCGTAATATGTTAAATTGCTGCAGACTTCTTTACAAGGCGCAGAAATTATCTGCCCCCAGACTTCTGAGTGGCTTGTTCTCTTGTCAAACCATATTGCAAGGAAAGTTGAGCCAGGACCGCGGGTTACTGAAATGTAACATTGGTCATTTGTCGCGTTTGAGAGCACAATGTCCGCGCCAAGAGGCAAAGAGTATGAGTCAAATATCTGCGCAAAAACATCTCCACAGTTTGTCCAGACTCCCATATACTTGTCTACATCTGAATTGTAGGCAATAGCAGGGAACTCTTCTCCACCATCTGTGTCGCTGACTATTACTGGCTCGCCAATCAAAGAGCCGTTTATAGCAACCTTTTGCGCACTGATTCTTTTGCCTTCTAAATAGTCTGTCTGGTCGTCAAAAATAACAAGGAATGTGTTGTCAATAGAGTTGTAGGCTGCTCTTGCAGTAGTCTGGTAATTCCATTCGTCATAAATTATAAAATTCTCTCCAATAAGGTTTCCAGTTCCATCAAGCAGTTGTCCGTAGATATCGCTGTCTGTGCCTTTTTCTGTATTCATATCCCTATAATCATACCAAGTCACAAGAATTCTATCTTGTTCTGCAGCATAAACAGCGCTTGGCTGCGCCTGAATACTCGTCGCATTGGATATTGTTATGTCAGGACCAAGAACTCCATTGGAGTTAACAACCCTTCCATGAATGTCATCTCCCGCCTCATAAACAACAAAGAACCCAGAGGGCACTGCAGCTGCCCATTGATACTGGTCGTGGTATGGGCCGTCATAAATCAGGAAATCATCTCCAACAGGAGTGCCGTCGTTTTCCAAAAGTCTTCCGTAAATGCCAGTGTCTGACAGATTTGCCCTGGAATCAAGCCAGGCAACAAGCCATCTGCCAGTGCCATTGTGGTAAGCCACGACAGGGTCTTCGGCAGTATCTTGCGTGCTTATATTTATCATATGACCAATCTTGGTCCCGTCTGTTGCCAAGAGCTGTCCAACAATAGTGTTGATGTAAACGTCCCAGACAACAAAGTATTTATCGCCACTAAAAGCAACATCCTCCTGCCAGACATTCGTTGTGTTTGATATCTGGAAATTCCCGCCAAGGAACTGGGTTTCGTTTGAGCAGGAAATATCGTCGACAACTGCGTTGCAGTCGTTGTCTTTACCATCAAGAACCTCGATTTCGCCAGGGTTTCTTGCGCTGTCGCTGTCATCACAGTCATCTGAGTTGTTCACATAGCCAGCAACAGGATCGCAAACTTCGATAGTAGATCCAGAGTCTCCATAGCCGTCAGAGTCTGCATCGCGGTATAATGTGAAATTATTTGTTCCTGTAATGTTTAGCTGCCATTCTTTCTCTGCAGTATAATTTGCTTCTGTGTCATTTACAACAACTTTAATTGCGTGGGAGCAAAACATATCAGTGTCTGCCTGAAAAATATATGTTGAAGAATAGCTTGTGCTGTCATTTTGGACTGATGCGCTGTTATCATACCATTTAATTGCAAGAAGATCAATGTTTGGATTTGCTATGCGTATTGTGAAAACCTGCGAGGCTGTGCTTGGTATTGTCAGGTTTTGCGCTGTTGGAGACCGGCTGCAAATCAAATCAAGACCGTCATCAACAAGTCCGTCACAGTTGTTGTCAACTCCGTCACAGCTTTCATTTCCGCCGTTTGTTGGAGTGCAGTTTCCAGCAGGGCAGTCAATGGCGCAGTTTCCCTGCTCATTTGGATCGCAGAAACCATCTCCGCATGAGTTTATTGCAAAAACAAGGCAGTCATTTGCGCACCAGAGCACATTCTCTCCTGCTTCGCAAACATTGTCATTGTCGCAGACTGCTGCTGCGCTTGCTGTCGCAGCAGAGCTTGCAAGGAAGATAAACATAACTAGAGCCAATACAACTACAGAACAACCATCTAATTTGATGTTCATTTTCCCTTATTTATGTTGCTTTTTAGCCATTTATAATTTAGTAGTTACTAATTAGTGAATAATGTGACAGCTTATTTAAATATTTCTACTGTCAGTTTCTACAATAAAAGCAGCAGCTCAAATTTCTAGCACTGTCCAGAAATAATCTGCCCCCAGACTTCTGTGTGTCCTGTCCTTCCGTCCTGCCAGACAGCCAGGAAAGTTGAGCCAGGGCCTTCTGTTACCGAGATAAGATACGTACCGTTGGTTGCGAGCACCAAGTCGTCGCCTATTTGTGTACCGTTTGAATCGAAAATCTGGCCATACTCATTCGCAACGTTTGTCCACACTCCCAAATACTTGTCTATGTTCGCGTTGTATGCGATGTCAGGGTCTTCGTCCCAGCCGCGGTCAACATCATTGACATATATCACATCACCGAGGAGAGAGCCATCAATCCCGATTTTCTGCGCGGTTATCTCCTTCTTTCCGGTAAACCTCTGGTCGTCAAAAATGACAAGGAAAGAGTCGTTGGCAGGGCTGTAAGCAGCCCTCGGCGCCGTCTGGTAGTCTTCAGCATTATGAATGACAAAGTTGTCGCCGATAAGGTCGCCGCTGCCATTGAGGAACTGTCCGTAAATATCGCTGTCTGTGCCCAGCGTCTCCATATTGCGGTAGTCGTACCATGTAACCAGCAGCTTGTCGTATTCCTCTGCATAAACCGCGCTCGGCTGCGCCTGAATATTCGTCGCATTTGATATTGTTATGTCAGGACCAAGCGCTCCATTGGAGTTAACAATCCTTCCATGAATGTCATCTCCCGCCGCATAAACAACAAAGAAACCAGATGGTACTGCAGCTGCCCATTGATACTGATCGTGGTATGGGCCGTCATAAATCAGGAAATCATCGCCAACAGGAGTGCCGTCGTTTTCAAAAAGCCTTCCATAAATTCCAGTGTCTGACAGTCCTGCCCTACTATCAAGCCAGGCAACAAGCCATCTACCGGAACCTTTGTGATAAGCCACGACAGGGACTGCAGCAGTATCTTGCGTGCTTATATTTATTACAGGGCCAATTTTGGTTCCATCTGTTGCCAAGAACTGTCCAACAATAGTGTTGATGTAAACGTCCCAGACAACAAAGTATTTATTGCCGTCAAATGCAACATCCTCCTGCCAGACATTCGTTGTGTTTGATATCTGGAAATTCTCGCCGAGGAACTTGGTTTCGTTTGAGCAGGAAATATCGTCGACAATTCCATTGCAGTCGTTATCGAGGTTGTCGAGCAGCTCATCGCCATAGTTGGCGCCGTAGTTGACTGCTGTGCACGACTGCCATCCAGCAGGCGTACACTGTGCTGAGATGTGCTGAGAGCCAGCGCACACACCTGTCTGCTTTTCACACGGCGCCAATATCATGCTCGAATCAGCAGAGTCAGTCAATCCGTTGCAGTTGTTGTCAACGTTGTCACAAACTTCTGTTGCTCCTGGCTTTATCGCAGAGTTGCCGTCATCGCAGTCAGTGGCAATTGGATAGCTGTCGCCATCAATGTCGTCATCTTTTGTCGAAGCATTGCAGTCATCATCCTTGCCGTTGTAGACTATTTCTGAAGCGCCTGGATTGATTGAAGCATTGCCATCGTCGCAGTCCCCTGAGTTGTTCACATAGCCAGCAACGGGGTCGCAAACTTCAATGCTTGAGCCAGGGTTCCCATAGCCGTCAGAGTCTGCATCTTCGTATAATGTAAAATTATTTGTTCCTGTGATATTGAGCTGCCATTCTTTTTCAGCAGTATATTCTGTTTCTGTGTCATTTACAACAACTTTAATCGCGTGAGAACAAAACATATCAGCGTCTGCCAGAAAAAGATATGTTGAAGAATAGCTTGTGCTGTCATTTTGGACTGATGCATCGTTGTCATACCATTTAATTTCAAGATCATTGATATTTGGATTTGCTATGCGTATTGTAAAAACCTGCGAAGCTGTGCTTGGTATTGTCAGGTTTTGTGATGTTGGAAGCCAATTGCAAATCAAATCAAGCCCGTCATCGATTAAGCCATCGCAGTCGTTGTCAACTCCGTCACAGCTTTCATTTCCGCCGTTTGTTGGAGTGCAGTTTCCAGCAGGGCAGTCAGTGATGCAATTTCCCTGCTCGTTTGGATCGCAGAATCCGTCTCCGCACGAGGCTATTGTCAGCGGTGAGCAGTCATTTGCGCACCAAAGCACATTCTCTCCTGGTTCACAAACATTGTCATAGTCACAGACTGCTGCTGCGCTTGCTGTTCCAGCAGAGAGAGCAATAACTGAAAGCATAATTGCTCCAAAGGCAACTAGCAAAACAGCAGAAAACAATTTCCAACAACCTTCCTTTTTAGTTACGCACATCTTCTCCTCTCAATAGCATTTATGCGCTTGTCTATTTACAATTTATTAACCACCTAGTAGTGAATAATACTTGACAGTATTTAAAGCTTTCTATTCCTGGCGTCGAGCTAGCCTGCCGCCAAGAAACATAAAATAAATAGAAAAAGTATTGAACTTTCAGCAGCTTACTTTCTTTACATCATTGTTGTCTGGCGTTTCTACAACCAGAGTCGGAGTGAAGCCGAGTATGGCAACATCCAGCCTGCAGGTCGTTGACTCTCCAGGAGCCAGCGTTGTCTTGCCGCAGTCAGGCGTTGAGTCGAGCGCAGTGTTGACATAGAACTTTATATCATCAGCAATCTCCAATGCCGCGGATTCAATGTTTATCAGGGTCAGCTCAAGCGTTCTGTCGTCAATGCACTCTATATTGGTGGCTATATCGCTGCCGTGGGTGTATGCTGTCTCTGCAGCCGCCCCCTCTGCCCCTCCTCCTGGCGTCTGGATATTATTATTTTCTCCTGAAGCCAGAGACGCATTCTTTGCGCAGCCAGCCATTAGCAGTATTGCCGCCAAAACCGCGATTGTCAGCAGGATTTTTTTCATTTTTTCTGCGCCTCCTCACTCATATCCTATCAGCTTCAGGACATCATACTGAGACAGCGTCTTGTAGCCGGCGTAGGTGTTCCTGATCTGATAATGATTGCTGTCCTGGCATATTTTCTTTGCTGCCGCGGCAGCGTCGTTGCAGGAAGTTATGCAGACCTTGTCTCGCTTGTCGCAGCGGGCTGTGCACGCAGTCAATGCATTGTTTGCATTCTGCTCGCACTGTTTGTATCCATCGTCATTGTTATAGGTCAGATGCAGATCTGAACTGTCGCTCTTGTCATTGTACTTCATGCTTGCCTGCACATGCGCCCCATCGTTCCAATCGTGGTTGTGATAGTGCTCCTTCATTTTCACCTTTCCCTTTTCATCTATGCTGGATAACAGTTTGGTGGTGTCTGCCTTTTCATCCTCCCTCAATAGGCGATTGGTCGAGGTTATAATCTGTTCAGTCTTTATTGAGCATTTTGTTCTCGTCGGGCCTGCGTCTGCTTCATAGTTGATAGTCAAATCATAGTCAAATATATTTCCTGTGTCCATCGATGAGCGCAGATTGTACCATAGCTCCTTGCCTTTGTAGTAATCTGTTCCAAATACATGAGCCCCTGTTATCGGATAGAGGCTGTCTGTGGAAGAGCCAGAGTATGTATCGATGCAGAAGCTTGTTGCATTTGCCTGGGTTTCTGTCGAGTCCTGGCAGCCGTTCTTGTTAGCGTCGATGTTTGGCACCAGCGTCGGGCACTGGTCAAAGAGATCAGGCGCTCCGCCGTTGTCAGCAGGGAACGCGTGCACATCCTCATCATCATCCTCATACACCATCTTGCTTATGGTATTGAAGTTGCCTGCATTGTCAGTCGCCTCAAGCAATATCTGGTAGCTGCTCCTGTCTGTGGCAAAATCAAACTGCAGCGGAGAGTCTGTGCTTGTTGCGACCACGTTAGTCTGGCTGTCCTTGAGCGTAATCTTGTATGTTGCAAGCCCTGCTATCGACGCATCGATTACTCCATTGAGCTCTGCGCAGCCATGCACAACCTGATATGCGTTTGTTGCAAGGTCTGTCCAGCTCTGCTTCCAGAATTGGCAGAGCCCGCTGCCAGCAATGTCGATATTCACTGTTGGCGGAATCTTGTCAAGCTTGACAATAACAACATTGATGCCTTCGGTGTTGCCTGCAACGTCTTTGCTGTGGTATCTTACATAATATGTTCCCTCTGTTGTTATGATGACTGGGCTTCCTATGTAATTCGTTATCGGCGCGCAAGAGTTTGTCTGGTCGACGCAGTACCTTGTCCACTCAACGCCAGAGCCTGGTGTTGGGTCAAACGCAGACAGTGAAATTATTGCATTCACGTTTGTCCAGCTGTCGTCGTAAGCATAGTCGTCAAAGCTGACTGGCGCGGCAGTGTCAACCCTTACATTAGCGACGCTGTCAGTCTGGTGGTTGCCTGCAGTGTCCTGGCAGTCAACTGTGAATGAGTGCAGCCCATCTGAAAGTCCAGCGAATATGTGTGTTGCTGTTCCGCTCACAGCGCCGTCTCCTGTCATATCAACAGGCGTCTGGCTGTCAACCTGCGCCTGGCATTGAACTGTGTATGTGTTTGCATAGTCTGCGCTTAATGCTATCGTGCTTGCGGTGAACATCTGCTCATCCAATGGCGCAGTTATCTGCACGCTTGGAGAGTCAGTGTCGACAGTAATGCTCTGCTCGTTGCTGTCAGCGTAGTTGCCAGCATTGTCATAAGCCCTTACCTTGTAATAATAGGTGACATCTGTTGCCAGTCCTGTGTCTGTAAAGCTTAGAGTTTCAGGCAGCAGGTTTTCAGACACTTTGGCATAAACTCCTGTTGTTCCGCTCTTTCTCCACACTTCATAGTGCTTCACTCCTGACAGCAAGTCAGTTGATGCTGTCCAGCTCAAATCAGCGTCGCCTGTATTGCTCCATTCAGGCAGCGCTGAAAGCACAGCTGCTGTCGGAGCTGTCTTGTCCAGTTTCACGTTGTATGCTCCAATCAAGCTTGGATTATAGGCATTATCTGTCACCTGATACCTTACAATTGTGTCCTGGTCAGTTGTGTAGTCAAGTGTGTATGGGCTATCCAACAGAGTTGTTGGCGCGCAGCCTGCTCCTTCACAATAATTAACTGTCTGCACTCCGCTTGGTTCATCAGTTGGTGACAGGGTCACAAGCTGGTCTGCGTTCACCCAAGTGCCATCATTTGCATAGTCGTCTGCTATTATCGGCAGGGTCTTGTCAAGCTTTAGTATCTGGCTTTTGGCCAGCTCTGAATTGCCTGCCTTGTCTATGCTCATAAATCTGAAATAGTGCGCTCCTTCAACAGTATGGATTATTGTTCCGCTGAATGGAGTTATTGGCTCACAGCTGTTGGCTGCGTCAATGCAGTAGTAAGCTGACAGGCATCCGCTGCCTGGCGCTGGGTCTGCGCAGCTCAGGTCGATCTTGATGTCAGCATTTTGCCATTCAGCGCTCACAAAGCTGCTTGTTGTGGCAGGAGCAATAGTATCCACTCTGACGTCAACAACGCTGTCAGTCTGGTGGTTGCCTGCGGTGTCCTGGCAGTCAACTGTGAATGAGTGCAGCCCATCTGAAAGTCCAGCGAATATGTGTGTTGCTGTTCCGCTCACAGCGCCGTCTCCTGTCATGTCAACAGGCGTCTGGCTGTCAACCTGCGCCTGGCATTGAACTGTGTATGTGTTTGCATAGTCTGCGCTTAATGTGATTGTGCTAACTTTAAATGTCTGGCTGTCTAGCGGCGATGTTATCTGAACAGCAGGGTTCTCAGTGTCTATGGTTGTGTGAACAATATTTGAATCCACCAAGTTGCCAGCAACATCATAGCTTATTATTTTGTATTCATAATAGGTGTCTGTAAGCAGTCCTGGGTCAGAGTAGCTTGTTTCTGCAAGATTGCCTGAAATTTTGTGGAATTCACCGTTGTTTTCGCTTCTCCACACTTCATAATATTCAAAGCCAGACCGCGCATCAGTTGACGCTTGCCAGCTCAACTCGACTGTCCCAACAGTATTCCATTCTGCCAATGCTGAAAGCACAGCAGCTGTCGGAGCTGTCTTGTCCAGTTTCACGTTGTATGCGCCAATCAGGCTCGGGTTGTATGCATTATCAGTCACCTGATACCTTACAATTGTGTCCTGGTCAGTTGTGTAGTCAAGTGTGTATGGGCTATCCAACAGAGTTGTTGGCTCGCAGCCTTCTCCCTTGCAGTACGCAACTTCCTTAATCCCGCTTGGGCTGTCTGCAGGCGCAAGAGTAACTGTCTGGTCGCTCTTTACCCAAACTCCATCATTTACATAATCATCTGTTATTGTTGGCGGAGTCTTGTCAAGCTTGAGAATCTGGGAGTTGACAAACTCAACATTGCCGGCAATGTCAGCAGAGTAGAATCTCACGTAGCTTATTCCCTCTGTAGCATGAACTATCGTGCTTGTGTGCTCTATTGTAGGTATGCAGGAATCAGTTGAGTCAATGCAATAGTATGTCTTGTCGCAGCCGCTAGCCGGCGTTGGGTCAACACAGCTTAGGTCAATGCTTATGTCATTCTTCTGCCAGGTTGTTGCAGTAAAGCTGGATGTTGTGGTTGTTGGCACAGTGTCAACTCTCACATTAGCAACGCTGTCAGTCTGGTGGTTTCCTGCCGTGTCCTGGCAGTCAACTGTGAATGAGTGCAGCCCATCTGAAAGTCCAGTGAATATGTGTGTTGCTGTTCCGCTCACAGCGCCGTCTCCTGTCATATCAACAGGCGTCTGGCTGTCAACCTGCGCTGCGCAGGTTACGGTGTATGTATTTGCATAGTCAGCGCTCACTGTCACTGAATTAACCTTGAATATCTGCTCGTTGAGTGGCGAGGTTATCTGAACAGCAGGGTTCTCAGTATCAACTGTGGTGCGCGCAATGTTTGATTCTACCAAGTTGCCAGCATTATCATAAGTGATTATTTTGTAATGATAGGTTATGTCAGTCGGCAGTCCTGAGTCTGTAAAGCTTAGCGTCCCTGGCAACAGGTTTGCAGAAACCTTTGCGTAAGCTCCTGCTGCGCCATCCTTTCTCCACACTTCATAGTGCTTCACTCCTGACCGCGCATCAGTTGACGCTTGCCAGCTCAACTCGACTGTCCCAACAGTATTCCATTCTGCCAATGCTGCAAGCACAGCAGCTGTCGGAGCTGTCTTGTCCAGTTTCACGTTGTATGCGCCAATCAAGCTTGGATTATAGGCATTATCAGTCACTTGATACCTTACAATTGTGTCCTGGTCAGTTGTGTAGTCAAGTGTGTATGGGCTATCCAACAGAGTTGTTGGCGCGCAGCCTGCTCCTTCGCAGTACTGGACTGTCTGCACTCCGCTTGGTTCGTCAGTTGGTGACAGGGTCACAAGCTGGTCTGCTTTCACCCAGATGCCGTCATTTGCATAGTCGTCTGCTATTATAGGAACTGTTTTGTCAAGCTTGAGCACTTGAGAGTATGTTGATTCTGCATTTCCTGCTTTGTCAGCAGAGTAGAACCTCACATAGCTTATTCCCTCTGTAGCATGAACTATCGTGCTTGTGTGCTCTATTGTAGGTATGCATGAATCAGTTGCGTCAATGCAATAGTATGTCTTGTCGCAGCCGCTAGCCGGCGTTGGGTCAACACAGCTCAAGTCAATGCTTATATCACTCTTCTGCCATTCAGCGCTTACAAAGCTGCTTGTTGTTGTGGTTGGGACAGTGTCAACCTTTACTATGAATGATTTTGCTGTTTCTGTATTTCCCGCAATATCAACAGCATAATACTCAACAGTCCAGGTTCCGTCTGAGAGCTGGAAGGTTCCTGCGTAATCATTCCACTCGCCTGCGTTGATTCGGTAATATGCCATTGCAACTCCTGACACAGCATCAGAAGAACTCAGCGTTATTCCAACTGCTGATTTGTGCCAGCCATTGTCGCCGATTGCGCCTTCGATAGCATGTGTTGTTATTGGAGGTTGTGTATCAATTGTTGTTGAAGTAGCATCTGATTTGATGCTTTCGTGGTTTACATTGTCAGTTGCGCTCGCAGCATAGGAATAAGTTGTTGCTTCGGCAACATCACCATCTGTGTATTTTGTTGTTAGTCCTGTGTTGATTGCTGCAAGAGAGTCTTTATAGAGATTGTAATTCTTGACTCCAGACACAACATCAGTTGCTTCTGTCCAGTCAACAATCACCTGCATTACCTTTGTATACTGCGGCAAAGGCGTCATATCAGGCACACTCGGCGGATACAAGTCAATAGTCGTGCTTGTTGTTGCTGATGTCGAGCTCCTTCCTGCCCAGTCAATCGCCTTGACATAATATGAGTAGGTTGTTGCGTCAGAGAGCCCTGATTCTGTGATGCTTGTGCCTGTTATTGTCCTGTAAAGCGCGTTGTTCCTGTAAACCTCGTAACTCAGCGCGTCTGAAATTGTGTCAGAGCCAATCCAGCTAACGACAAATGCGCCGTCGCCATCGTATGTGGCTAGCGCTTCTATCGCGACATTCGGGTTTGTCTTGTCGATAAGGATTACATCAGAGTGCAACAGCTCGGCATTTCCAGCATCATCATCAGAGTAATACCTGACATAGTTCGTGCCCTCTGTTGTTATTGTTGCTGAGCTTCCGGCTGCTGGAGAGCATTCATTGCTCTGGTCAACACAGACATACATTGTTCTCACGCCAGAAGTTGCGTCTGTTGCGCTAAGCTGAACACTAACGTCAGAGGTGTACCAGTTGTGCTCTCCTGCTGTTCCTGTATATTTTGCGGTTGTTGTTGGAGCAATGCCGTCTATTTTTACAGCGATTGAATCAATTAGCTCAACATTGCCTGCATTGTCAGCAGATTGATAACGGCCATAAGTTGTTCCTTGCGCAGCTATGGTGAACGGTGTAGTGTATTTTATTACAGGAGCGCAGCTGTCTGCTATATCAGTGCAGTATTTTGTCCAGGCAACATCTGACATGTCATCTGTAGCAGCCAAACTCACGCTGGCTTCTGATATGCACCATCCAGCATCGCCCATTGTGCAGTCAAATGTGGATGTTGTTGTTGGGGAAATAGCGTCAACCTTGACTGCAAATGACTTTATTGTTTCATCATTGCCAGCAATGTCAACAGCATAATACTCAACATTCCAGGTTCCGTCTGAAAGCAGGAATGTTCCTGTGTATTCGTTCCACGCTCCGCTGTTTAATCTGTAATATGTTCTTGCAACTCCTGAAGTTGCATCTGCAGAGCTGAGGATTATTCCAACTGATGAAACATACCATTGGTCTAGACCAACTGTTCCGCTGATTGCGTGAGTTGTAACAGGCGGCAAGGTGTCGATAGTAGTGCTTGTAGCATCTGACTTGACACTTTCGTGGTTTACATTGTCAGTTGCGCTTGCAGCATAGGAATAAGTTGTTGCTTCGGCAACATCGCTGTCTGTGTATTCTGTAACCAGTCCTGTATTGATTGATGAGAGCGCATCCTTGTATAAATTGTAGTTCTTGACTCCAGACACAACATCAGTTGCTTCTGTCCAGTCAACAATCACCTGCATTACCTTTGTATACTGCGGCAAAGGCGTCATATCAGGCACACTCGGCGGATAGAGGTCAACTGTCGTTGAAGTAGTTCCAGATGTCGAGCTCCTTCCTGCCCAGTCAATCGCCTTAACATAATATGAGTAGGTTGTTGCGTCAGCAAGTCCTGATTCTGTGATGCTTGTGCCTGTTATTGTCCTGTAAAGCGCGTTGTTCCTGTAAACCTCGTAGCTCAGCGCGTCTGAAATTGTGTCAGAGCCAATCCAGCTAACGACAAATGCGCCGTCGCCATCGTATGTGGCTAGTGTGTTTATTGCAATGCTCGGATTTGTCTTGTCAATACTAACAATGTCAACAAGCAACTCTTCAGCGTTATCTGCGTTGTCAACAGAGTAATACCTGACATAGTTCGTGCCCTCTGTTGTTATTGTTGCTGAGCTTCCGGCTGCTGGAGAGCATTCATTGCTCTGGTCAGCACAGACATACATTGTTCTCACGCCAGAAGTTGCGTCTGTTGCGCTAAGCTGAACACTAACGTCAGAAGTGTACCAGTCGTGTTCTCCCAATGTTCCTGTGTATGCAGCAGTTGTTGTTGGCGCGGCAGTGTCTACTTTTACAGCAGTTGATTTTATTCCTTCAACATTGCCGGCATTGTCAGCAGATTGATAACGCGCATAAGTAGTTTCTTGCGCAGTTAATGTGAATGGCGCAGCATAGGTTGTTTCTGGTGCGCAGCTGTCAGTCGCATCAGTGCAGTATTTTGTCCAGGCAACATCTGACCTGTCGTCTGTGGCATTGAGCGCTATAGTCGCAGCTGACTTGCACCAGCCAGCATCGCCTCCTATGCAGTCGACAGCTGCTGTTGTGGTTGGAGGCATCTTGTCAATCTTGAGCACCTGGCTATTGACTGTTTCTGCATTGCCTAAATTATCAGTTGAGTAGAATCTTATGTAGCCAATTCCCTCTGTGCTGTGGGCTACTGTTGAGATGTATTCTATTGTTGGCGCGCAGGAGTCAATTGAGTCAATGCAGTAGTATGTCTTGTCGCAGCCGCTGCCTGGTTCTGGGTCTGCGCAGCTCAAATCAATGCTTATGTCACTCTTCTGCCATTCTGTGCTCACAAAGCTGCTTGTAGTTATTGGAGGCGTTGCGTCGCAGTCTGTGTCAGCAGTGTCAATCAAGCCATCGCAGTCGTTATCCAAGCCATCTGTGCACGCGGCAACAGTGCTCTCTAGCTGAGGACCAACTGCTGGTTGAATTATCTCCCACAGCGGCGCTGCGCTTTCACAGCCGTCTGCCCAGTCACCATTGAGGTTAAGCCAGCCTGCGTCGCAGACGCAGCTTCCGCCAATCTTTGAAGAGTGCGGTCCGCATACAACCCATCCGCTTTGTTCAGCGTATGGATACGAGTCAACAACATTTGCTCTGTTGCTATCCACGCCAGCTATAAAATAGGGCGCAGTTGTCCTGCCCCACCAGTTGCCCTCTTGGTTGTAGGAAAGCTCTATACCCTCGAGTTCAGAGAACACTTGCAGCACTGAGTTGCTGTATAAGTTGTTATGATATACTGTATTCACGCCGGAGTATCCACTAAGATACAATCCATATTTGCTGTTGGATATGTCATTCCCGGTTATTATATTATTTGCTGAATTATGCATTGTTATGGCTCTGTCAAAGTTCTTGAGCACAAGATTCTTCACAGTTATTCCTGTCTCGCCTCTCCACCAGATAATGCCGTTATTTGTTCCAACTCCCTGCAAAGTCGCTCCATTTCCATCAACAACAATGTTGTTTGCCTGCACCCACACCGGAGTTGTAATTGTGTAGGTTCCTGGGCAGAATGGTATGCCGGAGTGCATTTCATACATCTGGAAGTTGTCAACCGGAGTCTTGCAGCTGTCAAGAATCACATTTCCTGTTCTCCACGAACTTGGCGCAAGAGCTCCATATTGCCCGTCCCAGAATATTTCACGCGTATTGTTCTGGAATTTGTTGTTTGTTATTGTGTTCTCTCCTGAATACTGACTAATCTGTATTCCGTTGTTGTTGTTGGTGAAGCTGTTATTGAGCATGGTGTTTCCATTAGCATTGTTCATTGCGATGCCACGCTCATAGTTCATTATGTTGCAGTTCTTCACAGTTATTCCTGTCTCGCCTCTCCACCAGTATACCCCCCAGTTTGCTCCTGTTGTTGGGCTTTGCAATGTTGCGCCACCGCAATCGATTGTTATGTTGTTAGTATATGTTGTCACTCCTGTTGTCTGGTAAGTGCCTGCGCAGAATGGAACTCCAGAATGCATGTCAAACAATTGCAAGCCGTTCACAGGCTTCTTGCAGGAATCAAGCAGCGTATTGTTTGTTATTCTGCCGCCATAGCCTCCCAGCTGCTCCCACCATACTTCATATGCGTTATTGTTGAAAGTATTTCCAGTTACAGTATTGTCGCCAGAATATCCGCTCAGATAGACTCCATAGTTGTTGTTTGCGAAGCTGTTTCCAATCATGAAGTTGCCTGCTGAATTATGCATTGTTATAGCTCTGTCAAAATTATTTATGTTGCAGTTCTTCACTGTCACTCCAATTTGTCCGCCCCACCAGTATACTCCCCAGCCTGTCCTGCCAGTGCCAGCTATTGTGTGGCCTGCGCAATCTAGAGTTATATTATTGGCTGTGATTTGGAAGCAAGTTCCAGTCGAACTAACATCCTGTGTGAGCGCATAGGTTGTTCCTGCGCTTGAAAGCACGCCGCAGCTAGTAACTGGACTTGCGGCGACATATGGAACATTTGACACAGTTCCAGGAGCGAGAGTTTCGTTTGTTCCGTCAGAGTGCATGATGATAACTGCTGGCGAATCTGCGGCAACAGTTATTGTGACAAAAGTATCTTCTTCGTGGAAGATTATATCAGCGCCTGTTGGTATGAAGAATTTGTTGTCGCCATAAGGCGGTTCGTAATACGCAAGGATTCCCCCTTCCTCTCCGCCTTCGACTTTATACAGGTGGATGCTTGCTGTGCAGTTAAAACTAGTGCCTTGCGCATCTAAAAATGTTTTTATCAGGCGTCCGCCGCAAGCTGATATGTTTGCAGCCAAAGTAGTGCTTCCTGCCGCCTTTAAATCAATACTGCTTCCATTTACTACCCTGACTGTCTCTTGTCCCAAGTCTGTGATTGTTCCCCTGTTTATAGTGCCTGCTTCTTTGAAGTCAGATGAGTAAACTGTAGACAGGTCTCCTTCTGTTGTTTGGTCCTTGTCAACAGTATTGTAAATTCTGTCGCCGTCCTTATCAAGCAGAGAAACTTTCCACTTATACAGTCTTGCGCGCGCATCCCCTGTTTTTGTTTCAGTTCCAAGCACTACCCAATTACCGTCTTCGTCAGTGGTTAGTTTTGGAACAGGCGATGCCACCAAGTCGTAGCCGTCTTTGCCGTACACAGTGGCTCCCCGGGCAAATATTCCTGTGGTTGTATATTCTTGCGCCTGAATTCCTTTGTCAGCAGTGTATACAAGCACAATAATCCTGTTGCCTGCGTCTGCTGGAGATATTGCGATACCATAAGGCGCAAGCCCGACTAATTCGTGCAGTCTGATTGGCGAGCCAATTGTGGTCAGTGATGAATCAAGCTTCTGCACACCATTGAAATAAGTTGCTGCGCCAGAATCATAGTATTTGACTAGCGCATAGAGATTGTTGTTCATGTCCATTGCAAGAGCGTAAACAGTGTTAATCCCAGCAATAGTTGTCAAGTTCTTTGAGTTCTTGAGCGCGCCATTTACCGAGTCAATCACAAGAATATTTGTTCCAGCAAGCGCAACAACATCGTTCAAAGAGTTTACATAAACCTTTGAAATGTTGTCATAGATGTTATAGTTGACAATCCATTGTTTGCTGGATGTGTTTATGGTTGGGTTGCTAAGCTTTAAAACAAATGCTTTGTTTGAAGCTCCTCCTTTGCCAGCAAGATAATAGTTTGGCGTAGCGCCGTTGCTGTCAGCAGCAATACTATAAGCAACACCTGAATCAATTGATGTGTTTAACCACCTCTTTATACCGTTCTTTGCATATTTGAATGCAGCAATAGTATTGCTTGGTACACTCTTGCCTGCAACTATCAGGTTTCTGCCAGCGTCCATCTCAATAGCATAAGGAGTGACATTTGCTTCTTTAAATTGCCAGAGATTCGCCCCGTTAAGATTATGTCTTATCAACCAGCTGCCTAAGTCAGCGCCATTGGTTGCTATCTGTTGTGTGATAACAGGAATAACATCCCCGATGCAATGACAGTATGTGTTCGCAGCAAGGTCAATGCCATATGTTGGCACAGTTGGATACTGGATTGGATCAAGGTTCGCAAACTTCGGGTGCATTACAGCTGTGCATGCATCGCCAATTCCGTCGTTTGGAGTGATTGTATTATTTTGATCGCTGTTGCTGAAAATCGGGCAGTTGTCGCACATATCCCCATAGCCGTCTTCATCAGAATCATTCTGGTTGGGGTTGTAAATTGTTGGACAGTTATCTAACTCATCAGCAATGCCATCACCATCAGCATCAGAGATTTCGCAAGCATCCCCGCATGCAGGGTCTGTTAAATATGGTTGAAGTGGGCAATTGGTATTTGTATCTGCCTGATCAAGATTTGCCACGCTCCAGCAGTTGTCAAAGCAATTTGCAACAGTATCAGCATCTTGGTCAAATCCTTCATCTATTTCATTATTACAATTATCATCTATGCCGTTGCATACTTCTGTTTGTTGGCCTTCAAGCGGGTCGCAAGTTTGTGGAATGCCAGCAACGCAATTATTTATTGTATGCGCGCATATTCCGTCTCCGCAAGTTGTTGTTCCCAATCCATCATCAGCAATGCCGTCGCAGTCATTATCCAGTCCGTCACAGATCTCAGCAGAAGGAGTAACCTCTCCTACACAAACTTCATCCCATTGTCCATTTACACAAGTTTCTATTCCAGCATTGCATTCTCCTTCGCTTGAGCCAGTACAGTTTTGTTCATGTCCGTTAATGCAGGCACATCCATTATCAATTCCTCCAACACAATCTTCATCAACTGAGCCTTCGCATATTTCTGTTCCTGC
>Ga0315289_10000273_pt1 | contig 82331 bp, 43 predicted proteins | sample YL17G11_40_MG_FD_203452 | JGI IMG/M metagenome (GOLD analysis project Ga0315289, IMG submission 203452) | Sediment microbial communities from Yellowstone Lake, YNP, Wyoming, USA - YL17G11_40 | ecosystem: Environmental > Aquatic > Freshwater > Lake > Sediment | place: USA: Wyoming | collected...
CCGCCGGGGCGGGGACGCTGGGGGCGAAGAGCACGATCACGAAGACGACGGCGGGGAACCTGAGTCTGGGGGGTGGTACCTCGATCCGGTTGGACGACGATGTGACCGTCCCGAGTGGCGCTCTGGTGCTGCTGGACAGTGCGGCGGTGGCGGCGGGCAAGAAGCTGGAGGCGAGTGCGGGCAACCTGACGGTGGCGGCGGGCAAGACGGTGACGGGGGCCGGGGCCCTGACGATGCAGGCGCGGGGCGCCGGCAGTGTGCTGAGCCTGGGCGGGGAGGTCACCGCGACGGGCGGGTTGCTGGACCTCACGGGCGTCGGCGGCATCACCGTCGCGGGCAACCTGTCCGGCAGCGGCTTGACGTTGAATAATGCCGTCACGGCTGCGGGGGCGGATCAGACGTTTGCCGCCGGGGCGGGGACGCTGGGGGCGAAGAGCACGATCACGAAGACGACGGCGGGGAACCTGAGTCTGGGGGGTGGTACCTCGATCCGGTTGGACGACGATGTGACCGTCCCGAGTGGCGCTCTGGTACTGACGGACAGTGTGAAGGTGGCGGGTGGCAGGACTCTCACGGCCGGCACTGATCTGAAAATAGGCGACGGCAGAACGATAACAGGAGAAGGAGATCTGAAATTGGTGGCCACAGAGGGAGGAATAAGTGGCGACGATGGCAAGGTCCGGGTGACGATGTCTACCCAGGACAAGACTCTCACGCTCACCCAAAACGACCCTCTTGACATGGGCGTCTTTGACATGACAAACGCCGAGTATGCCCATCTCGTCGCTACCAGCACGGGTGGTTCGGTCAGCGACCGCCAGACTGCCAACCAGTGGCAGTCTCTGACGGTGACTGCTCAGAAAGGCATCACCCTGGAAGGCCCGGGCAACATCACGGCCAACCAGTTGACTTCCTCTACTGGTAATATAACTGTACGTTCATCCGGTGGTAATATATCCATCAAGGGGAATGTGAATGCTGTTAGCAGCCCTCCTGCGGTCGGTGGTGGCGTCTCGCTGAGGTCGGACTCGGGGACAATCGAGGTATCTGACAACGTCGTGATCACCGGGTATTCCGATAACGATGCCGGGACTGGCGTGGATCTGCCTTGGCGGTGGGAGACGGATGGGAAGGCGGGCTTGGCGGCCATCGTGATTCGGACCCCGCAGAAGGGTCTGACGCTTGGCCCGAGCGTGACGCTTGTTGGCAACGGCAATTACCACCCCAAGCCCTCGGAGGAAAGCGAGATTGGCGTCGATGACCGGCAGGCTGTTCACTTCCAGAGCCATGCGGAAGACGCCGACGCTCACAATAATCCTATCGACATCGCAATCTACGTGGGTAGCTACGGGGGGGAGGGAACAGGAGACGTCGTGACGCTCGATGGTGCGACCATCACTTCGCAGCCATCAGCCACGGTGGTAGTCGATGCCCACAAAACGGTCAGCATACCCAAAACGACGTTCGACAAGTTCTCAAGCGGACCGCGGCTGGAAGTCGTCTCGCGCGAGACCAAGAGCCTCGTCACTCCGGCCGAAAAAAGCATGTTCCCCTTTGCTGACGAGGTACTCGATCACAAACCGCCAGTTCCGGAATTCGGGGGCGTATATGTCCTGCGCGGGGGAGAGAAAGGCGAGAGTTTGGCGCGTGTCCTTGCCGCTGTAGAGCCGCCGCCCTGGCCCACAGTACGACTGATTGAGCAGCGAGAACAACCGGAGCGGCGCGAGCCGAACACGATCGCGGATGCCGAGAAGTTGCTCCGCCGCCCGATCAGAATACCGCATCCAGCGATTGTGGCAGACCCGAACATGTGCCAAGTCGGAGAAGACCCAAACAAATGCAGGCTTCTTTCAACGTTAATAGCCACGGATGCGGATGCAATAGATATCGCGAGACGTCTCGTCTCATTGCACAGGAGTTTGGAGGATGGTTTCGAGCGTGCCAGGCCTCTGCTGGAAACTCTGGCCTCGATGAAACCCCGCATTCTCACGAAATACCAGGCAGCGATGCAGGAAGAAATCAAACTCCATCCCGAGACTAGGAACTGGCTCAGCCAAAGCGTGGATTTCGTCAACATCCTACGACATAAGCTGGCTTTGCCGGATTCAGTCGCGTTCGATGATTTCCGGAGGGTCTGCATCCGTGATCTATTCGTCGCTTTCTGCAAAAAAGAACGCGACCGCGGGTGGGACATCTCGCAGAAAGAAGAAAATGATCGTCTGCGAGACCTGACGGTCTTCATGAGGTGGTATACCGACCGCATCCTCGCTCAGGGCTCGTCATCGTCTCACGTGGTGGCCCGAGTCGGTCAGGCAATCGACTGGGGGCCAACTATTGCGGACGTGGGAGACTGAGTGCCACGCGGAAGCCCACGTCGCACCATGCGTTAGCTGTCTCTGTCCTGGGTCGGAGTTCAGATCCAGGTTGCGCGTACTCGAGGTCGGAGAGGCACGAACCGCCACACAGGACATGTTTGTTTTTCTCGACTGTGCACCACTCCCAGACATTTCCTATGAGGTCATGCACCTCGAAACCATCTTTGGGTTTGTGTGGCCTTGGCCAGATAGATCCAGATCCTGGCGCACTCACGTAGTCTTCTTCGCGGATGTCGTCTATGGTTTGCGGATAGCCTACTATCTTGACGTTATTCGAGTCCACACCAAATGGAGCAAGCTGGTCCCGGCTGAACAGTCCCGGCGGCTTCGGCTTATAGCGCCGCACCTCCTTAGCCCACTCGCGTGAGCGGACGTGGTAGCGACCGGGAACATTATAGGGACCCCTTGAATCATTCCATCTACTCGCGCGTGCGTGCCACGCTTCTTCTGGCAATTGGGCGTGCAGGGCTTCGGCGAATTGTCTCGCGCCTTCGTAGGTCACCCACACCACAGGGCGTTTGGGAAAGTCAATGGGGACGCTCTTCTTCTCTTCACTGTCCTTGGGGATGGGTATCGGACTGCCCTTGCTCGTATCCTCCTTCAACGCGTCATGCAACGCGTCATAGGTAACGGAATCCAGTTCTCCGATGCAGCGGCCGTAATCGGGCTTTGAACGATCCAGAAACCTGCTGTATTGTCCATTCGTGATCTCGCTGATGCCGATGTAGAAGGGCTCTTCTCCGGACGATTCCGATGGGACAAATCGCAGAACGACAGGGTCGTCGCCAGGAGACGTCGACTGGAGGTACTTCGGCCAGCCGAAATTCATGCTGCCTCGCTGGCGGGCCGCCTCATCGAAGACGTCCACCGGAGACTTGAGGTCAGCGAGCACGGTCAAGCTTCCGACTGTGATCGGCTCGAACCTGTCGTTGACCTTGGTCACCGGGACGAAGTACGAACTCATCTTCCGGTCGGTGTTCGGCTGTGGTGGCGGGAGGAGCAGACTCTCGGCAAAAGTGACGTAATAACCCCCTTTCTTGTCTCTGGTTCGGGCCAAATAGTGACAAATCTCTGGTGTTTGGGCGTGCTTTAACTGACCGTAAAGGTCGTCAACCGTCTTCATGGAGGTGTCCAGGTTTGACAGGTCAAAGTCCTTGGGCCAGTCGAGGCCGGCCACGAGTTCGGCAATCTTCGCAACCGTGTCAACATCCTCTTCCCCGACTTCCTCCGGGAGCCTCTTGAATAGTCCCTCGAGTGTTTCCTGTAAGACCTTACCGTCCCCCCGGCATCCGTATGTCAGCAAGAAGGTTCTGTCTCGTTGCAGGCTGCCTTGAAGCACTCGCTGGCGCAGATCGCTCCAGCGTTTTCCATCTCGGCCTTGGAGTCGCGCCAGGAGCCACTGCTGGATTTCCCGGTCCTGTTTTCGAGCCTCTGGGCTATGGGGCCAAGCATCCCCATCGGTTGTGATGCCGCCGCGTCTGACCCAAGCCGCATAGACGGCTGCGGCGTCCTGGGAATATTTGTTCAGATCCGCGAGATCCTCTGCTGTGCGGTTCGGCTCGGCGATAGCCTGGAGCGTTTTGATGCGGTTCGCGATGGTCCCTATGGGACTGTTTGGCTGGGGGGTCCTCACGTCCTTCCAGATGGTGCTTCCCGCCCAGCTACCGTGGACTGTCTCGATATCCCTCCCGTCGGCGAGTTTGTCATTGAGAAGGTACCACTCATCCAGCGCCTTCTCTATGGCGGCGAAATCCCGCGCGAGATGCGCAAGTTCGCCGGCCACCGCCTGGAATCTACTCACAAGGCCCGGAAACATCGCGGGATCAGGGTCCTTGTCAAGAGGCAGATCCTTCACGAGGAAATCTTCTCGCCTGCTCTCGACCTCACCGCGGCAGAACTCGCTCCAAGTCCCGAGATCTGAGGCTGGTGTGAATCTCAGGTTCTTGTCCAGATCGATGAGTGATGAACGGATTTTGTCGGCGTTTGTCGCGAATTTCAGGAACTCGTCGAATGTGCAGGCTCGGGTGGCATAGTAATCCTTGTCGGATTTCTTCATGCAGCGATCCCGCCAGCTTCTCCACGCATCCTGTATGTGCCGGCTGGTGAAATCGAGGTTCCGGTCCATTCCCTTCCACCAGTCATCGCGTTTATCCAAAGCGGCGGCAATTCTCTCTTCGATCTCCAGGATCTTGCCCAGGTGGGCCTTATAGAAGTCCTGTATGTCGCGTTTGTGCCGCTGCACACAGGGATGATTTGCGTCAAATATCCTTTTCTTTTCCTTGAGAGCATCTAGTTCTTTGTCGTAGTCTGTCCCTTTGGCATCGGCCATCGCTTTCTCATACGCGCGCTCGACATCTGCCTGGTACGCGCGGCAATCTTCCGCAGGATAGTATTGCCCGAGCAGCTTCAGTTGGTCTTCGATCGTGCGACTGGTCGGTTCTTCCGTGAAGTCCTTCTCGACGGCTTTCGTGTCGAGCTGGTCGAGTTGAATGGGTTCCAATAGATGCCAGGCATCGCGAACCTGTTTCATGTGGTCAACAAGACAGGGGTCGTCGCGCGTAATCAACTTACGCAACTCTGTCAGGTATTTCGCCCCGCCTTTCCAGCCACGGTTGCCAATCTCCTCCGACCGGGTCACGAAGCCTATCGGCCAGTAGTTGGGGTCCGACGATTTAAACAGCCGACCCTCGATGTCGCGTAGGCACGCGCGAACGCACAGGGCGTGTTTCTTCCACTCATCCTTACTAAAAGGCAACTTGCCACGCTGTTGCTCGCGAAGCCATCTTGCCCAGTCGCTGGCCGCGTATCCAGCGGTCTCGCATTGGCGTTTCAGTTGCTCGAGGTCGCTCCAAACCTCACCCAACTCCGCCTCCGCACGCTTCTCGCTCTCGCTCATTTCCCGAAGGCGAGCCATCCAGGGGGTGCTATCTACAAATTCGTTCCATATTCTCATGTGTAATGGTGGCCGCGCGAGCCATAGGACGAGAAGGATGAGGAGGGCGGCCACCGGGCCCACGACGGCATAGAACGCCTTCCGCGGCCATTTGCGCCGGCGCGGCAACTGCTGAAGTTCCTCCGCCAGTCCCTCAAGTGTCAGCGGGGACGGCTGCGGTTCCTTGCCAATCAGTCGTTTGCACAGGTCTCTCCAGCAATCCCCGTGCTTTCCGAGTCGCCCCCAGGGCTCGGCGTCCTGGAGGCGGATCTCCCGGAGCTCGGTTATGCCGGACTTCGTCACCAACTGATAGATGAGAATCGCCACCTGCTTCAAGTCGTTGTGCGCCGGGGCCTGGGTCCGGAACCCGCCGGCCCAAAGCGGGTCGCACAGGACCACGCGCGCCTTCGACACCTCGTGCTCGCCTGTCAACAGCACGTTGGTGGCCTTGAGATTGCCGTGGGGCCTGTGGCAGACCCGTTCCATCGCCAGCAGTCCGTGCACGATCGACTCGATGAGGTGGCGGAGGTCGGCGGCTCTGATCTTCTCGGGCCTTTGGACGAGATCTTTAAGGCAGCACGCGTACCGGTCCGTGGCGTAGTAGGCGCCGTTCTCCGTGACGCCGCACTCGTGGACGGGAGCCCAGTATTGGGAGTGTTGGGGGGCCGCGGCCGCCATGCTCTTCTGGATTTGGGCGCTCTCGAGAAAGCCGGGCTTGGACTCTGTGCCGGGCCGCGATTCGTCCTCGCGCGGGGGAGGTCGGTCAACCTCGACCACGTACTCTCGGTCGTCGGCGCCTTCTGCCACGTGCGCCAGGTAGACGGTCTTGCTTTCGTTCCAGCTCAGCGGTTTGTCCGTCTCGTAGCGGCCGAATCTCACCATGAGCGTACCCTCTCTCGCGGCGTCCGTCCGGTGGCGCCGAAATCGCTACCGGGGACAGGGGTACTGGAACCGGCGCGCCGGCGGGGTGACGAGCCTCACACCCTCGCGAGACACGTCAATCTCGAGCGCCTTCGTCTCGGGCCAGTACCGCCGATCCAAGGGCAGGCACAGCCGCCATTGTGGATCCTCCGACCCGGGTTTCCGTGATGTCCGCAGGTCGGCCAAGACCACCAGATACAGGTCGGTGGTCTGTGCCGGCCACATGGGGTCTTTGCTGGCGATCTCCTGGCTGTAGCTCCTGGGCTCGAACTCCACCGCCTTGGCATGACCCTGCGTCTTCTTCAGCCAGCCCTCCCGGCGTCCCTTCTCTTCTTCCCCCCAGTACTTCCCCATCGATCCGAGGATCGAGCTGCACCACGTGTTGGTCATGTCATTCTGGTTGACGACCACCAGATCCACCGCGGTGCGCGAGTCCTTCATCGAGTCATCGCGGGTAATCCGCAGTCCGTAGGGTCGGGGTGGGCCGAAGGCGTGACAACCCGACACAAGGATCCCGAGAAGCAGCATGAATCGGGGGAGGTGCTTTCGCATCGGACACATAGTTGATTCCTTTCTCGATTCAAGGTATCGTGTTTTGGATGATTCACTCGGGCTCATAGGCGGGCTTGGCCAGGCACCGGCGAATGACGTCCGCGATCTGCCGGGTGGCATCCGGATCCGCGACGATCAAGCCGCGTGTCTTCAAGGTAAGTGCATCGAGCGTCGCCAGCGTCTCTCGAAACACATCCGCCAGACCACTGGGGTCGGCGTTCCCGAAGTCGGCGTATTCACTGACGCCCTCGACTCCCGGCCTCATCCGCAGGAGAAGCGCCAACGTCGCCCACCACAGTTCGGGCGGAATCGCCCGGAACGCCTCGTCGGGTCCCATGTCCTCCCAGGTCACGTGCTGGGGCCCCAGGGACTCCAGCCATCGGGGGTCAGAGCGGCAGACCCGTTCCACTTGGGCGGCCAAGTCCTTGTCCTTTCCGGCCGGGCGGCGCGTCGATACGTCCTGGGCCAGACTCCGCATCGCCTTCACCACCGAGGGGAGATCGTTGCCACGGGCGACGAGGAGAATTCGCAGGGCCAGGATGGCCAGCGAGTACAGGTCGCACGGTGTGCCCAGCACGTGGGTGACTTCGTACGCGACATTCCGGAACAATGCCCCCTCCTGCAGGACCGCCGTTTGCTCACTGGCCACGGTGCGCGGGAGCGTGCAAAAGTCCCATTCCCCGGGTGGCCGGTTCTTATCCCGCTGTACATGACTCCAGAGGCTTATCTCGCGCCTTCCCAGATGGAGGCGCATGGAGACGAGATCGCTGGAGGCGAGCTCGAGGGCTTGGTCGATGGTAAACGTACCGCGGATCGTTATGCCGTCCCCCGACTCCGGGCAGACCTTCTGAATCAGGAGATCCGTTTGTCCCTTCGGCGCCTCCGCGGAGTGCGCGGGCCGGTATGCAGACGGGGTACCGACCTCCGGCACGAGGAAATATTGCGCGTGGCTTTGTTCCAGACAAAACGGAACCGCCTCGCCCGGCTCCACCAGCACCGCGGCGGCCGTCCAACGGCCCGGCAGACCGCGCCCAACCTTGGCCATGCCCACTTGGAAGGACTCGCAACGGAGATTCAGCAGAGGCTGTTGGGTGTGACGGACGACGGTGTCAACGGACGCGACGAGATCGGAGAGCAAACCTAGCTTCAAATGGAATGCTTCCAACAGCCGCCCATACCTGCCCCACGAGGGAAGAAAAAGTCGGCCGCTGTGCACCGGTGCGCCGAGATCGGGTGTTGTGCCGGCCGGGACTGATCCGAGGGACGGTCGGAACCGGCCATGGTTGACGCCGTCCCAGGAACCGCCGCTCAACACATCGATGAACCGCTCCAGGGGAATGGGAAGATGCTTCTTGACCAACATCAATCCCGCCTGCGGGTTGAACGGCAGCCAATCTGCGCGCCGGCTCAGGATCTTGGCCCAAGCCGCGGCGTCGTCACTCGCGGGCAGAGGAATCGGCTCGGGCCGCTCCCCGGGAGCCGGGGGCAGGCAGAGATACCGGCGCAGAGACTCCCGATAGCCTGCCAGACCCTTCTCTCGCAAAATGGCCTCGTCCGTGCATAGTTCCCACCGTGCCCCCGCCGGGCTCTTGGGGTGGATGGGGCAACGGCCGGGGACATCCAGAAACGTGGGCCACGGGTTCTCCGTCTCCCACGGCGTTCGTATCACCGGGGCTTCCGGAAGCCGCGTGAACGCCTCGGCGTGTCTCTTCCAACGGTCATCCAGAATCGCATTGGTGATGCGACCGCGCTGCACGTCGGCGGTTCCGGAGAGACCTTCGCTGTCCTGAATCCAGAACTCGAGCCACTCGTGCACGATGTCCGAACCGTCCACCACGCAGCCGAGCACCACGCGGGCGTCAAACATCGTTCGCAAGGCCACCAGATGACCGCCGGGCACGCCGGATTCGAGTTCTACCACGGCGCATATCCGCAGGGCATCGTGCTGACGATCCTCGCAAATCGGTATGGCCGCGTACCCTTCCGGCACAGGGCGACCGACGATGCTCACATCGAGAGAGAGCACCGAGTTGTCCACGCGGCCTCCAGCCATCTGCTCCCCTTGGCACAAGGATTCCGTATTTGGCACACGCGCATCCACAACTGTCCACAGCCATGATTCTACCGCGTGCCCCGGACTTGTCAAGGAATGACGCGACGCGATTGCCCGCTTCGGAGAGTGGGGAGCACAGAAGCCTCCGGTAAGACGGCTTTCTATGATCCAACTCGCCAGTAACCCATGGGAGGCGAAAGAACCGTGCGAAGGGATGTGCTGATTCGCACGACCTGGCGTTCTCGACAATTTCGCCTCTACCAGTACCAAATGTACTGTCCCAAGTCAGCCTCAATCACCGTATCTGACATTGACCGGGTCCCGGCAGTGCACGTGTTCACGCCCTGCGGACCGAAATCAACCGTCTGCACGAGGCACGGGTTGACGATTGTGTATCGCCCGCCATTGTGACCGACCACGAGCATGGCATGTCCGAAGGTCTGGCGAATGGAGGTTACGATGACGGGAGACCATCCCAGCGCGTGCCGCACATTTCGACCCGACGGGCGCCCAAGCGAACGAAGACCGAGGCGGCGGTAGAAGATGTCCATCTGCTGCTCCGACAAGCCCTGATTCATCGTTGCATAGTTGCCGGCGCGCTGCGCATAGAGACTCTGCATCACGGTGTTTCGTCGGTAGCGCCAGAGCCACATCATGCGGCCACAGGCCTCCCAACAAAGGCGGGGAGTCCTCTGCGAGACTACGGGAACCTGCCAGTTAGCCATACTGCCTCTCCTTTTCCTTCACGCGTTTCATAGCTGCCTACCCGGGTGGCTCCCGTTGTCATTTCACCGCCCGAGAAGCTCTCTCTGCCTGTCGCCCCGGGCGCGCACTTCGAAAAGGGGTTGGCCGGGCCGGCGCATCGCCAATTCCAGGGCCGCGGCGGTGCGTTGACGCTGCATTCCCGCGCGCAGAGCCTCCTGCAGTGTCTCGGGTGTCATCGGCCGGCCCCGCAGGTGTCGCTGGCCGCCGGGAAACCGCCCCTGGTTTTTCGACCACCACCCTCCTAGAAGCGGCGGGGCGGGCCAGGGCAGGTCCTCGTCGGGGTCCAGTTCCACATTCTCGTCTTCGGGCGCCTCAGTGGGCCCCGCCTCAAAGCCCGCGGGCCATTCTCCTTCCAAGTCCTCGTAAGCGATGTCCACGCCGGTGATCGATGCAAACGCCTCACCCGCCGGCCTGGCCAGTTTGGGCTTGGTCATTGCCTCTATCAACCACGGCACCAACGCGGGATCGCCGATAGCCCCGGCCACCTTGACAGCCAAACGCCGGTGCTCTTCACGGCTGGCTAACGTCTTCTGCCAGGTCAGGGCTTCGGCGAGATTCATCCGTCGTGCCGCCAAGTCCGCCGCCCGCTCGGCGAAGGGGCCACCGGCTTGGACAATCTCTTGCAGAACGCTCACTCCGGCAGGATCGCCAAGCAGCACCGCACTCCACGCCGCCCAAAAGCGCACCTGATTGTCTTTGCTCGTCAGATGCTGCCCGACGGCGGCCCTCGTATCCAGTCGCCCCGACTCCCCGGCGGCCTTGACGGCGCGCGATACCACCACAGGGTTGCCATCCTCAATCGCTGCGTTCAACTTGCGTCCAGGACCATGCCGATGCACACCCGCCGCACCGATCCCGATCCGCCGGCGCATCGGCTTCGCCGCCTCCAGCAGTTTCTCAATGTGTGGTCTCGCCCGCTCCAGCGGCAACCACCCTAATGCCGAGATCACCCCGCGTGCCAACTCCTGCGATTGTGTCCCCACCTCCAATACCTGCTCAATTCGCTCCTGGTCGCCTGACTCAAATGCCAGAACCGCCCCCGTAAACACTTCTCCGGCCTCCTCCCACGCCAACTCCTCCTTGACGATCCGCCACCCCTCCTTCCCCGCAATTCGCAGACCATCCACATGGGCCTCGACGATCCCGTCCAGCGCCGCCAAGTCCTTCAGATCATAATGCGGCGCATGGACGGCACCGTCTCGAAGCAGCCATTGAAATGCCGCTTCTTCAGCGTGTCGGGTAAGGATGAGTGGAATCACTGACAAGCCTTTATCTCCCAAACAGGGATTGACTGCCTGCGAGCCTGATCAATTCCGGGCCCATCACTCCCATGTCTTGACGATCCTGCTCCACTTCTTTCCGTCGAAAGACATCACATCGTATTCACCATTCGACCACATAACACCTTTCGCCGCGCTCAACTGGTAGGTGGACTTTGGCGGATCATTGCCGAAGTCCACCGGCTCGAGCGTGTCATCCTTGAGCCGGTAGACTCCAGACATCGTCGACACATACAACTCGCCTTCAAACCACTCAATGTCCCAGATATCATCTGGTGCCATCGCATGCTCGATGATCGCCCATCTGTTCTTCCTGCCTCGGATCAGCATGCCTTCGTGCCCCGCAAGGTAGACTGTCCCATCGCCAGCGCATTTCACAGTCGAGAGGTTCTTGTTCGTTGGCAGCTCCTGCTTTGTCCATTCCGTGCCATTGAAGTGCCAGAGTTGTCCACTCAATCCGACTGCGTAGATGTCAGAATCATCAAAGCCGTGAATTGCGTCGATATCAAAGCTCTCTGGTAGGCCGTTGTCGATGCGCGTCCATTTGTTCAACCTATCGAGGCGGTAGACCATGCCCTGATAACCCACAGCATACGCTTTACCCGCAATTTCGGACACCGATCGGATCCCTGTAATTCTCCGTTTCCTGGGAGGAGGCTGGCTGTTTTCGAAGACATCGCCAGTCATCATGCCATTCCGAGTGTTTATTGAGTAGTAACCTTGTCCAGATGCATCAACGAGCCCAGGTTCCGGATACTGTGTGATGCAGGCGGTATGAGCGTCGTAATTACACTCGCCTCGCTCGAACACGCCAGATGTCCACCTGAATGTTATGGTGCGAGGAATCTCCTCTTCCTCCTTCTTGGGATCACACGCATAGATAAATCCCAAGTCAACTCGCACCACGACAGCAGTTCTAACAACTAGGCCATCTAACGGGGACGTACTCATGGTTAAGGTCACTCCTGTCAGGTGTTATGGAAATCTGGGTGTTGTATTGGTTGGCTTTATGACGCTCCCAGCGGTTGTTGGGCGAATAGTTTCGGTCGGCTGTATCCCCATCTCCTTATGTCCGTTGCGCACCTGCTCTTTTATGCAATCCTCATCACACCCGGTCACCTCACTTACTGCCTTCGCGCCGGTCGCCTCGGCATCGGATACGGTCCAACGTGCGTCAGGGGAGATTGTTTTCCCTTCTACGTGTGGTTCCACAGAAGGATGGGCTACCGTTAGCGTATTCGTTTTCTCGTGGATCTTCCCGTGTATTCCGCTCGAATGACCGGTACCTTCAGCACAGATACAGGGAGCCTTGTCATAATTGTACCTGTTCTTCCCGGCCGAATCCACGAGCAAAGGTCCTCCCCCCTGTGAAGCGACCTTCTCAAATTGGGATGCTGGGACGATGTGGTGAGGAGTCTGCTTGGGGGGTTTAGGCTGAGGTTGGGGGCAACAATTCGACGGATTCTTCTTTGTGAGGACACACTTGAGCGCCTCCTGGCACGGGCCGAATTCGCACATGGCCTTCAACGATTCCTCGCGATCGACCTTTCCTCCCTTCTTTTTGACCTTATCCGCGCAGTTGTCCTTCACGTTTTTGGCGACGTCTTTGCATTTGGAGTCTGAGTTCTGATCGAACGCCATTGCGTCCAAGAAAGGCCAAGGCCCCGTATTGGGATTCGGCGACATGTGGTTGTGGGTGGTCATGTCGAGGTGGCGGTCAACGTTTTGGCCTTCGAACTTGACGTCCATGGACCAGCTTGTGAAATATACCTTGCCGCGGTTGGTGCTGGTGATGATGCCCTTCTTCGGAGCGCAGCCGGCCTCGTCGCCTGTGCTCTTCTTGAAGTAGGACTTGTTCTTGAGCATGACCTCTTTGCCGGAGATTTTCACCTTCTTGCTGCCCTTGGCCGTATCTTTGGCGAAGGCGGTGTTGGGATAGGGGATCGGGACGCCCGGCGGGGTGGCGGGCGTTGTTGGCGGCGTGAAGCACACGTCAGGAAAGGCGCAGATCGACTTGCCGTCGGCGGCCTTGCAGGAGATTTCTCTGCCGTTGGCGAAGACGTCGTTAGCCATCAGGCAGTCCTCTCGAGGTAACGCAGGACCAACGCGGCACGGTCGCCGCCGTCGGCGGCGAAATGGCACAGGACGCCGGGGCCAGGGGCGTAGCCCTTTCGGGCTGCGGCCAATGCCACTCCGAGCACCAGGGGCACGACGGCTGCCCCGACCTCGCCGATGCAATCGGCAGGGTGCCAGATATCGAATTCCTCCTTTCGCTCCCGGAGCGTGCGAGACTCGGCCAGGGCGGCCTCCTTGAACCCGTACTGCTCGCCGCTGATATCGGTGATCCGGTAGTGCAGATCACTGTAGGTGCAGTGCCCGTCCGCGAGGGCCGCCTTGATCGCCTGTGTCATGCCGTCGGCCCGCAGGGGCTCTTCCGCCTCGACCGTCGCCTTCTCCATCCCCAGGCCAAGGCCCAGGCAGCAAAGTTGCGGCAGCGGCTGCTCCTTCGACGGGGCCAGCAGCACGGCGGCGCCGGCCTCGCCTGGGGTGAAGCCGTTGGAGTTCTCGTTTGTCAACAGGCGGCGCTTCTCATGGTAGTAGTTCAAGGTAGAGGCCGTCAGCAGCGTGTCTACGCCTGCAACGATGCAGTACGGCCGACCCCGGGAGAGGAGCGTGTCCGCCCTGGCCAGCGCCTCAATCGGCCCGATCCGCCCTCTGCTAATGACTGCGGAATCCCCGTGGAAGGTCTGGTCTAACCGTGTCTGCACGTCGCGCAGAAAGCTGTCGTTCAAGTCGGCGAAGCGTCCCGGCCGCTCCGGCTCAGCCACGCACAACAACAACGGGACCTGCTGAGCGGGCGTGTTGCCTATCAGATCCAGGCATTCCTGGATGGCCGGCGTGATCATCTGGAGGAGCTTTTCCCGGCCGCGCCAGCCCTGCTCAAAGGATACCTCACAGCCCGTCAGCCACGCGCCATCGAACATAAAACGCGTCTCCTGGAATCCCGTGATTCCCACGCGGATCGCTGCGCAGGAGGCCGGCGCATTGAAGCCCACTCCTGTCACCATACCCGAGCCCAAAATCGCCAGCGGGTTCATTGGAGGAGATTACCCTGTTCTTTCTTGTGTTCGGCCGGGAACGACGGCCACACGCCTCTTTCGAAACTACTCCTGCTCCCCTTCGGCCTCGCCGCGCTCTTTCCGCCGCGCCCGAGCCAGATGGCCCAACGAGGGATAGTAGGTCTTGCCTGAGTCCCTCGCACGATACCAGGCTCGGGTCATACGACCGACCACGACTTGCTTCATTTCGAAGATGTTCCTCTTCAACGGCAGGGAGGCCCGCCAGACGAGCATCAGTCGACGGAGGTCCGGCTCGATGATGATCGTGTCGAGTATCGCGGCTACCTCCGTACGCTCGTAGGCCGCGTTGGTGAACTCCACGGGAACATCGATCTTCGGCAGGCGGAATCGCGCGTGCCCGCTTGGGGTCAGGTTGGTCAACTCCACTTCGTCCCCACCACCCGGGTAATCCATCTGCTGGTCCTGCGGCGCCGACTGATAGTAGAGCGGATCGAAGTCAGCCGGCAGGAATGGGAACACGTTGTCTACCCAATTCTGGTCGTAGGTCCCTGCATACGTGGGGCGCGGCTCGAAACTCCGACCTATGGCCCCGAACGACATGGGGCTGTGCCGGCCGGTCGTATTCTCCACCGGTTTACCGATCTCGGCGGTGTTGGGCAGCGGCCTGCCAGGCAGATGCTTGCGGCGAGTCAAAGGATAGTAACCCACGCCCACAGGATTCCTCCGATAGGCCCTACGGTTCTCGGGATTGTCCTGTGCCTCGTCCATGCCTCCATAGGCACGGTCGTACGAGATGGGCATCGCTTCGAACGGCTGAGGGTCCGTCGGCGTGAGCGAAAAAAGCACTTTATCCCACACCCTGTCGCCGACGACGTTGAATGATTTCTGCATCCTGCCGACACGCAGACGGACAGCGACCTCGTGGACGGGCCTGCCATCAGGCGCATAGGCGCTCCCATTGAGCAGCACGTCACACCGTGGCTTGAAGGGGACGAACTCCGACTCGTAGAGAGTCGCGGAAGTACTTGGCTCACCGGTGAACTCGTCGGCCATGACCAGGGGGGCTTGTTCGTCCGCCGTTTCCAGTTCCTGGTGCGGGCTTTCGGGGATGACAAAGGTGCCCTTGGCTACGACAACCAGTCGTTCGTGTGCCGAGGGGTCGGTACCCAACGTGTAGGCGGCCGCCATGCTTGTTGCGTTTAGCAGTTCCACTTGGTGTTTCCCTGGAGAATGACGCACGTGGCAGACATGATGCGACCCTACATCTTCCGGCGCTGCCGTCAGTTGATCTGTACGGACCCTCCTTTGATTCGATTGACGCCGGAAGAACGGGTCAGGATGTAGGCGCCCCGGATGAGCACTTTGCCGGCGCGAGTCAAAGTGATGGAGGCTTTGCCGCACTGGAGCACAACCTGCTTCTTCGCCTCCACGACGACAGTCTCGCCGTCCACGACGGCCTCGACCGGAGCCTCCTGACGGTTCTGCCTGGCCTCTCTGCCCGGCATCTGGAGCAGGCCCAGGAGGATGGGGCGCTCCGGGTCGCCGTTCTGATAAACCACCAGTGCGTCCTGGTGGCTCTCCACGGCCGCCGTCAACTGCTCCTCGCGGAGCTGGGCCGACACCCGGGCCGCCTTCGGCTTGGATGAGCCGTCGTCCAACAGTACCTGCCCCAACCCGCAACAAGCCACGATGCGCCCGATATGGACTGCCATGCCCGCCGCCCCCATCTCGTCACCGGCACAGAGTTCGCCGACCGCAGTCCTGTCTTCATCCAACATAGGATTTCCACTTCCTGATGGCTCAGTTCTCGAGGATTTTCTTGCCTTTGATCACGACGTTCTTGGAGGCCTTGACGTTGATGCCTCCGGACCCCTTGAGGGTGATGTCTTTGCCGCTGATGACGATCGTTCCGTCCTTCTTCATCAAGATGCTCGCCTTGCCGGTCTTGACCAGGATCTGGTCGCCGGCAGTGACGGTGAGGGTCTTTCCGACATCCAGGGTATAGTCCTTGCCAACGTTCTCGGACTGGTTGACGCCGACGGTGATGGCTTGCGAAGCACCGACCGTGACGGTCCGCGCCGCTCCCACCGTCACTTCCTGCGCGGCGCCGACCGTGATTGCTTCGTTGACGGCGACGGTGTGGGTCCGGTTCAGGCCGATGGTGACCGCTTCGTTCTGGCCGACCTGTCGCGTACGGTTCTCCCCGACGGAGAGGGTCTCGTTCTTGCCGACGGACTCCGTTCGATCGTTGCCGATCTGAATGGTTTCGTTGTTGCCGACGCTCTCGGTCTTACAGTCTTCGACGACGATATCCTCGTTCTTCTGGGCGTGCAGGTATACCTGCTCCACGCCTTTTTTGTCTTCGAAGCGGATCTCGTTGGACCCGCCGCCGCCTTTGCTGGAATCGGATTTGAGGGTGGACTTGGTCTGCTCCGCGGGCAGATCGTACGGCGGCATCGCCTGGCCGTTATAGACGCGGCCGGTAATGATCGGGCGGTCGGGATCGCCCTCGAGGAATTCCACGAGGACCTCCTGGCCGAGGCGTGGCAGGTACATCGCCCCCCACTGCTTGCCGGCCCAGACTTGGGCCACGCGGATCCAGCAGGAACTCTTCTCATCGGCCGTTCCGTACCGGTCCCAATGGAACTGGACCTTCACCCGGCCGTATTCGTCGGTATAGAGTTCTTCCCCGGCGGGACCCACGACGATCGCGGTCTGGAGACCGGGAATGGTCGGTTTGGGAGTCAGCCGCAGCGCACGAAACGGTTGACTGCTGTCCATGGCCGTGAACGCGCAGGTGTATACGCTGCCGCTCGCTTGTGCTCCGGGGGCGAACTCTCCGGCTTCGAGACGGAACGTGGTTGACGTGACCAGGTATTCCCGATTTTGGTCGCCGCGCGGATGTTGGGCAAGAGTGAAGGTACAGCCCGGACAGAGGCCGCGGGCATCCGACACCCCGGCGATGGTCTCGTACTGGCACTGGAGCTCCTCGATCCGCTTCTTCGCATAATCCTCGCCCTCACCGGATTCGACATACTCGCCCGGGTAGTCGAATACCTCATACTCCGCTTGGGCGTGGCTGCGGCTCACCTTCGCTCGGACCTGGAGGTCTTTTCGTGTGTTCCGGAAGTCAAAATCGTTCAGGGCATAGGCACCGGGTTGGATGAGGGTCTCGACGGACCAATCCGTGGCACAGGGTCTCGTAATGGTGGCGGGCGGCGACGGATGATAGGTGATCTGCTCGTAGCCTGGATAGGGCGCGTGGGCGCTGGCGGAATCGGCCAGCACCAGGGTGTGACGGCCGCTCTCCTGCTTGAAGTAGTAGTAGATCCCTTCCTGCTCCATCAACCGGCTGACGAAATTGAAATCCGTCTCCCGGTACTGCACGCAGTACTCCCAGGTGCGATAGTTGCCGGTCAGCGCATCTTCGAAATCCGTGAATCCCTTCTTCCGGAAGGTCTCCTCAATGATCTCCGGCACGGTCTTGTCTTGGAGGATCCGACAGTCCGCGGTGCGGGTAAGAAGCCAGAGCCAGGGGACAACGGTAACCAGATAGGGAGTCGGGCTGCCCGGGCCATGCACGTGGGTGAAGCGACTCACAAAACCGTTCAAGTACCGCACGTCACGGTCCGGAAGTCTGACTTCTATCGTGACATTCTGACCCACGATGTCTTGGGCCCGGATCTCCGGATGGTTGCTGTCACACGCCACTCTGTACTCGAACAATCGTCCAAGCTGTTCCGTGCCTGTCATCCTGACCAGTTGGAGCACGTCCTCTCCCAGCGGGGTGATGAGCCGTGCCTCTCGATGTTGTTGGGTCCTTGTCATGGTTATCCGCGGGGCAGCACATTCCTGCCATCTATTCGGTGCCGTTCAGGGGCCACTCTTCCTGCCAGGTTGCCCAGTAGTCAAACTCTGCCGCCATGCCCAGTTGCACCAGATATCGCGACAGGCCGTCATAGATTCTGATCCTGCGGCCTCGAAGCGGGAATTCTGACCATTTTGAGACCTTCCACCAGGTGGCATCGGTTCCTCGGAAATCCTCGAAGCGATATTGATTATCCACGCGCCAGGTTGTCACACAATTCTTCCGGCTGCCCCGTCTGGTGACGGATTTCAGAAAGAAGCGATGATCCGCGTATTTGAGTCGATTGTAGTCCGCAAACAGCGGCGGCGATTTGTCGCGGAAGACGGTGCGGCCCTGCTGCAACTCCGCGGCCGCTCGTTTCTTCTGCCTCTTCATCTCCTTTTGAACCCGCGTCGATCTCTCGTAGATGCCCGAATCAATCTCCAGGGGCCCACCCGATTTCCCCAGGTAGTGGAGCATGAGTGCCGATGCCTCCGGCCAATCTCTCAGCCACCCACCCACGACCATTCCATAATACACCGACCGGAGGAGTGCCTTCTCCCGGAACGTGATCTCCTCCTTGGCGTGTTGGCGCGCCTTCTCCGTAATCGCATCGAGGCCGATCTGCACCTCCTCCAGGAAATCCGCCTCTTTCCCGCGGGCCCAATCTTCGGCCCGATCCGTGACGGAATCGAACCGCTTCCGGCAGGATTCGATGCCGGTCTTCACCCACACCCCTGCCGGCCCCAGGAGGTCCAGGGCCGTCTGGCCGTCGCCCGGCGCGGTGCCGTTGTCACCCACCCCGCGTGGTCCTCTGGCGACCCCGTCGGTGCCTCTCCGGGTACCTGCCCTGAAGGCGTCTGTCATTCGGTCCACATTTGCCATGTACTTCGCTAACCCGAGTTCGTGACGTATGGATGGTACCGCCTCTTCCCTCTTCGCGGGGTCAAGATAAGACCACAGTCGAACACACCACAGTCTTGTGGCGCCTCAGTCGAACAAATAGGTAAGCTGACCACCGGCAACTCCTACATGGACCCGCGTAGCCGTCTTGTCCTCCATGGCCCGGGTCAAGAGTTCCCGGCCCACGGCCGGCAGCAGAGTATGGGTGAGGATGGCATCCACCATCCGCGCGCCGCTTTCGACCTCGGTACAGCGGCTGGCGACTAGCCTGACAACTTCCTCGTCATAGGTGAACGGTATTCGGTGGCCCGCTTGTATGCGGCGGCCAATGCGGTCTAGCTGGAGGCGGATAATCCTTTGCAGGTTCTCATCGGCGATAGGGTAGAAGGGTACAACGACCAATCGACCGAGCAGGGCGGCGGGAAAGATGCTGAGCAGGGGCTTGCGCATCGCCTGGCACAGGCCCTCGGGATCGGGCAGGAGCGCGGGATCCTTGCACATCCCCAGGATCAAGTCCGTCCCGGCGTTGCTGGTCAGAAGAATGACCGTGTTCCGGAAGTCAATTCGTCTTCCTTCGGCATCCTCCATGTGTCCCTTGTCAAACACCTGAAAGAACAGCTCATGGACATCCTTGTGGGCCTTCTCCACCTCATCCAGCAACACAATGCTGTAGGGACGTCGGCGCACCGCCTCGGTGAGGACACCCCCTTCCCCGTAGCCCACATATCCGGGCGGCGAGCCCTTGAGCGTGGACACGGTGTGAGCTTCCTGGAACTCGCTCATGTTGATGGTGATCAAGTTGTTCTCCCCGCCGTACAGGGCCTCGGCCAGGGCGATGGCGGTCTCTGTCTTGCCCACCCCGCTCGGCCCCACCAGCAGCATCACGGCGATGGGACGATTCGGATTCTCAATACCGGCTCGGGAGGTCTGGATGCGCTTGGCAATCGCCTCCATCGCGTGATCCTGGCCAATCACACGTTGGCGGAGTCTCTCCGCCAGGTGCAAGACCGCTTCCGCCTCGTCCTTGACCATTCCTCCGACGGGGATGCCCGTCCAATCGGCCACGACGGCACCGATTGCCAAGGCGTCGACGCAGGGAAGAATCAACGGTTTGTCTCCCTGTGACTCGCGGAGCTGTTCCTGCAGGCGTCGCAACTCTTGGAGCAGCGTGGCACGATCGTCGGAGTCGGAAGCGGTGGCAGGCGCGGGGGAGAGGCGGCTCTGTGCCGGGACCGGGGGAGCCTCCCGGGGTGCCCCGGCCGCGAACGCCGGTGGGCCTGGGACGGGGTCCGCGCGCCGGCCCGAGCTACCGGGCAGAGGGCGCAGCCGGCTCCGGAGGGCGAGAATCGAGTCGACCAGTTGCTTCTCTCGCGACCACCGCGCTTCGATCTGCGCGCCTCTCGTTTCTTCTGCCTCCAATCGCCGTCGGGTCTCGCCCTCACGCGTCGCATGGTCGACCCCGATGGCCGTTTCTCGGCCGAGGATCTCCATCTCGATCTTCAGCGCCTGGATCCGGCGGCGGCAATCCTGCAATTCCGGGGGGATGGCATGCTGACCGACCGCGACTCTGGCGCACGCCGTGTCCAGCAGACTGACCGACTTGTCCGGAAGCTGACGGTCCGGGATGTACCGCCGGGACAAGCGGACCGCGGCCTCCAGCGCTTCATCCAGCACCTGGACGCCGTGGTGTTTCTCCAGAGGAGAGGCCACCGCCCGCATCATCATCACCGCCTTGTCATCGTCGGGTTCCTCGACTTTGACCACCTGAAAGCGCCGTGTCAGCGCCGGATCCTTCTCGATGTACTTTTTGTACTCCCCCCAGGTTGTGGCGGCAATCGTCCGCAGAGTCCCCCGGGCCAGGGCGGGTTTCAGCAGGTTCGCGGCGTCCCCGGTGCCCGCGGCACCCCCGGCCCCAATCAGCGTGTGGGCCTCGTCGATGAAGAGGATGATCGGCTTCGGCGAGCTTTGCACCTCCTCCATGACCTGACGCAGCCGGTTCTCGAACTCTCCTTTGACACTCGCGCCCGCCTGTAGCAATCCGATGTCCAGGGTGCGCAGGGAGACGTCGCGCAGGGGAGGAGGAACATCGCCGGCCGCGACGTGCTGCGCCAGACCCTCGACCACGGCGGTCTTGCCTACCCCGGCTTCGCCTGTGAGGATGGGGTTGTTCTGCCGGCGGCGCATCAAGATATCGATGATCTGCCGGATCTCGTCATCGCGTCCTACGACCGGGTCCATCTCACCCGCGTGCGCTTTGGCCGTGAGGTCGATGGAATACCTGGCCAGAGCCTCTTGCCGGCCCAGGGCGGCAGGCGCCACGGTCTCGGTGGCGGACCGGACCTCACCCGGGCCTCCCAGGGCCGTGCCATCGGTGGCCCCGAGGGAATCCTCCGGCGAGCCGGCCACGATCCTGGCCAGACCGTCACTCAGCTCTTCCTGTTTCACCCGGGTGAATTCCTCGGAAATCTGCTCCAGGATATTCCGGAGGCCAGGAGTCTTCACAATGCCGACCAGCAGGTGACCGGTCCGAATGGCGGACGCGCCGAACAAGAGCGTGGTGTAGACCCAGCCTTGTTCGACGGCCTGCTCCACATGGGGCGAGAAGTCCGAGATCGACGTGGCGCCCCGGGGGAGTTGGTCCAGAGCGTCCGTCAGGTCCCGGGCGAGATGAGAGGAGTCCAGGCCAAAATGCCGGATGACGCGGTGGAGATCCGAGTCCTGCAGGTTCAGGATTTGGTGGAACCAGTGGACCAATTCGACGTAGGGATTACCCCGGATCTTGCAGAACACCGTGGCATTCTCGATCGTCTTGTAGGCAAGGCCGTCGAGTTTCCCGAAAAGACTGGTCCGGCTTATCTCAGCCATGGCATCCCTCTCAATCCCAACCTGCATCGTGGTCACAAGACCTGGAACACGCGCGTAGTCATACGGGCGTTACCCCTGTGGATCTCCCTTGCCCTTTGTCTTCTGGCAAGCATTTTTGGCTGCGGCCGGAGACCGCACGAAGCCGCTTCTGGCGCAGCGGAGGAATCGCCGTTCCGGCCCACCCAACCCATGGGTTTCGCAAGTGTGCTCCTGCTTTGGATATTGACGATCTGTTACTATATCGTACACGCCCATGATGTCAAGCCTGTTCTCCTGTTTGAATTGCCCGCCATCCCCTCGTTCAGGATGCCGGGGTGTCCCCCGACGGCGGCTGCCCACGGTCCGCAGGTTCCGTGGCGATGGGCCCCCTGCTCTCTCCGGTCAGACTCAGGCCGGCCGGGGAGAGGCGGAGACAACGCAACTGCCAAGACGTGGGCTCCCCGAGGAAGATATCAGCCCAGGCTTTCTCCCGCGGCACGAGCACCAGGATACTCCTATCCTTTCCGTACTTCGCCACCAGGATATCGGTCCAGAAGAGCAACGCCTCGGCGGCATGCTCGACCGGTATGACAACGCGCGCCGCGACGGGATTCACCACCCGGTTCTTGCCTCCGGTACGTGGAGCGTCCTCCGAAGTCCGCGCATCCAGATACTGAACGATGCCGTCGAGATAGTCCCGGTCCAGCCCGAGCCCAAGAAGCCCCGCCCATGGGTCCGGTGGCTTCTGCCCGTCTGCGGCCGACGTCTCCGCCGAGGCGCCCTGGGCCAATCCCTGAAGCTGCTGCTGGGCATCGGCAAGGCACCGGTGGACCACGTCGGCGCGTTCCGCCTTCCGGCAGGCCGTCTCGATCTCGGCCAGACAGGTCAGGACATGCCGCGTCACCCAGCCGACGGACAGACCCTGAGCATGTGCGCAGACCGTCATCGGAAACTTGTCCCGCCCTCCTGTGTCCATCGAGTACCACATCCGTCCGGCCACGATGTCTTGCTCTCTCCGCCAAAGGAACAGGTGCCCAAACGGTATCGTCTGCTGCGGTTTGGCTTCCCATGTGCCTTTGTTCACATTCTCACGTACGGCCCGCTCCAGCAGCGACATGACATGATCGAGTACCTCGGTCAGGGAGCCCAAGGGTCCAAAATGATCGGCCCACGCCGGGTGTTTGCCGAATGCCGCCAGGTGCACACGTCCGCCCCCTTCGGCCTGCCGGCCAGACCTCCATTCCATCACAATGCCTTTCAGCGATGCCATGGTCGTCCCACCTCCCTGGCAGGGATCGTGCCGCCGCTACGGCCAGTCGCCGATGGGCGGCACATCCAGTTTTTTCTGGCACTCGGTGTCCTCGTAGAATAGCAACTCCAGCCACAGCACGTATTGCTGCTTCTGCACCTCGGCCACCAGTTTCACGTGGCCATTGGGCTCGGCGTGCAAAGAGAGCCCGGTCGGAGATGACTCTCCGTTCGCAAGCAGCATCCGGAAAGCCGCCCAGGGCGTCTCGAACATGCGGCTGGAGGTCTTAGAACCCAGGTATGTCATTGTCAGTGTGATGGGGCCCCCTGGACAGACAAGTTGTCGACCCTGACGCTCTTGGATGGATAAGGCGAACGAGGTAGCCTTGCCGTCCTGGTGGATCTCGAGCTTGTCAAAGATAGCACTCAAAGGTCTCTCATTCTGAAGGAGTTTTGGTTGATTAGCGTCCAGACTTATCTTACAGACACGCGGCTTCTTCTCGTCCGGCGGAAGACAGCGGAGGACCTTCTCAACCTTCGTGAGCCACGCGGGCTTCGGGACGGGTTGGCGCAAGCAATGGTATGCCCTGTCCACCGCGTTTCCGGTCTTTGGCTCGCCGGCCGTCGGAGGCGACAGTTTATCCAGGAGCGCACGAAGCTGCACGGCCTCCGCTACCGTCAGTTCCTCTTGGTCTCCGGCACTTCGGCACAGGGGAAACTTCTTGTTGACCTCCTTCGTCTGGTGTTCATCAAGTTCCGCCTGCAATTGCCTTCCGACCTCTCCCGCCAACACCTTCAGCGATTGGCCCGCCAACTCAAACAGATAGCGCTCGGCAAACGATGCCATGTTCGGCTCATCCGACTTCCACGTCGTGTAGGTCTTGTAGAAGTCACTCTTGAGGAGTTGCCCCCTTGCACGCATGCAATCAGGATCCAGCTTCTGCCAATTGCCCAAGACAGGCTTCCAGAAGTCTTTGTAATTGGTCAAGGTCACAGATGTTTTGTCCCTTTCGAAAAGCTCGATAAGCTTCTTGACCCTTTCGTCCGCCTTGTAGCGTTCTGCCGGCTCGATCCGGCGGTCAAATTCCTTTCCAAACCTTTCAAGCTCAACGAGAGTATAATTGGGGTCGAGACTCTTCAGACGGGCGGCTTGCTCCTGCCACGTTGTTCTTTTCGGGATCCTGGTCCGTTCGTCAGGGCCGGCTTGCATCGTTTCTTGATCCTTCTGAAGCCAGTGCTTCAGATAGTTCACGACGTAAGCCGCGAACACCTCGTCGCGTTTGTCATAGCTGGCCTTGAGACTGGGATCCGTTTTGGGATCGATCCCCAGGCCCAGCTTGCTCCAGATCGTGAAGACCTTCTTCACTCCATCGACGGCATAGGATTCCTTCTGATCAGATTGCCCCTGAACCAATTCCTCCAGCTCCCTGACATTCCTCGGCGCGACCTTCACCGCGCGAGCGATTACGGGCTGTCTACCCGCGGTATGCCACCTCTCGGCCGTCGCCGCCGCCGGGCTGTCACCTTTGACCTTGGGGCCGTTCGCCTTGATGTCCTCTTTGTCCTTTTCCCATTGTGCAAGCTCTTCGCCTGCTCGGATCATAGTCGTTATGTGCAGACCGGCCCTGCGCTGCACCCAGTAGTCGGCAATCTTGTATAGCGAGAGGCGGACGCGATACTGCTCGTGCCAGTCGCTAAGGTCCCAACAGGCGGCACCCGCCAGACCCTTCGGAATGTTCAGGTTATCCGCGTGTCTCTGCTGCTGGCCCGTGACGGCGCTGTACTGTGCTTCAAGCCCCTCGTCCCTCTTATCGCCAAATGCTTCGAGAAGTTCCGGGTAGTTGTCGTCCAAGCGTCTCTTTCTGGCAGCCATGTACGAGTCGCGTTGCTCCTTGAGTGACCCCTTGGCCCCTTTCTTGCCGTACTCGTCTGCCTCAATGGCGCTGAACCGCTCCTGGAGGACGCGAAACTTGGACCCGATATCCGCCCAGGCGCTTTCATCTTTCGCCGCGTCGCGAAACGCGTTCTCGCTGACCTCAAAGGCCACAAGCTTTCTGACAAGCGTGTCTATCTGGCTCAGGGCTTTCTGCTCCGGGTGTTGCTTGAGATCGTCCCAGTACTCGTTGAAAGCCCTAATGCCTGCTGTAATCGCTTTGTCAATATCCGGGAATGAGCGGCTATCGGCGAGGGCCGGCCATTTCGGAGGTTTGTCCGAGCGGAACAGACGCGCGAAAGGCTCGTTCAACTTCGCCCGGTGTTGTTCCACCGTACTTGAGTCAAGTTTGCCTTTGGACGTCAAGCAGCCCATGTGGAAATCGTACAACGGATCCAGCCAGTTCTCAGAAGCCTTTCCGGGGCCCTGATTGAGATCCCTCCTGGCTCTGATCCGCACCAACTGGCATAGAGCCTTGGTTGTGCGCTCGGGATTCGGGCCAATCTCATAGGCAGAGCTCGTTATGTCCCAACAAGTCGCGTCAACGAAGGGCTGCCACAGCCACTTCCAGCAGATATTGGCCTCTGCTTGCTCCAAGGAGGGCATGCGCGTGGGGTAGAGTATTCTCCAATCATCTGCGGCTTTGACAAGCTGGGAGAAGTACTCGCCACGCGGACAAGCGTCAATCCCTTGGATTTGTTGGCTCCCGCGGTATTCGCGCAAGCCATCCTCATAGAGAATCCGGATCGCGTCGGAGTCGTCACACACCCTTAGGAGGCCGCTCAGATTGCCTATTCTCTCGCGATACTCGCTGTTCAGAAAGAGGAGCCAGGCGCCGAACCCAACGAACGCGGCCAGTCCCAATAGGTACACCGCCGCCTGTTTCCGTCGATGTTTTTTCTCCGCGTGCCCGGCCTGTGTCACCAGTCTGTACTCGTCAAACGCCTTCTTTTCAAACAGATCGCGCAGGAAATAGGAGCGCTGCGCTCTCCCCTTGCCCGCCGCGTCTTTCTGCAGCTCTTCCTCCGTGATCCCCAGCACTTCCGCCAAGTCCTTATCGAGGGCCTTCCAATCCTGGAGTGACGACGTGAAGTAGATACCCCGAAAGAAGAGGGGCTGGTAGTACGGCGTGGGGCTGAAAATCGTGTCCAGATACCACTTCAGACGCGACGAGATCCGGGCGAATTGGTCGGGAAAGGCATATAGGGCCTCCGCCGCGGGTTTCCTCTCCACCGGAATCTCCTCGGCCAACCGCTCCTGCAACCGCGACAGCCGGTAGCGCTGGAGACTATCGTGAATGTCGTTCAGACAGTCGTCCACGAAATCGGAACGATAGGGCGCATCCAGCTCGTTGGGATTGGACCAGCCGAACATCTGGTGCTGCAGGTCGGGGTCCTTCAGATTCTCGAAAAACTCGCAGAAACCCACGAGCTTGTCGGCCTTGGAGACCACCACATAGACCGGGAACCGCACGCCCAGGGCCTGACGGATCGTGCCGAACCGCTCGGCGATCGTCTGCGCCTTCTTGCGGATCTCGTCGGGTGTGTCGCTGATCAGCGTATCCATCGGGATAAACAGGAAGACACCGTTGATCGGATAGTCCGGACGGTGTGCCGCCAGAAGCCGCAGAAACTCCTCCCACAGAGGGCCAACGGTCTCCGTGGCGTCGAACATCTTCTCGCCGGCCTCGTTGAACATGACGGCGCCCGCCATGTCCAGGATGACGGCACGGTTGGCGAACCAGAAATCCATGTATTTGGTGCCACCCTCTCCCTGGTAGGGATCGGTCAGGGCGGGCTCAAAGCCGATCCCGCTGTGCTGCGGCCGGATGGCCTCGGTCTTGCCGGCGTGCGGTTCGCCCAGCAGCAGATACCAGGGCAGGTCGGCCAAGACCTCTCGTTTCCCGCGGGCCTTCCCGAATCCCTCATCCCACTTTTGGCGCAGGGCCTCGGATGTGAGGCCGCCCTCGACCATATTCCGGTGGATACCGGCCTCCAAGGCACAACTCCGGCGCTTCGCCCGCCGCCGCTGGAGGAGCCGGTGAACGACGAATAGGAGGCAGATGCCCGCCAGGCCGGCCAGCGAACTGCCCACTACTACGATTACCGACCGTAGTTCCACAAGGGCGAAGACAACGGCAGCAGTGAACAGACTGATGCCAATACCATAGGCGACCGGCAATCTCTCGATACGCTGTTGCAGGTTCATGGCTTTGCCTCCCCGCTGTGGCCATCTCGGTCGAGCCACTCACTCGCACTCACCGTTGTCACCTTCTTCTCCACGGCACCCCGCGAAACACTACGGTAGATGGCGGAACCGACAAAGAAGGAGAACCCTGCCAGGAACAAGGCGGCCGGGATCAGCCAGTAGGCACTGGTCTTTGTCCTCAAATCCCGTGTATCCGTAGGTTCATACGCGTTGGGGCACAGCCTCGATACCTGGTCCGCATCCATCCATTCGGGTACGATCCGTTCCGCTATCTGGCCCATGAAATCCAGAATGGTCTCGGGGTGATCGGCGTGGCAACCCGTGAAACCAAGCCCCAGGCACGTATGGTACACCACCAGGCGCTGCGTCGCTTCCGGGCTGGTGTCGTCCAAATCCTTCTTCAGCAGATCGAAAAACATCTCGTCGCCGCCGAGGATACCCTTGTCGTGGGCCAGGGGAGCCCACGACGATTTGAATTCCGGAGCGATTCTGCGGATCATGAAATCGACGAAGAAGACGAGAGCGAGCTGCAGATCCACGTTGTAGGCGCGGCCCAGGGCCGGATCGCCCTGGGCGTCTTCGGCCATCTGGTCGAAAAGATGCTTGAGGCCGGTACGCACCTTCTGCGGATTGAGCAAACCGCGATGGCCGCCCGAACGCTGGAGGACGCACACCTGTCGAAAGAGAGGATCGCAGAGGGTCGGGAGTGTCATGAAGTCAACCTCCGGTCGGGAGAATCGTCACGTACAACGTGAGCTTGTAGTCGCTCGTCTCCATGCCGGGCCATTGGGCCCCGATGGACTTTTCTTCCACAATCTGGTTCCACAAGTGCGGCAGCTCGGAGCGCACGACGCGAAAGTAGTGCAACGTCGGGTCGTCGGGGAGATCCAATCCCGGTCCCGGATTCCGCTCGTACTCCAGCTTCAGCCCGCCCAGGCCCTGGTCCGTCGTCAGTCTCGAAACCAAGGTCGATGACGCCAGGACGAACGTGTATCGCTGCTTCACCAATTGCTGGAGCTGGTCACGGTCCCCCTTTGTGCGAACGGCGAGGTAGAACTCGTGCCCCCGGGAGAAGTGCTCTTCCCGAAGCGTCGCATGCTGATAGGTGTGGTTGGGGTTCCAGTCGAAGGGGAGCTCGAAGAAATTCGGTTCCGGTGCTTCAATCCCCGGCAACAGCTTGGAGATGTCCTGGCGGAGCCTGCGGAAGACGGGCGCGGGCTCGTGATGGTTGTACTCCGCGAGATCTTTGAACGGGCCCCGATCGGGACGCAGGGCCGCGAGTTCGGCCAGCAACTGTCTCAGGAGCAGATACATCCGAAACGGGGATACGTGCCAGGAGGTCTTTTGCAGAGGGCCCAGCAGGGCGTCAAAGCTGTTCAAGATTCGCAGCAGCAGCAACAGCCGGAGTTGTTCCCCGCGCGGGGCGTTGGGGTTGAAACCGCCCCGTGTGATTTGGCCGACCACTTCATCCCGTTTCTTGGCGACCTGCGCCGTGACCGTGTCCATACATTCCCGCAGCAAGGGCGAGCCGCGCAGCAGGAGGCAGGGAGGATCGTAGGTGGGATCGTGCTGCAGCTCCACGCCGTTCTTGCCGACGGTCCGAGAGATGCGCAGCAGCGGCATCACCTCCAGGTGGGAGCAGTCCTCGTATTCCGGCACGAGTCGAGCGTTGACACGACGGAACGCGAGGGGTTGACGGCTTTTGCCGGTGTTCTCGTCGCACACCTCCACGACCTGTGTTCGGAAGAGAGCCTCGGTAGACCCTGCTTCCGCCGCCTCCCCCGGGGCGGTATTCCCGGGCGGCCCGTCATGCCAGCGCGGGACAGCCAGGTTCACCATAAGGACGTCCTGGTTTACGGTCAGCGCTTTCTTCAGGTCCGCCGCCAGCGGCGCCGTGTTGTAGGGCACCCAGACCTCAAGGCCATTGGGCATGATGGCACGCAACTCCTCCACGCGCACCACGTGGGACCGGCTCAGCTCGTTCGTGACGACCTTCATGTCCAGAACCCCATACGGGTACTCCCAGGCGAAGGACCGCTCGTGGGCCAATCCATCGAGCAGGTGTTTTTGCATCCGCTGCAGATGGTGCGGCTGCAGAAAGAGCCCCTCCTCCCAATGGACGGGACCTTCATGCCAAGGTAACTGCCATTCGACGCTCATGGATTACTTGTCCTTTCTGTCTTTGCTCTTTGGCGCATGCAGCTCATCCCACCGTTTGTTCACGCACTCCGCAATGGCACGATCGATGTCCCGCTGCAACGCATGTGGTTGCAGGACGTCCCTCGCCACTTCGCAGTATTCGGTCCAGCACTTCGCTTCCGCCAGCCAAGGGAGTGTCCCGAAATGGGAGGTGCCGATGCGCTGCTTGATGCCCTCGGGCTTCAGTTTGCCATGCAAAGAGCCGGAAAGGGCATTGCCACATAGTCCCATACCCTCCAGCAAAGCTGTCAGCGCGAGATACACGTCATCCAACTCGTCCACCAGCTTGCGCATCGAGTCGCTGTCGTCGCCAAGGGCCTGCCTCACAATCTCCTGGAGACCGTCCGGCGGGCGGCCTTTTCCCCGCGCCAGGGACAGAGACTTCCAGGCCTGGCCCATCAGGGATTCGACCTTGAGCAGGTGGCTCACGAAAGGCGCCGCCAATTTCGCCAGGTTCTCTTCGCTCACGCCGCTCTTGCCCGTGAGCTTCAGTTCGGACATCAATTGCTGAACCGCCGGGCTTGGGCTCGCCATGCTCTTCGCCTGCCAGAGGCCCGCCTCGTGCAACCGCGCCTTGATTCGCTCGCGATCCTCCGCGGCGAGCCGCGGCAGTGCCTCCAGGAGCAGGGAAACCAGCGTGTTCGGATCGTTGGTTGGCTTCGCGGGGTGGGGGGGAGGGACAGACCCAACGTTCGCCTGTCGATCGGAGGCTTCGTGCCAGGAGAACTGCCGCAGAAGCTCCTCCAGGAACTCCCTGCGTTGCTCCAGAGGGATCTCTTTCAAGGACTCCTCGAGTTCCCCGGTCAGGCACTCAGCGCGGCGATCGGGTTCCGCGTCGGAGCAATCTGCCTGAACTAGGCGAAGCCGATTCACGGTCCTGATAACGTCCTTTCTTGTCTGTTCCTTCATGCCACCTGGTTTTGGCTACCTCCCAAAAGAATCGTCCGTTACTCCCCCTCGTCAGGCGAGGCGGGGATATCATGCTCGCGGTGGCCGCGGTTCGGCGCGGCGACTCCCGACAGCACAAGGCTGTCAGCATCCGCACGGGGCCACGAGATGAAAAGCCAGCACGACCAGCCCAGTTGCGAACATGTCTTTCCCAGGAATGTCCCTGGGATCTCTTCTCGGTGAAGCAGCAACTGGACTTCCCACGTCAACTCGTTACCCACGTAGGAGTTCGTCCAAGCGACGAGTTCTGCAAAGCTGGTGCCGCCGGGCAGAAAACGCCGGTACTGCGTCAGTCCCATAGGCCCCAGCCGGATGCGGAATTTCCGTTGACAGTACAGATAGGAGGAACCGACGATCAGGGTGGCCCCGATCCGAGCGTTCGCCGGTGACCTCCCGAGCAGGCAACGCTGATGTTCGGGCAGGGTTATCCATTCCTCGATGAAGGGCACGATCTGCGTGGACACGCCAAAATAGTCTTGTAGAATCGCCCGTAAACCCTCGGCGTTCCCGGTAGGACAACACAACCGCCCGGCATAGTGCAGCCTCACATGCAAGGGCAGGACGTCAGAGCGCGTGGCGTCCGCTGTGCGCAGACCGATCAGACTGGCGATCTGCCCGGCAAAAGGATCGTTCCCGGGACGGTCATGGCTCACGCACGGCTGGTGGCGGGACCAGGCGCGGTACAACAGCGACAACATGCGATGATTGAACATGTCCAGGAAGTCGCGGAGGGCCCCGTCTTCTTCCTTTTGCCGATGAAGCCGGCCATAGACATACTCGGTGAGCCAGAGCGGCATCGGGCCGTTAGGGCCGAGCAATCCAAAGAAGTTGACGAGCATGCGCGGGCGCCGGTTGTCGCTTCCCGGAGTGTACTCTGCGATCTCCGAGGGAGCGAATCCCAAAGACACGTTTTGCCCGAACCAGACGACATCGTCCTGCAATCTTCTGGACTCCCCCACCCGAGGCAGCTCGAGATGCGCGCACTCCAGCAAGCGCACGGCGTGAAAGAAATCACAGGCGTACGGGTTGACCCGGAGAGGCTGAGTCAGAGAATCGGACGCTGTCCCGCCCTCATTCGCCATTCTGCAATCTTCCTGCTCTTCTTGGCCCCCGGGGAGTCCACCGTCCGGAGGACCGTTTCGATGAACGTGTTGATGGATACATACCGGGTGAAGAACTGCTCGAGCACGGCCCCAAAGAGAAAAGGACCGAAGTCTCGGAACTTGGCTTCTTCGAGTTTAACCGTCACGCGCAGCCCATGAGCGCAGGCCAGAGGCGCGGCCGACGGTACCCGGCGGACGACCGACTTGGAGCTCACGGACACCACGCCACTATCTTTGTCGCCCGGTGCACCGTACAGTCGCAGCAGGTCACGGAGCGCCTCCGTCCCCCGCGAGCGGTCACTAGCCAAGAGCGAAAGATAGTTCAGGGACAGGTGATCGATGGCCCGCCAGAGGATGCGCCGGCCTTCTTCCGCGTAAGAAGGCCGGGGAGCGGTGGGAGTGCCCACGCACCAGATCGACTTACAGGGGGCCGCCTGATCCATCGTGAAATCGGTGTCTCTCTGCCCCAATTGGGTGTCTTCCTGCCCAAACCGGACGGACGACGGCAAACCACGATTGGTGCACCAGGCCTTGATATCCAGCCACTTTAGACTGGTCCGAAAGGGCGCCGCCGTTGCATCCACCAGTTGTAGGTAGACATCGCTGCCGCGATAAGTCCCGGGCGATGAATCGAGGCGGGTCCCCTCTTTCTGTTCCTTCTCCTGGCCATACTTCAGGGCGGGCGGGCGGGGTCTGCGGTGGACCATGTAGTGGCCTTTTCCGCCGGCCGTGTTCCGTGCCAGATAGAAAGGTTCGAACACCTGCCCCGCCTGGCCCCGGGCCGCTGCCTCGCGACCCTCCACACGCAGAATCCGGTAGACCTCATAGTCCAGCGGTTTGTTGATGTCGCGCACCACCTCATATTCGAAGTCGCTCGCATCCAGGCGCACGGGGGCCATGTCTTCGGCGAACAGGTTCACGGCGGGCGAACAGAAAAGCCTCAGATTCTTGGCCGAGACACGCTCCTCCAGATCGGCTTTGCTCTTTTTGAACGGAATGACAATGTCCAGCGTCTTCTCCGGGAACCGCGACAGGGCCGAGCGCAGATTCGCAATTCTCACGAACAAGTACCTTTGGGGAAAGGCAAAATATTCGTGCAGCAGCCGGAAGCCCTGCGCCGAACGCAGATCGTACGGCAGCAGCGTCTCTTCCTCATCGAAACCAACGGGGCGGAGAGACGACCGCTCAAGGACAACCTGTCCCTCCTTCGGATGGTCTGTCCGTTGGACGAGGACCCCGAGCGCCTGGGCCAGCAACTGCTCATACAGGAGTCCGGGGACCGCGCCCGAGCCCAGGATATACAGAGTCAGCGAGTCCAACTCCTGCAACGCGCTGAAGTCGCACCGGCCTTCGGCCGTGAGCCGGATTCGCAGCGCGGCTCTGGCTGATTGCGGGAGATTCTCGGGCAGGTGGAGCGAGTCCAACCCATGAACATAGTACCTTGCCTCCGCGATGGCGACAGGCCAGAGGACGACGTCGGAGGCCGTGCGGTACTTGCACTTCGTCGTGCCGTTGGAGCCCGACGACCGTTGTTCCTCTTTCGCCAGCCGGCTCTGGACATAGGATCCCCGGGGGATCGGACTTCCCTGGGCGAGCGCGGGCTGCCGGTAGTCCGGCTCGAACTGCACGATGCACATGGACGGGGTGGGCGCGAGATAGTGGGGATACACGGTCTCCAGCAGCGACTGTGTGAACCGTGGGAGCTGGGCCTCGATTTCATGCTGCACCCGCGCGGCGAGAAAGGCAAAACCCTCCAGCAGACACTGCACAAAGGGGTCCGGACACCCGCGGTTGGGATCGAGACCGCCGAACCGGTCGGAGACATCGGGATACTGGCGGACGAACTCGGCCCACCAACCCTGAATGTATTCGAGTTCGTGCTCGTACAGGTGGAGGAAATCGCGATACTCGTCATTCACCGGCGCTGTCCTTCACTTCACAGTGCCCACCTTCCAACTCCACCACGGTCGTGAGCAACATGTAATCCGGGCTGGGCTCGGCCCATAGTTTGCCCTCGATCACGAGGCCGATCGTGGAAGCTGCCAGAGAGGCCGAAGGGGCGTCGACCCGCACCAACAATTGCGAAATCCTCGGCTCAAACCTGGCGATCGCGCTGCGGATATACTCTTTCAGCCTGTCCGAATCGATGCGCGACATGATCTCCCCGGTCGGATCAGGAATGCCATAATTCAGCACCGAGCGTGAAGCACGAGGAAACTCCTTGGGGTCGAGGCACAGGGCTTTGGTGTTCAGAAGCCGCTCCAGGTCCTGGCGCACCAACTCCTTGTACCAGGGCCGCGTCACGACCCAATAATTGCCGGGCCGCTTGCTGTCCTCGCGGGGCGGGTTCTGGGCGGCCCGGTGCGTATTCCGATCTTTCGTCCTATCCCTGGACGCGTCACGCCCCGACGCAAGGGGTCCCTCGTTCGTCTCTCCGTCCGGCCTTTCTTCTTCTTGATCAAGCCGGTGATCGGTCAAGCGATCCAGCACACACGGTTGCAGCCTGGTCATGGGCATCGGCTCAGGCATTGCTTTGCTCGCTTTCTCCCGAGTCCTCCGCCGAACGGTGCAACTGGAGGTCGCGCATCTCCAAGAGCGGAATATCGTCTTGATCTGTCATGAACGTGCGCTGGCCGAGCCCCAGGAACGTTCCCCCCGGTTTCTCACTCCACATGGTTTTGCGTGCCAGCTTGACGGCATCATCCCGATCCAGCTCTGAACCGGGGTAGCGCGTGGGAATGAAACCGCCCGCCTCGCCGCCGTTGATCCACGTGAACGTGGCCGGAATCCAAACGAGGTCGCGCAGATCGGTGGGGGGCGTCTCGATCCTGACGCGCTGAAGGGCGGAGAACGGGACCCAATAATACTTGCTTTCGACAATCGCCTCGAGGACCGGCCCCAACCGGGAATCGGCGTCCCCCAGGCCGGAAAAGCTCTTGCCGTCGAGGCGGCCGCGGACTGCCGGGGCCGCGGCCAGCGCTTGCTCCCGCAACCGTTGTGCCGCCAGATAGTCCTCGTCAGCCACCAGGCGACAGGCCAGCACCAGGTCGCCCACCCAGGGCTCGGGTTCGCCGAAGATCAGCGGCGTTCGCCGTCCCGCGAAGACTTCCGCCCGCAGGGCTTCGCAGTTGAGAGGGGCGCGGCAGATGCAGGCCATCAGCGTGTGTTGAGGCTCCAACTCCGCCGCCACATTGAGCTGGGTCAACGATCGCCTCCAATCGCCCAGGACCGCCAGCAACTGAAAGAGAAAGATGCGCAACGTAACATCCGCCGGACTGGCACGCACATTGCGCTCCAGCTCCGCCATCGCCTCCTCCAGCCGGCCTGCCTGTAGTAGTTCCTTGGCTCGCATTCACCATGCCCTCGAACGTCGCGGAGATCTCACGACCCAGTCACGGCGGAATCGTCATGGCGACCAATGTATCTCGCCGATGCTTGGGCGGTTAGCCGCCTTCATGACGCCCTACGTCATAATAGTTCACCACGTCTCCCTTGGGCTCGAACGTCTTGTGATCCATGATGGTGTAGGTCCACTCGATCTTTCCGTAGCAGAAGGTGACGTCTTCCTCCGGCCGGCCTTTATCGCCATCGGAGCCGGCCAGTCCTACGCCCGTGATGATCACATCCGTCATGACATACTTCATGTAGGGCGTCTTGTCCTTGTTGGCCACACACAGCTCCACCGTGACGTCATCGATATGTCGACCGTCGGAGCACGCCAGGGCCAACAGGGGGGACGCCTTGTCCAGTTGCTTGGCGATCGCGAAACCCGTGTGCTCACAGCGGCCCGCGGCCGGGGCGCCCGCGTCGCTCACTCCGCTTACGGGCATGGTGATCGCGTGATTATACGACAATACCTGAATCCAGTTCTCGTGCTTGGCGGCAGTGCACTCCCCCTCAATTCCGGCGATCTTCACGTAGCAGTCAAAAGCCATAGTTCACACTCCTTGGGACAACAGTGTCCAACCTGAACGCTCGTAAGCACCACGCATATTCCTTTGCCGAAGTTCATCCTCGAGCATACTACTTCTTCTCGTTGGGCAGCGCGACGAGCCGCAGGGACACGTCGAGCCCTTCCAATTGAAAGTGCGGTCTCAGGCGGAAGACGGCCCGATAGTAACCGGGATCCCCTTCGACCTCTGTCACCTCTGCCTGGGCCCAGGCCAGCGGCTTCTTAGCCTTCGTCTCTTCGCCCTCCGGATTTATAGCCACGTACTGCTGGATCCAATTGTTGAGCCATCTCTGCATATCCGCGTGTTCCATGTAGCCGCCGATCCTGTCGCGGACCATGGCCTTGAGGAAGTGGGCAAACCGGCACGAGGCAAACAGGTACGGCAGATTGGCCGAGAGCTTGGCATTCGCCGTGGCCTTGGGGTCCGTATACTCTTGGGGCTTCTGCAGAGACTGGGCGCCAAAAAAGACGGCGTAGTCCGTGCCCTTGTAGTGAGACAAGGGGATCAGGCCGAGATTGGCGAATTCTTTCTCCCTCCGCTCATCGATGGCGGTTTCGGTCGGGCATTTCATGTCCACGCTGCCATCGGCGATCTTGAAGGTGTGGACGGGCAAGCCTTCCACCTTGCCGCCGGAATCGTGGCCTCGAATCCGGGCGCACCATCCATGGTCCTTGAAGGCCTTGTTGATGTTGACGCCCATCGCGTAGGCGGCGTTCGCCCAGACATAGCGGGAGTGGGTCGCGGCGCCGGTATCCTCCTTGAACGTGAACTCATCCACCGGGTTCGTCTTGGGGTCATACGGATATCGCGCCAGGAACCGGGGAAGCGTCAGACCGAGATACCGCGCGTCCTCGGACTCCCGCAGGGATTTCCAGGGTGCATAGTCGTCCGTACGCCAGATTCTGGCGAGAGCGGCAGGATCGGGGATCTGCTGCCAGGAATCCATGTTCATCAAGGCTGGATCCGCGGCGGAGAGGAACGGCGCATGTGCCGCGGCAGCAATGTGAGCCATCCCTGCGAGGGTCGCCACATCCGGGGGGGTGTGGTCGAAGGAGTAATCTCCGATGAGACACCCGTAGGGCTCGGCGCCCGGTGTGCCAATCGCATCCCGGTAGATCTTTTTGAAGAGAGGGCTTTGGTCCCACGACGCATCCGGGTAGTCTTGGATCGTTTTCGTGAGATCTCTCTTGGACACGTTGAACACGCGGATCTTCAACATCTCATCCTGTTCCGTCTTGCTCACGAGATGGTACAGGCCCCGCCACGTGCCCTCCAGCCGTTGGAAATCCGGATGATGCAGGATCAGGTTGATTTGCTCGGTGAGCTTCCGGTCGATCTCCTCGACGACGCTCTTGATGAATTTGGCCGAATCCGCGGGAATCAGCTTGGTGGTGCGCGAGGCCCACTTGGCCAACTCAGCGACGGCGCTTTTGATCGCCTCGCCCGCCTCGGGAGTCTTGGGCTTGAATGTTCTATGCACCAACTCATGGAAGGCAGACACTTCCTGGGCTTCGGCTGCGGGCGGGGCGACAGGGGTCTGGGCTTGTTCTTGTTCGCTCGCCATGGGCTATTCCTCCTTCGCGGCCTTCGTGGGTTCGCCTGCTGGTTTCTGTGCCGCCTCGACAATATGTTGGAGAAGGGCCTTGTCGTGGACGAGCTTGTCCATCAGTCCCTTCGCATCCCGCTTGCCTTCCATGTACGACTGAAGATTGTCCAATGCCTTTCGGGCCTGGAGCAACTCGTTGAGGGCCTCGACCTTGCGGGCCACCGCCGCCGGGGAGAAATCCTTCATGCTCTCGAAGGTCAGATCGATGGGAATCTCGCCTTCCCCTGTCAGCGCGTTCTTCACCTGAAACACGACATGTGGTTTCATCGTCTTCATCAGTCCGTCGAAGTGTTCGGATTCGATATCGAGAAACTTGCGATCCTCCATGTCTCCCCGTGCCGTCCGGTGTTCTTCCGGCACTTCGTCCGGCGCGTCCGCCTTGCCGGACAGGTCCGCCATTACCCCCATGACGAAGGGTAGTGTCACCTTCTTCTGCGCGCCGCCTATGTCCACCTCATACTCAATGTGAACGCGCGGCTTACGATTGCGTCCCAAGAACTTCTGACTGCTTTCCTGGCCCATAGCGGTCACCTCACATTATCCGTTCCACATAATCCTGTTTGGCAGTGAGCGTCTCAGCTCGCTCGCCACCTCTACTTGGACGAGTTCTTGCCTTTCTCCGGGTCCCCCGCCCCGACCACGGCCTTGGCCTGGCTCATGGCTCCCGGACAGAGGTCCTCAATAATCTCCAGAAATCCTTTCGACACCAGGCTCTGGGCCCGGCGCAGCAGCAGCGGCACCGGGCTCGAGGGCTCGTGCTGCTCAAAGTAGCGACAGACCTGCTCGAGAACCTGTACCGCCTGTTGGCGTGACGCCAGCCCTCCCGTCAGTGTTCTGACCGACGCACCTTCCTTCGGCCCCGCGCTGGCCCCCTCCGGCCCAGCCGGAACGCCGGTGGGGGAGACCTCAAGATGGCTCTGCACCAGCTTGCGGATGTTGTCGAGGTCCGACTTCAGTCCATCCAAGGCCAGTTCGGTCCGGCCGGGAGCCTTTTCCTCAAACACCTTCTCAATCCCGTCGACATGGGTGATGGCCTGATCCAAGGTGTCAGACAGGGCTCGAAGCCCCCCCGGCCCCGCCGCCCGAAAGGCCGCTTCGACGGCCGCCATCTCGGCGGATCTTTCATTCGGACCAGGGACAATCTCCTGCTTGGCAATCTGAATATCGCGCCAACTGAACTGATCCGGCGCTTTGGAGCCGCACAGGACGGTTCGGCTCAACCAATACTTGAATTGGAACGGATCCTGATCCGTCACAGACAGAGGGGACAGGTTCTTAACGAGGTTACTACGCCGTCGGACGGCTCGGTCGCCACCGTCCGTCTCCAATTGCGGGTAGACATCTTCCCAGAATCCTTTCAGAAGTTCGTGGATCAAGCGCAGGCCCTGGCAAAAGCCCGGAATCCCCTCGAGTCGAAGCAGAGCCAGCGTGAAATAGAGGGAAATCTCGAGGTGCCGGGACGTCTTGAGCAACTCAAAGCTGTCCTCCGCCAACTTTTGCCAATTCGTTTGGCCGTTGCTTTGAATACAATTCTTGATCGCCCGATACGTCCGGTCCAACGGCTGGGTATCCGCGCCGCAGGGCCTTTCCTCGCTCACCTTGGCAAGCAGACTCTCAATGTTAAACCTGCTCATGCCGTTCCCCTCGCCATCGTGCACACTCCTGCTTTCCCGGCGCCGAAGTGTCAATTCACGGCGTCTCACGCCTACGGTCTGATACTCTGATTCTGACGGAGCGAGCGATGCGAACTGCCACCGGCCCCGGTGATTCGGCCCACAACCACGCGCCAAGCAGCTCTTCCCAACAGCACACGCACAATGTCCTCTCGTGCTGTCGTGACCAGCGCCATCTCGGCCATGCCTCCTCCTTGATCCCAAGACGACGATTCTCCGGAAGCATAGGCAATTTCCGCCATGCTGTCAAGACTTTTTTGCCTGGGCCCGGATATTTGGAAATTTGAAATTGTGGACTCCTTTTTGTGACGCTTCGTCGGCCCCGGTCACCGTGTCGCGCCGGCGATCTGCACGGTGGTGGGAATTCACGCTTGACTCTCGTCAGACACCTCTGCGATCATATCCGGGATATGAGGATCTGGAGGAATGACAATGCAAAGGCCGGCGCATTTTCGGCGCGCTGTCGAGGAGAAACACCATGCGTGACTTCACGAAGGACTTCCACATTCTCACCGAGGAGGACAAGACCCGGATTTCTTACGGTGCGTGCGTAGGGACTACGACGCTGACGGGCATGGCCGTCGGGCGCCTGCTGGGCTTGCAGGGTCTGATTGGGGGAGGCGTCGCCGGTCTGGCCTGGGGTTTGCTCCTCTGCCCGTTGCTTCAAGAGCCCATCAAGGACAAGCTGTTCTCTCCGAATACGAGACTGTCCGACCAGGAGATTACGTCCGCTCTCCGGGCCATCCGCCACCAGAGGCCACTGATCGCCAAGCAGGACGCGATGACGCTGCTGGCGCAGGTTCGCCTGGAGGTTTCTCGCCACCCGCAGAAGTACAAACGGGCGCGTGAGGCCTGACATAAGATGCTCTCGTCCGAACGGGGCGTTGTCGGTGTCAACGCGGCAGAGTAGGCTATCCCGGGGCACGAGGCAGTCCGGCGTGGGAGTGTGGCATGATGGACGCAGAGAATCGTTACCGAGGATGCCTGCTCGGCCTGGCGGCCGGAGATGCTCTGGGCACTACCCTGGAGTTCCGCACCCCGGGGACCTTTGCCCCGATCACGGACATGAACGGGGGCGGACCATTCGACCTGCAACCGGGCCAATGGACCGACGACACCTCCATGGCTCTGTGTCTGGCCGAGAGTCTGGTTGAGAAGGGTGGATTTGATCCGGGGGACCAGATGCGGCGGTACTTGGCGTGGTGGCATGAAGGATATCTGAGCAGCACGGGAGCCTGCTTTGATATCGGCAACACCGTCGCTTCCGCCCTGCGGCAGTTCGAGCGGACCGGTCACCCATTCTCCGGGTCCACCAATCCGCACTTTGCCGGCAACGGAAGTCTCATGCGGCTGGCGCCGGTCCCGATGTTCTTTCTTCGAGATCCCGCCCGCGCTATCGAAATGGCCGCGGCGAGTTCCCGCACGACGCACGGTGCCCGGACCTGCGTGGACGCCTGCCGGTACTTCGCCGGGCTGATTGTGGGTGCTCTGCAGGGTATGCCCAAGGAACTGCTACTCTCGTGCGAATACAGCCCATTGGCGGAAGGCTGGTCCATAGACCCCCTGTGTGCGGAGGTGGCCGAAGTGGCCAAGGGTTCATTCAGGACCAAGGCGGCGGGCGAAATCGTCGGCTCAGGCTACGTAGTGCAGTCCCTGGAAGCCGCCCTGTGGGCCTTCCACCGGGCCACCAGCTTTGAGGATGGCTGTCTCCTGGCTGTCAACCTCGGGAACGATGCCGATACGACCGGAGCGGTTTACGGTCAACTGGCCGGAGCCTACTACGGGGAGGACGGGGTACCGCGCCGGTGGCGTGAGAAACTTGCCCGCCGAGAGCTGATCCAGCAGTACGCTGACCGGTTGTTCTCTCAGGGGGCTTGATGCGTAGTGTTATTGACGCTGGTTCAACTTCGGTCCTGCCCATTCCCTTTCCTCCTGTGCCAATCGTCACCAATCGGCGATAGTCTTGGCCTAAATGCCCGTTTGGAATGGAGTTACGGTTAGCTGGGTCTGCACCGGATTTCCCCCTCGTTGTGCCAATCGCTGCCGACTGGTCACCTCCAGAGATAGCCGTAGGTGTCAAATCAGGTGTCAATTGTGGCGTCAACGAGCGCGAGAATTCTCGCAAGAGTGACGGTTTTTTCTCCTAAGATTCGTCTCCCTTCGGCAACGTTATCGCTGGACGATGTTGCGCGTTTGTGTAGCCGTCAGGCATGACGGGCCGCGATCCTATCCCGGTGGTGTGACGGGCCTCGCCTGCTGCAGCGGAGGATTGTGGCTGTCAATCGTGTATGACAGAGGCGGACATTCCCTGAGGACAGCCGTACGGCGCGGGACTGGTCCGGGTGATTTCAGAGATCGGCTGCGGGACTGTTCTGTGCCTCCAGGCGGATGCAGGGATTAGCCCGAAGATCGCAGAGTACCGTTGTCTGTGACAAGGATGTCCGAATCGTAAATCGTTGCTCCACATGCAGGTACGGAGACCGAGGCGGTACAGCCCACCGGGACGGAGTCTGCCTGGGCGTGACCGGATTTCGGCCAGAACGTGATCGCGGAAGCTGGGTGGACGGGAATCCGTCTTCCCGTGACGATGGCGTCTGTTAGTGGACCGCGATTTGCCAAGGCAACTACGAGAATGCCGGCACGCCCGAGCCTGACGAGACCCTCGAATGCAATCGCGGAGGAACAGGAACGGGGTCTTCCCTGGTCGTAATGCCTGTTCCGCGCTGTAACCCTTCCGGTGTGATCCTTAGGAAACCACATTGATGTCCGTGCCAGCGAACTGCCAATAGGAGTTCCGTTGCTTTTGGGTCGTCGGGTGTCTGCGTAGACTCGCCTGACCTTCCTGGCGTTGCGGCACAAAGTGCGGGAGTCATAAGATGAAACGGACCAAGAATGCGAATAGTCAGTCGGAGAGGAATCTGACGCCCCTACAGAAGGCCGCCGTGGTGATCGAGAAGCTCAACTCGAAGGTGGCGGATCTGGAGAAACATTTCACCGAGCCCATTGCGGTGGTCGGCATCGGTTGCCGGTATCCGGGCGGCGTCCATAGTCCGGAGTCCTTCTGGCAATTCCTCGCCGCGGGAAAGGAAGGCGTCACGGAAATCCCCCGGAATCGATGGGACTGGGAGACGTACTATGAGCCGGATCGAGACAAGGGCGGCAAGACGATGTACACGCGGCACGGAGGCTTCATCGATGACGCGGACAACTTCGACTCCGATTTCTTCGGTATGTCCAGCGCGGAGGCCCAATGCATTGACCCGCAGCATCGCGTCCTTCTGGAGACCGGCTGGGAAGCATTGGAGGACGCGGGCATCGCGCTGGAGCAACTGCAACAGACTCGAACGGGTGTCTACGTGGGTCTGATGATGCAGGATTTCAACCACGTGAAACCTACGGAGGACCACGAACTCAGCACCTTCCGCGCCATCGGCACCGGCATCAGTTTTCCCGCCGCCCGCCTCTCGTATCACTTGGGCTTGCGCGGTCCGTGCTCGGTGGTCGGCGGGGAGTGCGCCTCCTCCCTGCTTGCCCTGCACATGGCCTTCTGGGCGCTGCGGAATCGGGAATGCGACGTGGCTTTGGCTGGAGGCGTCAATCTCATCCTTCTGCCCTCGGCCCATATCATCCTTTGTCGCATGCATGCGCTATCGGAAGACGGTCGCTGCAAAGCATTTGACGCGTCGGCGGACGGCTATGGGCGCGCCGAGGGCTGTGGCATTGTGGTCTTGAAGCGTCTTTCCGATGCCCTGCAGCAACACGATCGAATTCTGGCTCTCCTGCGGGGATCGGCCATCAACCACGTGGGACGCGGCTCGGGGATCACCGTTCCCAACGGGCCGAGCCAGGAGGATGTCATCCGGCAGGCGCTGGCCTCTGCCGCTTTGTCGCCGGATGATGTCTCCTATCTGGAGGCCCACGGCACCGGTACGCTGCTGGGCGACCCCATTGAGATGGGGGCGTCCGGAGGGGTGTTCGGATCCAGTCACACCAAGGCGGACCCGCTGATCGTCGGTTCCGTGAAGACCAATTTCGCGCACACGGAGGCTGCGGCCGGCGTGGCCGGGCTCATCAAGGTGGTCCTGTCGCTGCAGCACCAGCAGATCCCGGCCCACCTTCATTTCCAGAAGCCCAGTCCCCACATCCCCTGGGACAAGCTTCCGGTCCATGTTCCGGTCCAGATGATGCCCTGGGAGCCGCGCAAAGGCCGCCGCGTGGCCGGGGTCAACTCCTTCGCCCTGAGCGGGATCGAGGCTCATCTGATTTGCGAGGAGGCGCCGCGTGTCAATGCCCCCGTCAATCCGGTGGACCGGCCCCGCCACGTCCTGACCTTATCGGCCAAGACGCCGGAGGCCTTGGAGGCGTTGTGTGATCGTTACGTTGCCCGCCTGTCGGAACCGTCCGACAAGCAGGTCCTGGCCGACGTCTGCTTCACGGCCAATTGCGGCCGTTCTCACTTTGACCATCGACTGGCGCTGGTGGCTTCCACGCCCGAGGAAGCGCGCGACAAGCTGAAGACATATCGTGCCGAAGGAAAGGCGGAAGGACTCTGGCATCGGCAGAAGGCGGCGGAGAGGACGGCGGAGGTCGGATTCCTGTTTACCGGGCAGGGATCGCAGTATGCCGGGATGGGCCGAGCGCTCTATGAAACGCAGCCGACCTTCCGCAAGATGCTGGACCGTTGCGACGAAATCGTTCGATCGACGCTGAAGACTCCTCTGGTCTCCGCCCTGTATGCTTCCGACGGAAAGCTGCTGGATCAGACCCTCTACACGCAGGTGAGCTTGTTCTCGCTGGAATACGCCCTGTGTGAGTTGTGGCGTTCCTGGGGTGTCGAGCCCTCCGTCGTGCTGGGCCACAGCATCGGTGAGTACGTCGCCGCCGTGGTGGCTCATGTGCTGGACCTGGAATCGGGTCTGAAACTGGTCACCGCCCGCGCACGCCTGATGGAGTCCGTGCGCGGTTCGGGCCAGATGGTAGCCGTGTTCGCGGAGGAGCCGCGGGTGCGCGCGTTGTTGGAGAAGTACGCCGAGCGCGTCTCGATGGCGGCCGTCAACGCGCCGGCGCAGGTGGTTGTTTCCGGATATAAAGATGCCGTCTCCGGCCTGATCCGGGTCCTCGAGGCGGAAGGAGTACGGTACCAGCCGTTGGTCGTGTCGGGGGCTTTCCACAGTCCGCTGATGGAAGAGGTCTTGCCCGCGTTCCAGGAAGCGTGTGACCAGGTGACATTCGCACGACCGGATCGGCGCTTCATCTCCAATCTTCACGGCCGGGTGGTCCAGGAGGAGGTGACTCATTCGGAGTATTGGGTACAGCATCTGCGACGGACCGTTCGTTTCCACGACGGCATTCGGGCGGCCCTGGACACCGGTTGTCGCGTGTTCCTGGAGATTGGCCCTCAACCGATTCTGACCACGTTAGGCCAGCAATCCGTCGGCGACGTCTCCGCCCTGTGGCTGACGAGTCTGCGCCGCGGCGACGATGATTGGGCCCGCCTGCTGGAAAGCCTGGCGCAACTGTACACCTGCGGAGTGACCATCGATTGGCCGGGCTTCGACCGCGATTACAGCCGGCAGAAGGTCGCGCTGCCGACCTATCCGTGGCAGCGTCAGCACTATCCGTGGCCCAAGGACAGCGCGGATGACGCCTTGAATATGTCGGAGTCCGGCGTAACGCCCTCGGTTCGGGTCCATCCGCTGCTGGGTCGGCGTCTGGATCTGGCGAGCACGAAGTCCGTTCTGTTTGAAAACAACGTCAGCACCAACGCGCCCCTGTTCCTCCGGGACCACACCGTGTTCGGCACCGCCGTGTTCCCGGGAGCGGGATACATCGAGATGGCACTGGCGGCCGGCGACGGCGAGAACGATTCCTCCCGAGCGGTTGTCATCGAGAACCTGTACTTCCATCAACCGCTGATCGTGCCGGCCAGACCGGCGAAGCGGCTTCAGTCGGTCCTGATTCCGCAAGGGCTGAATGCCTTCCGATTCGAAGTGTTCAGCCGCCCCGCGAAGGCCGAGGACGGATCGAAGTGGCTGCTGCACTCCAGTGGCGAGGTGGCTCCCGCCGGCAATCGGCCCCCGGCATCCGACGTGGACCTGGCGACTGCTCGTCAACGCTGCACGACGGCTCTCAGCGTGGACCAATGCTATGAGATGTCCAAGATGGTGAGCCTGGAATATGGCCCGCGGTTCCGCGGGATGACGCAGTTGTGGTGTGGACAACCCGGCGAGTATCTCGGCCAGATTCGTCTTCCGCAGATGCTGGCCCAGGAGTCGCAAGAGTACCATTTCCATCCCGTTCTGTTGGATGCGTGTCTTCACGTGCTCCTCGGCGGCCTGCTGGCCCCCCAGCCCCACGGCCTCAAGGAGGAGCATTCCGCTCTTTTGCCGGTGAGCATCGATCGGCTGAGTCTGTACCGCCGTCCCACGGACGAGGTCTGGAGCTATGCGCGCCTGCGCCAGCAAGACTCTGGGGAAGTGGGGGAGTCGGCCGATCTTCATATCTTCGACCGGGACGGCGGCCTGATCGCCTGCTTGGAGGGACTCCGATTCAGCCGGGTCGGTGATGAAGCGATGCGGTCTTCTCTCGAAAGCAAGGTCAGCGAGGAGTTCTATGGTCTGGAATGGCGGGAGAAGACGCTGGGGGCGGCGCCGGCCTCAGACCCGGGCGTGGGCGACTGGCTGGTCTTGTCGGATCGCGCGGGCGTCGCCAAGGCCTTGACGCGGATTCTCCGCGACGCCGGCGGTCGATGCATTTGCGTGCAGCCCGGTTCCGCCTATGAGAATCTCTCGGACGACTGCTACACGGTCAATCCGGACGAGGCCGGCGACTTTGACAAGGTTCTGGAAGATGCGCTCGGCGGTGAAAAGCCGCCCTTGGCAGGAGTTCTCCATTTGTGGGGTCTCGACGGTGCCTTCGCGCCGTCCGACGGATCGGAGACCCTGGAACAGAGACAACGGTTGTTGTGCGGCGGGGCACTGCAGATGATCCAGGCGTGGATCCGGCGCGCGGCGGCAAAAGCTCCGTGGCTTTGTTTGGTCACGCAACAGGGGCAATGCGTGCTCTCGGAGGCGGAGAACGTGGATTTGTCGCAGGCTCCCCTGGGGGGCTTGGGCAAGGTACTGGCCCTGGAGTACCCGGAGTTCCACTGCCTGTGCCTCGATATGGACCGCGAGGAGCCCGCCGCGGTGGCCGAGAAGATCCTCCGGGAACTCAAACAGCCCGACGGCGAGAATCGGGTGGCCTATCGGCGGAACAAACGGTACGCGGCGCGCGTCGTGAAACAACGACTGTCGGACCGGCTGGAAACGCCGTTGGGGCAACCGCACAAACTCGGCATTCAGAAGTACGGGGACCTGTCCAATCTGGAATTCCGACCGATCCATCGGGAGACACCCGGCGCGAACGAGGTCGAGGTGGAGGTGCGGGCGGGCGGTCTGAACTTCCGCGATGTGCTGCGCGCCCTGGGTTTGCTCCAGGAGTTCGAAAAGGCCGCCGGGCTCCACTACCAGGCACAGGATGTGGGCTTTGGCATGGAGTGCACGGGTGTGGTAACGGCCCTGGGCGATCGCGTGACCGGTCTGAGCCGAGGGGATGAAGTGTATGCTCTGTATCCGGGCGGCTGCTTCGCCAGTCACATCATGGTCGATGCTCACCTGGTGTGCCTCAAGCCCAAGACGTTGACGTTTGAAGAGGCCGCTACGGTGCCGGTGGCGTTTCTGTCCGCCTACTTTGCCTTGTGTCAGTTGGCCCGACTGAAAGCGGGCGAACGGGTTCTGATCCATGCGGCGGCCGGCGGCGTGGGCCAGGCGGCCGTCCAGATTGCCAAGTGGGTGGGGGCGGAGATCTACGCCACGGCCAGTCCCTCGAAATGGGATTTCCTGAAGTCCCAGGGAATTGAGCACGTCATGAACTCGCGCACGCTGGACTTCGCCGATGAAGTGAGAAAACAGACCAAGGGAGAAGGCGTCAACGTCATCTTGAACAGTCTGGGCGGAGAGGCCATCGAGAAGAACCTCGACATCCTCGCCCGTTGGGGACGGTTGATCGAATTGGGGAAAGTGGGGATACTGGAGCCCCAGCAAGTGGCGCTCAAACGCAAGGATGTCTCGTACTATCTGTTTGACCTCGTGGAAGAGGAAATCGCGCGACCGGGATTCCTGTGCTCGATGCTCCGCGAATTGGGGGGCTTGTTCGACCAGAAGCAGTTCCAACCACTCCATCACCGCGTGTTCGCCGCCAGCGACGCCATCCGGGCCTTTCGATTCATGGCGCAGACGAAGCACATCGGTAAGGTCGTTCTGTCCGATTTCGCCATCCGGCGGGCCGGAGCACCCGCCGCGCGGAGCTGGGCCCCGGCCGAACCGCAGGGGACGTACCTGATTACCGGAGGTTTCGGCGGGCTGGGTTTGCAGGTGGCGACCTGGCTGGCCGAGCGCGGCGCACGGCACTTGATGTTGATGGGCCGCAGTGGGCCGGCTTCCGAGGAGGCAAAAGCCGTCCTCCAGCAGCTCGCCGATAAAGGCGTCCAAGTCTACATCGGCGCGGCGGATGTGGCGAACAAAGCGGCGCTGGCGGGCGCGCTGAACGACGCGGAAGCGTCGCTGCCTCCGCTGCGGGGCGTCGTCCACGCCGCCGGAGTCCTGGATGATGCCATGATTCCGCAGTTGACCTGGGATCGTTTCCAGCGAGTCCTGTCGCCGAAAGTGCTGGGCGCGTGGAATCTCCATGTCCTGACCCGGGAGATGCCACTGGACTTCTTTGTTCTGTTCTCCAGTGCGTCCTCGCTGTTCGGTTCGGTGGGACAGGCCAATTACGTGGCGGCCAATGATTTCCTGGATACGCTGGCGCGGTGGCGCCGAGGGCAGGGACTCCCCGCCGTGAGTATCAACTGGGGACCTTGGGCCAGTGTGGGAATGGCCGCCAACATGGAGGGACAGTGGCGCCGATGGGCGGACATCGGGATTCGACCCATTGCCGCCCAGAGAGCGACGGCGTTCCTGGGAGAACTGCTGCGGGAGAACGACACGGCACAGATCGGCATCGTTCCCATGAATCGTGCCAAGTTCCTGCGTGCCTACCCGGGCAATCGGAAACTCATCGAGGAGTTGTCGGACGGTGAGCAGAAACACGGCAAGAATGTGGAGCTCCTCAACAAGCTGCGAGTTGCGTCGGAGGAGGAGCGTATCGACTTGATGATGGATTACGTCAAGACCACACTGAGCCAGTTCGGCGCGGACGCCAGTAAGCTGACCCGGACCGCCGGCCTGGAGGAAATCGGCATCGACTCGCTGGCCGTCGTGGAATTTCGGAATCGCGTGATTGCGGAGTTGGACATTGAAATGCCGGCCACGAAGATGGTGGCGGTCCGCAACCTCGAACACCTGGCCGGCTTGGCCCTGGAGCAGATGGGATACACGGTGACTGCCATAAAGACAGCCGAAACCGTTCAGTACGAAGAAGGCGAGATATGAAGGCTCAGGAGCTGTTGTCGCAATTTAAGCGCATGGGAGGCGCGATTTGGCGCGTGGGCGAGCAGATCAAGTACAAAGCTCCTTGCGGCATGATGACGGAGGACATGCGCAGCTCGCTGCACACACACCGACAGGAGATCCTGGCCCTGTTGGCCGCCGACCACGCGGCCCAGGGGCACCGAGCAATGCCCGTTCCGAGCCCATCGGCTGCCGCGGCGGACCGGGAAACCGACCGGCAAGAAGACACGGACCCTGGGGCCACTTTTCTGCCCGCGTCATCGGCGCGCGACCTCGTGGACGATATGGATTTGCGGCCTCCCTCGGGTCCGCCGCATTACCCACCCCGAGATGTGTTCCTCACGGGGGCAACGGGATTTCTGGGATCGTTTCTCCTGACGGCGCTCTTGGAGCGAACGGACGCCAAAGTATGCTGTCTCCTGCGCGGAACAGACCCCGCCGCGCTGTGCGCCCGGTTGAACGCCGCCCTGAAACGGTACCAACTGCCGAGTGTACACTTCGGCGACCGCGTGGAGTGCATCGGGGGCGACCTGACCCAACCCTTTCTCGGTCTGGGTGAGGCGCGTTTTTGCGCCCTCAGCGAAAAATTGGACGGGGTTTATCATTGTGCCGCCGATGTCAATCTGATGCAGGATTATGACGCGTTGCGACCTGCCAATGTGCTTGGGACCAAGCAAATCCTTCGGTTGATCTCGCTGGGGCAGCCGAAGGCACTGCATCATGTGTCGACGGTCGGCGTGTTCATGTTGCTGCCCCCAACGAACGGGGTTGTCGACGAAGACGATGATATCGGCGATGGCGGCGAACTGCTGATTGGTTATCAGCAGACGAAATGGGCCGCAGAGAAATTGGTGCAGAATGCCGCGTCCCGGGGATTGCCCTGTGCCATCTATCGGCCCGGAGTCATCTCCGGCGACAGCCGGACGGGCATCATGGATCGCGGCCAGTTGGGGAGCCGCCAGTTGTTGTCGCAGTTGCGTTACGGCATGGTTCCGGATCTCCAAATGTCCGTCGACATGGCGCCGGTGGAATACGTCGGCAACGCGATCGCCCACATTTCGTTGCGCCCTGACTGTTCCGGCGGCCGATTTCACCTCTGTAATCCCAACCCGATTACCTTGCAGGAAATGACGAGCGTGTTCACCAGGCTGGGTTTCTCCGTATCCACGGTTCCTTTTATGGCGTTCAAGGCACTGTTGGATACGGTGGACGCCACGGATACCGGGATATTCCCGTTGCTGAGCCATTTTGCCAAGGACGTGTCATTCAACGACGGGGCCGAGGCGGTCGCGCTGCAACGGGCCTTGGAAGCTGTCACAACGAGGAAGTTCTCCTGTACTCATACCCTGGAGAGCCTCCAGGGCAGCGGCATTGAGTGCCCTCGAATAGATGATCGTTTGATTGGCACCTATACCGCATTCCTGCGGAGGGAAGGGCTGATTTGAAATCCCAGGACCAGGCCGGCTCTGCCGGCATCTTGTCGTACACCGTTCGGCCCGCGGAGGAAAAAACACCAATTGACGGCCCGACGAAAGCACGATAGAATGGCCGCCCGCGGTGGTGGAAGACAAGTTGGGAATAGAGAGATGATGGGACGTGGTTGTATTCCCGTGGTGCCGAAACACGGCCGGTTTGTCATAGGGCTGCTTCTTGTCCTTGTCGTGCGGTCCCACTCTGTGATGGCCGGGGAGCCGGCGCCGTTTCGGTCGCAGGAATTGGTTCAACCGTTTGACGATGTTTTGACCTGCGATCTGGACGGAAATGGCTTGGACGACATCACGCTGATCGTTAAAGAGAGACTGATCGTTCATCTTCACCGGGCCGGAGAAGGAGTAAGTCCGGCTCCCAACGCGGAGTATGTCTGTTCGGATGGACCGGCGGTTGTCTGGCCGGCGCGCCTGCGCCCCGCGCAGGGAGTCTGTCTTCTGGTGATGACCGCCCACGGTGTTTCCGCCTTGACGTACGCCTCGGGCCAATTCGCGAAGACGCCGTTGATCGACGGCAGGACGATCCTGCCGGACCAGGCTCCGCGGGAGGGGCCCCCGATCGTTGTGGGCAAGTTGTCTGCGGGGACACGGGAAAGGCAGACAACGATTTTCGTCCCCACGAACGAGGGGCTCGAACTGTGGCGGGAACAGGAGGGCCGCTGGTGCAAGACCCAGGTTCTAAAGGCTGTGGACAGCACGGCCGAACTCGCCTGCAACGGCACCTATCTGGAGAGGGCGGAGATCAACCTGAGCATCGGCGATTGGAACGCCGATGGTTGGGAGGATCTCATGACCAGATGCGTCGTCCCCGGGCAGGACAAGGCCATCTTTCGCCTTTATCCGCAGACCCCGGATGGCACGTTCGGGCCGGAGCCCCGCGGCCAGTTGCAGACGGCGAATGATCCCTATACCTGGTTTGGCTTTGCCGATCTCGACAGAGACGGGCAGGTGGATCTCCTCAAGGGCGTGTGGACCAAGGAACCCTCGTTTCTTCCGGGCACTTACTCCGGCCGGGTGGTGGTGATGGTGGAAAGGCCTCTGGCCGCCGGCGGCGACCGGGAAAGTGCACGGCAGTACTTCCGGAAATCCGATTGGTGTCCGAGCGTACCGGTCGTGGACGTGGATGGGGATGGACTCCTCGACCTTGTCTTGGGCACGGCGCTGTTGAGCGTACGGGAGGACGTGCGGAAAGCTCTCTTATCCTTTGGCTTTGACCACAATCTCAAGATCTACTTCAACCGGAAGGAGGGGGGGTACCCGCGGAAGCCGGATTGCCAGAAGGATGTTGTCATTCGCTTTGACACCAGCAGTGTGCCTCTGTCCTGGACGCGCAAGGACTACCTGGACCGGTTGATGACGTTGGACGGCGATTTCAACGGCGATGGAAAGCGAGATCTTCTGATTCGGGATCGATTCCGCGAGGCATCCGTGTACTTTTTCAAATCCCGACAGGCGGGTTTCAGCCAGCAGGCGGACGTGACCTTTCCTGCGGAGCACGTCGAGCGTTTCACGGTCACCGATCTGAATCGCGACGGTATCAGTGATCTGCTCGTGGCGCAGACGTCGCCCCGTCTTCTCAGAATCTTCTTGAGCGGCCCCAAGCGATGATGACGTATTACTCCTTCCGCGTGACAATCTGGATCTGTCTGTTCGGCAGTTGTGCCGCCGCGCAAAGCTTCGGGCCGGAGCAGATCGTTCGGATCACCGACCCAAGAGAACGGTTTGACAACCGCTGGAACTACGTCTGGGAGGACCTCGATCGTGACAACCGCCTGGACCTCCTGGTCGTCTCCCCGAAAGGAGATGTGCGGGTCTATTATCAGGGACAATCCGGTTTTGGGGCACAGCCCGATCAGACGTGGACGATGCCGCCGGAAACACTTTGGTTTACGGTGGCCGATGTGGCCGGCGACCTGGGGAAAGAAATCGTGATCTCCGAGGGAGACGGCATCAAATGCTATCGCCAACAGAAGTCCCGTGGCTTCGAAACCAGTCCGGTGTTGCTGGCTCCTGTGCCACAGGCTTTTCGGGACCGCGTGGTGGAGAGCGTGGTCTTCCTGGCCGCCGACGGCAGCCCGGGAGCGTTCGATGCCAGGAAGACCGGGCTGCCGGTGATTCTGCGAGACGGAACCAGGGCCTTCGTACGATGCGGCGTCGATGCGCCGGAGATCAGCCGAGAGGAGGGCCTCGCGTGGTCGTATGGATTCTCCCCTGGAAGGCGGGCCGACTGGAATCTGGGAAATACCGCATCGTATGGTGTTCAGGTGCAGAGGAAAGCCATGGCCTGGTCGGAGGCAACTCCCTCGGCTGTGACGCGCACACGCGTGGCCTTCATGGAGGGCATCCAGTCGGTCCAGGATTTGGTGTCCGTTGGACTCCGGGGTACGGAAAAGGGCGACGTGAACGGCGACGGCAAGTTGGATGAAGTGCGCTGGACCGTGTCCGGGGCGATTGAACCGTCAACGATGATCGAAGTTTTCTGTGCGGACCGCGACGGCCACCGGCCGGATCAGCCCACGCAGGTGTTGCGCTGCCGGGGTATCCCTTTCGTCCAGGAAGACCGGGACCATGCCGGGTTCAGTCCCTCGCTGCTGCGCGACGTCAATGGGGACCATCGGCCCGACATCGTACTGCTGGAACTGCGGAGCAAGGCGGTTTCTTCCAGCAGCTTGCTGGAGATTCTCGTGTCGAATGAGATCAAGTGGACACTGGCCGTCCGATCGTGCCGGGCCGAGGGGAGTTTTCCTTCCCTGGCAGATACCAGCCTGGATGTGGCGGCCATGTTGAATCTCACGAGTCTCATGGACATGGTGGTGCTGGCGGACGACATGAATGGCGACGGTCGCCCGGAAGTCCTGGTGAGGACAGATCCCTCGCGAGTGGAGGTGTACTACAGTTCTGCGACCGGGCCGTGGTATACGAGCGGGAGAATGCGCCCGTGTCGGATCGCGACGCAGGGACGGCCGGTCGTGCGCGACCTCGATGGAGATGGTCGGGCCGACATCTGCGTAACCAACCTGGAGAAAGGCGAAATCGGGCTCGTCTATCAGCGGACGGAATGACCCGGGGACCATGATCATGCAGCAGGAAGACGTGGCCTTGTGTTTGGAGGACTTATCGAAATCCTTCGGGAGAATTGACGCGGTCCGGGGACTCTCTTTTGAAGTATATCCCGGCGAGATGGTTGGCTTCCTGGGCCCGAACGGAGCGGGCAAGAGCACCACCCTGTACATGATTGCCCGACTGGTTCATCCGACGGATGGACGCATCCGGATTTTTGGCCACGATGTCTGGCGAGAGGGGCAGCAGGCCATGCGGCACGCGGGGGCCATGGTCGAGACGCCCTGCCTCTATGAGTATCTGTCCGCCCGGAAGAACCTGGAGTTGCGCGGGCGTCTGTATCCGGCGGTGAACAGGGCGCAGATTGATGGTATTCTCTCACAGATCGGCCTGCAGGACCGCTGCGAGGAGAAGGTGGGGATCTATTCGCAGGGCATGAAGCAGAGACTCGGCGTCGGCATGGCCCTGCTGGGGAATCCGCGGCTGGTGCTTCTGGACGAACCCACCAATGGGATGGATCCGGAAGGGACGCAGCAGATGCTCAGCTTTCTCAAGAGCAAATGCCAGCAGGGCGGAACGGCCGTGTTTCTCTCCAGTCATCTGCTGTCGGAAGTGCAGGAATACTGCGATCGGGTGATTGTGGTTGATCACGGCGTCGTGGTCGACTCCGGCCGGGTGAACGAAATTCTCAAACCGCATCAGAACGTCATCAAGGTGGATTTTGCCGGGCAGGTGCCCGATCGTTCGGCACTGCTGGAGGAGGAAGGAATCGCCAAGGTGGAACCAGGCCTGACGGAGAATTCCCTGGTGATTACTCTGTCGAACCGGGACGCGGCGTGGTTGACGGCCTGGCTGGTGGAGCGGGGCTGCCGGGTCTCCGGGGTGGCGCCGAAACAGAAGACGCTCAAGGAGTTCTTCCTGGGGATCACAGGAGGTGCCAACAATGCGCTGTAGCATGGTACGTGCCGCTCTCGGCAACGAGATCGCCAAGGTCGTCCGTACGAAGTTTCCCTACGCCAGCGCGTTGGTCGTTCTCGTCTTAAGCGTGTCCACCTTTGTGCTGATGGGCAAGAGCACCGCCCAGGAGGTGCTCAACGGCTGGGGATTCGTCTGTTATGCCGCCCAGATGATGTTCTCCGACATCGGCATCATCCTCATCGTCATTTTTGCCGCGTTGCTGTTGGCGGAGGAAACGGGCTCCGGCACGATCCGCTTCGTTCTGCCGTCCCCGCTGTCGCGGATCGACTTCTTCTGTGCGAAGGTGTTGATGGCCCTGATCTACGTCGTGGGCGTGTCGCTCTTCACGCTCCTGTTGGCCGTGGCGATCGGAGCGTTGCGCTACCCCTTTGGCGGTGTCTCGGACTATGCGGGCCTGGTCTACAGCCGAGGACAGGTGCTGATGCACCTGGCGATCGCGCTGTTGCTCAGTTGGGTGCCGTTGATCGCCGCGGCGTCCTACGGTATCCTGATGTCGGCTCTGATCACTCAACCGGCCAAGGCCATGGGAGCCGCGATTGGTCTGCTGTTCACGGTGGACATGACGAAGCATATCTTCGGGTTTGAGCCTTACGTGTTTACCCGATACGTCGTTCTGCCCTGGGCGATCTTCCAGCAGATTGCGCAGGGCATCGACTCCGAGTGGTATCCCGCGATCAGGAGCATGGTCGTGGTCTCGCTGGCGACTGTCGTCGTGTGCTTGGGGGTGGCGATGGTGGTCTTTGTGCGACGAGATTTGAACTAAATCGGTGACCGAGGCAGGACCTCCGCGGCCGGCACCGCCGAACGCGGGTTCTTCGCGGTGTCGAACCCAAGAGTCGCACCCGCCGCGCCCCGGCGGACGGGATCGCAGCAGACGCCAGCCTGCCCTGGACGGTGCGTTCTTCGGTGCCCCCGGCCTGCTCCCAACATTCAGGAATGAACTCTTTGCCCCAGTGGGGGAACCCCCGCTCCTTTCGCCCGCGCCGTCCACGACCGCCATTCCACCCTGGGCTGGCTCCGAACGGCCACGGTTGACCAACGGATGGGTGAATCACCAACACAAAGAGACGACGTGCAGAACACACTGAACCTTTTCTCGCACGGTTTGGTCGTGGTGCCGGTGGTCATCGCTCTGCGACAGCGGGGATTCTTCGATCTCCTGCGGCGCCATGGCCCGATGTCGGTCGAGGAGATCTGCCGGGCGACCGGCGGAAACGTGGGTTACCTCCGCGTATGTGTTCCGTTGCTGGAGTCCTTGGGATGGCTATCGCGGGATCGATCCGGCCGGCTTGTGCTGGAGGCGAGCGACAACTGCATTCGCATCCTGCCGGAGAGGATTGAGGACCTGTTGGCACTCCCCAGGAATGATTCTCTCTCGCCGTCGGAGTGGCAGGTGTTGGCCGGGTGGGCCGACTTGGCCGCCGCGGATTGGCATACGAAGGATTCCCTGGTTCGCGTGCTGCTTGACGGGGTACTGGTTACACCGATTCTGCTGGCTTTTCGGCATCAGGGTTCTCCCGCGCCATGGGACGGGGCTCTTTCCGGAGTCGACGCTCTTACCCGCGACCGGATCGTCAAGCTGTTGGCCAAGAAGGGTTGGATGCGCGTCACGGATGGGTCTTGTGTGCTCACGCAAGCCGGCGCGAGCATCCTGGAAAGGGCCCTCGATCTGACGGCCGTGGCGTCCTACAAGCGGATGCTGTCTTGCCTGCCGACGTTGCTCTTTGGGAAAAGCCCAGCCGTCGCGAGTGCAACAACCTCGGGCCGCTCGGAGTATGCTCCGAGCGACCGGAATCGCAAGGGGAGGGCCAGGGACCTCCAGATCGCGACGTACGGCGTCCAGATCGACCGGATCATCCTCTCGGTATTTGACCAATTCCCGCTGGAAGAGCAACCCATGTATGTGGCGGAGATGGGGTGCGGCGACGGAGCCCTGCTGCACCGGATCTACAAGGTGGTTCTCGAGAAGACCTGTCGAGGCAAGGCTCTGGATCGCTACCCCCTGCGCCTGATCGGCGTGGACAGCGACCAGGAAGCCCTGCGAGCGACCGCCTGCACGCTGCGCGACGTGCCGCATCTGGTGGTGAACGGAGATATCGAGAACCCCCAACAGATGTTGAGGGACTTGGCACTGGCCGGGGTCGACCGGTTCGACAAGATTCTGCACGTTCGGTCTTTCCGCGACCATGAGCGGCGGCTGGCCCCCGCGGCCGACGACACACAGGCGGGGACAGGTGAAGGATGGCTCTACCCCGGGCCGTATGTCGCACCGAACGGCGAGGCGGTCGGTGCACCCACAGTAATCCGGGATTTAACGGAGCACCTGAGGAAATGGGCGGCGGTCGTGGGCGCGCAGGGCTTGGTCATACTGGAGTCACACAGCCTCGACCCGGCGCAGGTGGGCCGATTCCTGAACGAAAGCCCGAGTCTGGGTCTGGACGCATGCCACGCGCTCTCCGGGCAGTACCTTGTCGAGGCGGATGCGTTTCTCCTGTGCGGCGCGGAGGTCGGGTTGTTTCCCCGAACGCGCTTCTCCCGGGGTTTTCCCGCGCGGCTCCCCTTCACTCGTGTCTCGATGAATTGGTTTGAGAAGAAACCCTACCGGATACGCCATCCTCGTCTGCAGGACCTGGAGGATTTGCTGGCCCTGGAGTCCAGATGTTGGCCGAAGAGTTTGAGGTGTGAGGAGGCCGTTCTGCGCGAGAGAATCCTCCGGTCCCCGCGTTCCCATTGCGTCCTGGAAGTTGGGAACACCGTCGCGGGGGTCGTCTACTCCCAGCGAATCCTAACCGCGGATCTCCTGGCCCATAGTTCGTTCTCCCAGGGGTCCTCCCTGCAGGACCCGCAGGGCCGAGTCGTGCAGTTGCTGGGAATCAGCGTGCTGCCGGAGCCGCCGTACCAGGGTTTGGGGGATGAGTTGCTGAACTTCATGCTGCTCCTGTGCTCCATGAGATGCGGGGTGGAGACCGTGGTCGCTGTCACTCGGTGCAGAGACTATCCTGCCCATAGCGATGTGCCTTTCGCCGAATACGTTCGCAGTTGCGACGAACAGGGCCGGTTGGTGGATCCCATTCTCCGTTTCCACGAATTCCACGGGGCCGTTGTGAAAGGGGTGCTGCCGGGATTCCGGCCGGAAGACACGGACAATCTGGGGTGCGGCATCCTGGTCCAGTATGAGATACAGGAGCATTGCCCTCCCTCCTCCGGCTTCGCCGATCAGCAACCGACGCAGAGCATCTCCTGCTGGACGCGTGACCTGAAAGATGGGAGTGTGGCCAAGATGGTGGAGGCCTGCGTCCGAGGTATTCTGGGGCAACGGCGCGCCGAGGCGTATGCGGCGGAAAAGCCCTTGCGCGACATGGGACTGGATTCGGCCGACCTGATGGAACTGAGAGTCGTTCTGGGCAAGCGTTTTGGCCTGGACATGGATGCGACCCTCCTCTTTCGATACAGTACCGTCGAGGCCCTTGCGGACTATATTCGTGGCAGAGCCTCGGCCAGGCCCGAGAAGGCCGAAGGCCACGATAGAAACACCTTGGACGCGCAGCCAGAAACACACCGGAAACACCCGCATCCTTCGCCGCTTGATACTTCGTTGCCGGATCACGTGGATCGTGGCGGAGCCGTGGCCATCATCGGCGCGACCTGTCGCTTTCCGGGTGACTGCACGAATGCGGCGTCGTATTGGAACGTGCTGGAGCGATCGGTGGACGCGGTGCGCAGGCTTCCTCTATCCAGAGAGCGGTTGATAGCCCCTTGGGAACGGTCGGCCGGCGAACCCACGGCGCGATCGGACCACATGGGGGGTTACTTGGAGGACATCGATCGTCTGGATGCCGGGTTTTTCCAGATATCCGATCGGGAAGCGGTCAACATGGACCCGCAACATCGGCTGTTGTTGGAGGTGGCCTGGGAGGCTTTGGAGCAGGCGGGAATGGCCGCGGAAGTCTCCGGCTCACCGCGCGCGGGAGTATTCCTCGGGTGTTCTTCCCATGACTACGAGGTTCTCCAGTTGACCACGGGTACCGAACGGGACAACTCCTACTTCGCGACGGGAACCGCTCCTTCGGTGGCGGCGGGCCGGCTGGCGTATTTCCTGAATGTTCGCGGAGCCACGCTCTGCGTGGATACGGCGTGCTCCTCGTCTCTGGTGGCGGTTCATCTGGCGTGTCAGAGTCTGCGCCACGGGGAATGTGATCTCGCGCTGGCCGGCGGAGTGAACATCATCTTATCGACCGAAGTCTCGGCCGCGTACGCCGGGATGGGAATCACGTCGCCCACTGGGACCTGCAAGACGTTCGATGCCGCGGCGGATGGCTATGTCCGGGGCGAAGGCTGCGGGATCGTGGTCTTGAAGCGTCTGTCGGACGCCCTGCGGGACCGGGACCACGTTCTGGCGGTCATCCGCGGCAGCGCCGTCAATCACGACGGCCGTAGCAACGGCTTGACAGCCCCCAACGGCCTGGCCCAGGAGGAGGTGATTCGCCAGGCGTTGCACAACGGCGGCGTGTCGGCGGCGGAGGTCTCGTATCTCGAGGCGCACGGGACGGGCACTGCGCTGGGCGATCCGATCGAGATGGGTGCCCTGGGCCAGGTGTTCGGACCCAGCCACACGAAAGAGCGGCCGCTGTACGTGGGCTCGGTGAAGACGAACATCGGCCATCTGGAGGCGGCGGCGGGGATTGCGGGCCTGATCAAAGTGGTGCTGAGCCTCCAGCACGGTCAGATTCCGGCGCATCTGCACTTTCGGGAGCCGAATCCGCACATTGCTTGGGAGAAACTACCGGTTCGGATTCCGACGACGACGCAGGCGTGGCCGGCGTACGGGTCGCGGCGGGTGGCAGGGGTCAGTTCGTTCGGGATGAGCGGGACCAATGCACATGTGGTCGTGGAAGAAGCGCCGGCGGCGTCAGTTCGGTCCGACGGCATGGATCGGCCGTGGCATCTGTTGACGGTCTCGGCGCGGACGAGTGCGGCGTTGTCGGCCTTGTGCCGGCGGTACGAGGAGCGGCTGTCGGAGGCGTCGGACGAGGAGTCGCTGGGGGACCTTTGCTACACGGCGAACACGGGCCGTCGGCACTGGGAGCATCGGTTGTGCGTGCTGGCACGGGATCGGTCCGAGGCGCAGGCGCAGTTGTCGGCGTTTGGCCGGGGCGAGGCGACGGGCCGGTGGTGGTCGGGCGAGGTGAATTCGGCGGCGGGGGCGGTGGGCTTTGCGTTTGGCGCGGGCGGGAGGGACGGGCCGTATTGGCGTGCGTTGTATGAGACGCAGCCGACATTTCGCAGGGCGGTGGACGAATGCTTGCAGGGGTGGGGAGGAGCGGTGTCGGCGGCCGCTCTGGCGGCGTTGTCGGCGGAGCAGGCGTTGTTCTGCGTGCAGTACGGTCTGAGCGAACTGTGGCGTTCGTGGGGGGCGGAACCGGCGGTGGTGCTGGGCGTGGGGGTGGGCGAATATGCGGCGGGCGTCGTCAGCGGGGTGCTGGAGGTGTCCACGGCGCTGTCGTGGCTGGGGGTGGAGGGCGTGGTGGGTTCGGGGCCGTATCACGCCACGGAGCGGGGCCTGGTGTCGGGTCTGTACGGACGGCTGGTGCAGGAAGAAGCGCAGTCGGCGGCCTACTGGTCCGAGGTTCGGTCCGGTGGCGGTCGGGTGAATGAGGCGTTGGAGACGCTGGTGGGGACGGGCTGCGAAGCGATCGTGGAACTGGGCTCGGATGGAACGCTGGCGGGTCACGGCCGGTTGCTGGAATCTGGTGGCTCACGGGTGTGGGTGGAGAGCGCCCCGACGGGAGGGTCGGTGTGGGAAAGCGTTCTGTCGGCCCTGGCCGCCCTGTATGTTCGGGGGGTGGGCGTGGACTGGCGTGGCTTCGACCGGGACTACCGGCGTCGCAAAGTGGTGCTGCCGACGTATCCGTGGCAACGCCAACGCTACTGGACGCCGGCCGCGGCCACGGCCCGGCGAGAACCGGAGTCTGCGCGGGCTCCCTGGCTCGATCAGGTGACGGCGGGGGAGTTGCCCGGGGTCTTGCGGAATCATGTTCGCCGGGAGATGGCGGCGACGATGGGTCGCAGCGCGGAGCAGGCAATTGCGTTGGACCGGGGTGTCTTCGAGCAAGGGATGGATTCGCTCATGGCGGTGGACCTCCGCGGCCGACTGAAGCGGGGTCTTGGCTTGGATCTGTCCTCGACATTCGTTTTCGACTATCCCACCATCAACGACATGGTTGGATACCTAGTCTCGATGATTCGACCTGAGGACTCTGAATCCGAAGAAGCGGGTCCGACAGCCGGGCACGCCGGCAGGGAGTGGAAGTCCGGCGGTGCGAGTGACTTGCTGCGAACGGTGGCCTCTTTGGACGAGAGTACGGTGCTCGAATACCTTCAGCAACGAGGGTAGATGCGAGCGACAGCCGCTGGAGACAGTCTCATGGCGCGGGGGACTAATCAGGAGGTCCTTTGGTGTACAGAATCGCATTAGTGACAATGCCGTTGTCCCACCCGCGGTATCCAGCTTTCGGAATCACGCAGTTGAAGTCCCTGGTCGAGAAGCGGTTTCCGGGTAAAGTCCAGGTGGACGTGCTGTATCTCAACATGGAGTTCGTACGCTTCCTGGGCGTCAGGCAACATGGCCAACTGGAGCAGTGGTTTGCCGGCAAACCCACGCGGATGATCAGTGAGTGGATGTTTCGTGCGACGGCATTTCCCGAAGCTCCGGACAACGCGCGCGAGTACTATCAGAAGTGCCTGGACGGCGAGGATGAGGCCACGCGGGAGGTGCGGGCTCTGCTCTCCGAGAAGCGGCCCCGGATCCGGGGATGGCTGGAGGGACAAATCGCACAGTACAAGCTCGGGGAAGCCCAGATGGTGGGCTTGACGTCCTTTGTGAACCAGAACGTGTCGAGCTTCGCGATGGCTCGAGTGCTGAAGGACAAGAATCCGCAAGCCTTGGTGGTGATGGGGGGCTTAAGCTGTGAGTCTCCCGCCGGCCAGGAGATCACCCGGCAGATCCGAGCATTGGACTTCGTCTTCTCCGGTTCGGCCCGGGTCAGTTTTCCGCAGTTTGTGGGGCACTGCCTGGCCGGCCGGAGGGAGGACTGTCATCACATTGACGGAGTGTTCTCTCGACAGAACCTCAATCGTGTGGTGGCAGGTGGAGCCTGTGCCGCGCCGGAGGGCGGGAGTGATGGCCAGATCGGGGAATTCGGGCGGGATATCGAAATCGACGACTTCCCGGATCTGAATTACGATTCGTTTCTAGATGCCTTTGAGAAGACATTTCCCAATGGGGAACTCAAACCGGCGTTGCAGCTTGCCACGTCCTCGGGATGTGCGTGGGGCAAGTGCACGTTCTGTTCGGTGCATCCGCGTGTGAACGAGCGGGTACAGGTGATGCGGCCGGAGAAGGCGATCGAGAGCTTTCGTTCCCTGTTCCGATATGCCGATCGTTGTCGGATGATCGAGCCCATCGATCTGGATATGCCGCTGTCCTACATCCAAGACGTATTCCCGAAGCTGAATATTCCTCCCGGTCTGAACGTGATCTACCTGACACGACACGACCGGTTCGGCAAAGCGGAGTTGGACGCCTTGGCCAAAGCCGGCGTCAAGATGTTCTTCGTAGGCATCGAGAGCCTGGTGACCTCGACGTTGCGGAGGATGCGGAAGCGGCTTACCGCCTTCCAGAACATCGCTTTTCTGAAACAATGTATCGAGTATGACAACGCCGCCCTTTGGCTGATGATGCTGGGCATGCCGGGCGATGATGCGCCGGTGTACGAGAAGTATCTGCGCGACATACCGTTGCTGACGCACCTGCAACCTCCGGAGCTTCCGATGGTGGTCCATTTCTTCCGGAACAGCGCCCTGGTCCGTAACCCGGAGAAATACGGCCTGAAGCTGCGGCCCCTCGCCGCCTCGGAGTTGGTGTATCCGTTCAACGAGGAAGTTCGGACGAACCTGATGCTCTGGTTCGAGGACCACGGCTCCGGGGAATACGCGAAGTGCCGGGACACGTACTGGGAGCCGGTCAGGAAAGCCCTGCTGCGCTGGCAGAAACGCTGGTATGTGGGGTATCTGAGCCGGATGCTGGGCGCCTCCTGGAATGTCCCTGTCCCCATGTTGCTGTTCAAGCCCAAGGGCGACCGCCTTGTGGTGCATGATTCCCGTTCCGGCAAGATTCTCGAACATGAGATCAGCGACCGGGGCCTTGAGGTGCTGCGGATCCTGGCCGAGCCCTGCTCCCTGGAGAGACTGGGGCAGGCGCTGCGTTCGGTCTCCGCGGAAGAGGTGGGCCAGGAAGTGGCCGCGCTGCAGCGGCTCGGTTTGCTGTTCGAGGAAGAGGGCCGCTTCCTGAGCCTGGTCGTGGGGACGCCGGCCCGTTGGGCCGACATGCCCAGCCGGCAATTGCTGCTGTATCTGCGGACGGAGGGCCTAACGATCAAGGTCGAGGGGGGGAAACTGAGATATCGCGGGAAACAGGGAGTGGTGACCGAAGACATCCGGGCGGAACTGGCGAAGCGCAAAGAGGAACTGACCGAACTGTTGGCAGAAGATGCGCATGGACTGCAAGCCTGGGTCCTCCGGGAAATATTGACGGACACGGATGTGTCCGAGCTTCTGGAGGGGGACTCCTTCGATTATTTCGTTGGAACTGGTTTGATCAACAATAATACCCCGCGCCGAGCGTCAAGCTCCAATCGTGAACGCGCCGCGACAGTGTGATCCGGTGGCCGCCGGCCAGGCAGGCTCTGGAGGCAACCTCATGGTTCGGGCACCGATCAGGAGGTCTATTGATGTACAGAATCTCATTGGTAACAATGCCGTTGTCCCACCCTCGGTATCCGGCCTTTGGACTGACGCAGTTGAAGTCCCTGGTCGAGAAGCAGTTCCCGGGCCAAGTCCGGGTGGAGGTGCTGTATCTCAGCATGGACTTCATTCGCTTCCTGGGCGTCCGGCAACATGCGCAACTGGAGCAGTGGTTTGCCGGCAAACCCACACGCATGGTCGGGGAGTGGCTGTTTCGCGCGACGGCATTCCCTGAGTCTCCGGACAATGCGCGCGAGTATTATCAGAAGTGCCTGGAGGGCGAGGATGAGGCCACGCAGGAAGTGCGAACTCTGGTCTCCGAGAAGCGGCCCCAGATCCGGGGATGGCTGGAGGAACAAATCGGGCAGTACAAGCTCGGAGAAGCCCAGATGGTGGGCTTCACGTCCTTTATAAACCAGAACGTGTCGAGTTTCGCCATGGCGCGGGTCCTGAAGGAGAACCATCCGCACGTGCTCACGGTGATGGGGGGACTGAGTTGCGAATCCCCCGCGGGCCAGGAGATCGCCCGGCGGATCCCGGCGTTGGATTTCGTTTTCTCCGGTTCCGGGCGGGTGAGTTTTCCGCAATTTGTGGGTCACTGCCTGGCCGGCCGGAGGGAGGAGTGTCATCACATCGACGGCGTGTTCTCGCGGGAGAATGTGGCGCGGGTGGTTCGCGGGGGAGCCTGTGCCCAGCCGGAGGGCGGAAGCAACGGCCAGATCCGGGAATTCGGTCGTGACATCGACATCAATGACTTCCCGGATTTGAATTATGATTCGTTTCTGGATGCCTTTGAGAAGACATTTCCCCATGGAGAGCTCAAGCCGGCGTTACAGCTTGCCACGTCCTCGGGATGTTCGTGGGGCAAGTGCACGTTTTGCTCGGTGCATCCGCGTACGAAGGAGCGGGTCCAGGTGATGCGGCCGGAGAAGGCGATCGAGAGTCTCCGTTCCCTGTTGCGCTATTCGAATCGCTGCCAATCGATTGAGCCCATCGATCTGGACATGCCGTTGTCCTACATCCAGGACGTGTTCCCGAAGCTCAACCTGCCTGCCGGCCTGAACGTGATCTACCTGACACGACACGATCGGTTCGGCAAAGCCGAGCTGGACGGTCTGGCCAAAACCGGCATGAAGCTGTTCTTCGTGGGCATCGAGAGCCTGGTGACCTCGACCCTGACGAGGATGCAGAAGCGGCTGACGGCCTTCCAGAACATCGCTTTTCTGAAGAACTGCGTCGAGTACGACATGGGAGTGGTCTGGTTCCTGATGTTGGGCATGCCGGGCGATGATGCGCCGGTGTACGAGAAGTATCTGCGCGACCTGCCGTTACTGACGCATTTTCAGCCTCCGGGGCTTCCGACGGCGGTCCATTTCTTCCGGAACTGCGCGCTGGTCAGCAATCCGGAGCAATACGGCCTGAAGCTGAAGCCCCTCGAAACCTCGGAATTGGTGTATCCGTTCAACGAGGACGTCCGGACGAATCTGATGTTCTGGTTCGAGGACCACGGCGCGGGGGAGTATGCGCGGTGCCGGGACAAGTACTGGGAGCCGGTCCGGAAAGCCCTGCTACGATGGGAGAAACGCTGGTACATGGGGTACCTGAGCCGGATGCAGGAGGGCTCGTGGAATGTTCCTATCCCCATGCTGCTATTCAAGCCCAAAGGCGACCACATTGTGGTGCATGACTCCCGCTCCGGCAAAATTCTCGAACATGAGCTCAGCGACCGGGGCCTCGAGGTGTTGCGGATTCTGGCCAAGCCCTGTTCCCCGGAGGAACTGGGGCAGGCGCTGGGTTCGGTCTCCGCGGCGGAGGTGCAGCAGGAGGTGGCCGCGCTACAGCGGCTGGGTTTGTTGTTTGAGGAAGAGGGCCGATACATGAGCCTGGTCGTGGGGATACCAGCCCATTGGGCCGACATGCCCAGCCGGCAGTTGCTGCTGTATCTGCGCACGGAGGGCATAACGATCAAGGTCGAGGACGGGAAACTGCGATATCGTGGGAAACAGGGGGTGGTGACCGAAAGGATCCGGGCGGAACTGACGAAGCGCAAAGAGGAACTGATCGGACTACTGGCCGAGGATGCGCATGGACTCCAGGCGTATTTTCACGATGCGATAGTGACATACCTGGATGTCCCCGAGCTTCTCGGAGGGGAAGCGTTCGATCGTCTCCTTAGCAGTGGATTAGCCAGTGTGATGAATACCCCACGCCGAGCGTCAAGCCCTGGTCGCGAACATGCAGCGACGGTGTGATCCCGTGGCCGGGAGCCGCGGCGAAGACGAACCGGTGTGGGCGTGGCGGGTGGGGGACGGTCCCGCCAGAGCGGAGAAGAAGGGCAAGTTGCGGTAAGGACGAGAAGGCCGGTGAACCTGCGCCGGCTGGCGCCGGGAAGAGAAGGATGGTACATTCTTCCTTGGAATAGTTGTGAGTCCGCGCCTGCGGCAGGTCGTCAGGCAGGCTCTGGAGGCAACATCATGGTTCGGGGCACCGATCAGGAGGTCTATTGATGTACAAAATCGCATTAATAACAATGCCGTTGGCCCACCCACGGTATCCGGCCTTTGGACTGGCGCAGTTGAAGTCCCTGGTCGAGAAGCAGTTCCCGGGCCAAGTCCAGGTGGAGGTGCTGTATCTCAACATGGAGTTCATTCGCTACCTGGGGGTCAGGCAGCATGCGCAACTGGAGCAGTGGTTTGTCGGCAAACCCACGCGGATGATCAGTGAATGGCTCTTTCGTGAGATGGCGTTCCCCGAATCTCCGGACAACGCGCGCGAGTACTATGAGAAGTGCCTGGACGGCCAGGATGAGGCCACGCGGGAAGTGCGGACTTTGCTCTCCGAGAAGCGGCCCCAGATCCGGGGATGGCTGGAAGGACAGATCGCGAAGTACAAGCTCGGGGAAGCCCAGATGGTGGGCTTCACGTCCTTTGTGAACCAGAACGTGTCGAGTTTCGCCATGGCGCGGGTCCTGAAGGAGAGGCATCCGCACGTGCTCGCCTTGATGGGGGGCCTGAGCTGCGAATCCCCCGCCGGCCAGGAGATCACCCGGCAGATCCGGGCGTTGGACTTCGTTTTCTCCGGCTCGGCCCGGGTGAGTTTTCCGCAGTTTGTGGGGCACTGCTTGGCCGGCCGGATGGAGGACTGTCATCACATTGACGGGGTGTTCTCGCGTGAGAATGTGGCGCGGGTGGTTTCCGGGGGAGCCTGTGCCCAGCCGGAGGGCGGGAGCAACGGCCAGATCCTGGAATTTGGTCGTGACATTGACGTCGATGACTACCCGGACCTGGATTACGGTTCATTTCTGGATGCCTTTGAGGAGACGTTTCCCAAAAGGGAAATCAGACCTTCGTTACAGATTGCCACCTCGTCCGGATGTGCGTGGGGCAAGTGCACGTTTTGTTCGGTGCATCCGCGGGTGAACGAACGGGTCCAGGTGATGCGGCCGGAGAAGGCGATCGAGAGCTTTCGTTCCGTGTTCCGGTATGCCGATCGTTGCCAATCGATTGAGCCCATCGATCTGGATATGCCGCGGTCCTACATCCGAGACGTGTTCCCGAAGCTGAAGATTCCTCCCGGCCTGAACGTGATCTACCTGGGGCGCTGCGATCATATCACCACGGACGAACTGACGACTCTGGCACGGGCAGGAATGAAGATGTTCTTCGTCGGCATCGAGAGCCTGGTGACCTCGACGCTGACGAGGATGCGGAAGCGGCTTACCGCCTTCCAGAACATTGCTTTTTTGAAACAGTGTATCGAATATGACATGGGGGCCGTCTGGGTGATGATGCTGGGCATGCCGGGCGATGATGCGCCGGTGTACGAGAAGTACCTGCGCGACATGCCGTTGCTGATGCATCTTCAACCTCCGGAGGTTCCGATGGTGGTCCATTTCTTCCGGAACAGCCCCCTGTTCCGCAACGCGGAAGAATACAGCCTGAAGTTGAAGCCCCTCGCCGCCTCGGAGTTGGTGTATCCGTTCAACGAGGAAGTCCGGACGAATCTGATGTTCTGGTTCGAGGACCACGGCTCCAGGGAATACGCGAAGTGCCGGGACAAGTACTGGGAGCCGGTCCGGAAAGCCCTGCTGCGCTGGCAGAAACGCTGGTATATGGCGTATATTAACCGGATGCTGGGGAACTCGTGGAATATCTCTATCCCCATGCTGCTGTTCAAGCCCAAAGGCGACCGCATTGTGGTGTATGATTCCCGCGCCGGCAAGGCTCTCGAACATGAGATCGGCGACAGAGGCATCGAGGTGCTGCGGATTCTGGCCGAGCCCTGCTCTTTGGAGAAACTGGGGCAGGCGCTGCGTTCGGTCCCCGCGGAGGAGGTGCGCCAGGAAGTGGCCGCGTTGCAGCGGCTCGGCTTGCTGTTCGAGGAAGACGGCCGGTTCATGAGCCTGGTCATAGGAACGCCGGCCCGTTGGGCCGACATGTCCAGCCGGCAGTTGCTGCTGTATCTGCGCACGGAGGGCCTAACGATCAAGGTCGAGGAGGGGAAACTGAGATATCGTGGGAAACCGGGGGTGGTAACCGAAGACATCCGGGCGGAACTGGCGAAGCGCAAAGAGGAATTGACCGAACTGGTGGCAGAGGAGGCGTATGGAGTGCAGGGCTACTTCGCCCGGGCGGGAGTGACGGCCGCGGACGTCGCCGAACTCCTCGATGGGGAAACGTTCGATCGTGTCCTCACGAGTGGACTAACCAGCGTGATCCATACTCGACGCGGAGCGTCAAGCCCTGATCGCGAACACGCAGCGACGGTGTGATCCGGCTGCCGCGAGCCTTGGCGAAGGCGAACTGGCGCGGGTGCGGCGGGTGGAGAATGGTCCCGCCGTGACGGAGAGAAGAGAGACACGCGGCGGCGGCGGATGAGGAGGCCGGTGAGCATGCGAGAGCCTCCCACGAAGGCACGAAGAAGAGAGAGACGTGCCATCCTTCTCCGGTATGGTTGTGAGCCCGCCCCTGCGGCAGACGGTCAGGCAAACTCTGGAGGCGACATCATGGTTCGGGGCACCGATCAGGAGGTCTATTGATGCACAGAATCGCATTAGTGACAATGCCGTTGTCCCACCCGCGGTATCCGGCCTTTGGACTGACGCAGTTGAAGTCCTTGGTCGAGCAGCAGTTCCCGGGCAAAGTCCAGGTGGACATACTGTATCTCAATATGGAATTCGTTCGCTTCCTGGGCGTCAAGCAACATGGTCAACTGGAGCATTGGTTTGCCGGCAAACCCACGCGTATGATCAGTGAGTGGCTGTTTCGTGCGACGGCATTCCCCGAGTCTCCGGACAACACGCGCGAGTACTATGAGAAGTGCCTGGACGGCGAGGATGAGGCCACGCAGGGAATGCGGACTCTGGTCTCCGAGAAGCGGCCGCAGATGCGGGGATGGCTGGAAGAACAGATCGCGCAGTACAAGCTCGGGGAAGCCCAGATGGTGGGCTTCACGTCGTTCGTCAATCAGAACGTCTCGAGCTTCGCCATGGCGCGGGTCCTGAAGGAGAAGCATCCGCAGCTACTCACGGTGATGGGGGGGCTGAGTTGCGAATCGCCCGCCGGCCAGGAGATCGCCCGGCAGATTCAGGCGTTGGACTTTGTCTTCTCCGGTTCCGGGCGGGTGAGTTTTCCGCAGTTTGTGGGGCACTGCCTGGCCGGGCGGATGGAGGCCTGTCATCACATTGATGGGGTGTTCTCGCGGGAGAATGTGGGGCGGGTGGTTTGCGGGGGAGCCTGTGCCGTGCCGGAGGGCGGGAGCAATGGGCAGATCCGGGAATTCGGTCGGGACATCGACATCAATGAGTTCCCGGATTTGAATTACGATTCGTTTCTGGATGCCTTTGAGAAGACGTTTCCCAATGGAGAGCTCAAATCTGCGTTACAGCTTGCCACGTCGTCGGGATGTGCGTGGGGCAAGTGCACGTTTTGTTCGGTGCATCCGCGTGTGAACGAGCAGGTGCACGTGATGCGGCCGGAGAAGGCGATCGAGAGCTTTCGTTCCCTGTTGCGTTATGCAAAGCGCTGCCAATCGATTGAGCCCATCGATCTGGATATGCCGCTGTCCTACATCCAGGACGTGTTCCCGAAGCTGAATCTGCCTGCCGGTGTGAACGTGGTATACCTGACACGACACGATCGGTTCGGCAGAGCGGAGTTGGAAGGTTTGGCCAAAGCCGGCATGAAGCTGTTCTTCGTAGGCATCGAGAGCCTGGTGACCTCGACCCTGACGAGGATGCGGAAGCGGCTTACCGCCTTCCAGAACATTGCTTTTCTAAAAGACTGCGTCGAATATGATCTCGGGGCCATCTGGTTCCTGATGTTGGGCATGCCGGGGGATGGTACGCAGGTATACGAGAAGTATCTGCGCGACATACCGTTGCTGGCGCACCTGCAACCTCCGCAGCTTCCGACGGCCGTCCATTTCTTCCGGAACAGCGCCCTGGTCCGCCACCCGGAGAAATACGGCCTGAAGTTGAGGCCCCTCGAAACCTCGGAGTTGGTGTATCCGTTCAACGAGGAAGTTCGGACGAACCTGATGTTCTGGTTCGAGGACCACGGCTCCGGGGAGTACGCGAAGTGCCGCGATACGTATTGGGAGCCCGTCAATCGAGTGCTTTCCAAGTGGCAGCGACGCTGGTATATGGGGCACGTTGGCTCGGAGATGAAGACGTCCTGGAACATCACGATCCCGATGCTGGTGTTCAAACCGAAAGAAGATCGCATCGTCGTGCATGATTCCCGCTCCGGCAAGGTTCTCGAGCACGAGATCGGCGACCGGGGCGTCGAGGTGTTGCGGATCCTGGCCAAGCCCTGTTCCCTGGAGGAACTGGGACGGGCGCTGCGTTCGGTCTCCGCGGAGGAGGTGCGCCAGGAGGTGGCCGCGTTGCAGCAGCTCGGTTTGCTGTTCGAGGACGAGGGCCGGTTCCTGAGTCTGGTCGTGGGAGTCCCTGTGCCATGGTCCAACATGCCGAGTCGCCAACTGTTGCTGCTGTTGCGAACCTTGGGTCTCGAAATCAGGGTCGAGAAAGGCCGGCTCAAGTACCGGGCCGTACAGGGCGTGGTAACCGAGGACATCCGGGTGGAGTTGGCCAAGCGCAAAGAGGAGATGATCGAATTGCTCCGGGAAGACCTGTACGGGTTGCATGCGTGGCTGCGGCGCGAAGTCGCAGATGGACTACAGTCAGATCACCTGGTCGTCTCCTTTATCTCGGAGGACGCCTACATGGACATGTTGAAGGAGCCTAGCGCCAAGGGTTGATACGGGAGAGCCGCGGGATCCGCATGGACCGACGGCGTGCGCTTCACTTTCTCATCAACCGAGGCAACGGAACGACGCGGGATTCTATCCTGCCGATCCAGCCGTGGCGGATCACTGTGAGAGGGACTGGGACCGTGTTCAAGATAGCACTAATCAATATGCCTTTCGGCAATCTGAACTGGGCCTCGCTGGGGCTGACCCAACTCAAGAGCATCATCGACAACAGCTTTGCGGGCCGCGTGTCGACCGCCATACGGTATTTGAATGTCGACTTTGCGGAGCTCGTGGGGTTTTCTGCCTACCAGGCGATTGCCGTGGGGGTCAACGCATGGGCGATTGAGCAGACGGGGGACTGGTTCTTCCGGCAGGCCGCGTTTCCTGAGGCCCCGGACAACACACAGGAGTATCTGGGCCATTACTTCTCCAATGACCGGGACGTCCGGGCACAACTCCTCAAGGAGGCGGTGAGAGGTCACCGCGGGAAGCTGGACCTCTGGCTGGATCAGGTGATCCAGCGGTACGACCTCCATCATGCGGACATCGTCGGCATGACGGCCTTTTGGGGACAGAGCACGCCCAGCATTGCCCTGGCACGCCGACTGAAGCGGATCAATCCCGACATCATCACGGTCATGGGGGGACCGCATTGTGATTCTCCGGCGGCGCAAGTCCTCGTCAAGCACGTTCCTGACGTTGACTTCGTCTTCTCCGGGCCATCCCTCGTGAGTTTCCGCAAGTTCGTCGGCTGTTGCCTGGACGGCCGGCAGGATCAATGTGCCGCGATCCCGGGGGTCTTTTCGCGGGCCGAGGCCGGCAGAGAGTCTGTCGCGAACGCGCAACCGGATGCGGCGGAGGACCCGACCCGGCTGTTTGGAGAACATCTCGACATCGACTTGTACCCCAAGCCCCAGTATGATGAGTTTATCGAGCTCTATGAGCGAACGTTCTCCAAGAGAGGACTCCTCTTGTTCCTGCCCTTCACGACGTCGGAGGGGTGTTGGTGGAGAAAATGCACGTTTTGCTCCTTCAACCGCTGTCATTGGCAGTACCGGCAGATGTCGCCGGAGAAGGCGCGGGAGCAACTGGAGTGGCTCTTCCGGTATCAGGGGAAGCGCAGGATGATCTTTGCCACGGACAATATCATGCCGCCGGCATTTCTCAAGAAAGCCCTGCCTCAGATGCGGGCGCCGAAGGACGTCAACATCGTCTACGATGTCAAACCGGATACGCTCACGGAAGAGGATTTCGAACGGCTCTCCGGGTCGGGAGTGAGCGTCCTGTTTGCGGGGGTGGACAGCCTGGCGAGCTCGACGCTGGAACTCATGCACAAGGGCCAGACCGTCTTTGACAACCTGATCTTCCTGAAACGTTGTCTCCACTATCACCGGATCGTCATGTGGCAACTGCTCCTGGGGATGCCCGGCGAGAAGGCGGAGGTCTACGAGAAATACCTGCGCGACATCCGCTGGCTCCGGCACCTTCCTCCTCCCGAGTACCAGGTGCCGATCACCTTCCTCCGCCGGAGCCTGCTTCAGTTACAGGCGGACACGTATGGGATTGACCTGAGACCCAAGGACTCCTATGCCATGATCTATCCATTCCCGAAGGAGTGCCTGCAGGAACTGGCGATCTGGTTCCAGGACGTGAATAAGGACGCGGAGTACTCGCGGGCCAGGGATGTGTACTGGGATCGGGTGAAAGAGCAGGTGGGAGCGTGGCGCGGTCGATGGGCGCGGGGATTCCTCCTGTCGCGCAAAAGTCAACCCAATGCCTCCTCTATGCTCAAACTCGTATTCGTGCCTCGGAATGAGGGGGTCGTCGTGTATGATTCCCGCTTTGAGGCGCCTGTGGAACGGCACCTCACGGACCTCCAGACGAAAATCCTTGAGCATCTGTCGTCTCCCGGGCGTCTCTCCGGGCTGGGCGAGGATCTTCGGATTCCTTCCGACCCCTGTCTCCAGGAAGCGGTGAACCCGTTGCTGGACTGGGGGCTCGTATTCCAGGAGGGAGACAGGGCGTTGAGCCTCGTGGAGGGTTCCCATGCGCGGTGGGAAACGATGACCACGCGCGAGTTGTTGTCCTCCCTGGAAGTGCTGGATCTCGAACTGCGGACGGAGAACGGGTCCATCAAGTACCGGGCGGCTCCCGGTGTGCTCACGGAGACCTTACGCCGGGAACTGGAGAAACGCCGTGGCGAGATTGCCCAGGTGCTGCCCGAAATCGACAGGCAGCGGGAGAACAGTATCCAGATGCTGGCCAGCTATCCGGACATACTCTACGTAGAACAATCCTTCCCCCAAGGATAGGGAGACCTGCGGAGGCAGCCGCGGCGGCACCGGTAGCAACGGTGCTCCTGGATGAAAGGCGGGAGAACACGTCCGGTCTGCCGCCAGGCACGAGCCGGCCCGCGGATCTCCGTGGCAGCGAGGCGGACGAGTGTGGCGGATGTCGGCCGCAAAAAGGGAACTCACGTGACAGACCAGGACTGGTGGGGACAACATGTTGAAGATTGACTTGATAAGCATGCCTTTCGGGAACATCAGTTCACCATCGTTGGCGCTAACCATGCTCAAGGGAGTCATCGAGCGCCGTTTCCAGGAGCGCGTGACCACCAGAATCAACTACTTGACCTTCGACTTTGCCGAGCTTGTGGGCCTGTCGGCCTACCGGGAGTTGGGAATCGACACTCCCGCCGTAGAGCAGGTGGGGGACTGGTTCTTCCGCCAGGCCGCATTTCCCGAGGCTCCGGACAACACGCCGGAGTATCTGAGTCATTACTTCGCCAACGACCGGGAGATCCGGGCACGGCTCATCAGGGATGCGGTGAGGCGTCACCGCGGGAACCTGGACTCGTGGGTGGACAGGATGATCCACCAATACGATATCCATCGCGCGGACGTCGTCGGCTTGACGGCCTTCTGGGGACAGAGCACAGCGAGCATCGCCCTGGCGCGCCGACTGAAGCAGATCAATCCCGACGTCATTACGGTCATCGGGGGAGTGCGGTGCAGTTCTCCCGCGGCCTCAGCGCTGGCGGAGAATGTCTCCTGCCTTGATTTTGTGTTCTCGGGGCCTGCCGTGAAAAGCTTCGAGGAGTTCGTGGGGTTTTGCCTGGAGAAGAAGATGGATCGGTGCCGCGCGATTCCCGGCGTCTTTTCCCGAGCGGGCCGGAGCGCCGGGCACGACGCGGACCTAAAGCCGGATGCGAATCGAATGTCGCCATGTCGGCAGGCGGACTTTGGAGAAGAGTCCGACATGGATCTCTATCCCGAGCTGGACTATGACGAGTTCATGCGGCGCTACGCGCTCTTCACGACCGCGGTGCAAAGGGATACGCTGGCGTTCCTGCCTTTCACCACCTCCGAAGGATGCTGGTGGAATCGGTGCACGTTCTGCGCACGAAATGGCGGCACCGGCGCCTACCGATGCATGAGCCCGGAGAAGGCCCTGCGGCAATTTGAACGGCTTTTCCAGTACGCGGCCCCGCATGTGCTCATGGCCGGCGACAACACGATCCCGCCCAGCTACCTCCGGGAGGTCTTTCCGCGCCTGAAAACGCCGGAAGGTATGACGATCCAGTACCATGTTCGACCGAATCAGCTCACCGAGCGTGATTTCGAGGTCCTTTCTGCGGCGCGCGTGAATATTCTCTTTGCCGGCATCGAGAGCTTCTCGACGGCGACCTTGAAGAGCATGTGCAAGGGAACGACGGCATTTGACAACGTCATCTTTCTGCAACGCTGCCGACTGTATGATATTGCCGCCACCTGGCAACTGATGATGGGAATGCCGGGGGAAGGGGCGGAGACCTATGAGAAATACATTCACGGCTTGCGGCGCCTGAATCATTTACAGGCGCCCTACGACCACTTGCCCGTATTCCTCACGAGAGGAAGCCCGCTGTATGAAGAGGCGGTGCAGCGCCATACGGACCTGCAGCCCGGGGATTCCTATGGGATGATCTATCCGTTCTCCCAGGAATCCCTTCGATCTCTGGCATTCTACCTCAAGGAGAGTACCGAGAAGGCGGAATATGCGGTGGTCCGGGATCGGTACTGGGGGCCTGTCGAGGACCAAGTGAGACCGTGGAAAATGCGTTGGATGCGCCATCACAGTGCCTATATGGAACAAAGAGACCAGAGAGCGCCGGGACCCTTGCTGGTGTTTGTGCCCCAAGGGGAGGGGGTGGTCGTGTACGATTCGCGGCTGGACGGACCCGTGGAACGACCCCTCAGCCATCTTCAGACGCGCATTCTGGAAAGCCTGTCCTCTCCGAAACGCATTTCTGACCTTGCCCAGGAACTGGGGTTTTCCACGGAGATCGACGTCGACAAGGAGATGGAGAGCCTGCGGCACTGGGGCTTGGTGTTTGAAGAAGACGGCCTGTATCTGAGCCTGGTAATCGGATCGCATGCGAGTTGGGACAAGATGACAACACGCGAGTTGGTGTTCTCGCTGCAAGCGCTGGACTTGCAGTTGTGGACCGAAGACGGGCGGCTGAAGTACAAAGCGGCTCCGGGCGTCCTCACGGAGGCCCTCCGGCGTGAACTGTCCCAACGACGTGATGCCATTGCCGCCCGATTGCAGGAGGCCGAGATACTGTCGAAGGAGACGCGTCGATTGGGTGCCGCTTTCCTGGGAAATATCACGGGGGACTTCATCGAGTAAAGGTTCGTCCTTTGGCCACCGGACCCAGGCAGGCCGGCCCAGAGGAGCCTTACGGCGGGTCATGACTTAAGTAAGGGGATGCCATGTTCAAGATTGAACTTATCGTCATGCCGTTCGGGAGCATGAATTCGCCATCGCTGGCACTGACCCTGCTAAAAGCAGTCATCGATCGCGAGTTTGGCAGTCGCGTGGTGACCGAGATCCGGTACTTGACCCTGGACTTCGCCGAATTGCTGGGCTTGTCTGCCTACCGGGAAATGGGGATCGACCCGGGTGGCGCTGAGGAGCAGGCGGGGGAGTGGTTCTTTCGCCACGTGGCATTTCCGGATGCTCCCGACAACACGGAGGAATACCTGGCCCGCTTCCTCCCCGGTAATGATATGCATGCACGGACCGTCAAGGAAGCGATCCGGGAGCACCGGCCGAAGCTGGACAGTTATCTCGATATCGTGATTCGCCGCCACAAGCTCTACGAGGCGGACCTCGTGGGGTTGACCACCCTGGTGTTTCAGCGGGTCGCCAACATCGCCCTGCTGCGAAAGCTCAAGCAACTGAAGCCCAACCTGATCACGGTCATGGGGGGACCGTCGTGCGACTATCCTGCCGCACCGACTCTCGTGGAGAATGTCCCCTGGATCGATTTTGCGTTCTCCGGCCCCTCGCTCGTGACTTTCCGCCAGTTCATAGGTCACTGTCTCGAAAAGCGGACCGACGCCTGCCACAGGATTCCGGGCGTCTTCTCTCGATCCAGCCTTGCCCTGAGGGGCTGCGTGGACAAAGCCTGCCCGGAGGGCGAAGGACCGGCGCGTCCGCTGGTGGAGCGTGGAGAAGACTACGACCTGGAACTCTATCCGGAACTGGATTACCGTGAATTCCTGCGCCGCTTCGTGGCCTTCTGTACCGCCACCCGAAGGGATTCGATGGCGTTCCTGCCCTTCGTCACGTCGGAAGGGTGCTGGTGGAACCGTTGCATGTGGTGTTCCCACAACTACTGCAACGGGGTGTTTCGATCCATGAGTCCGGAGAAGGCCCTCGGGCAGTTTGAGCAACTGTTTCGGCACGGGTCGCCCCACATGCTGGTGTCCAGCGACAACATCATGCCGCCGACGTACATCAAAAAGGTCTTCGCCCACCTCCGGACGCCCCAGGGCATGAACATCCTGTATGATGTGAGAACCAACCAGTTGACCGACGACGACTTCGAGATCCTCTCCCGCGCACGTGTGAATATCCTCCTGGCCGGAGTGGAAGGCTTCTCGAATGCGCTATTGGAGAGCATGTGCAAGGGGACCGTGGCCTTTGACAACATCATGTTCCTGAAGCGTCTCCGGTCGTATGACATGGGTGCATGGTGGCAGTTGCTCATGGGGATGCCGGGCGACACGAAGGGCATACGAAAGGTGTATGAAAAATGCGTGCGCGACTACCCGTCGTTCCGCCATCTGCCCCCGCCCCATCTCCAACTGCCGGTTCTCTTCATGCGGGGCAGTCGTCTCTGGCGCGATCCGGCCAAGTACCATCTGGATTTGCAGCCCCCGGGCTCGTACCAGGCGATCTATCCGTTCTCGAAAGACGCGATTCGAAATCTGACGTTGTATTTCAAGGACTGCACGGAGAATCCGGACTATGCGGTGGCCCGGGATCAGTACTGGGGACCCGTGGCGGAACAGGTAAGACTGTGGAGATTGCGGTGGATACGCCATCTCCAGGGCGTGCACGCGGAACTGCGGCACAAGGATGCGGACGTGCCCTTGCTGGTGTTCGTGCCCAAAGGCGAGGGCGTGGTCGTGTACGATTCGCGGCCCAACCCGCCCGTGGAACGACCCCTCAGCAGTCTCCAGGCGCGCCTGCTGGAAAGCCTGTCCTCGCCGAAACGGGTCTCGGACCTTGTCGAGGAGCTTGGGCTCCCGGCAGAAGTCGACCTCCAGAAGGAGATGGAGACCCTGGTTCAATGGGGCCTGGTGTTTGAAGAAGAGGGCAGCTATCTGAGCCTGGTGATCGGATCCCATACGCGTTGGGACACGATGACGCCGCGGGAGTTGGTTTTCTCTCTGCAGGCACTGGATCTGCAGTTATGGGCCGAAGACGGCCGGTTGAAATACAAAGCGGCTCCGGGCGTGCTCACGGAGGCTCTGCGGCGGGAGTTGTCCCAACGACGTGACGCGATTGCCGCCCGATTACGGGAGTCCGAAGATCTCTCGCGCGATGTGATTCGGGGAGCCAAAGCCTGGATGGGGACTATGATCGAGCAACTCCGCGAGCTATGAAAAAGAACATGCTTGCCAATGGCTCTTGGTCTCGGGAGACTCTCCCGTCGCTCTCTGCCACCAAGTTGGCTCTGGTCGCCAAACAGATGCGCGAACAGATGAAAATGGCCGGCATGGAGCCCATTGCCATTGTGGGCATGGGGTGCCGCTTTCCTGGCGCGGCAGATGACCCAAGGGGCTTTTGGCAGGCTCTCGTGCAGTCGCGTGATGCGGTCTCTGAAATCCCCCCCGAACGCTGGAATGCCGGTGCCGACTACGATCCCCAGGGCAATGCACTGGGCCGAACCTACACGCGGCACGGTGCGTTCCTGTCGCAGATCACGGATTTCGACGCCGGGTTCTTCGGCATCTCTCCGCGAGAGTCCGTGGCCTTGGACCCTCAGCAGCGTCTGGTTCTCGAGGTGGTTCACGAGGCGATTGAGAACGCGGCGTTGCCGCCGGAGAAACTGGCCCACGAGCACCGGACTGGTGTGTTCATTGGAATACGGCACAACGAGTACCAGGCCTTGCTGGCAGCCAATCGAAGCCATGATACCGAGCCGTACATGTGCACAGGCAATGCGCGAAGCTTTGTATCGGGCCGGCTGTCCTATTTCTACGGATTCCGCGGAGCCAGTCTGTCCCTGGATACCGCCTGTTCCTCCTCTTTGGTGGCGGTCCATGTCGCTTGCCAGAGTCTCCGTGTCGACGAATCCGATGTCGCGCTGGCCGGAGGAGTCAATTTGATGGTTACCTCGGAGGAGACAGTCATGCTGGCGAAGATGCACGCGTTGTCTCCCGAGGGGCGGTGCAAGACCTTCGATGTCGCTGCCGACGGGTTCGTCCGGGGCGAAGGCTGCGGGATCGTGGTGCTCAAGCGTCTGTCGGACGCCCTGCGGGATCAGGACCACATTCTGGCGGTCATCCGCGGCAGCGCCGTCAACCAGGATGGAGCCCGCGGCGGCCTGACGGTCCCCAACGGTCTGGCCCAGCAAGAGGTGATCCGCCAGGCGTTGTACAACGGCGGCGTGTCGGCGGCAGAGGTATCATACATCGAAGCGCACGGGACGGGTACTTCGCTGGGCGATCCGATCGAGATGGGGGCCCTGGGCCAGGTGTTCGGACCCAGCCACACGCCGGAGCGGCCCTTGTACGTGGGCTCGGTCAAGACGAACATCGGCCATCTGGAGGCGGCGGCGGGGATTGCGGGCTTAGTCAAAGTGGTGCTGGGCCTCCAGCACGGCCAGATCCCGGCGCATCTGCACTTTCGAGATCCCAACCCGCACATCGCGTGGGACCGGTTGCCGGTTCGGATTCCGACGGCGACGCAGCCGTGGCCGTCGTACGGGTCGCGGCGGGTGGCGGGGGTCAGTTCGTTCGGGATGAGCGGGACCAACGCGCATGTGATCGTGGAAGAGGCGCCGGCGGCGTCGGTTCGGTCCGACGGCGTGGAGCGGCCGTGGCATCTGTTGACGGTGTCGGCGCGGACGGGCGCGGCGTTGTCGGCCTTGTGCCGGCGGTACGACGAGCGGCTGTCTGAGGTGTCGGACGAGGAGCCGCTGGGGGATCTGTGCTATACGGCCAATACGGGCCGTCGGCACTGGGAGCATCGGCTGTGCGTGCTGGCGGGCACGCGGTCCGAGATGCGGGAACAGTTGGCCCACGCGGTGGCGGGGTCGGCGTCGGAGCGGCTCTGGCAGGGGCGGGTGGAAGAGGCGGCGTCGGTGGGATTCGCGTTGGGGGCCGTCGGTGAAGAGGGCGGGGGCTCATGGCACGACTTGTACGAGACGCAGCCGACGTTTCGGTCGGCGGTGGATCGGTGCCTGTCGTTGTGCGGGAGAGCGGAGGGGGTGAAGTGGTCTTCGGCCGGGAGTCTGGGGCTCTCGGCGGAGCAGGAGTTGTTCTGTGTGCAGTACGGTCTGAGCGAGCTGTGGCGGTCGTGGGGCGTCGAGCCGGTGGTGGTGATGGGGGTGGGGGTGGGGGAGTATGTGGCGGGAGTAGTGAGCGGGGTGTTGAACGTGGCGACGGCGTGGTCGCGGCTGGGGGGGCAGGAGCCCGGAGGTGCGGCGCGGTACGGGGCGCCGGACCGGGCCTTGGTGTCGGGCCGGTGGGGTCGCTTGGTACACGAGCAGGTGCAGGAGAAAGGCTATTGGTCGGAGGTGGGTGGCGGGGAGCCGCGGGTGCGGGAGGCGTTGGAGACGGTGGTGGGGACGGGCTGCCGGGTGGTGGTGGAACTCGGTTCAGGGGGGCAGTTGACGGCGCGGGGTCGGGAGTTGGGGGGCACGGAGTCGATCACGTGGCTCCCGAGCGGGACGGCGTGGGAGAGCCTGTTGTCGGCGTTGGCCGCGGGGTATGTTCGCGGGGTTCAGGTGGACTGGCGCGGGTTCGACCGGGACTACGCGCGTCGCAAGGTGGTGCTGCCGACGTACCCGTGGCAACGGCAGCGGTACTGGGTCCCGACGGCTTCCAGTCCGTCTGCCGCCGCCAAAGGAGGCTCAGGGTCGCGTGAGCGATGTGCTCCCGTTCATCCGCTGCTCGGGTACCGCTTGGATCTGGCCGGCGGCAAGGCCGTTCAGTTCGAGAACAACCTGAGTTGTCAGTCGCATGATTTCCTGCTGGATCATCGTATCTGTGACACAGTCGTGTTTCCCGCAGCCGGATACCTGGAGATGGCTTTGGCTGCGACTGTTGGTGAGCGAGGGGCTACAAGCCCCATCACCGTCGAAGACGTGCAGTTTCAACAAGCGCTGAAACTGCCTCCAGATCAGCTCGTGAAGATCCAGACGGTCGTGACGCAGGAGCCGTCAGGGCGGCATGTCGAGGTGTACGCCCGAGAGGAGAAGACGCCCGAAGGTTCCTGGACTCTGCACTCTCGCTGGAAAGTGGTCGCAGAGGACGGACAACCGGCAGATGCACGCGCACACCTCGATGCGGACTTGGCTTCGCTTCAGAAACGGTGCTCCACGACCGTAGAGGTGGACGCATTCTACAACCTGTGTCGTGCCTGGGGCATCGAATACGGTCCCCGGTTCTGTGGAGCACGAGGAGTGTGGAAGGGGGGAACGGGAGAGTACCTGGGCCACATAGCGCTTCACGACTCGCTCGTGAGTGACTTGGGAGACTACACCTTCCATCCGGTCCTGTTGGATGCCTGCATGCAGATGCTGTTAAATCTGTCGTTCGATCCGGTCCACAGGAAAGCCCGGGACAGCCGCTTTACCTTTGTCCCGACCGGCATCAAGCGTTTCGTGCTGTGGGGCAAGCCGGACCTGAGAATGTGGAGTTATGTGAGGGTGCGGAGCGACGGGGCGAATGGTGATGAGGCCATTCATGCCGACCTGTGGGTCTTTGACTCCAGGGGTGAGTTGGTTGCCGAACTGGAGCACATCGAGGCCCGGTATGTGGAACGGGACAACCTTCTTGCCGGGCCTAGCGTTCCGGGCGACCATCTCTATGAGGTTGCGTGGCGTCCCCAGGAAGAGAGCCGTACTCAACGCAAAGCGGTTGACTACCTTGACATGACAACGCTGGACGATCGTCTGAAGTCATGTTTGGCCCGGATGGAGGACCGGGGCGACTTAAAGCAGTATGAACAGATCGTACGAGGGCTTGACCGACTCAGTGTCGGCTGGATTGTGTCGGCTCTCCTGGAACTGGGCTTCTCGTTCGAGCCGGGTCTCCATCTCACATCCCAGACGCTTCTGCGCAGGCTGGGGATCCAGGCAAGCTACGATCGGCTCCTGGACCGTTACCTGGAGATCCTCGGACAAGAGGGACTCCTGCGCCGGCAAGGAGACCGGTGGGAAGTCGTGCGTGCCCCTACCCCGATGGATCGAGACGCGGAGGAGGCCAGGCTCCGAGAGTATGCGGCCGATGCGGAGTCGGAGTTGGCGCTAGTGACACGTTGCGGCCGTCATCTGGCCGAGGCGCTGCAGGGGCGAGTCGATCCCCTGGAGTTGTTGTTCCCGGGCGGCGACAGCTCGACGCTGGCGTCGCTGTACCGCGATTCTCTGTTGGCCAAGATCATCAATGGCTTGATGACAGAGGCGGTCAGGGGAATCGTCGCGCAGCTTCCGGCGGGACGATCCCTGCGCGTACTGGAGATCGGTGCCGGGACGGGCGGGACCACCTGCCACGTGGTTCCTCACTGTCCGGCGGACCGGACGGAATACGTGTTCACCGATATATCGGACTGGTTTGTGTCCAGGGCGCGTGAGGCCTTCTCGCACTATCCCTTTGTCCACTACCGCGCCCTGAATATCGAACGCGATCTGGAAAGCCAGGGTCTTGACGCCGCAGGGTACGACGTGGTGATTGCCACCAACGTGCTTCACGCGACACGCGATTTGCGGGCCAGTCTGTCCCATGTGAAGCAATTGTTGTCGCCGCAGGGAGTCGTTCTGCTTCTGGAAGGGGTGTTGCCTCAGCACTGGGTGGACCTGACCTTCGGACTGACGGAGGGATGGTGGCGCTTTGCCGATGCGTCGGTGCGGGGCACGTATCCGTTGCTTTCCTGTGCCTCCTGGGACCGTGTGTTGTCCGAGCTCGGATTCGGCGAGTGTCTCTTCATTGGCACAGAATCGTTCTGGCAGCGTCTGGTGGTGGGGCGCCGTCTCGGAACGAATGCTAACCATCATCTTTCTTTGCCGCGGTGGTTGGTGTTTTCTGACCATCAGGGATTGGGCCCCGGTCTGTGCCGGGCTCTGCGGGACGGCGGCAGTTCCGTGACGGTCGCGTATGCGGGGGATCGTTACCAACCATTGGGCGACGATTCGTACCTGATTGACGCGTCCTGCGCGGCGGACTACAAACGCTTGTACGACCATATCCACGAGGCGTCCGGGCCGGGTCCCATGGGCATCGTGTATCTGTGGGGCCTCGATAGCGGGCCGTCCGAGTCGCTCGACGTGGAGCGGTTGTCCCGGAGTTGCAAAGCCGGTTGTGAAGGGGTGCTGCACGTGGCACAGACCCTGTCCGAACAAGCGATCCCGGCGAAGCTATGGCTCGTGACTCGGGACGCCCAGGCCGCCACGGGGGCGGAACCGCTAACGGGTGTTGGGCAAGCTCCGCTGTGGGGCTTGGGACGCACGCTGGGATTGGAGTATCCGGAGGTAGGCTGCGTGTGCGTGGACGTGGACGCCGAGGACACCCCGGCGTTGGTGGACGCACTGCTGTCCGAATTGGGGCGGGAGGATCATGAGGACCGGGTGTGCTATCGCGGGGGCCGCCGATATCTGGCCCGGCTGATCCGCCAGGACGCCGGTATGGCAGTCCCCCAGGATCGCCCGTACCGATTGGAGATCAGCGGCTACGGGAGCGTACGGAATATCGACGTTCGGCCGATGTCCCGGAGGAATCCTGCCGGCTCGGAGATCGAGATCGAAGTCCATGCGGCCGGGCTGAATTTTCATGATGTCCTGCGCGTCATGGGTTTGCTGCAGGACGCGCCGGTGTCGGCGGCAGGCACAGAGCCGCGCGACCTTGGACTGGGCTGTGAATGCGCCGGTAAGGTGGTGGCTGTCGGCCCGCAGGCGGCGGGCCTGCGCGTGGGGGATGAGGTAATCGCCTTTGGCAAGGGATGCATGGCCAGTCATGCCATCGTGAATGCCGATCACGTGTTGAAGTTGCCCGGCTTCATGAGTCTGGTTGAAGGGGCCACGATACCGGCGGCCTTTCTCACGGCCTATTACGCCTTGTGTCGGTTGGCCGGACTCCAGGCAAAGGAACGAATCCTGATCCATGCGGCCGCCGGAGGGGTGGGACAAGCCGCGGTGCAGATCGCCCAGTGGTTGACCGCGGAGATCTTTGCCACGGCACACCCGCGAAAATGGGACTATCTCAAGTCGCAGGGCCTGGAGAATGTGATGAACTCCAGGACGTTGGATTTCGCCGATGACGTTATGGCCGCTACAAATG